>Ga0310345_10002774_pt1 | contig 17283 bp, 17 predicted proteins | sample HC15DNA20500_MG_FD_204667 | JGI IMG/M metagenome (GOLD analysis project Ga0310345, IMG submission 204667) | Marine microbial communities from station ALOHA, North Pacific Subtropical Gyre - HC15-DNA-20-500_MG | ecosystem: Environmental > Aquatic > Marine > Oceanic | place: Pacific Ocean: North... | reverse complement strand
TCCGCGCCGCTCGGCATACGCCATCAAGGCCTGCGCCTTGCCGCCGCTCATGTCGGACATGTAGCCGGGGAGGAACACGAGTGCGGGGCCCTGGCCCGGCAGGGTGCGATAGGCCATCCGTTCTCCGGAAGGCATGGTCATGTATTGAATCATGCCGCGCTTGTGCCACCTCGGCGCGCCAAGGCCAACGCATTCGGCGCTGCTCATCCCCACAACCGGCCTTCCGCATGGCGGCAGTTTCTGCCAAAGCGCCCGGAACACCAGCGAGAGTTACCATGTCCGAAATGTTCAAGATCACCCTGCCCGATGGTTCCGTGCGTGAAGTCGCGCCCGGCACGACCCCGGCAGACATTGCCGCCGCGATCGGCCCGGGCCTCGCCAAGGCCGCGATCGGCGCGCGTGTGGATGGTGAGCTTTTCGACATTACCCGCCCCTTCGAAGGCGATGCCGCGCTCGCGCTCGTCACCGCGCGCGATGAAGCCGATGCGCTCGAACTCGTGCGCCACGACTATGCCCATGTGCTCGCAGAAGCGGTGCAGGCGCTGTTCCCCGGCACGCAGATCACCTTCGGCCCGGCGACCGACGACGGCTTCTATTACGACTTCGCGCCCAAGGACCGGCCCTTCACCGAAGAGGACCTGCCCGCCATCGAGGACGCGATGCGGGGGATCATCGCGGCGGACAAGCCGCTGCGCCGCGAGGTCTGGAGCCGCGAGCAGCTGATCAGCCGCTGGAAGCAGCAAGGCGAGACGTTCAAGGCCGAGTGGGCCGCCGAACTGCCCGAGAACGAGGAACTCACCGTCTACTGGTCGGGCGATGACTGGCTCGACATGTGCCGCGGTCCGCACCTTGCCTCCACCGGCAAGCTCGATCCTGCCGCGTTCAAGCTGACGCGCGTCTCGGGCGCCTACTGGCGCGGCGATCAATCGAAGGCGATGCTGAGCCGCGTCTACGGCACCGGTTGGCTCAACAAGAAGCAGCTCGATGCGCACCTCACGCGGCTTGAGGAAGCAGCCAAGCGCGATCATCGCAAGCTCGGGCAGGAGATGGACTTGTTCCACCTGCAGCAGGAAGCCCACGGCTCGGTGTTCTGGCACCCCAAGGGCTACCGCATCTGGCGCGAGCTTGAGGCCTACATGCGCCGCGCCATCGACGGCGCCGGCTACAAGGAGGTCAAGACCCCGCAGGTGATGGACGCGCGCCAGTGGGAGCAGTCCGGCCACTGGGGCAAGTACCGCGAGAACATGTTCGTCATCCCCGACGAAGTGCCGAACACCGAGGACGAAGGCCCGATCGTTTCGGACGATGCCGAGTGGATGGCGCTGAAGCCGATGAACTGCCCGGCACACGTCCTAATCTTCCGGCAGGGCCTCAAGTCCTACCGCGAGCTGCCGCTGCGGCTCTACGAGAACGGCTGCTGCCACCGCAACGAGCCGCACGGCGCGCTCCACGGCCTGATGCGCGTGCGCCAGTTCACGCAGGACGACGCGCATATCTTCTGCCGCGAGGACCAGATCGTTTCCGAAGTGCGCGCCTTCTGCGAACTGGCGGACCGCATCTACAAGGACTTCGGCTTCACGTATTCGATCAAGCTCGCGCTGCGCCCCGAAAAGCGCTTCGGCACGGACGAGATGTGGGATAAGGCCGAGCATGAACTCCGCAACGCGGTGATGGAAGCCGGCCTCGCCACGCCCGAATACGGTTGGGAGGAACTGCCCGGCGAAGGTGCGTTCTATGCGCCCAAGCTCGAATGGCACCTGACGGACGCCATCGGCCGCACCTGGCAGGTCGGCACGATCCAGTCCGACCGCGTGCTGCCCGAGCGGCTCGATGCGGGCTATATCGGCGAGGATGGCGAGCGCCACCGCCCGGTCATGCTCCACCGCGCGATCTTCGGCTCGTATGAACGCTTCATCGGTATCCTGATCGAGCATTTCGCCGGCCGCCTGCCCTCATGGCTCGCCCCGGTGCAGGCTGTCGTCGCCACGATCGTTTCCGATGCTGATGACTACGCGCACGAGGCAACCGCCGCGCTGCGCGCCGCCGGCATCCGCACCGAGACCGATACCCGCAACGAGAAGATCAACTACAAGGTGCGCGAGCACTCCTTGCAGAAGGTCCCCTACCTCCTCGTCGTCGGCAAGCGCGAGGCGGAGGAAGGCACTGTCGCGATCCGCACGCTGGGTGAGCAGCACCAGAAGGTGATGTCGCTGGCCGAAGCCATCGCGATGCTCAAGGCCGAAGCGACCCCGCCGGACCTCAAGGCCTGATCGCGCTTCTCGACCTGTCGCTCACCGCGCTGGGCCTCTGCGCGCTGGCGGCCTTCGTGGCCGCCTTCGTGCGCGGGCTGGCAGGCTTCGGCATGGCGATCCTGCTGGTGCCGCTGATCGCGCTGGTGATCCGGCCGGGCGAGGCCGTCGTCGTCTCCAACATGCTCGGCCTCCTCATCGGCCTCGTCGGGGCGCGCAAGGTTTGGAACGCGGGCGAGAAAAGCGCCGGCGTGATCGGCGGACTTGCCATGCTCATGACCCCGCTGGGCCTGCTCGCGCTGTTCTCCACCCCGCCTGCTGTTGCCCGCGTGCTGATCGCCGTCGTCGCCATCGGCGCGTTCCTGATGGTGCTGCTCCCCGCCAAGCCCGGCCATGCGCCCGGCAATCTCGAGACCGGGCTGACCGGCGTAGCCTCGGGCATCCTCACCGGGTTTGCCGGCATGCCCGGCCCGCCGGTCGTGCCCTATTACCTGCGCCGCCCGATCCCGCGCGAAGTCGCCCGCGCCTCGATGCTCACCGTGTTCCTGCTGACCTCCACCGCCAGCACAGCCGCCGCGCTCGCTCTGCGGCTGGCCTCGTGGCGCGATGCCTTGTTCGCGCTGCTGCTGTTCGGGCCGGTCCTCCTCGGCAATCACCTCGGCTCGCTCGCCTTCGGCAAAGTGAGCGATGCGCTGTGGCGCGGCTTTGTCGGCCTGCTGCTCGCGGTCTCGGCTCTGATGGCGGTCGTCCGCCTGCTCGGCTGATCTACCTAGTCCGCGTGGCGACATGGGTAACGCCAAAGTAACCCTCGTCGGTCCATAGGTGCGGCCACTGGACAACCGGACGGACTGCCGATGACGATCAATTTCCCCGAGCTTGCACGTCAGGCCGCAGCCGACGGTGCGATCACTACCGAGGAAGTGCTGGCCTTGCGCCGCACAGCCTGGCCCGATGGCCGGATCGACCAGACCGAAGCCGAAGCAGTCCTCGCGATCAACGAGGTAGTCTCGGTCAAGAATCCCGAGTGGATCGATTTCCTCGTCGAAGCGGTCGGCGAATATGTCCTCAATGGCACCGAGCCGCGCGGCTATGTCGCCGATGCGACTGCCGACTGGCTGATCGCCAAGCTCGACCACGACGGCCACCTCGATTCGGCCGCCGAACTCGAACTCCTCGTGCGCGTGCTCGAAAAGGCACTCGGCACGCCGGATCGCCTCAAGGACTATGCTCTCTCTCAGATCGAGCAGGCGGTACTCACCGGCGAGGGCCCGACCCGCGACAGCGGCAACCTCAGCGCGGGTTCGATCACTGCAGCCGAATGCAAGCTGCTGCGCCGCGTGATCTTCGCGAGCGGTGGCGACCGCCCTGCCGCCGTGAGCCAGCGCGAGGCCGAGATGCTGTTCCGCATCAAGGACGCGACCCTCGGCGCCGACAACGCGCCCGAATGGCAGCGCCTGTTCGTGCAAGGCGTCGGCAACTACCTGCAAGGCTGGCAGGGCGCCAAGGGTCTCAGCCGTGATCGTGCGGCGGAACTCGAAAACTTCATGAACCAGACCTCGGGCGGGCTCGGCGGCTTTTTCCGCCGCATGGGCCGTGTCGGTGCTGGCGACTTGCAGGCGGCAGCCCGCGACCTGCTCAATAGCCCTCCTGCGCGCGACATTGCCGCTGAAGCCGGCACCGATGCTGCAGTTACGGGAAGCGAACAGCAGTGGCTCGATGTCCGCATCGGCAGCGACGGCCAGATCGACCCGCTCGAACAGGCGCTGCTGGCGTTTCTTGCCGAGGCGTGAAGCCGCCTTTCACGCGAAATTAGCCATTACCGCAGCAAGAAGCGTTTACCCGGCCAAGGCATAAGGGTCCCATCGCAAGGGGACGTCTATGCACATGCCGGCCAGAATGCTGACGCAAGAAGTCGCGGTCGACAATCGCCGCGTGCAGCGCCAGCGCGCAGGTGAAACCGCCGCCGGTCGCGTCCAGCGCATCTTCGATATCTCGCGTTATGGCTGCCAGATCGAGAGCAACGACTTTGCCGACGGCGCAAGCGGCCAGTTTGTCGAGATCGATTTCGGCTCGGTCGTCACCCGCGCCATCATCCGCTGGTCGGACCGTGCGCGGCTCGGCCTCGAATTTGCCCGGCCCCTCGGATCGCGTGAGGTCGATACATTGCTGGCAGAGCCGGCACCCATCCGGCTGCGGCGCCTCTAGAAAGAAAACTCAGGCGCCGGTTTCAGCAAGGGTGTGCGCGACGATCGCGTTGGCGTGCCCATGCCCCATGCCATGCTGTTCCTTCAGCATGGCCACGAGCTCCATGTGCTTCGCCGGCAGCGCCGCGCGGACCAGGTCCTTCCACTCCGCAATCAGGCGGCCATAAGTCTTCTCGATCGAGGGGAAGTAGGATGCAGGACCTTTGACTTTGCCGTCGCTCATGCCTGCCTGCTCCTTCCACCCAGCGCTACGCCGCTGGTTTGTACTTCGCCGCATCCGTCGTGAACTCGGCGTGCCCCAGGCTGCCGAGGTAGCCGCGCACTTTGCCGACCAATCGCTGGTCCGCCAGATGCCGCACCACCGGCGTCTTCGCGGCAACGCCATAGAGCCGCATCTGCCCCATCAGGCCCACGCCGACGGCGGTTGCGCGCAGCTTGTCGATCGCGCGAATCTGCACGCCGAAGCGCGCCGCCGCCTTCTCGCTGCCATTGCAGAAGTTCTGCATGAAATAGACTTTGGCAAACGAGCGTTCGAGCCGCGCGCGGACCTGCCCTTGCGGCGTCGAGGTGTCGATCAGATCGGCCTCTAGCGTCGCGCGCAGCAGGCCGCCGCAGGTCGTCTCGTCAAACCCGGCGCGCAGCGTCAGCGCCCGCGCGTTCCACATGTCAACGATCCCCTGCGGCGTCTCCGCCAGCAAGTCCTCGGGCAGGCCAAGCAGGACGCAGCGGTAGCGCGACAGCTCGATCTGCGCGCGTTCCTCCGGGGTGAAATCGCTCCGCCCTTCGCGCAAAACCTTCGATGAAATCAGGAAGTCCGAAATCAGCCCCGCCGGCATCTGGTCCACTTGCGGGATCGGAATGCCGTAGACCTGCTGATCCCACTTGCCGCCCGAAAGCACGTTGAAGCGCACCATCGAGTGCATCAGCCGCACCATCGCCGCCGCCTTGAACCCCGGTCCGAACCGCGCCAGCGCGCCGGGCAGCACCGAAGTGCCGAAGAACGTCGCGGTTTCCTTGATCCGGCGCGCGGCGGTCTTGTTGGAGAGCGTGCCCGTCAGCGCCATCGGCAGCGCGGCGTACTTGTTCATGAACGTCGCGACGAAAGCGCCCCGAATCGCCCACGGCGCCACATTGGCGAAGCTCACCCGGTGCAGCCGCGCACCTTCCTCGACCTTGGCCATGTCGACCCATGCCGGGGTCGTTTCCATCGCGCGGATGAAGGTGACGAGCTCCGCGGGCGCGCCTTCCACCTTGTCGACGCCCTTGTCGCAGGCTTCGACCAGCAGATCGACCAGCCGCCGGAAGCCGTATTGCGGCATCAGCGCGGCATAGGGATCGGCCACGGCATCACCCATCAAGGTGTAGGCGGCCATGCGCTCCATCAGCTCGGTGTTCTCGAGCAGCCTTGCCGCAGCCTTGGGATAGCCGCGCAATTCGCTGCCCGCCACGTCGCCATCGAGCAGCAGCCGTTCGGGATGAAGCGTGAAATCGACCCCGCCATACATCGCCGGATTGTCGGTGCGCTGTGCGGCAATGCGCTGGCGCAGTTCGGCAATGGGGGTCGCCACCCCGCTCAGACCGTAAAGCTTTCCCCGCAGCCGCAGGAGCCCTTGGCATTGGGGTTCTGGAATACGAAACCGGCGGTGAAATCGTCCTCCTGCCAGTCCATCGTGCTCCCGATGAGGTAAAGCACCGACGCACCATCGATGAAGAAGGTGCCGCCCGGCGTCTCGATCCGCTCGTCCATCGGATTGGCCTCGGCCACGTAATCCACCGAATAGGCCAGACCCGAACAGCCCCGGCGCGGGGTGGAGAGCTTGACCCCGATCATGCCTTCCGGTGCACTTGCCATCAGCTTCGCCACGCGCGCCTCCGCCGAGGGCGTGAGGATGACCGCTGCGGGACGGGGGCGGGCCTTGGGGCGGGTGATAACGTCAGTCACGGGTCTGTCTCCCCCCTCCCGCTTGCGGGAGGGGTCGGGGGTGGGCCCTTGCTATGTAGGAATGCGCCAGGCCCTTGCCCACCCCTAACCCCTCCCGCAAGCGGGAGGGGAACCATCACAACATACCAAGTTCAAGCTTGGCGTCATCGCTCATCTTGTGCGGATCCCATGGCGGATCCCACACGAGGTTCACCTCGGCATCGCGCACGCCGGGCACCGCCTCGACGCGCAGTTCAACCTCGGCTGGCATCGATTCGGCCACCGGGCAATGCGGCGTCGTCAGCGTCATCGTCACCATGACCGAACCTTCGGCGCTCACATCCACGCCGTAGATCAGGCCGAGGTCGTAGATATTGACCGGAATTTCCGGATCGAAGATCTCGCGCAGCGCGGCGACCACGCCTTCGTAGATTTCCCCGCCCGGCTCGCCCAGCGCGGCATCGGCGGGCTTCTCGGCGAGGAAGCCCTCCAGATAGTCGCGCTTGCGCTCAAACTTCTCGGCAGGCGTCTCCACAGCCTCTTCCACCCGCGCGCGGCGCGGCGGTTCGACGCCCTCGACTTCCTCGATCTCGATCCGGCTCATCCGAATATCCTTATCGTCCGTTCGATCCCGCGCACGAGCGCGGCAATATCGCTTTCATCGCTGTAAATGCCGAAGCTGGCGCGCGCGGTGGCCGGCACGCCGAGATGCTCCATCAGCGGCTGCGCGCAGTGGTGGCCCGCGCGGATCGCCACGTTCTCCTCGTCGAGAATCGTGCCGAGATCGTGCGGATGCACGCCTTCCAGCGCGAAGCTGACGATCCCGGCGCTGTCGTCCGGTCCGAACAGGCGCACCGAATTGATCCGTCCGAGCGACTCGCGCGCCATGCGCACAAGCTTCGCCTCATGGGCATGGATGGCTTCAAGACCGTGGCCGGTGAGAAAGTCCGCTGCCGCGCCGAAGGCGATCGCCTCGACAATCGCCGGGGTACCCGCCTCGAAGCGCTGCGGGGCCGGAGCCCACGTCGTTTCGGCAAAGGTCACGCGGTCGATCATCGAGCCGCCGCCCTGCCACGGCGGCATCTCATCGAGCAGGTCCTTCTTCGCCCACAGCGCACCGATCCCGGTCGGGCCGTAGAGCTTGTGCGCTGAAAAGACGTAGAAATCGCAGCCCAGCGCCGCGACATCGACCGGCAGCCGCGCCGCCGCCTGGCAACCATCGAGCAGGATTTTCGCGCCCACGCCGTGCGCCAGCTTCACCGCGCGCGCCGCATCCAGCACCGAGCCGAGCACATTGGAGACATGCGCGAAGGCGACCAGCTTGTGCGCGGGAGTGAGCATCCGCTCCGCCGCATCGAGGTCGATCCGGCCATCCTCGGTCAGCGGGCAGACGTCGATCTCGAGGCCGGTGCGCTCGCGGATCAGCTGCCACGGCACGATGTTCGAATGGTGCTCCAGCTGCGAGAGCAGCACGCGGTCACCGGGCTTGAGGTTGGAAACGCCCCATGTCTGCGCGACAAGGTTGATCGCCTCGGTCGCCCCGCGCGTGAACACCAGCTCATCCTCGCGCCCGCCAATCAGCGCCGCCACGGTCCGCCGTGCGGCTTCATAGGCCAGAGTCATCTCGGCCGAGCGGGTGTAGACGCCCCGATGCACCGTCGCATAGTCCGCACCCATCGCGCGGGTCGTTGCGTCGATCACGCTCTGCGGCTTCTGCGCCGTCGCTGCAGTATCGAGGTAGTGCCAGCGCTTGCCCTCGGCGTTGAGCAGGCCGGGCCACTCAGCAGAGCGGGTGAGGGTTTCGGTGCTCACAGCAAGCCCTCCAGCGCCGCCAACGCAGCTTCGGTCAGCGCTGCACCTTCCGGCGCGCCCACAAAAGCCTCCGCGATGAACGCATGCAGCATCAGCTTCTTCGCTTCCGACGGCGGCAACCCGCGCGATTGCAGGTAGAACAGGCCCATCGGATCGAGCTCGCCCACAGCACAGCCATGCGCGCACTTCACGTCGTCGGCGTAGATTTCGAGTTCGGGCCGCGCATTGGCCGTGGCCGTGCGCTCCAGCAGCATGGCGCGGATCGATTGCTCGCCGTCCGTCCCGATCGCCCCGCGCGCAACATGCACTTTGCCCAGGTAGGTCCCCGTCGCATGCCCGCCCAGCACCGAGCGCACGACCTGCCGGCTCACCGCATCAGGCGCCATGTGGCGCACTTCGGTCACGATCTCGAGCGTCTGCTCCCCGCCGCCCAGCTGCGCCGCGCCGAAGTGGAACGACGCGCCCTTGCCCAGCGTTGCGGTCACGGCCATGCGGCCATAGGCCTGCCCTGCATTGAGCACGCGCAGATCGAAGCTCGCGCCCTCTTCCAGCGTGATGACAATGTCGCGCGCTTCGGCCGCATCGGCATTTGCGGTGATCGCCAGCGCCCCGCTCTGGCCAGCGGCGACATGGATTTCCTGCGCCGCGACCGGCCATAGCGGCTCCAGCGCCGCCAGATCAGCGTAACGATAGGCCTCGTCGGCGCGCGTCGGCAGAGCGAGACTAACCACGGGCCACCTCGCAGCGCACCATCGGGATCGCAGGCTCCGAAACCTTGGCGCCATTGCGCTCCAGCACATGGAGCACCAGCATGCGGGCATCCGGGCTCAACACATAGTCCGCCGTCAGCGCCACGCCGAAGTCATCGTCGCCTTCGCGCACTACAATGTGGCGTTCGCCCAGCGGTTCGACCGCCTTGACCACGCCCCAGTAGTCGCCCTCGGTGTTCATCGTGGCGGTCACGATGCGCCGCGCGTACTTGTCGCCGCAGGCCGCCGAAGAGGGCGCCCACTCGCCGAGGAATTCGGCGGGCATCGCTGCCGCAGGCGGCGCAGTGGGCGCCGGGTCCGTTGCCATGGCAAGGGCGAGCAGCAGGCTCATGCCGCCACAGCCTCGTAGCCCTGCTCTTCCAGCTGCAGCGCGAGTTCCGGCCCGCCGGACTTCACGATGCGGCCACCCGCCAGCACATGCACGAAGTCCGGTTTCACGTAATCGAGCAGACGCTGGTAGTGCGTGATGAGCAGCACCGCTTTGTCGGGCTTGCGCATGATCGCGTTGATCCCTTCGCCGACGATGCGCAGCGCGTCGATGTCGAGGCCGCTGTCCGTCTCGTCGAGGATCGCGAGCTTCGGGTTCAGGATACCCATCTGCACCATCTCGGCGCGCTTTTTCTCGCCGCCCGAGAAGCCGACGTTCACCGGGCGCTTGAGCATGTCCATATCGAAGCGCAGCAGCCCCGCCTGCTCCTTGGCGAGCTTGATGAAGGCCGCGCCCGAAAGCGGCTCCTCTCCGTGCCCCTTGCGCTGCGCGTTGAGCGCCTCGCGCAGGAATTGCAGATTGGAAACGCCGGGGATCTCGACCGGATACTGGAAGCCGAGAAACAGCCCCACCGCCGCGCGCTCGTGCGGTTCGAGCGCGAGCAGGTCCTGCCCGTCGAAGTCGACGCTCCCGCCGGTCACTTCATAGCCCGGACGGCCACCCAGTGTGTAGCCGAGCGTGGACTTGCCCGCGCCGTTCGGCCCCATGATCGCGTGGATTTCGCCCGCGTTGATCTGGAGCGAGAGGCCCTTGAGGATGGGCTTGTCGGCCACGGTGGCCTGCAGACTGTCGATCTTGAGCATCAGTATTCCCGGGGACGGCGCGGCGCGGGGCGGCGCGCGCCGGTTCTGGTGGAGGCGGACCGCTTGGCGCGGCGTTCGGTATGGAGCGCGCGCATCGCATCGGAGACGCGCTGCGCCGCGGCATCGGGATCGGCAAGCACGTCGGCGGCCGCAATGCGCTCGACGCGGTAGCCCACTTCGCCAAGGCTCTTGTCGCGCGCGGCAGTGAAAGCCGCATCGGCATCGCCGTCGAGTTCGACGACCAGCATCAGCTGCTTGCAGGCGAAATCCACGATGGCCGAACCGATCACCGCCTGCCGCTTGAAGCTGTAGCCGCCGGTCTCGACGCGGGTGAGCGCATCGGCCAGCGCTTCCTGCGCAGGGCTGGGATTGCGCCGCATCTCGCGCGCGCGCTCGTGCAGAGCATCGAGCCGCGATTCGGAAATCGCCCAGCCACGGCCCTTCTTCTGCAAGGTCGGCGCATCGGCCTCACCGAAACGCAGCGACAGCTTGCGCTTGGCCGGAGCTGCGAGCGCGAACCGTTTGTGCACGCGGTCCACTGGAGTCCCGTCCTTGAGCGGCACGCCCGGCGTCACATCGTGATCGACAAAGCCCTGCTTCGTATAGAACGCGAGACCGCCCGTGTTGTCGCCCCGGATCGTCGCGTTGATCGCGCTGAGACCGAGTTCCGCTGCCCGCTTGGAGGTCGCGGCAAACAGCGCCGAACCGATTCCGCGCTGCGTCCCGCCGACCCGCGCGAACGTGCCGATATCGCCGACATCTTCCGGAAGTCCGGGATAGCGCCCCAAGGTCTGGAAACCGAGCAGCGTGCCGTCCTCGTCTTCCGCCACGAAGCAGCAGTGGACGTTGGGCCCGGTCAGGTACGCAGTATCCAAAGCTTCCGGCGTGTAGGTATCCTGCAACGCCGTCGTCCCGCCCGCCGCGATGATCGCATTGAGCAGCTCGGCCAGCGCGGGCGCATCTGCCGAAGTCACGGGCCGGACAGCAAGGGTCATCGCGTCGCTCACCCGACCGACCCTTCCAGCGAAATTCCCAGCAGCTTCTGTGCCTCGACCGCGAATTCCATCGGCAGCTGTTGCAGCACCTCGCGCGCGAAGCCGTTGACGATCAGCGCGATGGCGTCTTCCTGCGCCAGCCCGCGCTGCATCGCATAGAACAGCTGGTCGTCCGAAATCTTGCTGGTGGTCGCCTCGTGCTCGATCGTCGCCGAGGGGTTGCGCACCTCGATATAGGGCACCGTATGCGCGCCGCAGTCCGCGCCGAGCAGCAGCGAATCGCATTGGGTGAAGTTGCGCACGCCTTCGGCCTGCGGGGCAACACGCACTAGGCCGCGGTAGGTATTGTTCGAATGACCCGCGCTGATCCCCTTGCTGACGATGGTCGAGCGGGTGTTCTTCCCGTTGTGGATCATCTTGGTGCCGGTATCGGCCTGCTGGTGGTTGTTGGTCACCGCCACCGAATAGAACTCGCCCACCGAGCCTTCGCCATTGAGCACGCAGCTAGGGTACTTCCACGTGATCGCGGAACCGGTCTCGACCTGCGTCCAGCTCACCTTGCTGCGCGCGCCCTGGCACAGCGCGCGCTTGGTCACGAAGTTGTAGATCCCGCCCTTGCCGTCCGCATCGCCGGGGTACCAGTTCTGCACGGTCGAATACTTGATCTCGGCATCGTCGAGCGCGACGAGTTCGACAACGGCGGCGTGGAGCTGGTTCTCGTCGCGCTGCGGCGCGGTGCAGCCTTCGAGGTAGGAGACGTAGGCCCCCTTGTCGGCAACGATCAGCGTCCGCTCGAACTGCCCGGTGTTTTCCGCGTTGATGCGGAAATAGGTCGAAAGCTCCATCGGGCAGCGCACACCCTCCGGGATGTAGACGAAGGTGCCATCCGAAAAGACCGCGCAATTCAGCGCGGCGAAGTAGTTGTCGTGCATCGGCACGACCTTGCCGAGCCAGCGCTTCACCAGCTCCGGATACTCGCGGATCGCCTCGCTGATCGAGCGGAAGATCACGCCCGCCTGCTCCAGCTCCTTGCGGAAGGTGGTCGCCACCGACACGCTGTCGAACACCGCATCGACCGCCACCTTGCGCGCGCCTTCGACGCCCGCGAGCACCTTCTGCTCTTCAAGTGGAATGCCGAGCTTCTCGTAGATGCGCAGGATCTCGGGATCGACTTCGTCAAGGCTGCCCAGCTTGGGCTTCGCCTTGGGCGCGGCCCAGTAATAGGCTTCCTGATAGTCGATCGGCGGGATCTGGAGCTTGGCCCATTCGGGCGTCGGCATTGTCAGCCAGTGGCGATAGGCCTTGAGCCGCCATTCGAGCATCCACGCCGGCTCGTCCTTCTTGGCCGAGATGAAGCGCACCGTGTCTTCGGAGAGGCCCTTGGGGCCATATTCCTGTTCGATGTCCGACGACCAGCCGTGCTCGTAGTCCGCGACTCGCGCCGCGGCCTCACGCGCGGCCTGGTCCTTGATCTCGATATCTTCGCTCATGCTGAAATTCCTGAAGCTGCCGGGCTTGCCAGCTGCGTCAGCGGCACGCCGGCAAGCGCCCCGCGCAGCGCGGCGTCGACTTGCGGCCAGTGCGGACGCACGGTGCAATCGGCTTCCAAGGTGCAATCGTGACGGCCATGCACGCTGCACGGCGCCATCGCGATCGGGCCTTCGACCGCCTCGACGATGTCGGCCAGCGAAATCGCCGCCGCCGGACGCGCCAGCTTGAGCCCGCCGCCCAGCCCGCGGGCGGACTTGAGCAGGCCCGCCGCCGAAAGCTTGCTCACCAGCTTCTGCACCGTGGGCACCGGCAGTCCGGTCTCATCCGCCAGCTGCTGCGCCGAAACGCGCGCCTCGCCCGCAGCGTGGCGCCCACAATGGCGAGCAGCGGCGGTCATCGTCACCACGGCGTAGTCGGCCATGCTTGAAAGTCGCATTGCGGCACTGTCCCGGAAAGGCATCCGATCCAAAATCGGACTAATCTGTTCCGGTTATCTAGGCGAAGGGCGCGAGAAGCGCAAGGCGTGCGCCATGCCCGAAAATGCCAGTGACCGCACGCGGCACAAAAAAAGGCGGCCGTGCCAGGGCACGAGCCGCCATGAAGTCGAGAACTCGGCCGCATTGCTGCACCGAGCCCTTCGGGTCGCACGAGTCTGGTAGATCAGCGGCCTGCCAAAGAATTGTACGGATTCGACAAAATGGGTGGCAGCTATGCAACAGGCGAGTGAATTCAATGCTTAACCGGCGGTTAACCGACAAATTGGTTGCAATTGCGGCTTGGCGCGCCCGTCCGGGGCGGCAATAGAACCAGCAGTCCGTAACGTTAACGCGGATACGGACCGGAGGGAAACGCTCACGCATGCTCTATTCGATTTGCCGCCCATTGCTGTTCCGCATTCCCGCCGAGCCTGCCCACCGCCTGACCATCGCCGCACTGGCGGCCGCACCGCGCGGAGGGCGCATCGCACCGCAGCCACTGCTGTGCCAGCGAGTCGCGGGGCTCGTGTTCCCCAATCCGGTGGGCATCGCCGCCGGGTTCGACAAGAACGGCGAAGTTCCTGACGCGCTGCTTGGCCTGGGCTTCGGCTTTGTCGAAGCCGGCACGGTCACCCCGCGCCCGCAGGAAGGCAATCCCAAGCCGCGCCTGTTCCGCCTTGTCGAGGACAATGCGGTGATCAACCGCATGGGCTTCAACAACGCCGGTGCGCAAGTCGTCGCGGGTCGGCTCGCGGCCCGCCAGAACCGGCCCGGTGTTGTCGGCGCAAACATCGGGGCCAACAAGGATTCGGTCGACCGCATCGCCGACTATGCCGCGATGACACGGATCATGGCGCCGCTGGCCAGCTATCTCACGGTCAATATCAGCTCGCCCAACACGCCCGGCCTGCGCGCCTTGCAGGACCCGGCTGCGCTGGCCGATCTGCTCGACGCGGTGATCGAGGCGCGCGGCGCGCTACCGACCAAGCTTTTCCTCAAGCTCGCCCCCGATCTCACCGCCACCGATATCGACGCGATCTGCCGGATCGCGATCGACAAGCGGCTTGATGCTCTGATCGTCAGCAATACCACGATCACCCGCCCTTCGCTGCGATCACCGCTGGCAGCCGAGGCAGGCGGCCTCTCCGGCGAACCGCTGCGCCCGCTGGCGCTGCAGGTCCTGCGCGATTTCCGCAGCGCCACTGCCGGCCGCATCCCGCTGATCGGCGTCGGCGGCATTGCCAGCGTCGATGATGCCTGGGCGCGCATCCGCGCCGGGGCCAGCCTGATCCAGATCTACAGCGCGCTGGTCTACGAAGGACCGGGGCTGGTCCGGCGAATCGTTGATGGCCTTGCCAAACGCGTGCGCGCCGAGGGCATGAGCAGCATTGCCGAGGCGGTCGGCAGCGAATAGGCACTGGCGGTGATGAAGAACCGCCTGACCCGCTCGCTGCTCACCCCGCTCGCTGTGGCATCGTTGGCAAGCGCTTGCGCGCCGCTGCCCAATGCCGCGCGCCCCGTCGCAGCGCTCGCCCCAACTCCTGAGCAGGCGCCGGAAGATCCCGGCGTCGTGACGGCCGCCGATCCGCGCGCTGCTGCGGCGGGCGCAGAAATGCTGCGGTTGGGCGGTTCGGCCACCGATGCGGCGATCGCCGTCATGCTCGCACTGACCGTGGTCGAACCGCAAAGCTCCGGCATCGGCGGCGGCGGCTTCCTCGTGACGGCAGACGAAGCGGGCAAGGTTGAAAGCTTCGATGGGCGCGAAACGGCCCCCTCGGCCGCCACGCCGGACTGGTTCAAGGTTGATGGCAAGGTCCTCAGCCACAGCGATGCCGTCCCCGGCGGACGCAGCGTCGGCGTTCCGGGCAACCTGCGCCTTGCCGCCATGGCCCACGCCCGCAACGGCAAGCTGCCTTGGCGCGTGCTGTTCGGCCCTGCGATCAAGCTGGCAGGCGAAGGCTTCGCGATCACCCCGCGCCTCAACAACACGCTGGGCTTCGCCTCGGACATTGCCGGACTCGATCCCGCCGGCCGCGCGCTGTTCTTCGGACCTGACGGCAATCCGCTCCCGGTCGGCACCGTCGTCCGCAATCCTGCACTCGCGGCCACGTTCGAGAAGATCGCCGCGCTCGGGGCCGACAGCTTCTATCTGGGTGACAACGCCAAGGCGATCGCCGCCAAGGTCGGCACGGCGCCGCGCAACCCCGCGCCGATGTCCACCGCCGATCTTGCTGCCTACAAGGCCAGGCCCCGCGATCCCATCTGCGCCCGTTACCGCGTCTACCGCGTCTGCACGATGGGCCCGCCGTCTGCCGGCGGGGTGACTGTGCTGCAAACGCTGGGCGAGCTTGAGCGCTTTGATCTCAAGGCAATGGGCCCCGCGTCGCCCAAGGCATGGCACCTCATCGCCGAAGCCGAGCGGCTTGCCTTTGCCGACCGTGATACCTGGCTGGCTGATCCTGACTACGTGCCGGTGCCGACCGCCGGCCTTATCGATCCCGCCTATTTCGCCGCCCGCTCCGCGCTGATCTCAGAGACCGCGGCCATCAACAATGCCGCGCCCGGCAAGCCCGCCGGTGCAAGCGATCGTTTCGCCATGGCCGCCCCGGTGGACGAGCATGGAACCACCCACTTTGCCGCCGTCGACCGCTGGGGCAACGCGGCCAGCTATACCGCGACCGTCGAAAGCGCATTCGGCTCCGGCCTCATGGTCGGCGGTTACTTCCTCAACAACGAGCTGACCGACTTCAACCTCGATCCGGACCGCGACGGCAAGCCTACCGCCAACCGCGTCGAGGCAGGCAAGCGGCCGCGCAGTTCGATGAGTCCCGTCGTGGTCTATGGTCCCGACGGTCACTTGCGCCTGATCGCCGGCGCGGCAGGCGGCTACACCATCCCGCCGCAGGTGATCCGCGTGATCATCGGCACGCTCGATTGGAACCTCTCTGCGCGCGATGCCATCACGCAAGGCATCGTGATGCCCGCGCCGGGCGGTGTGCTCGCGGTGGAAGCAGGTACCCCGCTTGCCGCCATGGTTCCGGCACTGCAAGCATTTGGCCATACCAAGGTCGTCGCCGTGCCGATGCGCCTCAAGGCGAATGCAATCGAATGGGTGCCGGGGGCAGACGGAAAGAACCACTGGGTGGGCGCCGCCGACCCGCGCAGCGAAGGCGCCGCCGCCTCCCCTTGAGGCGCTATCCACAGCCCGCCTTGCCCTTCCGCTACGGCACTCCTAGTTTCCCGGCCAAACACGTGACCCGCGGGCGCGGGCACCATGGGCAGGGGATCACCGCACCGTGCAGCTTTCCGATTTCGCGTCCTATCCGAATCTCGTCGCCATGTTCCTCGATCGGGCGGAGTTCTTCGGCGATCGTCCGTTCCTCTGGGCCAAACGCGGGGGCGCCTGGACTTCGCTGAGCTGGCGCGAGGCGGCGGACCAGGTCTGTCTGCTGGCGGAGGCACTGCGCGGCCTTGGTCTCGATCCGGGCGACCGCGTCATCCTCGTGTCGGAAAACCGCCCGGAGTGGTGCATCGCCGACCTTGCGATCATGGCCGCCGGGCTGATCACCGTCCCCGCCTATGTCACCAACACCGAGCGCGATCATCTCCACGTGCTGGAGAACTCGGGCGCCCGCGCGGTGATCGTCTCCAACGCCAAGCTTGCCCAGCCGCTGCTCGCCGCCTGCCTGAGCGCGCGCGGCGTTGAGCATGTGATCGGCATCGAGCCGCTCCGCCGCATCCAGTCCGACCGCCTCGGCTTCCACGACTGGTCGGCCCTCACCAGCGGTGACGCCGCGCCGGCGCGCCTCTCGGTCGCCGCGCGCGTTGCTGCCATCGGCCGCGCCGATACGGCCTGCATCATCTACACCAGCGGCACCGGCGGCGCCCCGCGCGGCGTGCTCCAGCACCACGGCGCGATCCTCTGCAACGTCGACGGCGCCGCGCATGTCGTCGCCGAGGACCTGAGCTGGGACACCACGGGCCGCGAGACCGAGGTGTTCCTCTCCTTCCTCCCCTTGAGCCATGCCTATGAGCATTCCGGCGGGCAGTTCCTGCCCATCGGCCTGGGCTCGCAGATCTATTATGCCGAGGGGCTCGAGAAGCTCGCCAGCAACATAGAGGAGACCAGGCCGACGCTGATGGTCGTCGTGCCGCGGCTGTTCGAAGTGCTGCGCGCGCGGATCATGAAGCAGGTCGAAAAGCAGGGCAAACTGCCGAACTACCTGATGGCCCGCGCGCTCGCGATCGGCGCGCGCAAGGCCGAAGGGGCAAACATCCTGCGCCGGATCATCGA
>Ga0310345_10002773_pt1 | contig 17295 bp, 16 predicted proteins | sample HC15DNA20500_MG_FD_204667 | JGI IMG/M metagenome (GOLD analysis project Ga0310345, IMG submission 204667) | Marine microbial communities from station ALOHA, North Pacific Subtropical Gyre - HC15-DNA-20-500_MG | ecosystem: Environmental > Aquatic > Marine > Oceanic | place: Pacific Ocean: North... | reverse complement strand
CCCATTCCAGTCCGGCAAACTGAATGTCAATTTCGCATCGACTCTTTGGCCATAGCAGGAAGCGGTGCTGTAGTTCGCCGTTGTTACCCAGATCGAATTCAACGAAGCGTATACGAGTTGATCTAAAGTCTAGAGCCGTGCCGAGGTCCTCGCCAAAATAGCGAAATGAGCTGCTCGCATACGCAAGAGAGAGCACAAAATACCCATGCAGATTGTCTCCCGCGATCAAATCTAATTTCAATTCAGCTTCCCCAGATTGCACTAGCAACCGGTCAACCAGCGCCCCACGTAGATCAAATTCTCGTACGAATTTTACCAAAGGTATCCCGCATTGATCAGACGCGAGCTTGACCACTCTCAAGTGCTCTGACGATATCTTGTCGGTTTCAACGTCATCTAGCGTAGACCAGTCATGGGTGAAAAAACGCATTGGCAGTTACCTCGGTGGTTTCCAGCCATTCCCGACAAGCCAGTTCCGGACAGAATTGTTCACCTACCAGATACCGTGCTTCCAAGTGCCATCGCGATTAAGAGCGCGACCATCCTTCAATTCGATATGATCCTTCTCATACGGCCCTCGCCCCTTGTCCACTCGATCAATTTCTCGTGGGACTTGGCCACGCTCCACTTGCCGTTGAATGTTGCCCGCTGAGCTTGGCGAACCCCTTACTGTGCCCGCAGCAGCAGCTGCAGTGCCACCGGTCATCGTCAAATCGACATTGTAGAGCTGCTTGAAGGCAGATTCGACACTGTTGGCAAGATCGCGACCGAAAGTAAGATCGCTTTCCTTGCCGATGACGCTCGTGCGGGTCGAAACGGAACCGTCGGAATTGGTCGTCTTTGTTCGCAGGAAGACTTTGTCGACGCCGTCGTCTGTCTGCGACGCCGTGCAGGATTGTACTTTCCCATCCTCAACCGAACAGGAGACAGTAATCGATTCCCCTGTCGGATCAGTCCCATTATCCGGACCGTTTGCGATTACAAGGGCGCGGCACTGATGATCGAGGCCTTGCCCAAGGTCAACGCGTTGCTGGCCGACCGGGGTGCGATGCCGACTGGTTCCGCGATGCCTTGGCCGAGCGCGGCATTGCCGCCCGTATCCCGTCAAAAGCCAATCGAAGGGTACCAATCCTGCACGATCCGGTGCTCTACCGCCAGCGCCACAGGATCGAGAACATGTTCGGCAAACTCAAGGACCGGCGCCGCATCCACACCCGATACGACCGATCCGCCCACACCTTCATCTCCGCCATCTGCATCGCCGCAGCCGTCATCTTCTGGCTCAATCAATGAGTCCTGAGCCTAGAAAAAGATGAGGGTTAGTCCGATCCTCCGCGTATGTGTTAAGTGAATGGCATTTTGAGACGAGGGGCTGGTACTATGATCACCGTTAATCGACGCAAACTTCTTGGGGCAGGAGCTACCGGAATGGGTCTGCTGGGCCTGGCCGGTGCGGTTCCGGCTTGGGCTCGCGGTGGTGACCTGCTTTCCGGGGTTGCTCGCAAGGGCTTTGATGAGGTGAGCGGCTCCAACATAGACCTGACAGTTGCCCGCTCGGCTTTCTCCACTGGCAACAGGCGTGGCGGCGCGATTGCCGTCAATGGGAGCATCCCGGGGCCGCTCCTCCGCCTGCGTGAGGGGACCACCGTCCGCCTCAACGTTCACAACCAGCTAGAGGAAGATACCTCGATCCATTGGCACGGGCTCCTGGTCCCCTTCCAGCTCGATGGTGTGCCAGGCGTTAGTTTCCCCGGCGTCAAGCCGGGTGAGACCTTCACTGCAGAATTCCCCGTGCGGCAATCGGGCACGTACTGGTGGCATTCGCACAGCGGCCTGCAGGAACAGGCGGGTCATTATGGTCCGATAGTTGTCGATCCGGCAGGACCCGATCCGGTGCAGGCGGACCGCGAATATATCGTGGTGCTGAGCGAATTCAGCGAGACAGATCCAAATGTGCTTTACGACAAATTGAAAAAGAGTGCTGATTATTTCAACTACGAGCAACCAACATGGACGGATGACTACCCGCTTAGTGGAGCACAGAGAAGGAATTGGGCAAGGATGCGAATGTCGCCCGTTGATATATTAGATATTACGGGATCCACGTTCACTTATCTCATCAATGGCCACGGACCGGCGGACAATCTTGAATTCAACTTCCAGCCCGGCGAACGCGTTCGATTGCGTTTCATAAATTCTGGTGCCGCCACCTATTTCAACATCCGTATACCCGGTCTCCCTATGACCGTGGTTCAGGCCGATGGGCAAAATGTCGAGCCGGTCGAAGTGGATGAATTCCAGATAGGCATTGCAGAAACTTATGATGTGATTGTGACCCCGGGCAATGACGCCGCTTACACGATGGTAGCTGAATCGATGGACCGGTCTGGCATGGGGGTTGCGACACTAGCGTCTGCGCCCGGCGCGCGCGCAGCGATTCCACCGCTGCGCGACCCGCCGTTGCTGACCATGGCAGATATGGGCATGGGCGGCATGGCCGGTATGGCTGGTATGGGGGGCGGCTCAGAAAGCATGCCCGGAAATTCGAGCGGCCAAGGAGCGGCCCGACCGGGAATGCGCGATACGTCCAGATTGCCAGCGGACGTCGAGGTGGGCCCGGGGCTTGCAATGGTGTCAGCAAACCCTGTCGACCGCACCGGAGACCCAGGCGTTGGCCTTTCCGATGTCCCGCACCGAACGCTCAACTATCGCAAACTGCGCGCGCTCACCCCCAATGCTGACCGGCGGATTCCCTCGCGGCGGATGGAACTCCATCTCACCAGTAACATGGAGCGCTACATGTGGTCGTTCGACGGCAAGAAGTTCTCAGCCGTCTCCGACGACCCGATCCGCTTTGCCTATAATGAACGCGTGCGTGTCAAGCTGATCAACGACACGATGATGACGCACCCGATCCATTTGCACGGGCATTTCTTCGAACTGGTCAATGGCGCGCCCGCCGACCGGCAGCCGCTGAAGCACACGGTCAATGTCCAGCCCGGCGGTAGTGTGGAGTTTGACCTGACCGCTGACGAACCCGGTGACTGGGCCTTTCACTGCCATATCCTCTATCATTTGGTCGCCGGGATGTTCCAGATCGTCACCGTTGCCAATCCTGCCGGAGACGAAGCATGAAGACTTTTGTTGTAAGCACGATCGTATCGCTCGCTGCGGGAACCGCGTTGGTATCGCCGGTATCGGCACAGCAGCACACCGGGCATGACATGGCTCAGCCACAGCAGAGTGCGGGGCAAGCAGCGCAGCAATGTGCTCAAGAGGCACAGCGCCATCGCGCAATGGGCCACACCGTCCCGGATGGCGCCTGCAAACCTAAACCTGAAGCTGAGGTCGAAATGGATCATGGGAGCATGGATCGTTCGCAGATGAACCACGGTGCGATGCCTATGGCCGAAGGGCAAACGGGCATGGCGATGCCCATCAACCAATCCGGGCAGCAGGTCCCAAGGATGGATCACGGCACAATGACCGATGCTCCAGCACGCGCGCAGGGCATGCAGGGTATAGACCACTCCGCTATGCAGATGAATTCCGGCGCTGACATTCCTCTACTTCCTCCTCCGCCCGAAGCCGGAAGCGGGCCTGCCCGCGCGGCGATTCCGATCTGGGGCGAGGAAGCCATGAACGAAGCCCGGCAGGAACTGATCCGCGAGACCGACGGCGGCAAGCGACTGTGGATCCAGGGCGACCGCCTCGAATATCGTGCGCGCGAAGGCACGGATGGCTATTTGTGGGATGTTCAGGGCTATTATGGCGGCGACATCGACAAGTTCTGGTTCCGATCTGAAGGCGAAGGTGCGTTCGGCAATAAAGTTGAAAGTGCCGAGGTTCAGGGACTGTGGAGCCGGGCCATTGCCCCCTTCTTTGATTTCCAGGCAGGTATCCGCCAGGATTTGACCGGACCGAAGCGGACCTATGGTGTGGTCGGCTTTCAGGGTTTGGCTCCCTACAAGTTCGATATTCTCGGAGCAGCGTTTCTCTCTAACACCGGAGATATCACCGCTCGTTTCGAGGCTGAACTGGACCAGAGAATTACCCAGCGTCTGATTCTCACGCCACGGGTGGAGGTTAACCTTGCCGCTCAAGACGTGCCCGAATTGGGCATCGGCGCCGGCATCGACCGGATCGAACCGGGAATTCGCTTGCGGTATGAATTCGTACGCGAATTTGCACCCTATATCGGCATCGCTCAGGGTTGGAAAGTTGGCAGAAGCGCCGATTTTGCACGCGCGGCTGGCGAAGACCCGAGCGTGACGAGCTACGTAGTTGGTCTCCGGTTCTGGTTCTAAGTTTGAGAAACAACAAATGAAGACCGTCACATCTGCTTGGGCCTGGGCCGGTGCTGGATACACTTCCGAAGGTGGGGTTAGGGATCGTCCGGAGCGATCTTTACGAATCCCCCATGACCGTTGCGCTGACATCGTGCGGCCTGTTCACTTTTGGCGGGGCGACATCTCTCCTATTCATATGGCGCTGAAAGGAGGGCAAAGCGTTTATAGCGACCAGAATGAGTTTGCTGGTTTTCGAGGTCGCCTGCGCGCTCCTAACAGGTCGGGGACGCTGGCATATCTCACTGCGACAATTAGCGATTGGCAGCGTCGCTGCAACTGCACCGTTTGCAATAGGAAGCTGGTCGGCCAGGCTATCGGCTGACGGACATCCCACGAGAGGAAATTATCGTATGAAAGTAGAGAAACCAGGTAATACACAGTACTATTCGAACCTGACGCGCTTTCTTCATCTAGTTACGGTAATGGCGGTCACCGCAGCGCTTGTCATCAGTTTGTTCATGACTTATCCAAAGGGCGGAAAGCCGGGTGATTTCTGGTTTGAAGTGCATGAAAAGGCCGGACTGGTCGCTCTCGGCGGATTGGTCCTGTTCTGGCTATGGGCCGTCTTCCGGCGCCGCGAACCTAGTCTTGGTGACTGGTTCCCTTATCTATCTGGTCGTCGGCTTGCCGCATTGTGGGCCGATACCAAGGCGCATCTGGCGATCCTTCGGGGCGGCAAGCTGCCGATCAGCGATGATCAGCCGCTGGCCAATGCCTTCCATGGCCTTGGCGCATTAATCGCTCTTGCCTTGGCGGCGACGGGCACGCTTGGTTATTTCTACGACCAGAGCTGGGCGCTTGGGGTGCACGAGGCACTGGGCCTCCCGATGTGGATATATTTCGGCGGACATGTGTTGATGAGTCTGGTGCATGAATTCGCGCATGATCCAGTGCTAAGGAACATGTTCATCTTTCGGTCCCGCAAACCGTGATGAAATCGGCTCGTGTCACGCTCGACCTCACCAGTAGCGCGCATGACGCGGAAGAGACCCCGGTCCTCGAACATATCGAGGGCCGAAAACCAATCAGCGAGGATGCCGCAGAACTGGCGAAAGACCAAAGGACGTTTGGGGCCGAATGTGGCGAACCAGACCGCATCGATTTACGGGTCCGGTAGTTCTCCAATTGTTGATGGCTTCTGGTTCCCTCCTGGGAACATTCATAGAAGACTGGCCTCGCCCGCGCTCTCGTCGCACGGACGAAAGGCCAAGTCTTTTCCGGCGGGAAAGCCCAGAAATCCGCCAAAAGAAACAGTCGGGAAGCTCAATTAGAATCGACGCTCGCAGCCCCTTTTGACAAAGCACACCGGACGCAGTGGTCGATGTGGGATTTCATGCGTTCAATCGTAAGAACGGGTAGTCCTCAAGTGGTACGTCAAAGCTTGTGATTTCCATGCGCGATGAGATAGCGAAATTAGCATCTTATCGCTTTGTACGCTTGCTACTTAATACCAAGGAAATGGCGCACCCGACTGGATTCGAACCAGTGACCTTCGCCTTCGGAGGGCGACACTCTATCCAGCTGAGCTACGGGTGCCTCGTGCTTACGCGATGCTTACGCGGAAAGGATTGCAATGTGAACCCCATCAAGTGAGCTTTTGTAAGTTATTGAAATTTAATACATTACCTCTAAAAATTGTTATTCATCAAGCCTTGACACCTGCCTTCGGAGGGCAGCGCTCTATCCAGCTGAGCTACGGGTGCATCGCGCGATGCGGATGGCGCGCTTAGCAAAGCGAACGGATGTGCGCCAACGGAAAATCCTCGCCGCGCATCATCTTGCCGCGCGTTAGCGGATTGGCAAGGGACGGTCGCTAGCCTTGTGCAGTCATGAGCGATCTCGCCCCCGATCATTTTCCCGGCCATCAGCCCGTCCGCGCGCCCGGCAGCGACAGCGACGGGTTCGAGCGGGGCAATGCGACCCTGATCGAGCAATGGGCGGCGGTGGAAGATGCCGCCCGGGTGGTCGCGCTGCTCGCGGGGCAGCCCGCGCCCGAGTTCGACGCCCCCGCCCAGGCACTGATCGCCCGCCTCACCAGAGCCGACGCTGGCCGCACGCAAGCCTCCATCCTGGCGCTCGACGAACTGGTGGCGACGATGCGCTTCGGGCTCGACGCGCTGCTCGCCGCGCACGGGACGAGCGCCGATCCGCGCCCCGCGGCGCATTGCCTGTGGCGCGAATACCAGCGCGGCCGCGCGGCGACCCTGCGCGAAGCGGCGCTGGCAACGCGCGGCTGACCACGCTGCGCTTGACAGCGGTGTTCACCTCCTGTTCTTGGAGTGCATGGCCGAATCGTCCTTCCTGCTCGACCCTTCCACCAGCCCGACACCCGCAGCGGCGCAGCATCCGTGCGATGCCAGCGGCGCGGCGCGCGGGATCATGCGGCTGTTTGCGCGCAACGATATCTGGTGCACCACCGAGATGCCGCTGCGCGGAGGCCGCCGCGCGGATATGATGGGGATCGATGCCAAGGGCCACGTGATCATCGTCGAGATCAAGGTGTCGCGCGCCGACCTGACGGGCGATGCCAAGTGGACCGATTATCTGGATCATTGCGACAAATTCTACTGGGGCATCGGCACGCATCTCGACCGGGGAATTCTCGAAGGAGAGGCATTCCTGCCCGAACGGTGCGGGCTGATCGTCGCCGATGGCTACGATGCGGAGATCATCCGCCCGGCGGCGCGCCATCCTCTGGCTCCGGCGCGGCGCAAGGTCGAGGTGGAGCGGCTCGCGCGCACAGCTATGCGGCGGGCGACGGTCGCCTGCGATCCCGATTGCGCGCCTTGGGGCGGCGAGAAATAGCGGAGCAGCGCGGTAAAATGGCTGCATGCCGGGGCTTCGCACAAGCCCCTCGCCTAATCTTCGCGCGCGCGGCATAAGGCGCGCCATCATGCTGATTGCCCTGATCCTTTCCACCATGGCGATGGTCGCCATCGTGGCGCTGCGCTATCTCGCGATCAGCGGGGCCTTCGCCGCGCTGACGACGCGGGTGCGGCCCGGCCATCACAAGGGGCTCAGCGGGCAGATCCGGCGCGAGATCGGCTGGTCGCTGGTGTCCGCCGCGATCTACGGCATTCCCGCAGGTGTGGTCGCCTGGGGCTGGGACAGCCTGGGCTGGACCCGGATCTACGCCGACTGGAATGCCTACCCGCTATGGTATCTGCCGCTATCGGTGTTCCTGTATCTTTTCGCGCACGACACCTGGTTCTACTGGACGCATCGCTGGATGCACGAGCCGCGCGTGTTCCGCGTGGCGCACGCGGTCCATCACGCCAGCCGCCCGCCGACCGCATGGGCCGCAATGAGCTTTCATCCGATAGAAGCACTCACAGGTGCGGTGGTTATCCCGCTGCTCGTCTTCCTCGTGCCGATTCACATCGCTATGCTGGGGGTGGTGCTGACCGTGATGACCGTCATGGGGGTGACGAATCATATGGGGTGGGAGATGTTTCCGCGATGGCTGGTCCGGTCGCCTGTGGGCGGATGGATCATCACCGCGAGCCATCACCAGCTCCACCACGAACGCTACCAATGCAATTACGGGCTCTATTTCCGGTTCTGGGATCGTTTATGCAAAACCGATCGAGGTCTCTCGAAAAGATTTCAACCCTGACGCTCGCCACCGCGGCGATGCTCACGCTCGGCAATGCGCCGGGGGTGCGGCAGGATGTGGTGGTCACCGTGGTCGACCTGCGTTCGACGCAGGGCACCGTGCTCGCCTGTCTGACCGACAGATCGGGCACCTTCCCCGATTGCGCCAACGACGAGACCTCGCAAAAGCGGGTCGTGCGGGCCAATGCGCGGGTTACCATCGTATTCAACGACGTTCAGCCGGGCGAATATGCGATCTCGCTGCTGCATGACGAGAACGGCAACGGCAAGGCGGACAAGACGCTGTTCATCCCAAAGGAGGGGTTCGGCTTCTCGCGCGATGCCAAGGTCCGCTTCGGCCCGCCGCAATTCTCCGCCGCAGCCTTTACCGTGGGCGCGGATTCGCCGGTCTATCAGACGATCCGGATGCGCTATCTCAGCCGCTAGAGCCATACCCGCCGACGGAGCGCCTTCCCGGGGCGAAGCATAACCTTAAATTTACCACGGTGCTGCACAACGGACCCGAAGTTTAAAAAGGGTCTGTTTTGGTGATGGATAGCTTGCGCGGAAATCCTGGCGTGTTCGACGAACTGCAGGACGACACGTCGTGGGAGGAGAACGACACCGACGGCGAGCTGTCGGTGGACGAGACGCCGCCCTCCCTCGTCGGCCAGGACGAGCGCCGGATGCAGGTGCGCGCCTATAACTACTGGGCGGGACTGCTGGGCGACCGGACTTTCCCCAGCGTCGAGGATATCGAATCCGACCGGCTGCCCGATTTCAGCGAAAACAGCGTGCTGCTGGATTTCACCAGCGGCACGGAAGACCCCGCGATCGTGTTCCTGGGCGACAAGCTGGCCGGCGAATGCCATTGCGATCACCCGATCCGGACGCTGGCCGACGTGCCCAGCCGATCGCTGCTGAGCCGGATTACCGACCACTATCTGCAGATCCTCGCCAATGAGGCACCGATCGGGTTCGAGGCGGAATTCGTTAACGATACCGGCGCGACCGTGCTCTATCGCGGGATCCTGCTGCCCTTCTCGTCCGACGACGAGACGATCGACTTCATCTATGGCGTGATCAACTGGAAGGAAGTCGCCGACCAGCTGACCACCGATGCGCTGCTGCTCCAGATCGATCAGGCGCTCGACAGCGGGGCGCGCCCGCAGAGCGAGGATGACGACGAACTGCCTGCCCCCGAGCGGCGGGTTACCGCGGTCCCGTCGATCACGCGCTGGGCGGATGGCCCCGGCTCTTCCGCCGATCAGTCCCATGGTGAGGAAACCGCACGCGAAGCCGCGCGATCGGTGCCCAACCCCGTCCCCAGCCCCACGTTCGCCCGGCTCGACGCGCATGTCGGCGGCGGCCCGCTCTCGCCGCCGATGCCGGGCGCGACCGGAAACGATGAATCACGGGGGTCCGCAAACGCGACCGGCCTCCACGCCTGCCTCGCCGAGGCACGCGCGCTGGTCGAAGCCGCCGGGCAGGCCGATGCACGCAGCCGCGTGGCGCTCTACGCTGCGGTGTCGCGTGCGCATGATGTCGCCCTCGCCGCGCAGGCGGAGCCCGACGCCTTTGCCGCGCTGCTGCACGAGCATGCAATCGAGGCTGCGCCGCGCGCGCCGATGACCCCGGTGGTCAAGCTCGTCTTCGGGGCGGACTACGACAAGTCGCGCATCGCCGAATATGCCGCCGTGCTCGCCTTCGCGCAGCGCGAGGGGATCGCCCATGGCGCCCTCGCCGCTTTCCTCGACGCGGCGGACGGCGGCCTGAAAGGCGTGGTTGCGCGCGAGCGGGCCTTCCGCCGCGAAGCCGCGGGCAAGCCCGCCACCGGCGGCGCAAAGGCACGCGTGCGCCGCAAACTGGCCACTCTGACCGCCCAGCCGATCGACGCGATTCCGGTCGAGGGCGCGGAGTTCTCGGTCTGCGTGATCCGCCGCGATGCCGACGGGGCGATCGCCTTCCTCGGCGAAGTCGCCGATGACGAGCGTCTGCTTGCCCGCGCGGCGAAACATCTGGCCCACGCCACGCGATAACCCCCGTTTGTGCCGCATCTTGCGGCATTGAGGGGTTCACTGCGCGCACCAAGCCCGCTAGCGCGCCTGGGATGGGGATTTTCACTCGCCGACCGGTCCGCGTGCAACCCTTCTTCGGGTATCGCAACCGCGAGCGGCTGGTGCTCGTGGGGCGGACCCAGCGCTCGCGCCCGCCCGAGTTCGAACAGGCCGGGCGCTGGCGCACGTTTCGCGTGATGATGTCGCAGTTCTTCGCCTCGGAAGTGCGCAATGTCGGCGTGACCTTGTGCCTGACCCGTTCCGACGGGGAGGATTTCAGCTACACGACCAGCTCCGACGACGACGGCTATTTCCGCTTCGAGATCGATCTGGAAGGCGACTGGCCCTATCCCGCGCAGACCGCCTGGGAGGTCGTCCGGCTGGGATGGGACAACCGCGACGGGCACCAGAGCGTCACCGGCCATGTGCTGGTGCCGGGAGCAGACGCGCAGATCGGCGTGATCTCAGACATCGACGACACGATCATCGAAACCGGGATCACCGGCGGGTGGCACAATGTCGTGCGCAACTGGAAGCGGATCTTCGCGCAGATGCCGCACGAGCGGATTCTGGTGGAAGGCGCAGACTCCTTCTACGGCGCGATCGGCGGCGGGCTGACGGTGAGCGAGTCCGAGCCGCCGACCGGTGCCGTCATTCCCACAACGCACCGGCCGTTCTTCTACATCTCGTCCTCGCCGTGGAACCTGTTTTCCTACCTCGTCGCGTTCCAGCGCTCGCGCGAATTGCCGCTCGGCGCACTGTTCCTGCGCAACTGGGGCTTCAACCGCGCGACCATCGGCAAGAAGAGCCACGGCGCGCACAAGCATCAGGCGATTGGCGAGATCCTCGCGCATTTCTCGCACCTGCGCTTCGCCTTCATCGGCGACGACACCCAGGGCGACCTGCCCGCCTTCGCCGAAGCGGTCGCGCGCGAGCCCGATCGGATCGCGGCGGTGTTCATCCGCACTACCGAAAAGGCGCTGTCGGAAAAGGAACTTGACGCGAAACGGGTCATCGAGAGCTTTGGGGTGCCCCTGTGGCTGGGGAACAGCTATGCCATCGGTCGGGATTTCCTGAGAGCAGCAGGGGTGGCACCGCATGGGGAAACATCGCGCATCGTGGAAACGGTGGGTCCGCGAAATGGAGAAGAAGCCTAAGGAACCGGGCGGCTGCTGCCTGGTCCAGATGATCTTCGTCCTCGCGCTGACGATCCTCGCATACAACCTGTACCACGGGATCTGGCCCGATCTGCGCCACCACCTGCTCGACAAGGCGGACCTTGCCTTCACCTTCCGCAACGATGTCGAGGTGCGCGGGCCGATCACCTACGGGCGGCACGAGGATCAGGTTCTCACCATTACCCGCAGCGAGGCGGCGCGCAGCGATGCTGCGTTGCCCGTGCTGGTGTTCTTCCACGGCGGCAGCTGGGCGAATGGCAGCCCGCAGGCTTACGGCTTCATCGGCCGCAACTTCGCCCCACGAGGCTTCGTGGTGGTCAATGCCGGTTACCGGCTCGTCCCCGAAGGGCGCTATCCGGCGATGCTCGCGGACAGCGCGGCGGCGGTGAAATGGACCGCGCAGAACATAGCCAAATATCGCGGCGATCCCGACCAGATCTATCTGATGGGCCATTCCGCCGGGGCCTATAACGCGGTGATGCTGGGGCTGGACCGGCGCTGGACCCGCCGCCTGGGCCTGCCCGACGACACGATCGACGGCGTGATCGGGCTGGCCGGGCCGTACGACTTCCTGCCGCTGGAGGGAGAGGGGATGAAAAACGCGTTCGGCGAAGCAAAGCCGCTCGCCGCGACCCAGCCGATCCGCTTCGCCCGCAAAGACGCACCGCCCATGCTGCTGATCACCGGTGCGGACGACGAGCAGGTGAGCCCCGACAATGTGCGCAAGCTCTACGATGCGCTCGCCGCGAAGGGCGCGCCCGTCCGGCGCGTGGTGCTGGAGGACATCGGCCACATTACGCTGGTCATGGGCCTCGCCAAGCCGTTCGATCACGACCGGCGGGTGAAGGACGAGGTCTCCCGCTTCCTGCGCGAGCAGATCCGCGATGCCGCACGCGAACGCGTCCGTTCGGAGCGCCGCGCACGCGAGATGGCGGCGACCCGCGATGCCGACAGCCCGCCTGCTCGCGAAGTCCGCGACCCGGCTCCTCCCGCAGCGCAAGCTTCAGGAGACATTCAGCCCGCCGGGGGCTAGCATGCCGGCATGATGGCGCACCTCCCCCGCATCACGATGCCCGCCCTTGCGCTGCGGCGCGTTGTGGCCCGATTCGTCGCGCTGCTGATCGCTTTCTCGCTGACCGCCCAGCCCGCGATGGCGCAGAGCATCCTGCGCGATGCGGAGACCGAGGCGCTGCTGCGCGATCTGGCCGATCCGCTGGTCGAGGCGGCGGGGCTGCGGCCCGGCAATGTCGACGTGGTGCTGGTCAACGACCCGTCGATCAACGCCTTCGTTGCAGGCGGGCAGGTGGTCTATCTCCACTCCGGCCTGATCAACGCGGCGGACAGCGCCAACGAGGTTCAGGGGGTGATCGCGCACGAGCTCGGCCACATCACCGGCGGCCACGTGATCAACACCGACGGGGCGAGTGCGGCGCAGACCATCTCCATCCTCTCGCTGCTGATCGGGGTAGCGATGGCGGCAGCGGGCGGCGGCGATGCGGCGATGGGCGCAATCATGGCAGGCCAGCGTGCGGCGATGGGCAAGTACCTGGCCTTCAATCGCACGCAGGAATCCTCTGCCGATGCCGCGGGGGCGCAGTTCCTTTCCGACGCCGGGATTACGGGCAAGGGCTCGCTCGAATTCTTCGGCAAGCTGCTCAACCAGGAATACCGCTACAGCCGCAGCCAGAGCGAAGAGGCAGGGTTCAACCGCACCCACCCGCTCTCGGGCGATCGTATCGCACGCCTGCGCGAAGTGTACGAGAAAGACCCTGCGTGGAACACGCCGCCCGATCCGCAGCTGCAGGCCCGCTTCGAACGCGTGCGTGCCAAGCTTTACGGTTATCTCGCCGAACCCGCCCGTACGCTCAAAGCCTATCCGGTGACGCGAACCGATATCCCCGCGCGCTACGCCCGTGCCTATGCCTATCACAAGGATGCACGGATCGATCAGGCGCTCGCCGAAACCGACGCGCTGATCGCCAGCGATCCCGACAACCCCTATTTCCTCGAACTGCGCGGCCAGGTGCTGCTCGAATCCGGACGGCCCGACGAGGCGCTGCCCGCGCTGCGCCGCGCGACCGAGCTGACGCAGAACGAACCGCTGATCGCATCGCTGTTCGGCCATGCGCTGATCGCGACCGAGGATCGCAGCCACTACGACGAGGCGGAAAGCGTGCTGCGCGCCGCGGTTGCCAAGGACCGCCGCAATCCCTTCGCGTGGTATCAGCTGGGCATGGTCTACGCCGCGAAGGGCGACATGCCGCGCGCGCATCTCGCCAGCGCGGAACAGCAAGTGATGCAGCGCCAGTATATCGAGGCGCTGCGCAGCGCCCAGCTCGCCGAATCCGCCCTGCCCGAAGGCTCGGCAGACTGGCTGCGCGCGCAGGATGTGCGGATGCAGGCGCAGGCCGCACTCGAAGCCGCGCGCGAAGACAGCTAGAGGCCCTTTCCCATGAAGAACGAAATCCTGCGCCTGGTCGGGGTGCTCGCACTCGCACTCCTCGGCGGCTTTCTCGGCGCGTGGCTGTTCGCAGCGACCGGCCTCGGCGACCGGCGGACAGAGGCCTACCTGCTCGACAATCCCGAAATCCTCCCGCGCATGGCGGAGGAACTGCAGACGCGCGAAACCGAACGGCGGCTGGCACAGGCGGGCGACGAATGGCGCGAGCCGTTCCCCGGCGCGGTCCTCGGCAATCCGAAGGGCAGCCGCACCCTGTTCGAGTTCTCGGACTATAATTGCGGCTATTGCCGGATGAGCCTGCAGCACGTGCAAGAACTGATCGCGCGCGATCCCGAACTGCGCGTGGTGATCAAGGAATGGCCGATCTTCGAAGGCAGCGACGTCGCCGCGCGGATGGCGCTCGCCGCTGCCAAGCAGGGCAAGTACGCCGCGTTCCACGATGCGCTCTACAAGAAGGAGGTGGCCGACAGCCAGACGGTCGACCAGGTCGGCAAGGCGATCGGCCTCGACATGGAGCGTGCGCGCAGGGATGCGCAGGGGCAGGATGTGACGATGGAACTGATGCGCACTGCCGCGCTGGCGCAGGATCTCGGCTTTACCGGCACGCCCGCTTGGATCACCGGCAACCGGATTTTGCAGGGCGCGCAGGGCACCGAGCGCCTGGCCCAAGCGATCGAGGATAGCGCCGAAACGCCATGATCCGCCCAGTTTCCATCGCGGCGTCGATCACCCTGTCGCTCGCGGCGGGGCTTGGCGCGCTGCCCGTGCAGGCGCAGACGCCAGAGGCTCCTCCGGCTGCGATCGACGCGCCGCGCGCAATCCTGCCCCCGGAGATCGCCGAACTGCGCCGGCAGGACGAGCGCGTCCTGCAGCTCGGCTACCGCCTCGTCACCGGCAATGCGCGGTTCTGCGCGGACAGGACCCACACCGCCGGGCTGCTGCTGCACGACATGGGCGCCTATGGCGAGGGCGAGGCCCTGCGCGGTCTGCTCGGCCTGACCGGCGATATCGGAGTGCAGGCGCTGGTGCCGGATGGTCCCGCCGCGCGCGCCGGGCTGCAAGTGGACGATACCGTGCTCGCTGTGGGCGACCTGGTGATTGCCGATATCCCGACCGAGAAGTCCAAATCGTGGGAGCGGATTGAGACGATCCGCGCGAAGACCGAAAGCCTGCTCGCGCAGACCGGCACCCTGCCGATCACCGTTCGGCGCGCGGACGGGCCGGTCACGCTGACCATCACCGGCGAACCCGCCTGCCGCAGCCGGTTCGAGATCGGCGAAGGCGGCCGCGCCGTGGCCGACGGGCATCGCATTGTAATCGGCCCCGAATTTGCAGGGATAGACTATCCCGATCCGCTGCTCGCCGCGGTGCTGGGGCACGAGTTCGCGCACAATATCCTGCGCCATCGCGAATGGTTCGACGCCAATGGCGGGCGCAAGCAGAGCACCGTGCGCCTGACCGAGCGCGAGGCCGACCGGCTGATGCCATGGCTGCTTGCCAATGCAGGCTTCGATCCGGTCGCAGGCGCGCATTTCTTCGAACGCTGGGGCCCGCGCCACGGCGGCTGGATCTTCCGCGCCCGCAGCCATGACGGGTGGGACGAACGGGCCGAGTTCATCCTCGCCGAAATCCCGCTGATCGAGGCGCAGCTGGCGCAAGGCGACGGGGCCGACTGGGCGACCGGTTTCCGGCGCGAAGAGCTGCCGGGCAAGGATATCGCCGGGCGCTAGGCAGCGGCCTCTTCGCTATCGAGCGCCTTGGCGTAGGGCGACGACAGAGGCCGCGCCATCACCCGGCGGACCATCGGCTCGAAGAACTCCAGCGGCTCGCTCTCGTAATCCGGGTCGAACGCGGCCTGGTCGTATTTCTCGCAGAATTCTTTGCACGCTTCGTAGTGCGGATGATCGCGGAACTGCTCGCGCGCGTTCTGGTCCATGCCGAGGAAGTGGAAATAGTAATAGCCCTGGAAGGCGCCGTGGTTCTGGCAGATCCAGTGCACCTCCTCGCTGACGAAGGGCTTGATGATCGAGGCAGCGACTTCGGGGTGGTTGTAGCTGCCCAGCGTGTCGCCGATATCGTGTAGCAGTGCCATCACCACGTAGCGCTCGTCCCGCCCGTCGCGATGGGCGCGGGTGGCGGTTTGCAGCGAATGCTCCAGGCGGCACACCGGAAACCCGCCGAAATCGCCGTCGAGCAGCTTGAGATGGTCGAGCACGCGGTCGGGCAGGCCCTTGGCGAAGGCCATGTATTCGCCGCTGATGATCGCCCAGTCCTGGGCGGTGCCTTCCTTCATCTCGCGGAATTTGGCGCGCTCTGCGGCCGAATGCAGCGTGTCTGCTGGTTGCATTGGTCCTCTCCTTGGCGTGAGAAACTAACCGATCACCGCGGCTTGCGCAAAAGTTTGTGAGAATGCGGCCGGTTGCGCTAAATGGGGGCCATGGCCGTGCTGCCCTACCGCCCCGCCCCGTTCTTCGCGAACAAGAATCGCGCCTTCTGGAACCTGCAATTCGCGGGCTGGGGCGGCGCGATGCTGCTGCGCTGTGTGCAAGGCCTCGTCAACGGGCAGGGCCTCGGCCTGCTGGCGATCGTGTTCCCTGCAACCGTGACGGGCTTTTCGCTCAGCCTGCTGCTTTCGGTGATCTATCGCAACCTGATGGGCCGGCAGCCGCTGGTCACCTGGGGGTTGACCACACTCGCCCTCGCCACCGCGCTGAGCGTGCTGGTCCTGATCGAGGCATGGGTGGCCGGGCTGTACTATTTCGATCGCGAAACCACGCTGACCCAGCTGTTCTTCCTCTACCTTGCGGTGGAGGGCCCGCTGCTGGGTGCGTGGACCGGGCTCTATTATGCGATCAACTATTTCCTCCAGCTGGAGGAGCAGGCCGACCGGCTTGAACGGCTGGAGGCGCAGGCGACCAGCGCGCAGCTGGCAATGCTGCGCTATCAGCTCAACCCGCATTTCCTGTTCAACACGCTCAACTCGATCTCCACGCTGGTGCTGCTCAAACAGACCGAGCCCGCCAATGCGATGCTCACCCGCCTGTCGCGCTTCCTGCGCCACACCCTGGTCTCGCAGCCGGGCGGCACGGTGACCGTGGCGCAGGAGGTGGAGACGCTGAAGCTTTACCTCGATATCGAGCGGATGCGGTTCGAAGAGCGGTTGCAGACCGAATTCGACATCGCGGACGAAGCGGCCGAGGCGTGCCTGCCCTCGCTGCTGCTGCAGCCGCTGGTCGAAAACGCGATCAAATATGCGGTCTCCCCGCTGGAGGAGGGCGCGAAGATCTCGCTCACCGCGCAATTGTCCGGCTCGCGCCTGCGGCTGGTGGTGTCGGACACCGGGCCCGGGCTCAAGACCCCGCTGGATGCGACCGGCACCGCGCTCCCACGCAGCGACAGCCCGGATTCGACCGGGGTCGGCCTCGCCAATATTCGCAACCGGCTTGCCCAGGCGTATGGCGAGAACCATCTGTTCGAAATTCGCTCCCCGGTTCAGGGCGGCTTCACGGTGATTATCGAAATCCCGTTCGAGCGTGAAGGCGAAGACATTGCCGCAGCGCTCGCACCGCCGCCCGAACTGACCACACACCCCTCGCTTCTCGGAGAGGCGCGGGATGGATGGTCGACCGAGCGGCGGCACGGGAAACAGGATGCTG
>Ga0310345_10002772_pt1 | contig 17301 bp, 12 predicted proteins | sample HC15DNA20500_MG_FD_204667 | JGI IMG/M metagenome (GOLD analysis project Ga0310345, IMG submission 204667) | Marine microbial communities from station ALOHA, North Pacific Subtropical Gyre - HC15-DNA-20-500_MG | ecosystem: Environmental > Aquatic > Marine > Oceanic | place: Pacific Ocean: North... | reverse complement strand
GGCCTATCCGGGGCAGGAGGCGCTGCAGGCGACGCTGGCAGGGCATCTCGACCAGCTGCTCGCCCAGCCGATGCGCGAGATCGCGCTCAACGGCCCGCTGGTCGAGCAGATCCGGGCGCTGCTGTCGGAGACCCCGCTCGCCGAGCGCGTCTACCGCTCGATCGTGGCGAGCCCCGAGGCCCGCGACCTCCCCGACTTCCGCCTGACCGAGGCGGGCGGCCCCGCCGCCGCCCGGGTGCTGCTGCGCCCCTCGGGCAAGACGCTGTCGGAGGGGGTGGAGGGCGTCTACACCCGCGCCGCCTTCCACCGCCTGGTCCTGCCCGAGGTGCTCTCCGTCGCCGCCCGGGTGCGCGACGAGGCCTGGGTGCTGGGGCCGAGGGGGGAGGTCGAGACCTCGCCCGCCGGGCTGGCGCGCATCGGGCGGGACGTGCTGGGCCTCTATTCCACCGATTACGTCGCCCGCTACGACGGGCTGCTCGCCGACATCGACATCGTGCCGGTGGAGAGCCTGAGCCACGCGACGGAGGTGGTGAACGTCCTCTCCGGCCCCACCTCGCCGCTGGCGGCGATCCTGCAGGCGGTGGCGCGGGAGACGCGCCTGACCCGCCCGGCCCCGGAGCCCGGCGTCGCCGGCGCCGCCGCGGGCGCGGCCGGGGCGGCGGCGGAGCTGGCGCGGACCGAGGCGGTCTCCGCCCTCGACGCCCGCGGGCAGGCGCTGTTCGAGGCGATCTCGGCGGCCTCTCCGGGCGCCGGGGAGGCGGCGCCGGAGCTGCCGGGGCAGTTCGTCGAGGACCGCTTCGCCGCGCTGCATGCCTTCGTCGAGGCGCCCCAGGGCGCGCCCTCGGAGCTCGACGGGGTGCTGGCGAGCCTGACGGAGGTCTATCGCGAGCTGAACCGGCTGTCGCTGGGCCAGGTCAGCGGGACGGCGCTCGCCGGCCAGGGCGGCGGCGCCGCGGCCCGGCTGCAGGAGCGCATCGGCCGCCTGCCTCCGCCGGTGGACCGCTGGGCGAGCCAGGTCGCCTCGGCCTCCTCCGGGGTGGCCGTGGGGGGCGCGCGGGCGGAGCTCAACGCGCTCTGGCAGGCGCAGGTGGCGCCGTTCTGCGCCCGCGCGCTGGAGGGGCGCTATCCGTTCGACCGCGCGGCGGCCGCGGACGTCGCGCTGCAGGACTTCGGGCGGCTGTTCGGCCCGCAGGGGCTGATCGACGGCTTCTTCCAGAAGCACCTGCTGCCCTTCGTCGACGCCGCCTCGACGCCCTGGCGGTGGAAGCGGGTGAACGACGCGGACCTGGGCATCTCCGACGCGGTGCTGGCGCAGTTCCAGAAGGCCGCCGAGATCCGCGACAGCTTCTTCCTCGCCCCCGGCCTGCCCGCGATCACCTTCGACCTGACCCCGGTGGCGCTGGCCCCCGAGGTCGAGAAGGTGATCGTCGAGATCGAGGGGCAGGCGGTCTCCTACGCCCACGGCCCGCCGCAGGTGACGCCGCTGAAATGGCCGGGCGCGCCGGGCGGGCGCACCCGGGTCGCGATGTCGCCGGCGCAGGCGGGGATCGAGAACACGATCGCGCGCGAGGGGCCCTGGGCCTGGTTCCGCCTGCTGGACGCGGCCGAGCTGCGGCGCACCAACGTCACCGACCGCAACCGGGTGATCTTCAACATCGGCGGGCGCATCGCGATCTTCCAGCTGCGCGCGGGCTCGGCGCTGAACCCGTTCTCCGGCGCCGCGGTCAGGGGGTTCCGATGCCCGAAGTCGCTGTGAGGCCCGCGGCCGCGCTCGGCCCCTGGGGCTGGTACGGCAAGGCGCCGGGACGGGGGGATTTCTTCCGCCGCGGCCTCTCGCCCGCCTTCGTCGCGGCCTGGGACGCCTGGATGCAGGCCCTTCTGCGGACCGGGCGGGACGCGCTGGGGGAGGGGTGGCGGGACGCCTATTTCTCCGCTCCGATCCGGCGCTTCGCGCTGTCGCCCGGGCTCTGCGGGCCGCGCGGGGCGGCGGGGGTGATGATGCCCAGCGTCGACCGGGTGGGGCGGGCGTTCCCGCTGGTCCTCGCCGCCGAGACCGAGGCGCCCGCCCCCCGCGCCTGGGAGGCCGCCGCGCCGCTCTTCGACGACCTGGAGACCGCCGCCCTCGCGATGCTCTCGCACGAGGCGACGCCCGATCTGCTGGCCGAGGCGCTGCCGCGCCTGGCGCCTGCGGCGCCCGCCGCCTCGGCTGCGCTCGCCGCCGCGCTGGCGGGGCTGGCGGGGCGGCCGCGCGGCTCGCTCTGGGTGGCGATGCGGGCGGAGGGGCCCGATGCGCTGGTCGTCGAGGGCATGCCCTGCGGGGCGGCCGAGGCGGCGGCGCTGTTCGATCCGCGGGCGGGGCGCCGCGCGCCGCCCGCCCCCACCGGCTGATCCCGCCGCCCGATCCCCCCGGACGATCCCCCCGGCCGATCCCGCGAAGGACCCCCGACGATGACCGACAGGCTCCCGGCGCAGGCGCGCCGATCCAGCGCGCGCACCCATGTGGGCCGGGTGCGCGAGGTGAACGAGGACGCGATCCTCTCGATGCCCCGGCCCGGGGTCTGGGCCGTCTCGGACGGGATGGGGGGGCACGACGCGGGCGACTTCGCCTCGCGCGCGGTGGTCGAGGCGCTGGAGGCGCTCCCGCCCGACCTTGCCCCCGCCGAGGCGATGCATGCCGCGCGCGAGGCGGTGCAGGCCGCGCACCGGCGCATCGGCGCCGAATCCGCCCGCCGCGGCGGCGTGACGATCGGAGCGACGGTGGTGATCCTGGTGCTGGCCGGCGAGCATTTCCTGTGCCTCTGGGCCGGGGACAGCCGCCTCTACCGCCTGCGGGGCGGGCGGCTGGAGATGCTGAGCCTCGACCATTCCGTGGTCGGCGAGATGGTCGAGCGGGGCGAGCTGACCTGGGCCGAGGCCGAGCGCCACCCCCAGGCCAACCGGATCACCCGCGCCGTCGGCGTGGGCCCGCGGCTGGAGATCGACAAGCGCCGCGGCGAGCTGCGCCCGGGCGACCGCTTCCTGCTCTGCTCCGACGGGCTGACCCGCCATGTGGACGAGGCCGCCCTGGCCGCCGCCCTGCGCGAGGCGCCCCTCGAGACCGCCGCCGAGGCGCTGGTCGAGAAGGCGCTGGCGGGCGGCGGGGCCGACAACATCTCCGCCATCGTCGTCGAGGCCTGAGCCCCGCCCGAGGCCCCGACTCCGCCCGCCCCCCCATCCCGCGCCGAGAGGCCCCCATGCCCTGCTTCTGTCACGCCCCCGCCTCCGCCGCCCGGATGCAGTTCGCAGCCGGCCTGCCCGCCATCGGCGCGCCGCCGATGGCGCTGCAGATGGCCGCCGCCCTGCCGGCGCTGGGCGCCGGGCCGCGGGCGGACCTGGCGCTCGCGGCCGGCATGGGGGGGCTGCGGCTGCCGGGGGTCTCGCTGGCGGGGCTGGGGGGGCTGGCGGGTCTGGCGGGGCTGGGGGCGAGCCTGTCGCTGATGTCGGGCAGCTTCGCGCTGGGCGACCTGCCCAAGCTGGAAGTCCAGATGCAGCAGATGGCGGGGTCCTTCGCGAGCAACCTCTGGCCGCGGCTGGGCTGGCTCGCCTCGCTGCCGCTGGGGCCGCTGATGAACCTGTCGCTGGCCGCGCGCCTGACGCTGACGCTGCAGGGGATCGGGATCGACCCGTTCACGATGGGGCCGCCGGCGGTCCCGGCGCTGGGCTCGATGGCCTTCGCCCTGTCGGCGCCGCAGCTGACGCTGGCGCGGACGCTGGCGGGGCTGCCGCCGCTCGCGGCCCTCCTGCCGGCGCTTGGGCTGCCGCCGCTGGGCGAGGGCGGGGCGGCGGCGCTGTCGAGCCGCCTCGCCGGCCTCGCGGCGCTGAGCCCGCCGGCGCTGGCGGTGCCGATGCCGACGATGCTGCGCCTCGCGACGGCGGTCGAGGCGCTGGCGACCGTGCAGGCGGCCTTCGGCCCGCTGACGACGGCGACCTTCGGGCGGATCTCGGCGATGCTGGCGACCTGGGGCGGCTTCGTCCTGGCGCTGCCCGCAGGCGCGCTGGCGCTGGCGGCGAAGCTCGAGGCGCTGCCGGCGCTGGCGGACGTGACCCTGGGCGCGGGGATGGCGGGAGCCTTCGCCGGCCTCGCGGGCCTCGCCCCGCCCCGGCTCGCGATCGCGCCGTTCCTGGGCGTGATGCTGGCGCTGCAGGGGGGGCTGTCGATGGCGCTGGACGCGCCGGTCTTCGACCAGTGCGCCCTCTGCCCCTTCGCGTGAGGGCGCCCGCCGCCCCGCCTTGACGCGGCCCGGCGCGACCGGCAAGCCAGGGGTCGGGACGGACGTGCGAGGCGAGGAGGGTCGTGCGGTGAGGGGCGCTCCGCTGTTGAACCTCGTGCTGGCGGTGGCGTTGACCATCGGGGTGGGGCACCTGCTGGTGGTCGGCCGGCCGATCCTGGTGCCGATCGTGGCGGCGGTGATCTCGGTCTACCTGATGGCCTCGGCCACCGCGGCCCTGCGCCGGGCGCCGCTGCTGCGCCGGCTGCCGGCGGCGGCGGCGGCGGTGCGGGCGCTGGTGCTGCTGATCTTCGCGCTGGGGCTCTACGCCTTCGCGGTGGTCGTCGCCTCGACCATCGGCGACATCGCCGCGGTGGCGCCCGGATACCAGCAGAACTTCGAGGGGCTGCTGGCCCGCATCGGGACCCGCTTCGACGTCGACCTGCAGGACGAGCTGCGCGACGCGGCGCAGGTGACCTTCGGGGGCATCGACCTGCGGGCGGTGATCCTGGGCGTGCTGGGGGGCTTCACCTCGGTCGGCTCGACGGCCTTCCTGGTGGTGGTCTACGCGGGCTTCCTGATGGTCGAGCAGCCGGGCTTCCCCGCCAAGCTCTCGGCGGCGCTGGGCGATCCGCAGGATGCGCGGGACGCGGCGCGGATCCTCGCCCAGATCAACGCCCGGATCGGCGAGTACCTGGCGGTGAAGACGCTGATCAACCTGATCCTCGGGGTCCTTTGCCTGGCGATCCTGCTGGCGATGGGCTCGGACTTCGCGCTGTTCTGGGCGATCGTGATCGCGCTTTTGAACTACATCCCCTACGTGGGCTCGCTGCTGGGGGTGGCCTTCCCGGTGCTGCTGTCGGTGGCGCAGGAGGGTTCGCTGGGCCACAGCCTCGCGCTGGCGGGGATGCTGATCGCGGCGCAGGCCTCGGTCGGCAACGTGCTGGAGCCGCGGATGATCGGCCGCCAGCTCAACCTCAGCCCCTTCGCGGTGATGGCGGCGCTGTCGGTGTGGTCGGCGATCTGGGGGCTGGCGGGGGCGATCCTGGCGGTGCCGATGACCGCGATGCTGGTCATCGTGCTGGAGCATTTCCCCGCCACCCGCTTCCTCGCCGTGCTGATGTGGAACGAGGTCCCCCCGCAGGGCGCCGCCGCCCCGGCCGAGCGGCCCGAGGTCTGATCCTTCCGTCCGCCCCGGGCCCGACCCGGGGCCTCCGGCGCCGCGCCTGCGGCGGGCGCGTCAACCGCGCATCCGCGCCCCGGTCGGGTCGTAGAGGGGTTTCAGGCTCGCCGTCGCGCCCACGCGCCGCCCGCCGATCTCGATCTCGAAGCGGCTGGCGAGCAGGTTCCTGGGCGTCTCCCCGGGCGCGAGGCCCACGTATCCCAGCGCCACCGCCGCCCCCAGCGCGTGGCCGTAGCTCGCCGAGGTGACATGGCCCGCGAGGCGGCCGTCCCGCCAGATCGGCTCGCCGTGGTGGAGCAGGGGCTCGGGGTCCTCCAGCAGGAACTGGAGCAGGCTGCGGGAGAGGCCAGCCTCGCGTTTGCGCAGCACCGCGTCGCGGCCGATGAAGTGGCCGAAGGCCCCGGGCGCGCGGTCGGTCTTCACCGCGAAGCCGAGGCCCGCCTCCAGCACATGGTCCTCGTCGGTGACGTCGTGGCCGAAGTCGCGGAAACCCTTCTCGAGGCGGCAGGAATCCATGGCGTGGATGCCGGCGGGGCGCAGGCCGAAGGGGGCGCAGGTCCGCGCCAGGTGGTCGAAGAGGTGCTGGGCGAAGTCGGCGGTGACGTGGATCTCGAAGCCGAGCTCGCCCATGAAGGAGGTGCGGTGGACGCGGGCGGGGGCCATGCCGACCTCGATCCGGCGGACCTCGCCGAAGCGGAAGGCCTCCGGGGAGACGTCGTCGAGGGTGGCGGCCTGCAGGGCCTCTCGGGCCTTCGGGCCCATCAGGCCCAGCGTGGCCTCGGCGGGGGTGATGTCGACGGCGACGCAGCGGGCCTCGCCGATGTGGCGGGTCAGCCAGGCGAGGTCGCGGCGGAGCGTGGGGGCGGCGGTCAGCACCAGGAAGGCGGTCTCGGACAGGCGCGCGACGGTGACGTCCGCCTCCACCCCGCCGCGGTCGTTGAGCCACTGGGTGTAGACCGAGCGGCCGGGCGCCCCGTCCACCGCGTTGGCCGAGAGGCGCGAGAGCACGGCGGCCGCGTCCGGCCCCTCCACCCGGATCTTTCCGAAGGCGGAGAGGTCGTAGAGGGCGAGGCCCTCGCGCGTCGCCATGTGCTCGGCCTGCCAGCGGGGGAACCAGGCGGGGCAGGACCAGGAGTAGTCGTAGGCGGGCGGCTCGGTCGCTTCGGGGTCGAACCAGCCGGGGCGCTCCCAGCCGCAGGTCTCCGCGAAGCAGGCGCCGCGGGCGGCCCAGCGGTCGTGGAAGGGGGTGCGGCGCACGCCGCGGGCGGTCTCGAACTGGCGGAAGGGGAGGTGCTCTGCGTAGAGCAGGCCCAGCGTCTCCGTGGTGCGCTCGCGCAGGTAGGCGCGGCCGGCCTGGAAGGGGGACATGCGGCGGATGTCGACGTCCCAGAGGTCGAAGGGCGGGCGGCCCTCGACGATCCAGTCGGCGAGCACCTTGCCCGCGCCCCCCGCGCTCTGGATCCCGATCGAGTTGAAGCCGGCGGCGACGAAGAAGCCGGGGAGCTCCGGGGCCTCGCCCAGCAGGTAGCGATCGTCGGGGGTGAAGGACTCGGGCCCGTTGAAGAAGGTGCGGATGCCGGCGGTCTGGAGGGCGGGGATGCGCTCCATGGCGGCTTCGAGGATCGGGGCGAAGTGGTCGAGGTCGGGGGGGAGCTCGTCGAAGCAGAAGTCCTCCGGGATGCCCTCCATCCCCCAGGGCTTGGCGCGGGGCTCGAAGGCGCCCAGCAGGAAGCGGCCGGCCTCGGGTTTGAGGTAGGCGCATTCGTCGGGGATGCGGAGGGTGGGGAGGCCGTCGGGCATGCCCTCCATCAGGTCGGTGACGATGTAAAAGTGTTCGGCGGCGTGGAGGGGGGCGACGACGCCGGCGTCGCGGGCGAAGTCGCGGGCCCACATGCCGGCGCAGTTGACCACGTACTCGGCGGCGACCTCGCCCCGGTCGGTGGTGACGCCCGTGACCCGGCCGCCCGCCCTGGTGACGCCGGTGACCTTCACGCCCTCGACGATCCGCGCGCCCTTCAGGGTCGCCCCGCGGGCCAGCGCCTGGGTGATGTTCGACGGATCTCCCTGGCCGTCGAGGGGCATGTGCACGCCGCCGACCACGCCGTCGAGGTTCAGGAGGGGGTGAAGCTCGGCGATCCGCTCGGGGTCGATGACGTTGGCCTCGACCCCGTGGACGCGGGCCATGGAGGCGTTGCGGCGCAGCTCCTCCATCCGGCTCTCGGTCAGGGCGATGGAGACGGCGCCGTTGCGGCGGAAGCCGGTGGCGACGCCGGTCTCCGCCTCCAGGGCGCCGTAGAGCTCCTGGGAGTAGCGGGCGAGGCGGGTCATGTTGATCGAGGCGCGAAGCTGCGCGATCAGGCCGGCGGCGTGCCAGGTGGTGCCGCAGGCGAGCTGGCGGCGCTCCAGCAGCAGCACGTCGCTCCAGCCCAGCCGGGCGAGATGGTAGGCGACCGAGCAGCCGACGACGCCGCCGCCCACGATGACGACGCGGGCCTGGGAGGGAAGGGGGGCGGTCATCGGCGGGCGGTCTCCGGCAGCAGGGCGTCGAGGCGGGCGAGGGCGGCGGCGAGCGCGGGGCCGAGCGCCGGGGGCGCGCCGGCGGCGATCAGGACAAGCGCGTCGGCGGGTGCGCCGCCGGGCGTGAGGCTGGCGCGGGCGCCGACCTTCTGCACCAGCAGCGGGCCCGCGGGGGTGCGCAGCACGCCCTTCGCCCGGTGGATCTCGGGCGGCAAGGCGTCGAGGGCGGCGGCGAGGCGGGCGGGGTCGACCGGGGCGCGGGCCTGCCAGAGCGCGGAGCGGACCGTCGCGAGGTCGTGGGCGAGATCGTGGGCGCGGCCGATGCCGGCGAGGGTCGGTCTCCCGGGCCCACAGGCGCCCTGCGGGCGGGCCTGGCCGGGCTGCGCCTCGGGGCGGGGGCCGAAGAGGAGATCCGGGGGGAGCCTCCCGTGGGGGGCGTCGAGGAGGCGCGCGCGGGGCGCCGCGGCGCGGATGCGGGCGCGGGCGAGCTCGGCGGCCTCGGGGGGGAGGCGGTCGGTGCGGGTCAGGGCGACCAGGTCGGCGGAGGCGAGCTGCGTGCGCACCAGCTGGCCGACGTAGCGGTCCGTGAGGCGGGCGGGGAGGGTCTCGGCGTCGGCGAGGGTGACGATGGAGTCGAGTTCGAAGCCGGGCCAGCCTCCCGCCATCAGGGCGATGCGGTTGGGGTCGGCGACTCCGCTGGCCTCGAGGAGGACGTGCTCGGGCGGGTTGGGGCGGGCGAGGAGCAGGTCGAGGGCCTTGCCGAGGTCGTCGGAGACGCCGCAGCAGACGCAGCCGTCGGCGAGGGAGAGGACGCCGTCCTGCGCCCCCTCGATCAGGGCGGCGTCGACGTTCACCGCGCCGAAGTCGTTGACCAGCACGCCCAGGCGCCGGCCTCCGGGCGCGGCCAGCAGGCGGTTGACCAGCGTGGTCTTGCCGGCGCCGAGATAGCCCGAGAGCAGGGTGACCGGGATGCGGGGACGGGCGGCGAAGGCGGGGGGCATCGCTCAGCCGGCCAGCGGGAAGGGGCGGCCTTCGAAGACCGTGGCGAGGACCTCGATCTCGCGCAGCGCCATCGGGTCGACCTCCCACGGGTCCTGCGCCAGCACGGTGAAATCGGCCTTCTTGCCGGCGCGGATCGAGCCGACCTCGTTTTCCATGCCCAGCACGTAGGCGGCGTCGATCGTGATCGCGCGCATCGCGGCGTCGAGCGAGATGCGCTCGCCGGGGCCCAGGACCTCTCCGGTCTCGCCGATGCGGTTGACGGCGACCCAGGCGCTGTTGAGGGGCAGGGCGGGGGCCATGGTGAAGTCGGAGTGGAGCGCGAAGGGCACGCCCTCGCGGTCCAGCGACCCCAGGCGCGCCATCTGCGAGGCGCGCTCGTGGCCGATGGAGGCGCGCCAGTAGGCCTCGCCCAGTTCGTGCACGTAGTAGACGTTGGCGGAGACCAGGGCGCCCAGGGCCTTGAGCCGGCGGGCCTGCTCCGGGGTCGAAACCCCGAAGTGCTCGATCGTGAACCGGTGGTCGAAGCGGGGGCGCTCCCACTGCAGCTTCTCGAGGATGTCGAGGGCGAGCTCCACGCCCAGGTCGCCGGTGCAGTGGATGTGGATGCGCTTGCCGGCGTGCCAGAAGACGCGGGCCAGGGCCTCGATGCTCTCGGGCGCCATCATCCACTCGCCATGGTGGCCGTCGATGAAGCCGGGCGGGGCCATCTGCATCAGCTCGGCGAAGAAGCCGCCGTCGGCGAAAAGCTTCACCCCATTCCCGAAGATCAGCTTGTCGGTGGAGCGGGCGGCGTAGCCGTTCACGCGCGCCAGTTCGTCCTCGGGGGCGGCGGAGGTCCAGGTTCCGCGGCCGGCGCCCCGGGGGACGAACTGCATGCGGAAGGGGACGTCGGGGCCGCCGAAGACGGCCTGCACGGCGCCCCATTCGGCGGCGTCGTCGGCGAGCGGATAGGCCAGCTCGCCGAGGGTGGTATGGCCGCCGAGGTGGATGGCGCGCTTCACCTGCTCCAGCCCGCCGATGAAGCGGTCTCGATCGTGGAGGAACGGGGCCATCCCGCGCATCGCCAGCGCCAGCCCGGTCTCGAAGAAGCGGCCCGTGGCGAGGTCGACCTGGACGTGCCGCTCCAGATCCGCGCGGTCGAGGTCCATCCAGTCGATGGCGGCGTCGTTGGCCACCACCTCGTGGAAGCTGCGCTGCCAGAGCACGATGGGACGGGTTGCGGAGACGGCGTTCAGCGCCTCGCGCCCGATCTCGCCGTGCCAGATGCGGTGGTAGCCCCAGGTGACCAGCGGCTCGGCGCCCGCCATCTCCGCGTCGATCTCGGCGAGGCGCGCGAGGTAGGCGTCCCGCCCGCGCACCGCGGCGCAGGTGCGGTCGGGCAGCTTCCACTCCATCGCGGTGATGAAGGGGCAGGGGAGCAGCAGGGCCCCCAGGGTGGGGTGCAGGTGGGGGTCGATGAAGCCCGGCATCAGGACGGCGTCGCGGAAGCGGTCGTCGATGCGGTGGGGATGGGCGTCGAGCCAGGGGCGCAGGGTCTCGAGCGTCCCCGCCTCCAGGATCATGCCGTCGCGCACCGCCACGGCCGTGGCCAGGGGGGCGGAGGGGGTCATGGTGCGGATGCGGCGGGCGGTGAAGACGGTGATCTCGGACATCGGAGGCTCCGCGGGCTCAGTAGTCGGCCGGGGCGATGACCCACATCACCACCGCGTCGCGCTCGCCGGGGTTGCGGCACCAGTGCTCGCCGGCGCCGGGGAGCTGGAAGCTGTCGCCCTCCTCCAGCAGATGCGCGCGGCCGTCGGCGTGGAGCTCCAGGCGGCCGGAGAGGACCATGCCGCCTTCCTCCCCGCGCCGGCGGCGGGGGGCGTCGCCGGTGCCGGCGCCGGGGGCGAAGGTGGTCAGGATCATCTCCAGCGTGCCGGCGAGATGGGGCGACAGCAGCTCTTCGCGCGCGCCGGCCTGGGAGAGGTTGAGCTCGCGGCGGGCGCCGCGGCGGACCACCACGTCGCGCTCCTCGGGCGGGGCCACGGCGGTTCCGGTGAAGAACCAGTTCAGCGACACGTCCAGCGCGCGCGAGATGCCGTCCAGCGCCTGGATGGTGATCGGGCTCTTGCCCCGCTCCATCTCCGAGAGGTTGCCGATCGAGCGGCCGGTGGCCTGCGCCAGGTCCGCCAGCTTCAACCCGCGGGCGCGGCGCAGCTCGCGGATCTGCTGGCCGATGGGGGCGCGGGCGTCGGGGATCGGCTCGGCGAGCGCGGCGGCGGGCGCGGCCTCCGGCTGGGCGGGACGGCGAGAGGGCGGGCGGTCGCCGCGGTCTTGGGTCATTTTCGAAGCGGATCCGGTCTCGTTTCGCTGATCTGAAAAAAGTCTTGCGCAATTTCAGATTCACCGCAACGGTTTTCAGCAAGCCGACCCGGAGAAGGGTCGGGCCCACGCGACAGGGAACCGCTGCCATGATCCGACCGACCCGCCCGACCCGGCCGCCGTTGCGCGCCGCCCGCCTGCTATTTCCCGCTCTGCTCGCCGCGGCCGCCCTGCCGGCGGCGGCGCAGGAGCCGTCGCGCGGCGGCGAGCTGAACACCTTCACCTCCGGCTACCGGACCCTGAACCCGGCGGTGCAGTCGGGGGCGGCGACGGGCGTGCCCGGCTCCCAGATCTTCGCGGGGCTGGCGCTGGTGGGGGCGGACTACGCCGTGACCCCCTATCTCGCGGAAAGCTGGGAGGTTTCGGAGGATGCGCTGAGCTACACCTTCCACCTCGTCCCCGGCGCGACCTTCCATGACGGCGAGCCGATCGAGGCCGAGGACGTGGCCTTCTCGCTGGAGGCGGTGCGCGCCAACCACCCCTTCGGCCAGGCGATGTTCGGCCAGGTCGAGGCGGTCGAGACGCCGGACCCGCAGACCGTGGTGATCCGTCTCGCGCAGCCGGTCCCGGGGCTGCTGCTGTCGCTGCAGCCGCTGCTGCTGCCGATCCTGCCCCGCCACGTCTACGGCGACGGGCAGGAGCTGCGCTCCCACCCCCGCAACATGGAGGACGTGGTGGGCTCGGGCCCGTTCAAGGTCGAATCGAACGACCTGGAGCGGGGGCTGGTGCTGGTGCGCAACGAGGACTTCTTCCTCGAGGGGCGGCCCTATCTCGACCGCATCGTGATGCCGCGGATCCCCGATCCGCTGGCCCGCTCGCTGATGCTGGAGAACGGGGAGATCGACCTCGCGGGCTTCGCCGGCCTGACGCCGCAGGCCGCCGACCGGCTGGAGGACGAGGACCACCTGACCGTGACCACCGAGGGCTACGGCGCCATCGGCTACGTCCATTACCTGGAGCTGAACCTGCGCGAGGCGCCCTTCGCCGACCGCGCGGTGCGCGAGGCGCTGGCCTATGCGATCGACACCGAGTTCCTCTCGAAGGTGATCTTCCGCGGCCGCGCCACCCCCGGCGACGGGCCGCTGCACACCGGCAACCCGTTCCATGCCGAGGGCCTGCCGGGCTACGCGCCGGACATGGAGCTGGCGGCGAGGATGCTGGACGAGGCCGGCCATCCCGTCGGCGCCGACGGGACCCGCTTCGCCTTCGAGCTCGACGTGCCGACCTGGGCGCCCCAGGCGCACCGGCCGATGGCGGAGTATATCAAGAGCCAGCTCGGCAAGCTCGGCATCGCGGTGACGCTGCGGCCGGCGGCGGACTTCGCCTCCTGGGCGCAGAAGATCGGCTCGTTCGGATACCAGGCCACGATGAACGGGTCCTTCAACTACCCCGACCCGGTGATCGGCATGCACCGCCACTTCGACTGCGACAACATCCGCAACGTGATCTGGGCGAACACGCAGGGCTATTGCGACCCGGAGATGGACGCGCTGCTGGACGCGGCGGCGGTGGAGATGGACCTGGAGGCCCGCAAGGCGATCTACGCCGACATCCAGCGCAAGGCGATCGAGGACGTGGTCTTCATCTGGATGCCGCAGGACTACACGACCTCGGTCTGGAACGACCGCGTGCAGTCCCCGCCGGAGGGCGCCTTCGGCCCGCTCGCGCCCTGGATGGACGTCTGGCTGAAGGACTGAGGGCTGCGCCTCCACCCGCCCGCGGCCCCCGCGGGCGGGGTCCTCTCAGGCCCTGCGGATCGCCGGCAGCAGGCGCGAGAGGCTGACGCAGGCCCCCAGCAGCGCCGCGCCGACGCCGAGCCACAGCGCCACATGCACCCCCCGCTCCGGCGCGACGGCGAGGCACAGCGCCACCGCCGCCGCCCCCACCGACTGGCCCAGCAGGCGCGAGGTGGCGAGGATGCCGCCCGCGCCGCCCGAGCGCTCGCGCGGGGCCGAGGACATGATCGCCAGCATGTTGGGCGACTGGAAGAAGCCGAAGCCGATCCCGCAGAGCACCAGCCGCCAGCCGATCTCGACCGGGCCCGCGCCCTCGGGGATGGTGGAGACCAGCGCCAGGCCCGCCCCCAGCACCACGAGGCCGAAGCCGCCCAGCAGGCCGGGGGGGATGCGCTCGGACAGGCGCGGGGCGATGACGGACATCACCACCAGCGCCGCCGGCCAGGGCATGATCAGGAGGCCGGTCTGCACCTGGGAGAAGCCCAGCTCGTAATGCAGCAGGAACGGCAGCACCACGAAGGACAGCCCCTGCACCGAGAAGGCGACGATGGCGGTGGCCGAGGACAGCGCGAAGAGCGGCGTGCGGAAAAGGTCCGCGGCAAGCAGCGGCGCGGGCCGTCCCGCCTCGCGCCGGCGCAGCAGGACGGCGAGGACCGCCGCCGCCGCCAGCGCCGCCAGCGCCGGTTCGGCGCCCAGGTGCGCCGCCCCCGCGATGGCGAACAGCAGGCAGGAGAACATCGCCGCGCACAGGCCCGCGGCGACGCCGTCGAAGGCGCGCGCGCTGCGCTCGACCGCCGGCAGGGTGCGGTGGCAGATCACGGTGGCGACGGCCGAGGTGGCGGCCGCCTGCAGAAACAGCCACGGCCAGTCCGCCACGGCCAGGATCGCCGAGGTCGCCGTCGGCCCCGCGGTGATCGAGACCCCCACGATGGTCGCATAGAGCCCCAGGCCCCGCCCCATCCGCTCGGGCGGATAAAGCGCGCGGATCAGCGCCGGCGTGGTGGCCGAGGTCGCGGCCGAGCCGATGCCCAGCACGGCGCGCCCGAAGATCAGCATCTCCAGCGAATCGGCCAGCCCCGCGATCAGCGCGCCGGCGGCGAAGATGGCGAGGCCGGCGGTGAAGACGCGCTCGTGCCCGAAGATCTCGCCCATCGCCGCGGTCGGCAGCAGGGCCGCGACGACCGCGAGGTAGTAGATGTTGACGATCCAGATCGTGGTCGCCGGCGCCACGCCGAGGCCGTCTGCGATGGCCGGCAGGGCGGTGGAGGTCATCGAGATGTCGATGGTCACCACCACAACCGAGGCGAACAGCACCGGCAGGGTGATCCGGCTGACCGCCGGCGTGCGGCGGCCCGAGCGGTCCTCGATCCCGCTCATCGCAAGGCCCCGCCCCGGTAAGACCAGGAGCGTGCAGGCCAGGAGCGTGCGGGCCAGGGGCAGGCGGGCGAAGGGATTTCAGGCAGCGGATGGGCGCCCTGAGAGAAGGTCATAGGGGTCGAGGCTCCGGTCTCCCGCGGGCGCTGCGCCCGCCGCGTCGCCGCCGCGCGGGGGCGGGGCGTCGCCTGCACTCAACCGCCGGCCGGCCGGCAAGTCAAAGGTTTGCGGAGATTTCTGCCGGGCAGGGCGCGGCGCGGGGCCCTCGGCGTCGTCCCTCGCAGGTAGCGGGAGACCCGGAGGCAAGCCCGGGGCGCCGTCAGGTCGGGGCGGGTGCGAGCGCGCGGCGCCGGCGCTCGCTCCCGCCGCTTCGCCGGCGGCAGGCCGCGAGAGGCCCCGGGTCAAGCCCGGGGCGCCCTTGGGGCGGGCGGGCGCCGCGGAGCGGCGACGGCGCCGGCGCCGGACCCGATGAGTCGCCTGCAGCCGGCCGCGCGGGGCCCCGGGTCACGCCCGGGGCGTGTGGCGCGGGCGGTCCCCAGGATGCCGGAGAGTGGGGCGAGGCGGCGCTCCGGACTTGATCCGGGGCCTCGCGCGGCCCGCCTCGGGGGGCGGTCGCGGAGGTCAGTTGAGGCGGGCGACCACGAACTCCACCACCCCTTCCAGCGCCTGGCGCAGGGGCGAGTCGGGGAAGGCGGCCAGCGCCTCGCGGGCCTCGGCGGCATAGGCGCGGGCGCGGGTCTCGGCCCCGCTCAGGGCGTCGGCCCGGGTCATCAGGCTCAGCGCCTGCTCGAGGTCGCCCTCGCGCTGGTCGCGCTTCTCGATCACCCGGGTCCAGAAGGCGCGGGCGGCCTCGTCGGGCGCGGCGGCGACCGCCAGCAGCACGGGCAGGGTCACCTTGCCCTCGCGGAAGTCGTCGCCGGTGTTCTTGCCCAGGTTGGCCGAGGCGCCGCCGTAGTCCAGAACGTCGTCCACGATCTGGAAGGCCATGCCGAGCGCGGTGCCGTAGGTCTTCAGCGCCTGCACCTGCGCCTCCGGCGCCCCCGCGATCACGCCGCCCACCTCGGTCGCGGCGGCGAAGAGCGCGGCGGTCTTGCCGTGGATCATCTGCAGATAGGCCGCCTCGCCGGTGCCCAGATCGTTGGCGGTGGCGAGCTGCAGCACCTCCCCCTCGGCGATCACCGCGGAGGCGTTGGCGAGGATGTCGAGGACCCGCAGGCTCCCCGCCTCGATCATCAGCTGGAAGCTGCGGGCGAAGAGGTAGTCGCCGACCAGCACCGAGGACTTGTTGTCCCATAGCAGGTTGGCGGTGGGGCGGCCGCGGCGCTTCTCGCTCTCGTCGACCACGTCGTCGTGGAGCAGGGTGGCGGTGTGGATGAACTCCACCGTCGCCGCCAGCTTCACGTGATCGTGTCCGCCGTAGCCGGCCATGCGGGCGGAGGCCAGCGTCAGGATCGGGCGCAGGCGCTTGCCGCCGGCCTCGACCAGGTGGCGCGTCACCTCGGGGATGCGGGGCGCGTGCTCGGAGGCCATGCGCTCGGCGATCAGGCGGTTCACCGCCTCCAGGTCCTCGCTCACCAGCTCCATCAGGCGCGTGAAGGCGTCCCGGGAGGCGGCGCGGTCGGCGGACGTGGACAGGGCGGCGGGGGAGGATAGCGCGGTCACGGGCGGCATCGGGTCCGTTCGAAGGCGCGCGTCGCGGGATGGCGGCCGCGCGGGGTGTTCGGGTCGGCGCGCCCGCGTCTCGACGGGCGGGGCCGGGCGGGGTAACCCTGCGGGCATGATCGAGCTGATGCGCACGACCAACCCCGCCACGATCGCCTTCGCCACGGCCCTGCTACGCGGCGAGGATATAGACTGCTTCGTATTCGACGTCCACACGAGCGTCCTCGAGGGCAGTCTGGGCGTTCTGCCGCAGCGCCTGATGGCGCCCCGCGACCAGGCCTTCCGGGCCCGGGCGGTGCTGCGCGACAACGGACTGGGCCACGAGCTGACCCCGGAGACCCGCGCGTGAGCCGGCGGGGCCGGCGGGCCGCGGATGCGCCGCGGCCCTCTCCCGGGCCCGCGTCCCGCCGGGAGCCGCGCGGGTGAGCGCGCCCGGCGCGGGCCTCTCCAGGGGCCTCCCCGATCCCGGCTTCGCCGAGGCGGAGCTGACCCGCGACGCGCTCCTGGGCGGGCGGGTGCGGCTGCTGCAGCCCCGCCGCGGCTACCGGGCGGCGACGGACCCGGTGCTGCTCGCCGCCGTCTGCCCGGCGCGGGCGGGGGAGCGGGTGCTCGACCTCGGCTGCGGGGCGGGGGCGGCGGCGCTGTGCCTGGCGGCCCGGGTCCCGGGGCTGGAGCTGCACGGGCTCGAGATCCAGCCGCCCTACGCGGCCCTCGCCCGCCGCAACGCGGCCGAGGCGGGGGTGGTCCTGCGGGTGCACGAGGGAGACATGGCCCGCCCGCCGGCGGATCTGCGGGCGCTCTCCTTCGACCATGTGCTGACCAACCCGCCCTGGTTCCCCCCCGGCGCGCCGGCGCCCGAGGATGCGGGCCGCTCGCGCGCCCATGTCGAGGCGGCGCCGGTGTCGGAGTGGATCGCCGCCGCGCTGCGCCGCCTGCGCCCCGGCGGGCGCCTCGCCGCAATTCACCGGGCCGAGGCGCTGGGGCGGATCCTGGTGGCGCTCGACGGCCGCGCCGGCGACGTGCGGATCCTGCCTCTGGCGGCGCGCGAGGGCCGCGCGGCCGGCCGGGTGATCGTCTCCGCCCGCAAGGGCGCCCGCGGCCCGCTGGCGCTGCTCGCCCCGCTGGTCCTCCACGCCGGCGCCCGCCACGAGGCCGACCGCGAGGATTTCTCCCCCTCCGCCCGCGCCGTGCTCCGCGACGCCGCCCCCCTCCCGCTCGA
>Ga0310345_10002771_pt1 | contig 17306 bp, 15 predicted proteins | sample HC15DNA20500_MG_FD_204667 | JGI IMG/M metagenome (GOLD analysis project Ga0310345, IMG submission 204667) | Marine microbial communities from station ALOHA, North Pacific Subtropical Gyre - HC15-DNA-20-500_MG | ecosystem: Environmental > Aquatic > Marine > Oceanic | place: Pacific Ocean: North... | reverse complement strand
CCGAGGGCCTGCTGCCGACATCCGCCTGGACTACAAGCCCGTCGTACAGACGCGCTACGAGCCGATGGAACGGAAGTACTGAGAAGATGACGATCGCTCCCGAGGTCGAGACGAAGGATCCCGAACTGCCACCCGTGCCCGAGGGCGCGGTGATGGTGACGCTGAAGATCGCGCGGTTCAACCCCGAGGACCCGGATGCCGCCGGCTTTCAGAGCTTCCGGGTGCCGTGTCTGCCCACCGACCGGCTGCTGAACCTGCTGCACTACGCCAAGTGGTATCTGGACGGCACGCTGACCTTCCGCCGCTCCTGCGCGCACGGGGTGTGCGGCTCGGATGCGATGCGCATCAACGGCGTCAACCGGCTGGCGTGCAAGGTGCTGATGCGCGACATGCTGCCCAAGAACCCGAACAAACAGCTCACCATCACGATCGAGCCGATCCGCGGTCTGCCCGTGGAAAAGGATCTGGTCGTCGACATGGAGCCGTTCTTCGACGCCTACCGCGCGATCAAGCCGTACCTGATCACCACCGGCAACCAGCCGACCCGCGAGCGCATCCAGAGCCAGACCGACCGGGCCCGCTACGACGACACCACCAAGTGCATCCTGTGTGCGTGCTGCACCACCAGCTGCCCGGTGTACTGGACCGAGGGCTCCTACTTCGGCCCGGCGGCGATCGTCAACGCCCACCGGTTCATCTTCGACTCGCGTGACGAGGGTGCCGCCGAGCGGCTGGACATCCTCAACGACGTCGACGGGGTGTGGCGCTGCCGCACGACGTTCAACTGCACGGAGTCCTGCCCGCGCGGCATCCAGGTCACGAAGGCGATCCAGGAAGTCAAGCGCGCGTTGATGTTCGCGCGCTAGGGCGCATCAGGCGAGGCGGTCCGCGTTCGCGTGGATCGCGTCGCGGCAGTAGGCCGCGAGCCCGGGCAGTCCGAACGTCTCGTCGTAGGTCTCGACGTATCTCGGGTCGCTGACGTACATGTCGCCCAGGTTGCGGTGAAAGTCCGGCGGGCAGTCGTAGAACCATCGGTTCACGTGCAGGCGGTGCTGCTCGGCGGCGTCCATGGCCTCGGCCGAGTCGGCGGGTAGCCCGTCGCGGAACGCGTCGGACAGGGCCTTTTCGACGGCTTCGCCCTCGGCCTTGATCTGGACCCATTCGGCCTTGCCGTAGGACTTGGCCCGGCGCTGCGACTCCTGCCAGGCGTCGGTCTCACCCCACTTCTGCTCGGCCTCGGCCTGATAGTCGTCGAAGCCGGGACCGAACAGCTCACGCATGTCGTCGTCGGTCATGGGGGTGTTTGTCATCGCCTTCTCCAATGCCTGATCGATTGCCTCGACGAGCGTGGCCATCTCGTCGAGCCGGGACATGACGCGTTCGCGCTGCCGAATCAGGTGGCTGACCTCGTCCCCTTCTGCCAGCAGGCTCGCGATCTCGTCGAGCGGGAACTCGAGCCTGCGGTAGATGATGATCTGGGACAAGCGGGTGAGGTCTGCCGACGTGTAGACCCGGTAACCCGAGGCCGTTCGCCGGCTCGCGGTCAGCAACCCGATGTCGTCGTAGTGGTGAAGCGTGCGGACGGTGATGCCGAAGCGCTCCGCGACCTCACCCACCGTGAGCTCGTCCACCTGCTTCTCCTGCGTCATGTCGATCAGGGTGGCGCCTGACGCCACGTGAGGGTCAAGGCGTCAATGGTGACTCATCCCCGGCGGACCAGGAAGTCGCGCATCAGCTCGGTCACCTCCGGCAGCGCGCTCTCCAGCAGAAAATGGCCGCCCTCGAACAGGTGGATCTCGGGGTCCACGGCGTCCTCGGCGAACGCCCGCGCGCCGTCCGGGCCGAAGAACGGGTCCCCGTCACCCCACACCGCGAGCACGGGCACTCCGCTGGCGCGCAGGTAGTCGTGCAGCTTGGGGTACAGCGTGGGATTGCTCGCGTAGTCCAGGAAGAGTTTCAGCTGGACGGCGTCATTGCCCGGCCGCGACAGCAGCGCGTAGTCGTGATGCCAGGTGTCGGGGCTGACCACGCTGGGGTCGGGCACGCCGGCGAGGTACTGGTGCCGGGTCGCCTCGAACGACAGGAACTCGCGCAGCGCGGCGGCCGTCTCGGGGTTCTGTTCCCGCTGGTAGGCCCATACCGGCTGCCAACCTTCGGGGACGAAGCCGGCGTCGTAGCCGTTGCCGTTCTGGGTGACGATCGCCGTGATCGCCGCGGGGTCGCGCAGCGCCAGCCGCCACCCGACCGGCGCTCCGTAGTCCTGGACATAGATCGCGTACCGGTCGACTCCGAGCTGTGCGAGCAGGCCCGCGGTGTGATCGGCCAGCGCGTCGAAGGTGTAGTCGAACTCCTCGACCGGGGGTGCGTCCGAGTAGCCGAAACCGAGGAAGTCCGGCGCGATCACCCGGTACTGGTCGGCCAGTTCCGGGATGAGGTTGCGGAACATGAACGAGCTGGTCGGGAAGCCGTGCAGCAGGACGATGACGGGGGCGTCGGCGGGGCCGGCCTCCCGGTAGAAGACTGCGCGACCGGCGACGGTGGCGTAGCGATGATGAACGGCCGACATAACTAACTCCTAATCGATGTTTTGCTGGTTAGCCGCAGTCAACCGGAAAGCATGTAACCTGTCAAGAGACGTTTGGAGGTTAGCGATGGAGTTGTGCGTCACCGGCACCGACGACGAGGCGCTGCTGCTGGACCTGTTGAACACCACCCCCGTCATCGACGGTGTCCCGACCGACGACCTCGCCGACCCTCACGACGCCGAGGCGTGGCTGGCCGCGCGCGGCCTCGCCCTGGAACCAGCCGAACGCGACACCCTGATCCGGGTGCGCGCGGCGCTGCACGCGGTGGTCCGAGACGGCGCCTCACCCGAACTGTTGGCACCCTTCCTGTCCGGAGTCGACCTGCGCCCGCTGGTGCACGACAGCGGAGTGACGTGGCAGGTGAGCGGCGCCGACACGGCGGCGCGCATGGCGCTGGCCTGGGACGGCCTGCGCATCAGCCATCCGGGCCGGCTCCGGCCGTGCGCCAACACCGCGTGTCATCTGTTCCTGCTCGACCGCAGCAGACCCAACAACGCGCGCTGGTGCTCGATGGCCGTCTGCGGCAACAGGATGAAGGCCCGCAGGCACTATCAGCGCACCCGCGGCTGACCGACGGTCAGGGCACCTCCGCCGCGGCGTCCGCGTCGTCCTCGTTGTCCGGCTCGGCCCCAGGATCGGATTCGGGGCCGGCTTCTGCTTCGGAGTCGGCGTCGGGTTCGGCCCCGTCGCCGGTCAGCCCGGACACGTGCTCGCCGTAGTAGCGGATGATCTCGGCTGCCGCGGCGGCCACCGGAACGGCCAGGAACGCCCCGATCACCCCGAACGTCGACGCCCCCAGGGTGACCGCCAGCAGGACGATCACCGCGTGCAGGTTCATCGACTTCGACTGCAGCCAGGGCTGCAACACGTTGCCCTCCAGCTGCTGCACCGCGACGATGATGCCCAGCACGATGAGAGCGTCGACCGGACCGTTGGACACCAGCGCGATCAACACCGACAGGCCACCGGCGACGAACGCGCCGACGATCGGCACGAAGCCGCCGATGAACGTGATGATGGCCAGGGCGTAGGCCAGCGGCACCCCCACGATGACCAGACCGATGCCGATCAGCACGGCGTCGATGAGGCTGACCACCGCCTGCGTGCGGATGAATCCGCCGAGGGTGGACCACACCCGCTCGGACACTCCCGCCAGGTGCGGCCCGGCGGGCCGGCCGACGTGGCGGCGCAGCCACGGCAGAAACCGCGGCCCGTCCTTGAGGAAGAAGAAGGTCACCACGATCGCGGTGAACACGGTGACGAGCGCCGACGTCGCCGCGCCCACCCCAGTGAACACCCCGGTGGCGATCTGGGCGCCGCTCGAGTTGAGCCGATCGGTGATCGCCGACACTGCCGAATCGAGTTGAGATTGACTGATGTTCAGCGGCGGACCACCGAGCCAGTCGCGGACCTTGACGACACCGGCGGAGGCCTGCTGCGCGAGCTCGGTGGACTGCTCCACCACCGCCGGGGCCACGGCGGCGATCACCCCCGCAACCACGAGGACGGCCAGCAGCAACGTCGCCATCACCGCCGCGGCCGGCGGCAGGCCCTTGCTGCGCAGCCAACGCACCGGCGGCCACAGCACGGTGCACGCGATCAGCGCCAGCAACACCGGCAGCAGGATCACCCACGTCTCCCCCACCACCCAGGCCAGTACCCACAGCGCCGCGGCGACCGCGACGAACTGCACGGCGACGACCGCACTGGAGCGTAGATGCACGGCGTACACCGACCCACGATCACGACCTTGCGTCGTTTCCTCGTTCACGCCCCTCTTCTTACCCACCGCGCACCCCCATCACCGCGAATCGGGCGCGAAACGCGTCACGCGTGGCCGCACAGCGCGCCCGATTCGCCGACTACAGGAGGCTTTCGAGCAGATCGGCACCCCGGCCCACGCCACCTGTCGCGGCGAACCCCGCCGCGACGGCCGCGGCGCCGTCGGTCATCGTCATCGCGGTGCGCACCGCCGAACGCAGCCGGGGCACGGTCAACCGGCGCGCCGGCAACCGGGTGCCGCACCCGGCGACCTCCACCCGGCGCGCCACCTCGAACTGGTCGCGACCGAACGGCACTGCGCAGACCGGGATTCCGCGACTCAACGCCTTCTGGGTGACGCCCATCCCGCCGTGGGTGACGACGCAGACCGCCCGCTCGAGGACCATCGAGTGGGGCACAAACCGAGCCATCGTCACGCCGGGACGGCGAAACACCCCGGCGTCCTCATCGGCCGGCCGCGTCGCCACGATGTGCACCGGTTCGTCGCGCAGCGCCGCCACCGCGGCGGCCACCAGCGCGTCGTCGGCCTGCCGCACCGACGAGGTGGTCACCAACACCACCGGCTCGTCGATCTCGTCGAGCCAGCCCGGACGATCCGCCCGCGGGTCGAACTCTGCGGGACCGATCAACTCGACCGAATCTCCCCAGTCGGTGTGGGGATACTCGAACGGTTTGCCCGTGGTGACCAACAGCAGCGGCGCGCGCCGCAACAGCGCGTCGGCGCTGGGCACCGCCGGAAGGCCCAGCCCCGCGCGCACCGGACCCATCCCGGCGCGGAACGGCCGATCGAAGACGACGTGGGTGACGGTGCCGACGCCCCAGTCCCGCACCCGGCCCCACCGCCCGGTCAGCGGACGCTTGCCGGCGCCGAACGGCGGGGAACCGGGGCTGCGCAGGTACGGCACGAACGGCGAGAACACCGTCCACGGCCGCGACTGGGCCTCGGCCGCCGAGAGGGCTCCCCAGCAGTTCGCGTCGACGATGATCAGGTCCGGGTCGGCCGCCCGCACCGCGCGCTGGAAATCCCCGACCTCCGCCGCGGCGCGTTCGGCCAGCTCGCGCACGGTCTTGTTGGCCGACGCCAGCACACCGGCCGCACCGGAGGGCTGCAGGTCCTCCAGGCGAGCGTCGACGGGGGCAGCCTTGAAACCCAGATCCCGGCACAGGTCCACCCCGGCGGCCAGCGTCCGGACGTGGATCTCGTGACCGCGCCCCGCCATCTCCGTCAGCAGGGCACAGAACGGGAACAGATGCCCGAACGCGGGCGGGGTGTAGGCCAGCACTACCGCCATCGCACCCACCCCGGTGACGTCGGCACGGGCAGTCGCGGTGGGCGCGAGCGGACACGCCGACATCGCGAACCCATCCAGTGGGTATGCAGTGACGAATGCCTGACATGACAGCCGTAGACACCCCGGAGCTGGTGGTCCTGCTCGACGACGAGGGCCGCACGATCGGCTCGGCGCCCAAGGCCGACGTCCACCACACCGCCACGCCGCTGCATCTGGCGTTCTCCTGCTATCTGTTCGACGACGCCGGCTCCGTGCTGCTGACCCGCCGCGCGCTGCACAAGAAAACGTTCCCCGGCATCTGGACGAACTCCTGCTGCGGGCACCCGGCACCCGGCGAGGCGATGGCCGATGCGGTGACCCGGCGGGTGCGGGAGGAACTCGGCGTCGAGATCACCGATCTGCGCTGCGTGCTGCCCGACTTCCGCTACGTCGCGATCGCCGCCGACGGCGTGGTCGAGAACGAGGTGTGCCCGGTGTTCAGCGCCCGCGCTGTCGGGCCGGTGCGCGCCGACCGCGACGAGATCATGGACTACACGTGGGTTCCGTGGCAGCAGCTGCGGGCGGCCGCCGAGTTCGGCTGGGCGATCAGCCCGTGGGCCGCCGAACAGGTTCCGCTGCTCGACGCGGAAGGTGTCGGACATCGTAGCTAGCACCTGAGCCGTCGCTGAGACCTGAAGTGAAGTGAGGACCTGAACTGAAGTGAGGACCTGAGCCGCGGTCAGGACCTGAGCTCGTAGAGACGCTCGGCGTACGCCATGTCGTCACGCCACAGCCGCGTCGCGGCCTGTCTCATCGCCGGGCGGATCAGCGGCGCCGCAACCAAGCCCTTGCCGAAGTGGGTGCGGTCGGAGTGGGCGATCACCGCCTCGATCACCGCGGTCCGCGGCCGGCCGTCGACGCCGACACCGACCGGCGTGGCGTGCGTCTCGACGACACTGCCCAGCCCCTCACCCTCGACGATGCGCATGACCACGGTGCGCGGGCCGGGCGTGGTGAACTCGGCGATGACGGGCACTCCGAGCCGCCCGATCCGGAAGGTCACCTCGACGACGAACTTGTCGAGTTCCTCGGGAAGCTCGGCGTCGATCGGCGGGGCGCTGAGCACCCGCAGCTTGGTGAACGAGTAGGGATGGAACCAGCCGCCGTGCCAGGGATCGAGCCGATTGGCGACGATGTCCTGCGGTTCGCAGACCCCGTCGAGTCGAGCGACAGCCGCAATCCTGGGCTGCTCGGGGCGGAGCGGAACCACCGGCACCTCGGCCGGGGTGACCTCGGCGGTGTCGTCGAGGCGGACCCAGCACAACACGCCGTCGTCGTGGGCGGTGAACGGCTTCCAGGTGCCGTGCCGGCGCTGACCGAGCCGCAACCCGTGCCACGGACACACCAGCTCGCCGCAGTCCACCGGCGCCAACGCCAGGTCGGCACCCAGGTGCGGGCAGGCGCGCGGAGCCACCACCAGCGTGCCGTCGGTCCTGCGCCAGGCCACCACGTCGTGACCGGCCACCGAGGTCCCGAACGGTTTGTCGCCGATCGACGAGCTCGCCGCGAGGACGAACCAGTTGCCGCCCGGTCGCCGCTGAGCGCGCGACAGCGCCGCGCGGATGACCGCCGGGTTGGCGTCCTGCCAGGTCGGTGTCTGGGCCGCCCACTCCGCCGGCGCGAGGATCTCGAACGGCCACGCCTTCTTCAGCCGGTCACGCCACCGGGTTCCCGTGCTCATCTCGCCCCCGTCGTCGAACCGGCCAGTCGTCGCAGCAGCCTCGAGCGGCCCCGGTTGGGCACGGTGTGCAGCGGATGCCCGGCCAGCCCGAAACCGCCCAGCAGATGGTTGGCCGCGCTCCACCCGGTCGTGGCCGCCCGCTCCATCAACGCCACCGGTAGATCGATGCGAATCCCGTCTCCGGCCAACACCACCCGCGGGTCGGGGGTCGTGACCGTGGGCCGGTCGGCGAAGTCGCCGGGCGCGAATCGGGGGCAGTCGGCGCGGCGCAGCAACCGCTCGTCGACGATCGTCGCGTCGACCGTCTCCGGATACAGCTCGTACATCCGCTTCAACAGCGCCTCGCGCACCATGTCGTCGCCGTCCTCGTCGGACACCGAATAGGCGTGCAGCTCGACCACCGAGCCGCCGGTGCGCGCGGCCCACTGACGGGCCTGGGCTTCATAGCGACTGACCACACTGACATTGTCCAGCGGTTCACGGCCTCCTGTCCCGACAAACGGGGCACGATCGGCGCGGACCGGCCGGTCCAGCCACAACCGCAGCACCACGAACGGCGGTGCGGTCTGCAGGGCCGCGACGCGGTCGCGCCACTGCGCGTCACCCAAGCCCGGGGAGGCGGCCACGATGCGCCGCAACCCCGGCACGTCGGTGGCCAGCACCACCGCGTCGGCGGTGAACGAGCGGCCCGTCGTACTCGTGACCACCACGGTGTCGTCTGTGGCAACGGTGCCGTCTGTGGCAACGGTGTCGACCCGGACCCCGGTGTGGAACTCCACCCCGCGGTCCTGCAGATAGGACTTCAGCGGATTCCACAGCGCCACATCGAAGTTGGCGTTCGCGACGTCGAAGATCAGCCCTTCGCTGGAACCGAGGAAGTAGATGTGGAACATCGTGACCAACTCGCCCGCCGACAACGCCTCGGGCCGCGCGAAGAAGCTGCGGGCGAACACCTCGAACGCGAGATGGCGCGCGGCCTCGGGAAAGTTGATGTCGCGCAGAAACGTTGCCGCATCTCGGTCGTCGAGTAGCTCGTAGGTCTGCGGCACCGACACCGCCGCCAACGGTGCGGCGGCCTTGGCGTCCAGGGACAGCAGATCCCGCAGCCGGAAGGTGGGACTGCGCAGCGCGAACACCAGCGCGTTCCACGGCGGTGCGGTCGGCAGCCCGCGGAACGTGTCGACGCGTCCCTGCCCGTCGATCAACGGATAGTCGTCGACCGGGCTCAGTGCGGTGAGGCCGGCGTCGCTGCGCCGCAACAGGGCCCGCAGGTTGTAGTACTGCCGGAAGAACGCGTGAAAGCCCCGGTTCATCGCCGCCGACGACCCGTCGGTGAGGGTGTCGGGCCAGCCGCCGACCCGTCCGCCCAGGTAGTTCTGCGCTTCGACGACGTCGACCGCCACGCCCCGTTCGGCCAGCCCCGTCGCTGCGGCCAGCCCGGCGATGCCGCCGCCGACCACGACCACCCGCGGGCGCGGCGATCCGGCGGGCACCGCCGACGGCCCCGGCGCTCCCGGCAGCGTCTGCCTGTGCCGGTCCACCCCGTCCGGGGTCACCGCCACGCTCCTGCGGTCTTCGGAATCAGGTACGACCGGCGATCCACCCGTCACACACTTCCATACCGGATACGGTTCGCCCACGCCCTGCCGATACCCGCCACCGCGACCGCCAACCGTCGCGGCTTGCTCACCGTCGCCCGGCGGCCGAAGATCTCGAAATCGATTGCCTCGATGCGCGCCAGGATGCCGGAGTACAGCGTCAGCGCAGCGGCCACGCACGGACGCGAACTCGGCGCCAGCGTGTCGATGCCGGGGCGAGCCTGCTCATAGACCGCGCGTGTGATGGCGTGCTGTTCGGCCAGCGCGGCACGCACCTTCTGGTCGGTGCGCCGGTTGGTGTGGCACCACTCGAGCATGTCGCGGTCCACCCCGTGGGCGGCCAGCTCGTCGGCCGGAAGATACACGCGACCGCGGGACAGGTCCTCGTCGATGTCGCGCAGGAAGTTGGTCAGCTGGAACGCCTTTCCCAGCGCGGCGGCGTACGGGGCGGCCTCCTCGCGGGGCCCGACCGTCCCCAGCACGGGCAGCAGCTGCAGTCCGATCACCTCGGCCGAGCCGTACATGTAGCGCTCGAGCGACTTGCGGTCCGGGTAGTCGGTCACGGTCAGATCCATCCGCATCGACGCCAGGAAGTCGTCGAACAGATCCCAGCCGATGCCGTACTTGCGGGCAGTGTCCACCACTGCCGTCAACGTCGGATTGTCGTCACCGGAACGGTTTTCGACCAGGCTGTTGAACAGCCGGGTGGACAGCTGCTGCAGTTGGTCGGCGCGTTCCTCGTTGGTGCGCGCGTCGAAGTCGTCGAGGATGTCATCCGCGCCGCGGGCGAACCCGTACAACGCATGCACGGCAGGCCGCTGACGGGGCGCGAGCAGCCGGGTGGCCAGGAAGAACGTCTTGCCGTGCTGGGCGTTCACGGTGCGACAGTGCTGATACGCCGCGCGCAGCGACGGTTCGCGTACGCCGGCGGCGTCGAGCTCGGTGCTGATCATGAGCGGTTCACCTCTGATGTGGGGCGAGGGGCAACGACACCGGTGATCCGGTCGGCGGCCAACCGGCCGGACAGGATCGCCGTCGGAACCCCGACACCGGGGACCGTCGATGAGCCCGCGAGCACGACGTTGTCGATGCCGCGGACGGTGTTGGCCGGGCGGAACGGCCCGGTCTGGGCGAAGGTGTGCGCCAACGCGAACGGCGAACCGGCGGCCATGCCCTGCCGGCCCCAGTCGGTCGGGGTGACGACGTGCAGCACCTCGGCGTCCTCCGCGACACCGGGCATCCGTCCCCGCACGGCGCTGAGCATCTGGTCGACGTACCCCGGTCCCGCGGCATCCCAGTCCACGGTGCCGACCTCGGTGTTGGGCGCCGGGGCCAGCACATAGAGCAGGTCACGCCCGGCGGGCGCCAGCGACGGGTCACCGGCCGTCGGGCGGGTCACTAGCAGCGACGGATCACCCATGGCGCGGCCGTCGTCGATGATGTCGCGGAAGGTCTGCTTCCACGCCTCGCCGAACAGGATGGTGTGGTGCCCGACGTCGGGATCGACTGCCGCGCAACCGACGTGGGCGACCACCGCCGACGGGGCGGCGCGGTGCCGCAGCACCCGGCGCGGGGTGCGGCCGATCATCCGGTAGGTGTCGGGCAGCTCCGTGGTGAGCACCACCGCGTCGGCCGGCACCCGGTGGCCTTCGGCGGTGCGCACCGCCGTCACGCGAGAACCGGCGAACTCCAGATCCGAAACCGTTGCCCCGTAGATGAATTCGACACCGGCGTCCGACGCGGCGGCCGCCATCGCGTCGGGCAGCGCGCGCATACCGCCGCGGGGGAAGTACACCCCGGCAACGGTGTCCATGTAGGCGATCACCGCGTAGACGGCCAACGCGCTCTGCGGCGGCACCCCGGCGTAGAGCGCCTGGAAGGTGAACACCCGCAGCAGCCGTTCGTCGGTGAGGAACTTGCGCATCAACGGTTCCCACCGACGGAAGCCGCCCAGCGCCACGAGCCGGGCCAGCTGGGGGGTCAGCAGCGACAGCGGCGAATCGAAATTCGCGCCGATGAAACCGTCGAATTCGGTGCGGTAGAGCTTGGTCAGCCAGTCCCGCAGGCGCAGATAGCCGTCGGCCTCGGCGCGGCCGGCGAACCGCTCGATCTCGGTGGCCATCGCGGTCGCGTCCGTGTGCACGTGCAGCGCGCTGCCGTCGGCGAAGGACGCGTGGTAGGCCGGGGCCACCGGGTCGATCGGCAGGCACTCCGCCAGCGAACGCCCGACCGCGGCGAACGCGTCGTCGATGATGTCGGGCATCGTCAGCACAGTCGGGCCGGTGTCGATGCGGTAGCCGTTGATGTCGGCGCGGCCGACCCGTCCGCCGGGATGCTCACCGCGCTCGACGACGGTGACGGCGCGTCCGCGTCCGGCCAGCTGCAGTGCCGCCGACAGGCCGGACAGCCCGGCCCCGACGATGACGACTCGGTCGGTCTTTCCGTTCACGGTGCGCATCAGGCTGCTCGCTGGGTGCAGGCGATGGCCATGTCGGCCAGCGCGGCTCGGGGTCGGTCCGGGATGGTGGCGCGGTCGAGGTGGCTCAGCGCCTCGGCGTGCCGGTCGGCGATCAGGTCCTCGATCCGTTGCACGGCGCCGCTGGCGACGATCAGGTTGCGCCAGTGCTCGACGGCGGCGGCGTCGATGTCGGGGGCGACCATCAGCTCGGCGAGCTGGCGGCGCAGCGACGGGTCGGCGAGTTCGTAGGCGGCGACGATGACGCTGGTGGCCTTGCGGTCCTCCATGTCGGTGCCGGCCGACTTCCCGGTCAGGGCCGGCGTGCCGAAGACCCCGAGGATGTCGTCGCGTAGCTGGAACGCCTCGCCGATCGCGGCCCCGTAACCCGCCAGCGCGTCGATGACGCCGCGGTTGCAGCCGGCCATCGCCGCGCCGATCTCCAGCGGCCGACGCACGGTGTAGTTGCCGGACTTGCGGCGCAGCACGTCGAGCACCTGCTCCAGGCGGGGGTAGGTCTGGGAGCTGTTGACCAGATCGGAGAACTGGCCGATCGCCAACTCGGTGCGCATCGCGTCGTAGCGCGGCCACACCCGCGACAGGGCGTGCTCACCGACACCGCTGCGGCGCAGCATCTCCTCGGCCCACACCAGGCACAGATCTCCGAGCAGGATCGCCGCGGACTCGCCGAAGCGTTCGGGGGACCCGGTCATCGCGCGGTCGCGGTGCCAGCCGGCGAACACGACATGCGCTGCGGGGCGGGAACGCCGCATCGGGGAACCGTCCATGACGTCGTCCTGCATCAGCGCGAACGCGTGCAGCAGCTCCAGGCTGGCCGAGGCGCGCAACGCGGCGGGGTCCTCGTCGGCGCCGCACAGCCAGCCCAGGTACATGAACGTCGAGCGCACGTACTTGCCGCCCTCGAGGAAGTTGCACAGCAGCTCGCCGGCCACACCCACGTTGGCGTCGCCCAGGCGATCCACGCATTCGCCGCGCACGAACTCGCTGACGTGCTCGCGCACCGCGTCGCGCACCTCCTCGCGCCAGGTCGCCAGGCCGAGCGCAGGCCCGCCCCAGCCGTTGGGCGCCATCAGGCGCGCTCCCGGTCGATCACCCCTGTTCAAACGACCGCTCCTTCTGTGGTGGTCTGCCCTGCTCACACCTGCATTCGGAGCAGTACCCCGAACGGATGGGTTGACGCCTGGATTAATTTCGCGACGTGCCCGGTCTGCTCACCAGTCTGCTCAAAACCGGCGGAGCCCACCAGTTCCATCGGCCCATCAGACGCATGTAGGCCGGCAGCAGCCCCATCCGCACCAGCGTCGCGTCGACCAGCACCGCCAGCGTCAGGCCCAGGCCGAACATCCGCATGAACGACACCTGCGCCGCGATCAGGGCGCCGAACGAGATGGACATGATCAGCGCGGCCGCGGTCACCACGCGCCCGGTGTGGGCCAGCCCCAGTGCCACGCTCTCGTCGTTGTCGGCCCGGGTTCGGCCGCTGGCCAGCCAGAACTCCCGGATGCGCGCGATGATGAACACCTCGTAGTCCATCGACAGGCCGAACGCGATACAGAACAGCAGCACCGGCATGTTGGCCACCAGCGCTCCGGTCGGAGTGGTGCCGAACGCACCGAGATGCCCTTCCTGGAAGATCCACACCAGCGCGCCGAACGCTGCGGTCAGCGACAACATGTTGAGGATCAGTGCCTTGATCGGGAGCACGACACTGCCGGTCAGCACGAACAGCAGCACCAGCGTGATGGCCGCGATCACGCCGAGCACCACGGGCAGACGCTGTTCGATCGCGGCGACGCTGTCGCGGTTGACCTGCGCGATCCCGGTGATCGCGACCTCGCGACCACCCGGTCCGGGCAGCGCCCGGAGGGCGTCGAGTTGACGCTGCGAGGCCTCGGTGAACAGCGCCGCGGTGCTGCCGACGGTCAGGAACGCCGCGCCGGCACCGGTCCCGGCGGCCTCCGAAGGCGGACCGACCCGGCGGCCGTCGGCGTAGATGCCCGGCGGCGCGCTGACCGTCGTGACCCCGCCGATGCGGGACGCGGCCGCGCCGTAGCGCTCGTAGTCCTGCGCGGTCAGTCCGTCGGCGTCGGGCACCACCACGGTCAGCGAGGCCTCGGCGTTGTCGGGGAACGCGGTGCGCACCAACTCGCCGACCTGATAGGCCGACGCCGACCGCGGCAGCACCCGTTCGTCGGGCAATCCCCAGGACACCCGCAGGAACGGCAGGCCCAGCGCCACCAGCAGCACCGTGCCCGCGAGCGCCACGAGCACTGCGCGGCGGGTCACGAACTTCGTCGACCGGTACCAGAACCGCTCGTGAGCGTCGACGGGGTCGGGACGGCGCCGCACCACCCGCCGGACGTCGAGTGTGTCGAGCCGGTCGCCGAGCAGCATGATCGCCGCCGGTGTCACCAGCACCGCGGCGGCCGCACACAACGCCACCGTCGCCACCCCGGCGTAGGCGAACGACTTCAGGAAGTACATCGGGAACAGCACCATCGCCGCCATCGACAGCGCCACCGTCAACGCCGAGAACAGCACGGTCCGGCCCGCGGTGACCATCGTCGTCAGCAGCGCCTGTTCCCGCGGCGCCCCGGCGGCCACCTCGTCTCGGAAGCGGCTCACGATCAGCAGCGTGTAGTCGATGGCCAGCGCCAGACCCAGCGCCGTGGTCAGGTTCAGCGCAAAGATCGAGACATCGGTGCCCAGCGCGACCAACCGCAACACCGCCATCGAGCCGACGATCGCCAACGCCCCGACCGCCACCGGCACCGCGGCGGCCAGCAGCCCCTTGAACACCCACACCAGCACCAGAAAGCTCAGCGGGAGCGCGATGGCCTCCATCACCACGACGTCGCGCTGGGTCTGGGCGTTGATCTGGGAATACACCATCGCCGAACCCCCGGCGCGCACCGTGACGTCGGGGTAGCCGGGCAGGATCGCCGGCTCGACCTCGTCGACGATCTGCTGGGCGGAGCGGGGGGCGCGTTCCTCCCCGCCGGTCAGTTCGGCCACCACCAGCCCGGTCTGCCCGTCGCGGCTGACCAACGCCGCGGCCGCCTGCTCGGGCGCGGTCCACGCAGAGACCGCGCGGACGACGTTCGGGTCGCTTTCCAGCCGGTCGACGAGCCGGCGACCGACGGGTTCGGCCTGCTCTCGGGGGCCGGTGACGGCGAACACCAGTTGCAGATCCCCGCGGCCGAAGGTGTCGGTGAGCACCTTGGTGGCGCGGGCGGACTCCGAGTCCGGGTCCTGGAATCCACCCGCGGTGAGGTGGCTCGCCACCGGAATCCCGAAGATGGCCGAGGCAACCATCACCATCGCCGCGACCGCCACGATTCGACGGGGCGCGGCGATGGCCAGCAGCGCAATCCGGTACAGCAGGGTTGACCCTCACGTCAGTTTCTGCCTGCAGAGTGCGTCACGATCGCGCGGGCCGGAAAGGCGCGGCGGCGATTCGTCAGGGATGCGTCAGGTGTCACATCCGGGCGAGCTGTCTCGTCAGACAGGTATGGCACCTCGAATCCCCGCCCTGTCCCCCGACCGCGCCTCGCTCATGACCCGCCTGATGTATCGCATCACGCGCGGTCGCTTCGGTGAGGTGCCGGAACCTTTCACCGTCACCGCACGCCACCCCGGGCTGCTGCTGGCCGGGGCGGTGCACGAAACCCTGCTGGAGCGGGCCTCGCACACCCTGCCGGCAAGCGTGCGGGAGTTGGCGGTGTACTGGACCGCGCGCCGCATCGGCTGCGGCTGGTGTGTGGACTTCGGCTCGATGCTGATGCGGATGGAAGGTCTGGACCTGACACGACTCACCGAGATCGACGACTACGCGACGTCGTCGAACTTCTCCGCCGACGAGCGCGCCGCCATCGCCTACGCCGACGCCATGACCACCGACCCGCATACCGTCACCGACGAACAGGTCGACGATCTGCGTCACCGCTTCGGCGACCGCGGGGTGGTCGAGTTGACCTACCAGATCGGGGTGGAGAACATGCGGGCCCGGATGAACACCGCGCTGGGCATCGCCGAGCAGGGTTTCAACTCTGGGGACGCCTGCCGGGTGCCGTGGGCTTGACGTACGTCGTTCCGCGAGCGCGCGCGTCGCCCAGCGGCGAACCGGTGAACTTGTCCGGGTTGGCGATGTCGTAGATCGCCACCACCCGGCCGTCGCTGACCGTCATCGCCTGGATGCGCGGCGCGATGGCCGGCCACTCGTCGTTGGCTGCGGCACCAGCGGTGACCAACCCCAGCTCGCCGTTGACCAGACCCGGGGCAGCGACCTCGAACAGCCGTGGGCCGTAGCGACGTGCCAGCCCGAACAGGAAACGGGCCACCTTGTCGCGGCCCCGAATGACCTGTGGCGCGGTCGGGGCGCGGCGGTTCGCATCCCCGGTGAACGTGACCTCGGGATGCAGCAGCTCGACCACCGTCGCCACATCCCCGCACGCCATCGCGGCCAGTAACTTCCCGACCACCTCGGCGTGCTCGTCGGCAGGTTTCGGCGCCCCGGCCACCGTCCGGCGCGCCCGCGACGCCAGCTGGCGCGCAGCCGCCGGCGTCACCCCCAACACCTCGGCGATCTCGGAGAACGGCATCGCGAAGCCGTCGTGCAGGACGAACGCCACGCGCTGATCGGGCGTCAGCCGCTCCAGGACCACCATCGCCGCGAACCGGGCGTCCTCGCCGGCCACCACAGCCGCGAGCGGATCGTCGCCGTCGAGCGTCGTGACCACCGGCTCGGGCAGCCACTGCCCCGCGTACGTCTCACGCCGATGCGCCGCTGACCGCAACCGGTCCAGGCTCAGCCGGCTCACCACCGTCGTCAGCCACGCCGTCAGATCGTCGATCACGATGTCGCGGTGCGCATCCCACCGCAGCCACGCATCCTGGACCACATCCTCGGCATCGGCCACCGTGCCCGTCAGCCGATAGGCCACGGCGAGCAGATGCGGCCGCACCTGCTCGAACTCTGCGGCTCGGGCACCGGCGGTCATCACCTGAGTGTAGATCTCGGCACCGAGCACCGATCCGACGCCGGAATTCGTCGCAGGAAAGACTGTCCACCACTATTTCCGCGTACGGCGCGCGGGAGCACCACGCGAACCGTATATTTCGCGCATGGCAATCACCGATGAACCTCCCGTGACGCCTGCCGTCGGCGGCAAGGGTCTGCAAGCGGGGGCGCTCGGCCTCGTCGGCAACGTCGTCATCGGCCTGGCCGCGGTGGCCCCCGCCTACAGCCTGGCGGCCACCCTGGGCTACGTCGTGCTGGCCGTCGGCGAGAAGGCTCCGTCGATGTTCGTCCTGGCGTTCATCCCGATGCTGTTGGTGGCCTTCGCCTACAAGGAGCTGTCCCAGGACACTCCCGACTGTGGCACCACCTTCACCTGGGGCGTCAAGGCGTTCGGCCCCTGGGTCGGCTGGATCGGCGGCTGGGGACTGGCGGTGTCGGCGATCATCGTGCTGGCCAACGTCGCCGAGATCGCCGCGATCTACCTGTTCAACTTCCTGGGCCTGGACGCGTTGGCCGAGAACGTCTTCGCCAAGGTGGCACTCGGTTCGTTCTTCATCCTGGCGATGACCGCACTGTCCGCGCGCGGCATCGTGGTCAGTGAACGGATGCAGAACGTGCTGATCGCCATCCAGTTCGGTGTGCTCATCGTCGTCAGCATCATCGCACTGGTCCGGGTGTTCGCCGGCACCGCAGGCGCACAGGCGATCACGCCGCAGCTGTCGTGGCTGTGGCCCAGCGGGCTCGACCTCTCGTCGATCGCCGCGGCGATCATCCTGTGCGTGTTCATCTACTGGGGCTGGGACGCGTGCCTGGCCGTCGGCGAGGAGACCAAG
>Ga0310345_10002768_pt1 | contig 17309 bp, 13 predicted proteins | sample HC15DNA20500_MG_FD_204667 | JGI IMG/M metagenome (GOLD analysis project Ga0310345, IMG submission 204667) | Marine microbial communities from station ALOHA, North Pacific Subtropical Gyre - HC15-DNA-20-500_MG | ecosystem: Environmental > Aquatic > Marine > Oceanic | place: Pacific Ocean: North... | reverse complement strand
AGTCACTTACCAAGTTAAAGTCTAATGATAATAATGTCATCATGGGTGGAAACCTCGCTCATATGAAAGAAATGCTCAAAGGTCTTGATATCGAAATATAGATCTTTTTTGACGAGTAAAATTTTTTGAAATTAATAGAAAAGGGTTAAAAAAATATTTTGTGAGAATTTATTAAGACAAACCTTTCCCATTACAAGGGTCAATCACAGGAGGTAATCATCACCCAGCATCTCCATGACCACTGCCCCGATCTGACCGTAAACATTGCGACATTGGTGATTTTTACTTTTCATAGAAATCATGGCAAAACCTAGGAAACATATTGGAGTGTACGAGAAGGTCAAGGACTCGGGAATGTACTGGATTCGGTACACTGACCAGTACGGAAAAATCCACCGTGAAAAAGTTGGCTCATTTCAAGCCGCTGTCGGTCGCTATGAACAACGGAAGACTGAAGTGCGGTTGGGAAGGTTTGACCCAGAAAATGTTGCTGGTAAACACAGACATGTATTGTTTAGCGAATTAGTGAAGGATCGCATGGAGGCAACCCAAGAGCTTGCATCGTGCGTTGCAGGAAAGAACCGTTTGCGCTGGTGGGTGCAAAGGTTTAAAGATATGCCCGCTGATTCAATCACTTTTCAAGATATCCAAAAAAGTCTCGTCGAGTTAAGGAAGAACCGAACCCCCGCGACGAGTAACCGATATCTCGCTTCTTTGAAGGCAACCTTTAATCTGGGATTGCGAAACCAGAAGGTCGATAGAAGTCCGTGCGTGGGTGTAAAATCTGTTCCCGAGAATAATGAAATAGACCGCTGGTTAAATAGCAAAGAGGAAGAGAAGCTATTTGCTGTTTTGCCTCCAGAGTATCAACTGGCAGTAACAGTCGCACTTCACACTGGTCTGAGGAAGCGAGAGCAAATGTCACTGAAGTGGTCTGACATCTGCTTCTTTACAAATAGAATCACAGTTCGAAATGCTAAGGCGGGCAATATTCAGTATATCCCGATGAATGTTCTAGCTATTGAAGCTTTCAAGAAGCTAAAGTCCATGCCAGTTCACGTTAGCAATGAGGTCTTTTATAGGATTAATATCTCTACGTCGGGTCGAAACTACTATAAGGTCGATAAGGTATGGAAACAATGCTGTAAGGAAGCTGGCATTGCTAAGATTCGATGGCATGATCTGCGCCACACCTTTGCCTCTCGCATGGTAATGGCTGGTGTTAATATATTAACTGTTTCAAAGTTGCTGCGACACGCAGATGTGAAGATCACAATGCGGTACGCTCATCTTGCCCCAGAGTATCTCCAAGAAGGTGTAAATGCATTAATAAATTGGTCAGAAAGAGCACCAGAACTAGCACCAAGCATTGGAGATTTTTCACGGTAGTACTGTAAGTCTTTGAAAATAAAGTATTAATAGGTTTGGTCTAGTCATATCCTATTAGTTAGCTTGTCTATCCTAAAAATTCCGTTCTTGAAAGGCATTCTTATTTTCTAACCCAAAAATCATGGCAATGTTACCCACAGATCTAACTCCCAAGGCCACCCAAAAGATACAAACTAGGTTTCGAAAAATATGCTCTGATATTCCAGTACCAGAATCGTTGGATCTAATTAGAGAGTTGCGTAAAGTTGAGCCTCAGTCAATGTCAGGTATGGTACCTATCATTTGGCACCAAGCCCAAGGCTTTCTTGTTCGTGATCCCTACGGAAATCAGTGGATCGACCTTAGCAGTGGCATTGTAATGGCAAATACTGGCCACGCTCACCCTGTCATCATCCAATCGATTCAGGAACAACTGGATTCCCCTCTTCTCTTTACTTATGCCTATCCTTCCAAAATACGTTGTCAATTTCTAGGTCGACTCCTGAAATTCGCTCCTTCTAAGTTGAACAAAGCCCTTCTATTTTCATCGGGAACAGAGGCGAATGAATGCGCCATTAGCCTCATGCGAAGAAATGGACTGCAGATTGCACCCCAAAAGAGTGGCATTGTCTCACTAGAAGGCAACTATCATGGGCGGACCCTAGCAGCTAAGGCAAGTGGAGGTAGTTCTACACTAGTGGACGGGATCAGTCGTCAGGAGCTTCATCATTTTCAGTTACCTAATCCAAATTCCCTTACATTTGACGTTTCCCTTGATTCTGCTGGGATAGATCCAAGTTGTATCGCCGGTGTTATTTTAGAATCAATTCCAGGTATGACTACCATTCCACATCCAATTGAATATATGAAGGCATTGAGAACTTGGACAAACAAACACCAAATACTTCTAACTGTAGACGAAATCCAATGTGGAATAGGACGCACTGGCAAAATGTTTGCTTTTCAGCATTATGATATTATTCCAGACCTAATTACCTGTGGTAAAGGTTTGAGCTCCAGTCTACCAATATCTGCAGTCATTGGGGCAGAAGAAGTTATGGATCTAGCCCCTCCCGGAGAAATGTCCAGCACTTTTGGGGGAAATCCAATCTGCGCAGCCGCTGCAGAAGCTAATTTAAGAATTTTAGAAGAAGATGGATTAATAAAACGAGCCTCTACCCTAGAGCAATACCTCAGGAAATGGATATCCCCTTTAATAAAAAAACATCATCGGTTTATTTTTCAGGCTGATGGTAGAGGTTTATTCTTTTCACTCCATCTCAGAAATCCACAGACTGGTCAACCTTGGGTGGAATTAGCTGACAAGATAGCCCTTGAGTGTGTAAGACAGGGGGTACTACTCTTTCTCACTGGAAGAGGTTTTATTAAGATTGTTCCACCACTAATGATTGATCAGGAGGCCTTTAAAGAGGCTGTGGATGTAATTATAAACGTTATGGATGAGGAACTGGCTAAATGTACAAACCATTGACAGTCGACCTAAAAGGAAAATCGGCCTTAGTTACTGGAGGAGGCACTGGAATAGGCCAAGCAATCTCAATTGCTTTAGCCCGTTGTGGTGCCCGGGTTGTTGTTAACTATTCTCGGAGTACTAAAGAGGCACAGGCCACTGTGACTAAGATTAAGAATTCAGGCGGATTTGCTGTAGCGATCCGAGCAGATGTAACTAAGGAAAGCCAAGTCAAACATTTAATAAAGAAAACGGTAAAGGCTATAGGAGGGCTTGACATTCTTATGGCCAATGCAGGTGGTCCGACAGAAAAAAGTCCAACCAGTGCTTTATCAAGTAAAGAGTGGGATTTAGGGTTGAATTTAAATTGCAAGTCGGTTTTCTATTGTGTTAAGCATGCTATTCCTCTACTGCCAAATAAAAAGGGTCGTATCATCGTTACTTCATCAATTAGTGCCCGCAGTGGAGGAGGTCCCGGAACTATAACCTATACAGCAGCCAAAGGAGCTTTAAACAATTTGGTGCGGGGATGGGCAAAAGAACTTGGCCCTCGAGGTATTACTGTTAATGCTATCTCACCTGGCATTATTTGGACCCGCATTCACCAACAGAGAACCCCGCCTAAACTTTACAAAAACCTAATTAAGAATGTTCCTTTAAAACGCGATGGTCAACCAGAGGACTGTGTTGGCCCAGTACTATTACTAGCCAGCAAAGAAGGATCCTACGTAACAGGCCAAACCATTGAGATCAATGGTGGCCTGCTTATGCCCTAACAACCTGAAGACCTAGAAGTTTCTTGTTTCTGATAACAATCTAAATAGTTCTGGCCTTCTTTGGCGGATTGTATAATTAGGTTGACTTCGGGCTTCCCAAAGTAATTCAGGGAGTAAATCAGCAATTAGGATCTCTTCCTGAATTTTTTCGAATGAAGTCTGGGCAGTAATCTCTCCATGTGGATCAACTACAAGACACCCTCCGGCGTGGTTAGGTTGGTTGGGACTATCCTGGGGATAGGTATCGACAATGCCAGCTTTACCAGCTTGATTACAAAGAACCATGTAACAAGAATTTTCATAAGCACGGGTGGTAGCAATCATACGAAAGTATTTCCCTGAAAATTCTGCTGCTGCTTTCTCTGAATCTGGATCTTCAGTCCAGGTTTTCATCCTAGCTGCATGAGGCATTAAAAGTACATTCGCCCCTTTTAAAGCAAGAATTCGAGCTAGTTCGGGAAAAGAATTGTCATAACAAATAATCATCCCTATACGCCACTTCCCAATATTAAAAACTGGGATTTCAGAACCCCCTTCATAGTGAATGACCTCATCGCGAGATAAGTGGATTTTCCGCTGAGATCCGATGAATCCTTCCGGACCAACTAAGACTTGGGTGTTGTAAACGATGTCGTTTCTTTTTTCACTTAACCCAACGCTAAGGCAAACATCTAACTTTTTAGCTAATTGGCATAAATGTTGAACACTTGGTCCATCAGGAACCAACTCCGCGTTATACCAAGTTCTAGGGTCATTGTGGCCGTGGATTACTAGTTCAGGAAAAAGAATCAATTCAGCCCCTGAATCTTTGGCTCGACTTGTCCACTGGTCAATAGCATTTAGATTCTCTTGAGTTTGACCTAACAAACCATTCATAGCTACAGCTGCAACTCTTAGTTTTTGCATATTAGTTAACCCTCACGTAAGTCCAAATCTGAAAATAATATCGAGCAGGCTTCTACTAGTTAAAGTATTTTTATCAATCAGAAATTACTTTGACCACTGATTCGGCTTATTGCCAATCTCGAATCTGTGGTGGGCCAGCTGACCAACGCAGATCCATGGCTAAAGGAAAAAGTTTATCGATCTTATCTAAATGTTCCTGTGGAATTTGTATTTGGCTGCCTTTTATTGAACTTTCTAACTGAGCAGAATTACGAATCCCTAGAATCACTGAACTAACTTCAGCATGTCTCAAAGACCAAGCGATAGAGTATTCTGCTAAAGTAACGCCAAGATCAGTTGCTAATTGGTTAACAATTTCAATTTTTTCCCAGATGGATTCGGGTAAGACCTTCATCCATCCTGGATTTTCAGCTAAACGGCTTCCTGCTGGAGTTTGACCTCGTTGGTATTTACCACTCAACCATCCTCCATTAAGCACTTGGTAAGGGGTAATGCCAATGCCAAATTTTCGACAAAAAGCAAGTTCGGAAATTTCAATCTCTCGGCGAAGTAAACTATAAGGAGGTTCATAAGCAATCATCTTTTCCAAAGCAAAGCGGTCGCTCAACCATAGCAACTCACACATTTCCCACGCCAGAAAATTAGAAACTCCAAAATAGCGAATCTTTCCCTGTTTTACGAAAAGATCCAGTGTACGGAGACTTTCTTCAAAAGGAGTTTCCAAATCTGGCCAGTGAAGCATCAAAATATCAACACAATCAGTTTGAAGTCTTCGAAGACAATTTTCTAGTTCAGTCTGTAAATGTATGCGGGAGCCACCTTTTTGATGAGGGCCAGGACCAAGAGCATTGGCTATTTTTGTTAGGAGAACAACCTTATCTCTCTTACCTTTAAGAATCTTTCCCAAGTAGTCTTCAGCTACTCCTCCAGGACTCCCTACATCACGATTGTAGCCTTCGTAAGAACTAGCTGTGTCAATAAAGTAAACCCCTTGATCAATAGCTTGGTGAATCAGGTTCGTAGCTTCTTTTTCCGTTGTTGGATTTCCAAATAACATTGTGCCAAAACAAACTGGAGAAACAGATACGCCACTTCTTCCTAATCTTCTAAGTTCCATGGTTAGCTCCTAAGAAAAATTAATCTTTACATTTATACAGATATTAAGACGAACAGGGGGAAAGCAACTTCTATTTGTCTACTAGTTGACAACTCTAGAGATACTTCATTAGGATACAAAACTTCAATGGCAATATTATTGACGTTGTTCAAAAATGAGTCAAGAAGGCCTATGTTATCTGTTTTGAGAATTGAACAAAAAAATTATGAGAAAACTAACTAATTAGAAAACGAGACCATGGAAAAATTATCTCTAGCAGTAATCGGTTGCGGTGATTTTGGGCAACAGATGTTAGAGTTTTTAAACACATTACCTGTTTTTAAAATCAGTGCCGTTTGTGATCATGATTCCCAGAAATCAATGGCCCTGGGGAAAAAATTTGGTGCACCTTTCTTTAAATCCTTCGAGCAATGCCTAAAAGAAACGGATGCTTCGTCCGTAGCTTTATTCACTCCTAACCATCTCCATGCTCCAATGGCAATCTCAGCAGCAAAATCGGGAAAACATATTTTCTGTGAAAAACCGATGGCCCTTAACGTGAGAGAATGTTATAGCATGATCGAAGCCGCCGAAGCTAATCAAGTTAAGCTGATGGTTGGCCATAAGAGAAGATTCCGTCCACAATACGTTAAAATATCAGAAATCGTCTCCAGCTTAAAATACGGTCGACCACTAATGGTCCAAATAAATGGATTTTATGGACGAAAGCTTTGGGGTTGGTGGACAAAACGAGCAATGGGTGGCGGACTTTTATTCCACTCGGGCGTCCATGACCTAGATTTTTTGCGAAGTATCTGTGGAGAAACAGCTACTATTTTTGCTCGTAGCCCAATTAAAACAAATCATCGAACTGATTTTGAAGATGCAATAAGTCTTGTGATTCATTTTGAGTCAGGAACTGTCGGTACAGTACAGGTCAGTCCATTCTCTTTTCAACGAACTTTTCGTGAATCCTTTGGGATACATATCGTTTTTGAAAAGGGAGACCTTATCTATGATCCAGTCCAAGTTTCAGTAGAGATTAAAGGAGAAAATGGTGACTCAAAATTATTTCACTTTGACAATGAGGCCGGGTTTAATGAGGCCTATAAAACTGAATTTGAAAGCTTTGCAAATTGGGTACTTGATGATTCTGAACCGAAACTAACAGCCTGGGATGGGTTACGCTGCGTCGAATTAATGGAAGCCGCTCAACTTTCAGCATATAGCGGTAAACAGATTAAATTACCCTTACCAAAACATCATGATGAAACGGCAATCTTTGGAAAAATATCCCTAACTCGGAATTTAAACAAACCAACCCTCTTTGCCCAAGGATTCTCTATGGCTGAAGGACCTGCTTTTGATCGTGAGGGTAATCTTTTCGTAGCTAATTGTCGTTCGAACCATATCTCCAAAATTCTGCCAAATGGAAAGATCGATAATTTCCTATCGACAGGAGGCAAAACTCAGGGTGTTGCTATTAGCCCAAGTGAAGAATTTTTTATTACTGACAGCCAAAAAAAAATAATTTATCAAGCGGACATCAACGGAAAAATCAGTGATTTCTGTCACCAGTATGAAGATGGGAGTCCATTGAGAGGACCCAATGAGATAATCATCGGTCCTAACGGACAAATCTACTTCACTGATCCTGGAAAAGCATGGAGAGGAAAAACCACAGGAGCTGTTTCTCGGGTTAGTAAATCTGGCAAAGCCGAATTATTAGTAGATGGTTTAGAATTTACTAACGGACTCGATTTTAGTCCTGACGGCAAGATGATTTACATCGTTGAAACAACAACTGGAAAAGTATTACGCTCCACCTTAGATATAAATGGGACACTAAAAGAACCACTCCATGAATTTGTTCGCTTTGAAGGAAGTGTTGGCCCCGATGGAATTCGTTTTGCTGACAGCGGCAATCTATACGTTACACTTTTTGGGCGTGGTCAAGTTGCTATCGTGGATCCGGAGGGTAAGATAATAGACCGTCTCAGGGTACCTGGTCTATTTCCAACTAATATAATTTTTCTTAATTCTTCTCTATTAGTCTGTGAAGGCCAAACTGGAGCTATTTGGAAACTTGATGTCGGAGAAAAAGGAATCCCATCCTACTCCCAAAAAATCTGGTTAGCTAACAAGTCTATAGATCTGTAATTGGAAAAGAGATTGGCTATGTTCTTAAGGTGATACTACTCTTTGTCTTTATGATATTTTAGGATTGCTTCATTAGATCTATTCGTAGTGGCACACCTGTCTTGCCAAACTTCAAAGAAGGAGTTCGATATCTGCAGTTTAGCGAAGCGGTAGCTCAATCAATTTTTGGAGGTAAGACGGTATCTTTGCCACCTGAACCTAAGATGGACTGCTGGGGTAAGCTTCTCTAAATCTCCAAAAGCAAGTTAATTACAATCAGCTACTATTTTCCCCGTCTTAAGTAAGATAGATAGTTCGGTTTTATCCATTTCTGAAATACCTAATCTTTTCACATCTCTACTCTCCTCCCAACCATTAAAACCCATGATAATAGATCCTATATCAACAAGGCTACGCATAGTTGGAGTTTTAGTACCATATTGTTCTCCTAAAGAACTCCAAGCAGCTAGACCATAAGGAATATCCTCTGTCAGCCATCTACTTTCTAAAGTACCCGGAGCTTTGAGCTGCGTCAACATCCAGCTTCCATGAATTGTAGCCCACAAATCTCCTTTTGGACCGAAACCAGCATGATAAAAGGCTTCATTAACCGAAGGTAATTTGTAACCGAGTTCTTGAGCAACGTCCCGTCTTTCTTGATCAACCTGCTGAATAACCTTGGCAACAGAAGGGGTAACACCTTCTTCATAAAAATAGAATTCTCCCTTCGAGTATTCTACTCGTCCGGCATTGAGTAAAACACCAGCTGGATGCACAACTGGATTCATAGCAGCCAAACCACAGGCCATCACATCTGGAAAGGACTGTATACCCGGAAAGACTGGGTCTAGCTGAGCTTTGACTTGAGCAGTTTTTGAACTTGGAAGAACTCCAAGTCCCAGTTTATTTACTACTCCCCATATCGTAGCTGTATCTGGAGAGGTTTTTCGACAAACATAAGGAGCAGTATCCACCTCAGCTAGTATCACTTGAGAGGATCCATCAAGACTGAGGATTCTACGCCACTCAAGGCTTCCTAAAGTCCCCGGCATAAGAACAACGGTGTGTCTAGAAGTTAAATAAGGCAGGCAAACCTTAGCAAAAGCTTTGTGGGCATATGCTGGAACAATCAAAAGAATTAAATCTGAAGCTGCTAATGCTTCTTGAATATCAGTAGTTAGACAGTGAATCTTAGCAGTTCCCTGACCAGCTGCACCTAACAAGTGTATACATCCAGCATCCTTGATTGGGGCTAAGCTCTCCTCAAATCCCGAAATTTCAAAAAGGGTAATCTTAAAACCCTTCAGGGTAAGGTAGGCTGCTGCTGAAAAGGCGGTATTGCCACCCCCTAAAATAGTGATTGAATGAATTGACATAGGTGGCACCTCAACATTGAACTATCTGAAAAACTTTCTAGTTATAAAAATTAGATTGTGCATCAGAACTCTGGCTATACAAAATTTTTGAGCTATTTTAAAATACCCTAACAAAAAATGTGCAAGACAGTTTTAAAAACCTTTAACTAATGTTAGCAGTGGAATTAGAAATTTTAGAAACCTCACCAATAAATCCATCAATTAACCGTCGTGCGATACTCATATGGGGGGGCAGTAACGGTAGATTATTAACACTACACCACATTGCATCTTCAATTTCAGTGGGATGAATCTCTATCTTGCCTCCAGAATATTCAGCTCTAAAACCAATCATCAAAGAGTGTGGGAATGGCCATGGTTGACTTTCAATGTAACGAATATACTTAACTTGAAGTTTCACTTCTTCCATTACTTCCCGTTCAACTGCTTGTTCTAAAGTTTCTCCTGGTTCTACAAAGCCGGCTAAAATGCTATACATATCTGGTGGAAAATGTGGAGAACGACTCAACAAAAATTCCTGGTCACGACTTATCAAAACAATAATAGCTGGGGCTAACCGCGGGAAAACTTCTATTTTACATTTTGTACATACACGGGCACGTTCCTGATGATGTTTTACTGTAGGCAGCCCACAGCAACCACAAAACTGGTTAGTTCTCTCCCATTCCACAATTTGTTTAGCCCGACCTGCTACTGTAAATAATGAATCCCCTAAGACAGGGTAAAGGCTTCGAAGATTCTTGAACACCATACCTTTGGAGACTGCAGTCTCTTTGCCCAGTTCAGCTGAAAAACAGTGGCGGTTCCCAAGAACTCCTAGATATTGACTACGAATACAGGTTATCCCTATATCGTTAGGATTTTTAATAAAGGGAATGGAAAAAGTCTGAGGATTAACCAAAACCATAAGAAGTTCTCCCCGAAAGATAAACCACCAAGCTGGTTTTTGAAGATTAGGTGGAGGAGTAACAGCGGAGACAAAGGGTTTTTCCATAATTAATGAAAAGGACTTAAAACATCTGACCAAAAATCAAATCTGGCACTCAAACAACTTCAAGATAACGACCAATGCGCCTGCCTTAAAACAGCAACAGAAGATGGAGAAGCCAGTGCTGTTAAGCGATCCAAACGATTCTCAGGAGGTATTTCACTGGGTCGATCAGCGGTCATAACTTCGTACCAGACAGTCAGTAAAGAACCATCATTCAATTCCACGGTCGAGGGATAGCCAAGATCACTTGAAGCGCCATCACTGGAAATTTTAATAGCCTGTGACCATTTGAAACCCTGATCTATACTAATCCGTGCCTGATTTCCCAAAGGTGGACGGCGGTGTCCATAACTCATCAACAACCGTCCATCCTTAAGTCTTAATAGGTGAGACGGCAACCCCCAAACACCTACCGCGTGGGGGATTGACCAGGTTTTTCCACCGTCAAAAGACTCACTTTGTAGTATCTCTTTTTCATTATTCCTATTGTGGTTTCGGATGTGCACGATCAATCCTTGGTTGAATGTTTCAATTGCATAGAGCTCATGGTAGTTTGTATTAGAGTCACCTTCCCGGGTTGGAATTTCAGCTAACCAACGCCATGTCTGACCATCATCTGTAGACTCACAAATCCCAATTCGTCCATTCGCCTGGCCGCTACGACCATACCAAAATACCTTACCAGCATAGAGTAAGCGTCCATCCGAAAACTGAATAGGCCCATGAGGGCTATTCACCAAACACCGATAGGGTTCTGACCAGCTTAGTCCCCCATCTGTTGAGCGTATCATCCAACTACCCAGTTTAACCTCACGCTCGACTGCTGAAACACGACGATGTGCAGCCTGCCAACGTCTCAGTTTTTCCTGTGACCAAATAGGTTGTTGTTTTAAATCCGCATTCTCAGCATGGGACAAAATTGATTCATACCCAACAGATGTAAAGGTCGTCACTAAAAGAGTCCCGAGACGCGTCTCCACTATCCCTGAATCTCTATCATCCAATGGACCATCAATTAATGTCCGAGGAAAACTCCAGGTTTTTCCCTCATCTTTAGATCGCATCAATTCGACCCGACCAAATGGACAAACATGGGATTCTCTTCCACCTGAATAAACTAGTAGCAGTTCACCGTTAGAGCGTTTTGTAAGCGTAGGCCAACCATGATAAAGCTGAGGTTGCATGCTAATGACAGTTTTTTTATTAACGCCAGTTTGAGATTGGGCCCACGCTATCTTATCCAAGACCACTGCTGAAGCATACATAGTAGTACTCTGTAAAAGTTTTCTCCGACTGATCTCAGTCATAACTACCCTCCTTCTTACTCAGTGTTAATGCTTAAAATCAAAGGTAAAAATCAACTTGAGAATTGGTGATTATCAACCTATTTTCCTTTTTAACCTTGTCTAACTTTATCTAACATTCACTACTAAAGATCTAGAACTTCGAAGATTCAAAAAAACCAGCTTCTGGGATTTGTTATAACCAATTAATCGTGTGCTAATGCCTGAACAGGATCCTTCCTAGTAGCTTGAATAGCTGGATAAAATACTCCTATAAATCCACTTATTAGAACTAATATTATGGTTCTATAAATCCAAGAAATAGAAATAACTAAGTGTTGTGTAGGATAAAGGCTTTGAATTATATATTGTCCAAGAAAAGTAAGAATTAAACCTGTAATCAGACCAATTAAACAAAGAATAAGTACTTCCACAAGGACAAGATTAACAATATAGGTTTTGGAAGCGCCTAAAGACTTGAAAATGCCAATTTCTCGAGTTCTTTGCGTAATCGTTGTATACACAGACAGAAAACACGCAAAAGAGCCAACAGCTATTGCTACCCCAATAACAGCATTTAAGAAAGCCTGATAGGCTTTCGGCCTTTCATTTCTAAGTAGAGTAACCCAATCATCCATAGCAGTTACTCTAATATTCTCAATCAACCCAGTGATCTGACCAATTGTTTGATTAATTTGTTCTGGATTATTGACTTTGACAAGAAATGTTGAAGCTTTACCAATACGGTCCATTAAAAGTTGCAGACTCTGTATTGGAAGATAAACTCTACCTCCAATACCATTTCTAAAGATGCCAACTACCTGAAAATATTCTCCTTTTAATTCAATAAATTCCCCTATATCTAGATTTTTAGATTTAGCATGCAGATCATCTATTATTGCTTCTTTTGCTGTAGCACTACTAAAGGTCTGACCTTCGACAAAATTTAATTGTCCAGCTACTTTTGTGAAACTTGAAAAATCAATACCATAAAAAGTGAGCCAACTACCACGCATCTGGGCATGGAAAAGAATAGGGGTCACCGCTTGAACTGAACTAATTCCTAGTAAGTCCTGACCAACAGTATCAGGAAAAACGGCACTTCCGGTCGTAAAAAAAATCGGCGGGGCATTAGCAGGCTGAATGATTATATCAGCTCCTAATCCCTCTTGACGATCGGCATTATCTTGAATTATTCCATGGGATAATCCAATCACCAGAAGAATCATTAGAACTTCAAGGCTAATTGCTAAAACAGTAATTAAAGCTCTAACTGGCCGGTTGACTACATTAGAAATAATTACTGATAGTTTAGTTGAAGTCATCGTATTGCCAATTATAATTCTACCGATCTTTAAGCAAGTCTACTGGGTTGAAAAATTACCAAACATATAACATTTTAACATGATCTCATTATATTGATTTGATACTAGGAAATAAGGGAGCTCAATTGTTGTTTAGTTTTAAAATTACTACTTATTTTTGATTTGTTGGGCCTCAATTTTTTTTAAAAAGGAACGAGGTGCTTCAATTTCCACCATGACCTGATTATTACGGTAGTCACAATTAATCACTCTGCCTCTTGAAAATATTCTTGACAGCAATTCCCCACGATGGCGTTCCACCAAAAATTTAGCCTGAACTAGAGGGTCATCTGTGATTAACTCATCGATCCTTTGCAACAAAGTAGATATTCCCTTCTTCTGAAGAGCAGATACCCAGACTCTACCTTGAGTGGGTCGAAATGAATGACTAAGTAGGTCAGTTTTATTAAAGACCTCCAGATGAGGCTTAGCCATAACACCTAGATCCTTTAATACCTGAATTACTGCTCCTCTTTGTTGCTCTGCTCCAGAACTAGAGCCATCAATCACATGCAGAATTAACTCAGATTCCCCGATTTCTTCTAGTGTAGCCCGAAAAGCTGAAATCAAAGTAGCCGGCAGTTTACTTATAAAACCAACGGTATCTGACAAAATTATTTTTCGGCCAGAAGGAAGCTGAAGGCGACGAAGAAGCGGGTCTAGCGTAGCAAATAGTTGTTTCGATGCTAAAGTGTTGTCATGAGTTAGTGCATTAAATAAAGTTGATTTTCCTGCATTGGTATAACCAACTAAGGAGACAATAGGAACCGGAACAGATTTTCGAAAAGAACGATGCAGACGTCGATGAATTCGAACTTGTTCAAGTTCTTTTCGGATTTTATATATTCTTTGGTGAATTTTTCGTTGATCAGTTTCTAACTTGGTCTCTCCAGGCCCACGAGTTCCTAGACCTGCTCCAAGGCGAGAGAGTTCAATACCTCTACCGGCTAAACGAGGTAACATATAATTTAGTTGTGCAAGTTCAACTTGTAGTTTTCCTTCACGGGTTGCTGCACGATAGGCAAAAATATCCAGTATCAGTTGAGTCCGATCTAAAACTTTACAATCAAGGAATTTCTCAATGTTTCTTTGTTGAGCAGGAGAAAGATTGTCATCAAAAATCACTGTATTGGCTTTATTTTGTTTCAAAACTGTTTTCAAAAGCCTAATTTTTCCTTTACCAATTAAAAATGTAGGATCATATCGATCTCTTTGTTGTGTCAAACGTCCAGTAACTCTAGCCCCAGCTGCAGTAGCAAGAGAGGCTAATTCATCTATAGATTCTTCCAAACTTAAAGAACTTTGTTTGAACCAAATTTTTTTCTGAGAAGATTTTAGTTCGCAACCCACTAGGACAACCTTCTCAGTGCTAGTATCAGACCAACTCATTAACAAGTTTCCAATTATTATTTTAATTAATCTTTCTCAGAAACAGATCTATTCTTAATCCTTGTTGCAGCTATTAGATTTCCTTCGTAGTTATAATATTCATATTCGTGCCCTTTAATTTGGGAATTCACCATGAATCTCAACAATCATGAATAAATGATGATTAAAGGTTCTGGGAAAACTGCTTTCTTAAAAATAAATCAACTTTAACAACCACCAAAAATAAGTTCCTATAAGATGAGAATATTCAATAGTCTCATTAGGTAAATTGCCTTAGATAGTTTTTAATTTGGTTCTCTATCTTTCCCTCATGACCAAACCCATTAAACCAAGTGACGTCCTTTTCTTTGCGGAACCAAGTTAGTTGTCGCTTTGCATACTTTCGCGTGGCTTGTTTAGTGGAAGTTATTGCCTCCGAAAGAGAAATAATTCCTTTCAGGAAACTAACCGACTGAGCATAACCTATCGATTGGAGCGGTTTACAATTCGAAGAAAACCCTTTGTTTAAAATTGATTTCACTTCTTCAATTAATCCACCTGAAAACATACGGTCTACACGATCTTCTATTCTATCGTACAGTTTATCTCTAGGCGGACTCAGTCCTACTTTGATAGGCTGAAAATCCTCCAGCTTCTGTGTAGGAGTTTGAAAATGACTAGATAGAGTCTTAGAAGTAAGGAAAAAAACTTCTAAAGCCCTGATGATTTTAGGCTGATCTCTTGGGGAAATCCGTTGGGCGGAATCTCGATCAACTTTTTTCAGCAACTGATGGAGATGAGAAACTTTCCGTTGCTGAAGTCTAGCTCTCAACGATTCAGACTGTGCAGGCCCTTCAAAAAGTCCATTTAATAGGGCCCTTAGATAAAGACCAGTGCCACCAACAACCAAAGGTAAATTACCGCGACTTTTAATTTCATTCAAAACTTTTCGACCCTCAAACATATACTGACCTGCAGTGAATCGCTGGTTTGGATCAAAAAGATCCATCAGATGATGAGGAATGCCACGCTGTTCTTCTCTGGGAACTTTTGAGGTACCTATTTCTAGAAATTTATAGATCTGGATGGAATCACAGTTAACAATCTCACCTTGAAACTGCTGGGCAAGACAAAGAGATATATCTGATTTACCACTTGCTGTAGGTCCTATGATGGCTAATAGGGGTGTTCTCATTAAGACCGGATGTTAAAAACCAGATAGATAAAATTGAAGTATCTACAACTCTTCCATTTTATTATATATTGTCATTACTCATCCTAGATTAAACCTTTTTGGTTAGTAGCTCGTTTAAAATAATTCTAAGCTTAAAAAGCTTTTTATACCTAACGCAAAGAAACATATAAATCCAGAGACTATTTTGTACTAATAATTTAGACTTCTCTGGCAAGAATAATTAAAAGTTTTGAATCAGGTGGAAAACTGGTGGAAACAATTCAGTTTAGTTAGATAAGATATGTACCTAAAGGAGAACAATTGCCCCTTCACAAAAAAATTCTAATTGCTTTATTACTAGGGTTATTTCTGGGAATTGTAGCCAACATTTTTAACTGGAATCCTTGGGTTAAAGATTACATTCAACCAGTTGGAATTGCTTTTATAGGACTCTTGAAAATGATTGTTGTGCCTTTAGTATTTGCTTCTTTACTAGTAGGTACAGCTAGCTTAAATGACTTACGTAAGTTAGGTCGTATGGCAAGCAAAGCAATGATTTTCTACCTTTGCACTACAGCCATTGCAATCTCTTTAGGATTGCTACTAGCAAATATATTCCAACCTGGATCAATTTTAGAGTCATCACAAAAAAGTACAGTTATTAAAGCTACTGGAAACCGTCCTTTAGAAGAGGTAGTGCAACCTCAATCTGAACCCAACATTGTAAATACCCTGTTAAACATCATTCCTGAAAACCCTCTAGAATCCATGGCAAAAGGCAACATGCTTCAGATTATTTTCTTTGCATTAATCCTAGGTATTTCACTTACCTTAATTCCAAGGAAACAGTCCAAACCAGTAATTGAACTCATGGATGGTATTAACCAAGCAATGATGAAAATAGTCGTGCTTATTATGAAGCTAGCTCCTTATGGTGTCTTTGCATTAATGGCTGCCGTCTTCAGTGAATTTGGATTTGAAATCATCCCCAGTCTCTTTTCTTATATGATGGTTGTATTCTTAGGTCTTGTTATCCATGCCAGTGTTATTTACTCATTAGCATTGAAAGTTTTCGTTGGCTATTCCTTGAAAAAATTTTTTCGCGGTATTAAGAGTGCCCAAATTTTTGCCTTTTCAAGCTCCAGTAGTTCAGCAACTCTCCCTGTAACAATGAGAATCTGTCAGGAAAATCTCGGGGTTTCAAAAGAGGTTTCTAGCTTTGTCCTTCCCTTAGGAACTACAATCAACATGGATGGGACAGCACTTTACCAAGGAGTGGCAGCATATTTTATTGCTCAGGTTTCTGGTCTGACTTTGACAATTGGAGACCAAATGACCATCGTTTTAACAGCTACCTTGGCATCTATAGGTACTGCAGGAGTACCCGGTGTTGGACTTATCATGTTAATTTTAGTGTTGGAGACGATTGGATTGAACGAATCCAGCATTAGCCAAGGCATAGCCTTAATTCTCGGAGTTGACCGACTACTCGATATGTGCAGAACTGTTGTAAATGTGACGGGTGACTGTTCATGTGCGATCCTGGTTAATTCAACTGAAGAAAATCTAGGAAACAACTCGAACAACTAATTGTTGAATTTTGAGCGAGCAGGCTTATCTCAAAACTAAATCAGAGACCGAAAGTTTTCAAAATCTTGTTAATCTAAGAAAGTCAATTCATCAAAGCAACGCCAAAAAAATCTTCTACACATTTAATTTACCAAAAGACTACAAACGTCAATAAAAACCCTGTGACAATAAGCAACATGCACAGAACAATTGGTAGATGAGGATATTGCCAGCTTGCTTCAGCCGTGTTCTTCTGAAGTTTTTGAATTTCTTTCAAACTAGATTGTAACCAAGTCCCTTCCCTTGGGGGACTACTCAAACTTAAGCTATTTTTAGATTCCCATCCAGTGATTAGAGAAGTCAGTACCATTGTTCCGGCAGTGACAACCATACTAAGGGGATAAGCAGCATAGGTATTCATCAGCAGA
>Ga0310345_10002766_pt1 | contig 17319 bp, 19 predicted proteins | sample HC15DNA20500_MG_FD_204667 | JGI IMG/M metagenome (GOLD analysis project Ga0310345, IMG submission 204667) | Marine microbial communities from station ALOHA, North Pacific Subtropical Gyre - HC15-DNA-20-500_MG | ecosystem: Environmental > Aquatic > Marine > Oceanic | place: Pacific Ocean: North... | reverse complement strand
TCAGACGACGATGGCAATGCCTGGGGCCGCTTGGCGGCGGCGTTGCACGACATGGGGGAGCACGAGCAAGCAAAGGAGGCCTACCGCCGGGGGATCGATGCCGCGAACGAGCACGGCCACCCCACCATGGCGGAGGAATTCGAACGGACATTGGAAGGCATGGGCTCTTGATTGAGCCGAAAGAGCAGGCGGAGTCGGCCGCGAGTTTCGAAGCCGAGGCGCTCGCGCACTTGGATGCGGTCTATCGTTGATGCGGTCTATCGTTTCGCGCTCAGACTGTCCGGCGCACCGGACCAAGTGGAGGACCTCGTTCAGGAGACCTTCCTGAAGGCCTACAAATCCTGGGGGCAGTATACTCGCGGCACGGCCACCAAGAGTTGGTTGTTCACGATCTGCCGCAACGTGTTCTTGAGAGGGCGAGAGCGCCGCCAGCGACACGACGAAATCGTGACCGAGACTGTGGGGCGGGATGGTCCTGGGCCGAACCCGGTGAATCCCGTTTGGGTCTCGGTCCTGGGAGTGGATCCGGAGGGCGACTTCTTCGAGTCGATCGTGGACGAGCGCATCATGCAAGCGATCGACGACCTACCCGAGGAGTACCGGATGGCGGTGGTGCTTTCCGATCTGGAGGGGCTTCCGTATGCCGATATTGCCGAGCTGATGGAACGGTGAAGAGCCGACTCTTTTGGGGGCGCAGGCAGCTTCAGAACGTGTTGTATGACTATGCGGTCGAGATGGGATACATCGCGGCACGCACCGAAACGGATGAATAGCGTCGATGTCATTCTTGGATAAACTCAAGTCCCTCTTCACCGGGGCCGCGCACGACGTTGGTGCCTCGTCCTCGGCGATGATCCCCTGTGAAGAGGCGCTGAGCGTCGTTCACGACTTCTTGGACGGGGAGTTGCCGGGTGTGTCGCACGAGCAGGTGAAGGCGCACCTCGACGCCTGTCAGCGCTGCTACCCCCACCTCCATCTCGAAGAAGCATTTCGAGATGCGATCTGTCGTGCGGGGACCGGCCAGCGCGCTCCTGTCGGGCTCAAACTGAAGCTGATGGAGCTTCTTGCGGAGGCAGACGCCTAGCGCCAACCTTCGGGCCGCGGAGCGGCCCCTGCCCGTTTTCTTGGGGCCTCCTATTGCCCCGGAGACGGAATGGCCACGGCCTCCAAACGGGAACGCATTGTTCCACGCCTCCTAGAAGAGGAGATGCGGGAGTCGTTCCTCGACTACTCGATGAGCGTGATCGTGCAGCGCGCTCTTCCCGATGTACGGGACGGGCTCAAGCCCGTGCACCGTCGAATTCTGTACGCGATGTATGCGCTGGGGTTGAACCCGGACCGGCCGTACAAGAAGTGCGCGACCGTGGTCGGCGACGTACTGGGAAAGTATCACCCACATGGTGATTCCGCCGTCTATGACGCGCTCGTGCGCATGGTGCAGGAGTTCTCGCTGCGCATGCCTCTGGTGGACGGCCAGGGCAACTTCGGCTCGATCGACGGAGATTCGGCCGCGGCGTATCGCTATACCGAAGCTCGACTGAAGGCGCTCGCTGTCGATCTGCTCGACGACATCCACAAAGAAACGGTCGACTTCCAGCCCAACTTCGACAATCAACTCGAAGAGCCGATCGTACTGCCCGCGCGGTTTCCCAATTTGCTGGTGAACGGCTCCTCGGGCATCGCCGTCGGCATGAGCACCAACGTGCCGCCGCACAGCCTTCGCGAAGTCGCCGCCGGCGTGCGGCAACTCGTGGTGGATCCGGACTGCTCCGTCGCCGACCTCATGCGGCATATCCCGGGGCCGGACTTTCCCACTGGCGGATTCATCGTGGGCACCGAGGGCATCGAAAAGCTGTACCGGGAAGGCCGCGGGCGGGTGATCATGCGGGGCCGTGCGGTGAGGGAGTCACGGCGCGGTGGCAAAGAGCAGCTCGTGGTCACCGAGCTGCCCTACACGGTCTCCAAGACCAAGCTCATCGAGCAGATCGCCAAGCTGGCGAAGGCGGGGCGGGCCGAGGACGTCTCCGACATCCGGGACGAGAGCGACCGTGACGGGATTCGCCTCGTGATCGAGCTCAAGCGGGGCGCCGATGCTGGGACGGTCCTGCGGATGCTGCAGAAGCGTACCAGCCTTCAGACCACGTTCGGCGCTCATCTGCTGGCGCTCGACAAAGGACAACCGAGAGTTTTCGACCTCAAGCAGATGCTGGAGTGTTTCCGGGAGCACCGACTCGAGGTGGTTCAGCGACGCTCGCGTCACGAGCTCGAGAAGGCCGAAGCCGAGCGTCACATCGTCGAGGGGCTACTGGCGGCGCTCGAGCACATCGAAGAGGTGGTCAAGATCATTCGCGCCTCGAAGGACCGGGGGGCGGCGTCGCTGAAGCTCCAGGATCGTTTCGGGCTGAGCGACGTGCAGGCTGACGCCATCCTGGACATGCGACTCTCGCGGTTGACTGCCCTGCAGCAGTCTCAACTGGTGAATCGCGTCGCGGAGCTGGAGGCGGCGATCAAAGATCTGAAGGAGTTGCTCGGTTCTGAGGAGTTGCAGCTCCAGGTCATGCTCGAAGAACTGGCCGACGTCGTCAAGAAATATGGCGACGCGAGGCGCACTGTGATCATCGACGACCAGGAAGACGAACTTGAGACTGCCTCGGTCGAGCACCAGCTAGCGGACGAGGACGTCGTGGTGACGCTCTCGCACGAGGGCTTCGTGAAGCGGATCCCGATGCACCTGTACCGGCGACGCGTGGGCTCTGGCAAGGCGCTCGCCGGCATGGAGCGGTACGAGGACGACTACCTCGAACGCATTTTCGTCGCACGCACTTCCGGCTGGATTCTCACGTTCACGGCCAACGGCCACTGTCACTTTCTGCCGGTAATCGACGTGCCCGAGAGTGCTCGGGCATCGAGGGGCAAGTCGGTCTATGCGTTGATCGAGGGGGCCGACCGCAAGGACCGCATCGTGTCGATGATTCCGCTGGACCATCTGGACGTAGAGGATCGGTACCTGGTCTTCCTTTCCCGACTGGGGGTCGTGAAGCGAACGGCGGTCTCGGAGTTCGCCAGCACGAGGGCTGGCGGAGTTAAGGCTGCGGGGGTCAAGGACGGGGACGTGATCCTCGATGTTGCACTGTCGGATGCGACCGCGGAAGTCATGTTGCTCTCGCGGTCAGGGAGGGCGATCCGTTTCCCTGAGGACGAGATCACCGTCGTCGGTCGCACCGCACAGGGCGTGAAGGGCATGACCCTCAAGGACGACGAAGTCGTGGGCATGCTGATGATTCGCCGCGACAGCACGGTACTCACCGTGAGTGAGGACGGATCGGGCAAGCGCACTCCGGTGTCCGACTTTCCCCTGCAAAAGAGAGGTGGTCTCGGCACCCTCGCGGTCGCGGCCGGAGCCGATGTTTCGCCTGTTGTGTGCGCGCTCGAGGTGCTGGAGGCTGACGAGGTCATGATCGTCACGGCGGGCGGGCAGGTGACTCGGGCGGCGGCGGACTCTGTGCCGCTGCAGGGTCGGAGGACGCAGGGCCGGATCATAGTGCGACTCGAAGCCGGCGACCGAGTCGTCGAGGTCACGCGCGCCCAGGGGCGTGGAGGAGCACCGGCGCGCGACGACGTGTCCACCGATGCGGACGGACAGCTCGACCTGCTTGGATAGGGGCGCCCCTTGCGTCAGGTGCCCTAGCTAGCTAGTTGTTCTACATAGCAGTCTAAAGAACTTCTATATAGCATGGGAATTTCGCGATGAGTCCTCGCCTCCTTGGGTACGCCACGCTTGCTGTCTTGCAGGCACTTGCCGACGGCTTTCAGTACGGCTTCGACGTGATCGACCATACGGGTCTACCTAGCGGCACCGTCTATCCGGCGTTGTCTACGCTGACTCGCAAAGGGCTCGTGGAGTCCCACTGGGAAGAGGAGGGCGTCGCTCATGCGGACGGCCGTCCCAGGAGGAAGTACTACGCGGTCAGGGTGGAGGGCTCGACCGCTCTGCAGGAGGCGATGGAGCGTTTCAGGGCCCTGGGCCTGCGTGCGTCCTCTGTGGCGCCGGAGGTCATGGGCTGATGAGCGTGAACCGGACCGGGGCGCACTCGAACGGGTGTGCCACCGCATCATCGTGTTGGTCAGCGTGCTGGTCCCGCGTAGCCGTCGCTCCGGATGGCGTGAAGAATGGGAATCGGAGGTGTGGCACCACCTTCATACACATGGGCAAGGGTCCGGCGCGATGCCGGGTGCTGCGTTGCTGGTGAGGTGCCTGGGCGCCTTCCCGCACGCGCTCTGTGAAGTCGACGCCACGCAGCCGCTCACGCGCACGTCGGGCATGGAACAGACTCTCTGGCGCCGGGCCGTTTCCAGGCCTTGCTGCTGGGACAGTTTTCTGTGTTCGCTGTCGGGCTCGCAGGCGTCGGCGTCTATAGCATTCTCGCCGAAGGCGTGAACGAGCGCAGACGTGAGATCGGCGTGCGCATGGCGATGGGCGCGCAACCGTCATCGGTGCTTCAAGAGGTGGTGCGCCGTGGGCTCAGACTTGCCGTCGCCAGCATCGCAGTCGGGGGTTTGGTCGCGTTCGGCGTCACCCGGCTATTGGCGACGCTCCTTTTCGGGGTGGGTCCCCGCGATCCTTTGGCGTTCCTGCTGACCCCGCTGTTCCTAATCGCGGTGGTAGTGCTCGCGAGTTGGATTCCGGCTCGGCAGGCCGCGTGCATCGACCCGTCGGCCGCGCTGCACAACGAGCGCTAGCGAGCGTCAGGCCTTGCGGCTGGAGAGTCGGCCACTCTCAGGTGGCCGGACCTCCGGTCGGTCAGTTCCGTCTACCCATCGTCACGGTCAACGTAAGCCGCTCGCCGTCGCGTTCGACGATAATGTCCACGACGTCGTCCGGCTTGGTGCTGCGCAGCGCATCGGTGTATTCGTAGAGGTCTCCGACCGCCATCCCGTTGAGCTCCACGACTACGTCGCCTGCAAGCAAACCGCCCAGGTCGGCAGGGCTACCTGCGGTCACACCATTCAGCCTCATGCCGGAGTCACGGGGGGTCATGTCCGGGACTGTCCCCAAGTACGCGTCACCGTAGCCGCTGGTCGACGACGGGCCCTCGGACGCAGAGGGCGGTCTCTGCTCGAGTAGGGTCATGGGCACAGCCTGCGTCTCGCCGGCGGTGAGATGGGCAGTTACCAGGGCGGTGAGCTCGGCGACGCGGTGCAGACCGTCCGCGTTGATGCGTTGCCAGTCGTCGGAAGGACGATGGTAGTCGGCGTGCGTATTCGTGAAGAAGTGCAGGACCGGGATCCCTTCGACGTAAAAGGAGGTGTGGTCTGAAGCGCCGTACCCGTCGGGGGCCCGGGCGACCTGCAAGGGGCGTCTCATGTCCGCGATTGCCAGGTCCATGATCTCGTCCCACTCCTCGGCGGTACCGAAGCCGAAGACGGTGACATTGTCTTCGCTCATGCGCCCGACCATGTCGAGGTTGAGCATGGCCACCACGTCGTCGATCGCGAGCGTCGGTTCCATGACCCAATACGCCGAGCCCCACAGCCCCTTCTCTTCACCTGTAAACGTCATGAACAGGACGCTCCGGTCCGGCCGTGGGCCAGCGGCCAATGCCCGGGCGATCTCGATCACCGCTGCGGTCCCGCTCGCGTTATCGTCAGCGCCGTTGTGCACGTCGCGAGAATCGGGCGCCAGCGAGCCGTCCCCACCAAAGCCTAGATGATCATAGTGTGCGCCGACGATCACATACTCGTCCCGCAGCTCGGGATCGCTACCCGGCAGCAGCGCCACCACGTTGCGGGCCTCCATGCTGGTCGGTCTGACATCGGTGACCACGTTTGCCGTGGACGATTCGTTCGCGGCCGCACGGATTGCGTCGGCCACGTCATTGCTCACGACGGCCACAGGAACGCGCAGGGCCGCCCGGTACTCTGCTTCTAGTGACGGGAGCGGCATCCCCTCGGGGGCCAATACCAGAACGCCTGCGGCGCCGCGCCCCTCCATGATCGTGGCTTTGGAATGAGGCGTGCTACGCGTGGAAACACCGTGCGCATCGACAGGGTCACCCCACTCGAGCACGACGATCTTCCCACTCAGGTCGATGTGGGTATAGCGGTCGTCCGGATTGCCCGGCTGGCTGAGGCCGTGTCCACCGTACACGATCTCGCGTTCGAGGCGGCCATTGGCCGAGAATCCGAGCGGTGTCCAGTCGCTGCCGACCGCGTATTGAGTCCCACCGATGACGAGTGCATTTGCGTTCCCAAGCTCCGACCCCTTTCGCAGTCGGAACGTTTGGAAGAAACTGTCGTCTCCGCCGGCGGGCTCGAGGCCCATCTCGCGGAACTGTGCGGCGATGTAATCGGCGGCGCAGCGGGCGCCCCTGGTTCCGACCTCGCGGCCCTCGAGGCGGTCGTCCGCAAGATACCGGATGTGCGCCATAGCCCGGTCGTCCACATTCGTGGCGTCGCCGGGGTTGGGGCACGTTTCCTGGGCGAGGGTGGGTGTGGCGAAAGCCAGTAGCAGGGCCGCGAAAGCGGCTTCGACGTTTCTGAGCGACATCTTGGTCATCTGGGAAGGAAGCTTTTCGTGAATCATCGAGTTCTGTTTATGACGGGGGCGATCGGTCTCGCTTGTTCATCGTGTGCGAGTGAAGAGTCCGCCGAAGCGGCTCCCGAGCCCGCGGAGGCCACCGCTAATCTGGCGACTGAAGGCGAAACGCACATCCGTAATATCCGGCAATTGACGTCGGGGGGCGAGAACGCCGAAGCCTATTGGGCTTTTGATGGATCGCGGCTGATCTACCAGGCCAAAAAGCCCGGCGCGGAATGCGATCAGATCTACATCATGGATCCCGAGACCGGCGACTCGCAGCTGGTGAGCACGGGCGAGGGTCGCACCACCTGCTCGTATTTCTATCCGGCGGGGGACCAGATCCTGTATTCGTCGACCCATCACCACGACGCTGCCTGCCCCGCGAACCCCGACTTCTCGTTGGGCTACGTGTGGCCGATCTACGACACCTACGATGTTTTCGTAGCCGATATCGACGGATCGAATCTGCGCCAACTGACCACCGAGGACGGGTACGACGCCGAAGCGACGTTCTCACCGACCGGGGACCGAATCATCTTCACGAGCACTCGCGACGGAGATCTGGAGCTCTATTCGATGGCTCCGGACGGGTCGGACGTTCAGCGGCTCACCGACCGCATCGGATACGATGGCGGTGCGTTCTATTCACCGGACGGCTCCAAGATCATCTGGCGCGCGCACTACCCAGAGCCGGGCCCCGAGGCCGACGACTACCTGGCGTTACTGGAGCAGGGCCTGATTCGGCCGGGCGAGCTCGACATCTACGTGATGGACGCCGATGGCTCCAACCAGCGGCAGGTGACCGACGTGGGCGGCGCGAGCTTCGCGCCGTACTGGCACCCGGACGGTGACAGGATCCTCTTCAGCTCGAACCACCATGACGAGCAGGGTCGAGATTTCGATATCTACATGATCAACGTGGACGGCACCGGCCTGGTTCGTATTACGCGAGCAGACGGCTTCGACGGCTTTCCGGTGTTCAGCCCGGACGGCGGTCACCTCGTGTTCGCCTCCAATCGAAACAACGGTGGCACGAGCGACACCAACGTCTTCATCGCCGAATGGGTCGAAGGCGGTTGAGCCAAAGCTATAGCGCCGAGTGGATCTCAAGGAACTGCTCGAGAATTCGGAAGGTGAGGCCCCAAACGACCTCGCCGGCTACGCGGTAACACGGGAATTCGCGTGGGCCTTCTGGCAGGGGGATCAGCACCTTCGAATGCACCTGGGGCGAGCGTAATTCGCCCAGTTGAATCCAGAATACCTCTGCCACTTCGGGGCTAGCGACAAAAGCTTCGGCTTCGCCCGCGATGCCGAACACAAAGGGCGTGACTATCAGACGCAGCAGCCTGTGCGACGCCGGGCCGAGCTCGCCGAGCCGGCCGAGAAATCGCGTCTCGCGCTCCAGGTCGAGGCCGACCTCCTCCATCGTCTCGCGTATAGCCGTGGCGAGCAGCGCCGTGTCTTGGTCGTCCCGACGTCCACCCGGCAACGCCATGTGGCCCGACCACGGGTCACGCTCGGAATGCGCTCGTTTGATAAGCAGCACTTCAAGACCGGGAGTGGCCCGTAGTATTATCGCCACTGCCGCCTGAGCAGAGTCCCCCTCTACTGTGAGCCTGTCGTCCCTGTGCGCCGCTTCGGCTGCGTGCGAAGCGAGGGCTTCGCCGAGTAACAGGAAGCGGGAGTCGTTGTCAGACGCCTTTGGCATCCGCTCCCCAGATGAGCTTATGCACCTGAACCTGGAAGCGCACCGGGAGCGCATCCTCGAGAATCCATCCCGCGAGCGCCGCCAGATCAATCTCATCCCACACTGGTGATACGAGTAGCGCACGCAAGGAACCCTGCTTCAAGCGGGAGTCGAGTCCCCGTTCCCGAATCGTGTCGCGCGTCCACTCGTAATCTGTCCGATCCTTCACCACGAACTTGACCTCATCACGTTCCGTGAGATGGTCGAGGTTGGCCCAGAGATTGCGTGCGCTTTCGCCTGAGCCGGGGCACTTGAGGTCCATGATCTTGTGCGCGCGAGGGTCGAGCGGCGCCACGTCGAAGGCGCCCGATGTTTCGACCAGCACGGTATACCCGTCCTCCAGCAGCATGTCGACCAGAGGAAACGCGCCTGGATGGGCGAGGGGCTCGCCACCCGTGACTTCCACCAGCTCGGCCGAGTGACCGTGCACGGTATCCAGGATCTGCTCGAAGGTCATCCTCGTGCCTCCGTGGAATGCGTACTCGGTGTCGCACCACGTGCAGCGGAGAGGACACCCGGTCAGCCGAACGAACGTGCAAGGCAAACCGGCCCAAGTGGATTCACCCTGGACCGAGTAGAAGATCTCGGTGATGTGCAGGAAGTCGCCGGCCAAGGTCAGTCAGCACCTCTGAGCTCGGCGTCGTCGGATGACGTAACGCGCTGGCGCGCGATCGCTTCTTCGAGTAGCTCCTGCACGCGGTGGAGTGACAACGCCTTGAGTTGCTCATCCGCTTCTTCTGTAGTCTTGGCCTCCACGAGTGTCGCGGTCTCGACGTGACCGACGATCCCGACGCCGGTAAGTGCCCAACGGGGGAACACGAGATATCCACTGAACGGGGCGCGAAGGTTGCCGGTTTGTTGGATTTCCATGGAGACCGTGTAGGGATGACCGTCGGTCCCTTCGTACGCCGGGGGACGGTTGTGAACGATGAAGTAGCCCCCCAGGGTATGGTCGGCTACCTCGTTCTGCTCCGGTTCGGAGACGGAGTCGGATTCAGACATCCCTAGAAGATGGGGCATTCGGTGGCCGCTCGCGCTAGACTTTGCACCCGTCGACCTCCAGGAGCCCTTCAGCGATGCCTCGAAAGATGCGAGCTGCCCTTTTTGCCACATACGGTGGTCCCGAGGTGGTAGAGATGGGCAAGGTCCCGATTCCCCAGCCCGGTCCGGGTGAGGTACGCATCAAGATCGAAGCCGCGGCAATGAATCATCTGGACCTCTGGGTCCGTCGCGGCCTGCCCATCGAGACACCGATGCCCCACATCGGAGGCTCTGACATGGCGGGCGTGGTCGACTCTGTTGGCACAGGCGCGGAGGCGGTACCGATCGGGACGCGCGTCGTCGTTGACCCCTCGGTCTCCTACGAGTGGTACCTCGGGCAGGGCCGTGGTCCGTCCATAGATGATCCGCGCTACCACATCCTCGGGGAGCACACGCAGGGCGGCTTCGCCGAATACGCTATCGTGCCCGCCTCCAATGTGCTCGAGTTGCCCGAGGACTTCCCGGCTGAGAAAGCGGCAGCTGCGGGTCTGGTGTTCGTGACCGCTTGGCGTGCCCTCATGACCCGCGCCCAGCTCCGCGCTGGTGAGCGAATCTTGATCACCGGGGCGTCGGGGGGGGTCGGTACAGCCGCGATCCAGATTGCGGTGAGCGCGGGCGCCAAGGTCTACGCGTTGACCGGGGGTGAGAAAAAGGTGCGCCTTCTAGAGGATCTCGGCGCGCACGTGGTGTACGACCGCCACAAGGTCGACTTCTCTCGTGAGGTGTGGAGGGAAACTGCCAAGCGCGGCGTCCATGTCGTGTTCGACACCGTGGGCGAGTCGGTGTGGCCCCAGGCATTGCGCACACTCGGTCACGGCGGTCGCCTGGTGACGTCAGGTGCTACGACCGGCTCTCGAGGCGTGACCGAGATCCGGCTCGTGTTCTGGAAGCAACTCACGATCATGGGCAGCACCATGGGCACGCCCGCCGAATTCCGTCAGGTCATGCGGCTGGTGTTCTCCGGCAGCCTGGAGCCGGTCATCCACTCGGTGATGCCACTCGACGAGGCGAGCAAAGCCCACGAGATGCTGGAGGCTGGCGAGGTTTTTGGGAAAATTGTGTTGGTGCCTTAGCCATGGACCTCAAGCAAGCCCAGGAACGAGTCGACGCCTGGATCTCCGGATTCGAGGAGGGCTACTGGCCCCCGCTCACCAACCTCGCCCGCCTCATCGAGGAGGTCGGCGAGCTCGCGCGCGAGATGAACCACCGTTTCGGCCATAAGACCAAGAAGCCGGAGGAGCCGCCGCAGGATCTCGCTTTGGAGCTGGCGGACGTGCTCTTCGTGCTCTTGGTGATTGCCAACGAGCAGGGGATCGATCTGGATGAGGCGCTCGAGCAGGTGCTGGAGAAATACCGTACGCGGGACTCTGAGCGTTGGGCTCCAGCGGAGTAGGCGCCCTACTCCACCAGCGTGTAGTGCCCATGAATACATAACCAGCGACCGTCCTCCTTCACGAAGATCCGCGTCGACTTGCTGCGTGAGGAGCTGATCTCGCCCGTACTGCGGTCGACGCTCGCGTCCGTCCACTAGTAGGTGATCCACGCGGTCTCGCCTCGCACCGTGACCTCCGGCTGGTGCATCTCGGTGCGGATGTCCGCGCTACGCTCGGTCCACCCTTGCACGCTCCTGAGCTCGAACGCCTTGCCTTCGTTCAGGTACGTGTCGGTTTCGCCAAAAGACGTGAAGTCTTCGTGGATGTAGGTCGCGTATCGCTCGAGGTCGTTTGTCTCGATCGCATGCCACATGTCGACGAGCGTCTGCCGGATCGCGGCTTCGTCGCTTTGTGCGATGGCGGCCTTTGGGGCCGACAGCAGGACGGTGAAGGATGCAGCTAGGACGAAAACGCCGCGAGCACATGCAGGCATCGGTCGACTTCCTCTTCAGTGTTGTAGAAATGCGGACTGACCCGCACGAAGCCGGGGCGGTAGTCGACGATCACGTCGTGTTCGGCGAGGTGGCGAACAGCCCCGGATGGATCGTCGTGACGAATCATGACGATGGATGTGCGCTGTTCGGGCTCCGCCAGCGCCATGGAGAACCCCGCTGAGCGGGCGCCGTCGATGAGGCGCTCCGTGAGCACGCGGTTTCGTGCCACGATGGCATCGATGCCGATCTCGTCCACGAGCTCTTGGCCGCCGAGTGCCGTGTGCACGGTCGGCAACGCCGGCGTACCAAGCTCGAAGCGCCGCGCGTCGGGGCGGTACTCGAAGCCATCCAGGTCGAAGTCGAACTGGCGTTCCGTAGCGAACCAGGACGTGATGCGCGGCCGCAACGACTGAATCAGCTGCTCACGTACGTACAGGTACGACAGCCCCGGGCCACCGCACAGCCATTTGAGCGGTCCTGTCGTGTAGAAGTCCACACCGGACTGGGAGAGCGCGAGCGGCACCTGGCCGGCTCCCTGGTATCCGTCGATGAGCGAATATGCGCCGGCCTCGCGGGCGATGTCGGCCAGTTGCTCGATGTCCTGCCGAAAGCCGGTGGTGAAGAAGACGTGACTGGTCGCCAAGAACAGCGTGCGCTCATCAACGGCATCCGCGAACTGCTGAGGATCGATGGCGACGCCGTCCTCGCTGCGAAGCATCACCAGGTCGATCTCTGGCTTCACCGCCCACTGGTATGCGAGTGTAGGGAAGTCGAGTTCGGTGCATATCACTCGATTGCGATCGCCCACTGGGACGCTCTCGGTCACCATGGCGAGCGCGGCGGACGTCGAGGGCAGCAGCGCGAGCTCTTCCGGTGTCGAGCCCCAGAACGTCGCCACACGGCAGCGCAGGTCCTCGACCCGGCCTAGCCAATGTCGATACCACGCCGAGGCACCCAGGTCGTGCCAGCGTTCCCGAAACTCGTCGAGATACATCTCCGAGCGCAGCGAGAGTGCCCCGAGAGAGCACGAATTCAGGTAGGTTCGGCGCGAGAGGATCGGGAATTGAGCGCGGATCGCTTCGAGGTCGAGCGGAGAGGCGTCGTCGGTCACGGAACGGACGTGGTGGGGGTCGGCAAGGAAAGGTGGATTCGAACGGGGACGATAGGCTCGCAACAGGTCCTGTCGCCAGGTGGGCTTCCCCCGCCAACCCCCGCGCACGACGTTTGAACCCGTAACGCGGCCCACGGCGAATCTGGCAAAGGACTGCAAAGCCCCCGGCGCATGACCATTCTTCTGTTGGCGTTCCCTTGGATCGCAGTTTTGGTCTTCCTCGTGCTCTTCACGCGTATTCCGAGTGAGCTGCCGCCTGCGGACGCCCTGGACCCTGAGCGCGCGCTGCGTATCAGCGTGGTTATCCCGGAGCGCAACGAAGCGGTCAACATCGAGAACTGCCTCTCATCGATCGCAGCATCGACCTATCCGGACTTCGAGATCATCGTCGTCGATGACCGCAGTGGAGACGAAACCGTTGCGCTCGCTCGCTCGGTACCAGCCGGCAACCCGAGTCGCATCGTGGTGATCGATGGTGAAGAGCTGCCGGAGGGGTGGCTGGGGAAGCCGTGGGCGTACTGGCAGCGCGCGCGGGTGTCCGATGGCGAATTTCTGCTCTTCACGGATGCGGACACGACGCATGGGCCGCAGATGCTCAGTCGTTACGTGGCTGGTCTCTACCAGGACGAGGCCGACCTCATGACTGGTGGGTGCTGGGGCGGCAACTCATGGGGTCGTTCTGGGAGCGTCTGGTCCAGCCACAGATCTTCCTGCTGATGCTCCCCCGGTTCCCCGACTTCGAGCGCGCCGTGAGGAACCCTCACTGGCGCGATGCCATCGCGAACGGCCAGTACATCCTCTTCCCTCGCAGCGCCTACGACGAGATCGGCGGGCACGTCGCGGTGCAGGCCGAGGTCGTCGAAGACATGGCGCTAGCAATGCTCGTGAAGAGGGAGGGTAAACAGCTACGTATCCGATCGGTGGTGGACGACCTGCACACCCGCATGTACCGCTCCTTGGCTGGCATCATCGAGGGCTGGTCCAAGAACATCGTGGTAGGCGGATGGCTGAGCGTGCCTCCGTCTCTGGGGGGAGCGGTCGCACCGGTAGCGATTGCCGCAGGAGTATCGCTTTGTATTGCTTCACCTGTTGTGCTATTTGCCGGCCTGGTGGGCTGGGTCGCGGGACCCCTGCTGCTGTGGTCCGCTGTGGTGTACGGCGTGAGTGTCGCGATCTGGATGTACTTCACTCACGCCATGCATGGACCGCCACAGTACGGATTCCTCTATCCCCTAGGGGCGTTGGTGGGCGCGTACATCTTCCTACGCTCCTGGAGGCGCGGTCAAAACGTCGAATGGAAGGGAAGGCGTTATACCGTGCGTGCGCACTCGGAGATGCCCTAATGAGCGAGCATCGGGCGGGGCGACGAGCGCAGCACCCGTGACGATCGACCGTCAGGCCCTCGCCCAGGAGTTGAGGGAGCGTGCCCTTTCCTCTGGATTTTCGCTCGCCGGCATCGCGCCGGTGAACTCGAGTGCGCATATGCGGGCCTATCGGGAATGGATCGATGAGGGCCGACACGGAGAGATGGAGTACCTATCGCGCACGGACTCGGTCTCCCGTAGAGCTGACCTCGACTCCACGCTCAGCGACGTGCGCTCGGTGCTTGTGGTCGCGCACGAGTACTATGTCGAGGATCCACCAGGGGTGCCGGAGGACGCCTCGCGCGCTGTCATTGCACGCTACGCACGCGGGGAAGACTACCACGACGTGGTGAAGGACAAGCTGGTCTCGCTGGCTCGCTGGCTGGATACCAAGATCGATTCGAAACTCCATGCGAGAGCGTACGTGGACACCGGTCCGATCCTGGAGCGTGACCTGGCGCAGCGCGCTGGCCTGGGCTGGTTCGGAAAGAACACCATGCTCATCAACCCGCAGCGAGGCTCGTACTTCTTCCTGGGTCTGCTCCTGCTCGACATCGAGCTGCCTTCGGATGAGCCGTTCGCCGAGGATCACTGCGGCACCTGTCAGGCCTGTCTCGACGCGTGCCCAACCGGTGCTTTGCTGGGTCGCGATGGTAGCGGCGCGCCCATCATCGACGCCAGACGGTGTATCAGCTATCTGACCATCGAGCTGCGCGGCCCGATCCCCGTGGAGTTGCGACCGCTCATGGGGAACCGCGTCTACGGGTGCGACATCTGCCAGGAGGTGTGCCCATTCTCCAGTAAGTTCTCGGTGCCGACCTCAGAGCCGGCGTACTCCCCCAAGTCGGAGTTCGATGGGCCGCCACTCATCGAGTTGGCGGAGCGTTTGTTGTCGCTCTCTGGCAAGGGATTCCTGCGCGAGTTCGCGGATTCGCCTGTGACGCGGGCGGGCAGGAAGGGGCTACTGCGGAACGCGTGCGTGGCGTTGGGTAATTGGGGATCTGAAGAGGCGGTACCGGCTCTCGCGGCCGCGCTCATCGATCCGGCACCGTTGGTGCGTGGCCATGCGGCTTGGGCGCTGGGACGGATCGATGCCTCGGCAGCTTTCCAGGCGCTGTCGTCCCGAGCGCTGGTCGAAGAAGACAGCTGGGTCCGAGAGGAGATCTCAGCCGCGCTTAGTAGCCAGGACGACACCCTGCGCCCTCGGCGACGTCACGACTCGCGGATGTCACGGGTACCAGGTCGGACCGGATTGGCCTGAGGATGCCCTCGGTTTCCTACTCGTAGAGCACGCCGAGTAGGACTTCGATCATCCCCGCGACAACTCCCGGGCCCGGCGGTACATGAGCGCCGCTTCCTCGCCCATGTGCTTGCGGTCGTAGAGGTGGCCTAGTGTGTAGAAGGCCTTGGCGTTTTGGGGTTGAAGCACGGTGGCGCGTTCCAGTGCTTGCAGCGCCTCATCGAAACGACCCAGGCGGTTGAGCGCCTCGCCTCGATAGTATAAGGCCGACCCATGCGCATCGTCCTGCTCACAAACCCAGCCGAGGTCTGCCTCCGCCATTGCATACATAGCACGGCGGAAATGGAGAATGCCCATGTTCGCCCGAACCGAGACGTCCTCGGGGGCTAGTCTTTGCGCGCGACGCAGCAATTCCTCCGCTTCGTCGTAACGGCCCATCGCGCCGAGCACCGAGCCGTAGTTGTTCAAGGTCTCGACGTTCTCGGGTTCGATGAGCCCTGCCGCCTCGAACTGCTCGAGCGCGAGCTCCAGGCGGCCCAACTCATCGTACAGTACCCCCAGGTTGTTGCGCGCCTTCAGGTTGGCGGGGTTCTGGACGAGGATGTCGCGGTACAACGCGATCGCCTCCTCGATGCGACCGTCTCGCACCAGGTCCTTCACTCGCCCGAGCTGCTCTCCATCAGGGGGCGCCGGGACCGCCACACCCACTGCGGGCACCATCTCGAAGGAGACGGGAACACGTGCCCCGCCTTCGTCGGTTGGAAGTGCGGCTTCAGCCTCCTCGGAATCATGCTCGACCGGCTCTTGCGCGGACTCGCCGTCCTCGTCCTCGTTCGGCGCTTGCTTGTCCGAGAGCAGGTCCGTCTGCACATCCCAGATGAACCCAACCGCGTTGAGCGCATCGATCCGGTCCTGCGTTACGCGTCCCACTTTGTAATCGGTTCTCTTGTGCGAGACCCACCGGCCGAGCCCGAAGCCATCCTCCGTTGTGAATCCGTAAGGCACCCTGCAGTCTCCGTGCTCCGCCGTGTAGGCCTTCAGATGGCGAAGTCCTTCCTGGAAAACCTCCTCGATCGGATCCCAGCTGAACCCGAGCGCGTCGAGCGCATCGATCCGGTCCGGGGTTAGCCGTTCATTCTTGTATTCACTTCGTCTATTAGTGACCCAGCTGCCGAGCCTGAATCCATCTTCGGTCGTGAATCCAGCGGGCACTCTACAGTCGCCGTGCTCTGCCTTGTAGGCCTTCAGATAGTCCAGCCCTCTTTGGTAATCATCCTCGAACAGATCCCATATGAACCCAAGCTTGTTGAGTGCGTCGATACGGTTTGGAATTAGCCGTTCATTCTTGTATTCACCTCGTCTATGCACGACCCAAGTTCCGAGCGTGAACCCGTCTTCGGTTGTGAAGATGGCGGGCACACGGCAGTCGCCGTGCTCTGTTTTGTAGGCCTTGAGATAGCCCAGCCCTTCCCAAAAAGTCTCCGTCGAGTGTCTCAGTACCTGAAGTCGAATCGCATCATTGAATGCAGCGTTTACCGAGCGCGGTAAATCCAGAATGAGCTTGGGCAGCCGAATCTTGCCGCCTCTTCGTGCTCCCAGCTTCGTTCGGAGTTCATCCAGTGACTCGGCAAGCACGTCGTCATGAGCACGCAGTGCTTCGAGCACCCGCCATACCGTCTCGAATGCAGAGGATGCGATGGTGTCTGTCGGATCAGTCGTATCCAAGATCGGGACCGGCAGAATGATGGTGCTCGTGCCTTCCTTCTTCTTGGATTTTCGGATGACTCGACCGACCGCTTCAACGATGTCGATCGGGCTACGCTTGGGCTGCACGAACGAGATACCGTCGATCGTCGGCACATCGACACCTTCGCCGAGACATCGTGCATTGGATACGATGCCGCACTCTCCGTCATCTAGCGCATCAAAACGAGCTAACACACGCTCCCGTTCAACAACCGCAATCTTACCCGATACCCAGTCACCCCAGACCTTAGGCGCGTGAAGTCTGCGATTCTTCCGCAGCCATTCTTTTACGAGTGGGACGTTCTTACTGAACGTCTGTGCTTGTTTGATCCTGCTGTGGAACGTGATCATTCGACGGGTGCCGCGTTTCTTCATCGCCCTGTGGATCGCGATGTGAGCGGCGAGTTCTTCTCCGTTGATCTCCGAGCTATCGATCTTCAGGGATGCCCGCTCTTGGATCGCATCCGCGATGTCAGCATCATCCACGCCGATAACGAAAATCTCGTAGTCCGTTAACAGGTTCTTCTTGATAGCCTCCGAGAACGGGAGCTTGTGAGCGACCTGTCCGTATACCTCGGTGTCGTCCATTGAGTGAATGTCATAGCCCCCCTCTTCGGCACGGC
>Ga0310345_10002764_pt1 | contig 17321 bp, 15 predicted proteins | sample HC15DNA20500_MG_FD_204667 | JGI IMG/M metagenome (GOLD analysis project Ga0310345, IMG submission 204667) | Marine microbial communities from station ALOHA, North Pacific Subtropical Gyre - HC15-DNA-20-500_MG | ecosystem: Environmental > Aquatic > Marine > Oceanic | place: Pacific Ocean: North... | reverse complement strand
AGAGCGAGGACGCCCTTGTCATCGTTGACCAGCACGCGGCGCATGAGCGGCTCGTCTATGAGGCGCTGAAGCAGGCCATCCATTCGCGCCCCCTGCCCTCGCAGATGCTGCTTCTGCCGGAGATCGTCGATCTGCCCGAGGAAGATGCTGAGCGCCTTGATGCGCATGCGGCATTTCTATCCAGGCTCGGCCTGGGGCTCGAGCGCTTTGGTCCCGGTGCCGTGGCGGTGCGTGAGACGCCTGCCATGCTGGGCGAGGTGGATGTGCACAAGCTGGTGCGTGATCTTGCCGATGAGATCGCCGAAAGCGACACGGCCGAGACGCTGAAAGAGCGCATCGACCATATCGCCGCCACCATGGCCTGTCATGGCTCGGTGCGTTCCGGACGGCGGTTGCGGGCTGAGGAAATGAACGCCCTTTTGCGCCAGATGGAAGCCACACCCGGCTCCGGCACGTGCAATCACGGGCGGCCGACCTATATCGAGTTGAAGCTTGCGGATATCGAGCGACTTTTCGCGCGCCGCTGAGCCGGGTTGATTTCCAGCCGATTTTGTGGCGCAAGAAGAGCGAAAAACGAGGCGTATCGACATGAACAGGTTTGAAGGTCCCGGCGCGCGCGAGGCGCGCATCCGCTACCTCGACGGCGATTTCCAGGTCCTGAGCCCGGGCGGCTTCGTGCGTTGCGCGGTGACCGGCGATCCGATCTCGATCGAGGAGCTGAAATATTGGAGCGTCGAGCGCCAGGAAGCCTATATCAATGCGCAGACATCGCTTGCCCGTGAGATCGAGATGAACCCGGAGCTGCGCAAGCGCGGCTGATCCGGGTTCAGCTTCCGCGCTGCTTTAATTTTCGCTGGCGTGCCGCATTCACCGTCTCGCGTATGATCGCGGCCGGTGTTTCATTGGTTTCGAACCGCGCTTCTACCTGCAGGACGCGGAGTTTCGCGGCAAATTCGCGAGCATCGGCAGTACCGCTGGTCAGGCGCACCATGTCCTTTTCGGTGGTCACAAGCTCGGCCCCGTGTTCCCCGGCCAGTTCTTCCAGATCCGCAAAATCTTCATGAGAGTAGGCGTGGTGATCGGGAAAGTCCCGGGTCGCGACGACTTCAGCCCCCAGCTCTTCCAGCGTGCGATAGAATTTCTGCGGATTGCCAATGCCCGCGAACGCGGCCACACGTCTGCCGACGAGGTCATGACCCTCGAGGGGGCGGATATGCGCGGCTGCGACCGGACGGCCAGCGCGCGAGGCGCGGCGCACGACACGGGCGGCACCATCACCCTCGCCGATCGTCAGGATCGCTGTGGCAAAGCGGAGCTGTTCAACGAGCGGTGCACGCATCGGCCCACCGGGAATGACATGGCCGTTGCCAAGACCACGGCGGGCATCCACCACGATCAATGCGTAATCCATGTGGATGCGCGCGCTCTGGAAGCCATCATCCATTATGATGAAGTTGCATCCTTCCTGCAGAAGACGCATCGCACCGGCAAGGCGATCGGGTGTGACAACCACGGGTGCATGCCGTGCCAGAAGCAGCGGCTCGTCGCCCACATGGCGCGCCGTGTCGTGTTCAAGGTCCACGAGATGCGGAGCGGAGAAACTTCCGCCAAAGCCGCGCGACAGAAAACCGGGCTTCAGGTTCTGGCGAGACGCCTCCTTCGCGAGCGTGATGCAGACCGGCGTTTTGCCCTCACCGCCCACGGTCAGGTTGCCGACGCACAGGACAGGCACCATGACCTCGTGGCGCGGCGCGCGGCGCATCCGCCACGAAGCCACCGCGCCATAGGCAAGCGAGAAGGGAGAGAGCAGCCAGGCTCGCCAATCGGGTTTGTCCCACCAGAACGGAGGGGCTTCGCTTCCCGTACTCACCGCATCTCGTCCCTATGATTGCCTTCCAGGCGAGCTTGCAGAATCAGCGGGTGGATATAGGGCTCCAGCGCTGTCAGCGTACGGGTGAGCGCGCCGGACATCTCTGCCACAGTCGCGTGGCCTGCTGCCATCATGCCCTTGCGCTTTTCCTCATTGTTGAGAAGGAAGTTGACCGCCCCAGCCAGCATCTGTCCGTCGCGCACCAGACGCGCACCACCGCCATTGATGAGCTTGCGATAACTGTCGCGGAAATTCTGGACATTGCAGCCGGAAAGAACAGCCGTATCCAGCATGGCCGGTTCAAGCGGGTTCTGCCCGCCTTCTCCGGTCAGGGAGCGACCGACAAAGGCGATCTCCGTCAAACGGAGGTACAGACCCATCTCGCCAATAGTATCGCCAAGTAGAATATCCGTATCAGGTCCTATCCTCTCGCCGCCCGTGCGGGTGGCAATCTTGAGGCCCAGTTCCCGAAGCTCTTCCTTGACCGCTTCACCGCGTTCGGGATGGCGTGGCACAACGATGCTCAAGAGGCCGGGATGGCGACGCTTGAGTTTCAGATGCACCTCGCCTGCAATCTTCTCCTCGCCATCATGGGTCGAGACGGCGGCCCAGGTCGGACGGTGGCCGATCGCTGCGCGCATCTGGCTCAGAGCGACATCGTCAACCGGTGGCAGGGCCGTGTCCACCTTCAGGTTGCCGGATACCGTTACAGGTCGAGAGCCAAGCTTGCTGAAGCGCTCGCCGTCGACCTCCGACTGCGCGACAACGTGGGAAAGGTTCTCAAAAAGCGCCTCTGCCAGATAAGGTCGCTTGCGCCAGTTCTCGAACGATCGATCCGACATGCGCCCATTGACCAGCACCTGAGGAATGCGCCGTGCGCCGAGCTCCAGAATGGTCATCGGCCAGATCTCGGATTCGGCCATGATCGCCAGGTCCGGACGCCAATGGTTGAGAAACCGGCTGATGGCAGGCTTCAGGTCGAGCGGCACATATTGATGGATGACCCGATCACCCAATCGCTCGGAAGCGACCGAGGCCGAGGTTACTGTTCCGGTGGTAAGAACGATATTGATGCCGCCGGAAAGCAGGTGCTCGATCAGGCCAAGTACCGCAACCGTTTCGCCTACGCTGGCAGCGTGTACCCAGATCAACGGTCCATGCGGGCGCGGGCGGCTTGGCCGGCCATAGCGCTCATGTCTGCGCGCACGATCTTCCTTGCCCTTGTTGACCCGCCAGCCGATATAACCGCCAATAAGCGGATAGGCGGCAGCCCCCGCCAGCCGGTAGGTGGCTAGTATCGCACGGGCCCAGACTTCACTCATCCGGCGTCTACAAGCTGGTAGGCCTTGGCGGTCGCTTCATTGAGCGATGCCGTAACCTCCTGCCGCTTGGCCTCCATGGCCTCGTCATCGGCGTCCGCAGACACAAAGATCGGTTCACCAAGCACAACCGCACGTCGACCGAAAGGCAGATTGATGGTTGTCTTGTCCCAGGTTTTCTCCAGCACCTTGCGGCGACTGGTGGCGATTGCGACGGGGACGATGGGGCGGCCCGACAAGCGTGCAAGGGTCACGATGCCAAGCCCGGCCTGACGGGGCGTGCCATGCGGGATATCCGCGATCATCGCAACATTGCAACCCTGATCGATGGTTCGCTTGAGCTGGATGAGCGCACGCGCTCCACCCTTCTTGGCGCTGTGGACGCCCGCGCGACCACCGGACCCACGCACGGTCTCGAATCCGAGCTTCTCGGCCACCAGCGCATTCAGCTCCGCATCCGCACTCTTGGAAAAGAGGGCAACCAGCCGGTGCTTGCGTGGATTGATCGACGGCCCGAGTATGTGCTGCCCGTGCCAGAGCGCGGCAATGGCCGGCGAGAACTCGGCGACTGCCGGTTCGACATCAGCAGACCCCTTGACCGGCGGATTGGTCCAGGCGACGAAACGGATGGCCTGCGCCATGACGGAGGCAATAACCTGCTTGACCACCCGCGAACGCGCGAGTGGCTTGCGGATGCGTCGCCATAGCGTTTTCATGGGGCGCACGCGCGGCGTATCCTGCCCAACCTTCATGACCGGCGCAGCCGCCGGGGCCTCTTCTTGCATGCGTGTTCAGCCTTTGTCGATCGTTCCACTGTCGGGATCGAGCAGGCGATGCAGATGCACTATGAAATAGCGCATATGTGCGTTGTCCACTGTCTCCTGGGCCTTGGCACGCCAGGCTTTCTCGGCCGACTTGTAGTCGCCATAGATGCCCACGATATCCAGCCCATCCAGGTCGCGGAAAGTCGCGCCCTTCAACGATTCAAGTTCGCCACCGAAAACCAGGTGGAGCAACTGCTTGTTTTCTTTTTCCTCAGCCATGGCACCCATCATACCTTTTTTCGGATAAGATTATGGCAATCCGCGAATATTCGTGGGGCTCATGTAGATGAATTCACTGGTTTTTGAAAGCGTGCGCGACGATTTCACGTCTTCGGGGCCTCATTGCGCGCAACATGTGCAAGTGCCTCGACCATGTCGTCCAGAAATGCCCCGCTGCCGGCGGCCAATGCTTCCAGCTTGTGTGATGGCCCCGCATAGCGGGGCCTTCTGCCATTGCCATCCCGCACCTCGCCTCCTGCTTCGGAAAGCATGAGATCCGCTGCGGCAAGATCCCAGTCATGGGCGTTCGGCTTCACGAAGGTCGCGTCCATCGTGCCCCGCGCTACAAGTGCGATCCTGTAGGCCAGCGACGGCACATAGGGATGCGCGTCTATCAACTCGCGCGCTTCTTCCGGCAGGGCCCGGATCATCGGGTTTGGCCCACCCACGACCAGGCGGTCGCTGCGGCTGCGCACCGTCATGCGCCTGCCGTTCACGAAGGAGCCTTCGCCCAAAGCTGCCGTGAAGTGCTCCTTCTTCGCCGGACATTCAAGCACGCCCGCAATGGTGCGGCCATTCTCGACAATGCCGATGCTGACACACCATACATCACGCCCGTCGATATAGGCGCGTGTCCCGTCGATCGGGTCCACCACGAAGGTACGCGGTGCCTTCAGTCGTTCGAGATCATCGGCTGTTTCCTCCGACAGCCAGCCATAGTCAGGCCGCGCGCGGCTAAGCACCTCGCGCAGAAACTTGTCCACAGCGAAGTCGGCCTCGCTGACGGGCGAGGTGCCACCCTTCATCCACACTTCCGGGTTCTGCCCGAAATAGCGCATGGCGATTTCCCCCGCCTCACGCGCGGCCTGCGAAATCAGTTCCAGATCCTTTGTGGCGGGGATGTTGTCACTCACCGGCAAGGGTCATGCTTTCAATCATGATGGTTGGGGCGGCTACACCGTAATTACGATCAAGATCGCTTGCCGGCTGCATCGAAAGGAACATGTCCTTCAGGTTGGAGGCAATAGTCACCTCAGACACAGGATAGGCCAGCTCGCCGTTCTCGATCCAGAAGCCCGCTGCGCCGCGGCTATACTCTCCGGTGACCAGGTTGACGCCCTGACCGAACACCTCTGTCACGTAGAAACCGTTCTTTACATTGGCGATCATGTCTTCGGGCGCCATGGTGCCGGGCTCGAGGGCAAAATTGGTTGCGGACGGGTTGACCGAGGTGCCACCGCGCGAGCCGCGACCATTCGTCTGAAGACCCAGCTCGCGTGCGACGGAGGAGGAGAGAAGCCAGTGCGCAAGCACACCGTCTTCCACCATTACCAGTTTCTCGCCCAGAACACCCTCGCCGTCGAAGGGGCGTGAAGACTGGCCGCGCTTGCGCAGCGGGTCATCGGTGATGGTGATTGCGTCTGAGGCGATCTTCTTGCCCATCATGTCGCGCAGGAAGCTGGTCTTGCGGGCAACCGACGCACCATTGATCGCACCTGCCAGATGACCTGCCAAGCCGCGCGCCACGCGCGGGTCGTAGATCACCGGATAGCGACCGGTCGGCACCTTGCGCGCGCCAGTGCGGCGGGCGGCACGTTCGCCTGCGCGTCGGCCAATTTCTTCGGCAGAATCAAGATCGGCAAAGTGCAGGCGCGAGGAGAAGTCATAATCGCGCTCCATGCCCGTGCCTTCGCCAGCAATGACGCTGACAGAGCGGGAAAAGCGGCTGGCTGTATAGTGGCCGACAAAGCCTTCGGAGGTAGCCAGCACAAGACCGCCGGAGCCCGCACTTGCACCGGCACCAGACGAGTTGGTTACGCCGGGGACCGCCAGAGCTGCCTCTTCGGCTGCCAGGGCATCTTCCAGCAGGCGCTCGGGCGAAACCTGCGTGTCGTCGTAAAGATCAAGATCCGGAAAATCGGTAGCCAGCCGATCCTTCTCCACGAGCCCCTGATAGGGGTCGTCGGGAGATACACGTGCCATTGCGACCGCGCGCTCTGCCAGCATGGTCGGGTCCGAATGAACCGTTGCACCGACGCTGGCGACCTTCCGGCCCACAAATACACGAAGCGACATGTCGTCGCTTTCGGCCGATTCGGTTCCCTCGACCTTGCCAAGGCGCACTGATACGCCGTGGGAGCGGGAGCGCACGACAACGGCATCCGCCGCATCAGCGCCAGCCTTTCGCGCTGCTTCCACCAGTGCCTGAACACGGTCGAGAAGCTGTTTCTGGTTCGCGTCGTCAGCCATTTGCAACCCAATATCTTTCGCAGCCGAGGGATGGAGTGCGTCTGCGGTGCAGACCTGAAATGCGCGAGAAGCGCGGGACAGATTGAAACCTTCCATTTATGGTTCAATGCAGGCAAGCGCAATGCTCGCCTGATGAAGGAACCGTCGCAGCTCGTCGCGGTTCCGCTGATGCGACGATGAAAAAGCGAAGGGTTCAATGGAAGACGCAAGCCACAGCCTGACCTATTGGGAACCCCTTCTGCTGCTTGTCGGCGCGGTGATTGGAGCCACCTTGTTCAAGCGATTGGGCTTGGGAACGATCCTTGGTTATCTGTTGGCTGGCGTGGCCATTGGCCCCGTGGCGCGGCTGATTTCGGACGGAGAGGAGCTGCTGCATGTTGCCGAACTCGGTGTCGTGCTCCTGCTGTTCATCATCGGCCTTGAGCTCAACCCATCGCGTCTGTGGGCCATGCGTCGCCACATATTCGGTTTAGGCTTTGCTCAGGTTTTCCTCAGCGGCGCGGTCATCGCTCTTTTGGCGGCGATTGGCCTCGGCCTGTCCTTCCAGTCATCGATGATCATCGGCTTCGGCCTAGCCCTGTCATCAACGGCCGTGGCTGTTCAATCCATGGAAGAGCGTGGCGTGTTGAACCAGCGATACGGCCAGACCGCATTCTCGATACTTCTCTTCCAGGACATATCGATCGCGCCACTGCTTGCTCTGGTGCCTCTCCTTTCGCCGGGCGGCGAAGGGGTTGAGGCGATGAGCCTTGCAAGCTTCGGCATCGCCATTCTTGCTGTTGCCGCGCTTATCCTTTGCGGGCGCTACCTGCTCAACCCGATGTTCCGGCTGATCGCGAGCTCCGGCGCAAGAGAGGTGATGATCGCGGCTGCATTGCTTGTGGTGCTGGGCTCAGCCTCGCTGCTTCAGGTCGCGGGACTTTCCATGGCGCTGGGAGCGTTCATTGCAGGCGTGCTGCTTGCCGACAGTTCGTTCCGACACGAGCTTAGCGCGAATATCGAACCCTTCCGCGGCGTGCTGCTTGGCCTGTTCTTCATGGCAGTCGGGCTATCGCTCGACCTCAATGTCGTAATCGAAAACTGGCTGATCATTCTCATCGCAGTACCCACACTGATCGCCACGAAAGGTGCAATCCTCTATGGATTGTGCCGCGTATTCGGAAGCAGCCACGATGACGCCGCGCGGGTTGCAGGTCAGCTTCCGCAGGGCGGAGAGTTCGGCTTCGTGCTTTTCACTGCCGCATCTTCGGCACTGATATTCTCCAGAGAAACCGCATCACTTCTCATCGCGATCGTCACGATCTCCATGGCTCTCACCCCCTTGAGTGTCGCGCTGGGCGAGCGCCTCGTCGGAGAGGAAGATCCAGACGAGATGGAAGAGGATTTCGCTGGAGCCGGTGCAGACGTGATGATGATCGGCTTCTCCCGCTTCGGGCAAATCGTATCCCAGATACTGCTTGCCGGCGGCAGTGACGTGACCATTATCGACCATTCGGCAGCGCGTGTGCGGCTGGCGGAGCGCTTTGGCTTTCACATCTATTATGGTGATGGACGCAGGCGCGAGGTTCTGGAAGCGGCAGGCATTCGAGATGCGAAACTGGTAGCGGTCTGCACCAATGGGCGCGCTTCGACGGATGCGATCGTGGACCTCATCAAGGCGGAATATCCGCATGTGAAGCTTTATGTGCGCTCCTACGACCGCGCGCACACATTGTGGCTTCGCCAGCGCGATGTGGATTACGAGATTCGCGAAACGCTGGAGTCTGCCCTGCGGTTTGGCCAGGAATCGCTCGAGGCGCTTGGAACGGACACGCAAACAGCCGAGGCCATTACGGAAGATGTGCGCAAGCGTGACGAGGATCGTCTTTCCATACAGGCCGTGGAAGGTCTGACTGCGGGCAATGAAAAAATGCACACGAAGCCGGTTCTGCCCGAGCCGCTGATCAAACCGCAACGCGAAAGCCGCATCCTGAACCCGCAGGAAGAGGACACGGCAGAAAAGCAGGCGGACTGATCAGGCGCCGTGTTTTGCAGCCGCGGTGAAGGCCGCGTCTATCGCGCGCTTCAGTTCCTCTTTCAGTCCTGCCGTTTCCTCCATGATCGCGTTGATCTTGAGGAAATCCAGCACGCGGAAGCGGGAAACCGGCGGACGCAGCAGAATGTCCGGCCTGCGGCTTTCCAGCTTCATTGCGATGATCGACTGCATCATGAGCTGTGTGGCACCGAACATCATCTCGACGGTGGTCGGCACCTTGGCGCTCGTCTTGCTTGGTGCGCCGACGACATCGATTGCGATGACCAGATCGGCCTTGCCTTCTAGAATATCGAAGGGCACGGGATTGTAGATGCCGCCATCGATCAACAGGCGGCCATCACGCTCCACGGGGCAGAATATCGCGGGCAGTGCCGCCGAGGCTGCGAGGCTGGAGACCAGATCGCCCTCGGAGAGAACCGCAAGGCAGTGGCCGTAATAGTCGGTTGCCGTGACGTGAAGCGGTATCTTCAGCTCCTGAAACGTCTCTGGGATCGCTTCGGGAAGAAAGGCGCCGACCACGCGGGGCGCGTTGAACTGGCCAAGGCGCAGGCCGGATTCCATCATTTCGGAGAAGGTCGCCGGGCGGGATCGCCAGACGCGGGCAAGCACTTCCGCGCGTCGTGACAGGATGGAGCGGGCATGCACCTCAATATCCTTGCCCGACAGGCCGGATGCCATGCCAGCGCCCATGATGGCGCCGATGGATGAGCCGGAAATTGCGGTTGGCCGCAGGCCAAGCTCGTCCAGTGCCTGGATCGCATGAATATGCGCCAGCCCGCGCGCGCCACCGCCGCCGAGGGCCAGTGCGATGCTGGGAGTGCTTCCGACCTTGTCCGTCACGCGACCAATCCTGCTTCGTTTCCTGCCCGGATTATCTAGTGCAGGAAGATTAACACGTCCTGTTCGCCTCCGTTCGTGTCCTCAACCAAGCCCGCAGAAGGCGAGCGTGGTACCGGAATAGTCACGCCGCTCATGCAGAACGAAACCTTCCGGTGGCTGGAAGGGCGTATCCGCCCCTTCTTCCACCACGATGAGGCAGTCCTGTGTCAGCCAGCCGCCTTCGCGCGCAGCCGCCAGTGCCTGCTCGCCATAGCCCTTGCCATAGGGTGGGTCGGCGAAGACGAGATCAAAGGGCTGGATTGTTCCCGCAGGCCCGAGACGGGTTGCGTCGCGGCGAAAGATCTTGGCCGCGCCCTGCAGGCCGAGTGCCTCGATATTTTCGCGGATGATGGCGCGTGACGACACTGCTTCCTCGACGAAAAGCGCGTGGGTCGCGCCGCGTGAGATCGCTTCGATCCCCAGCGCGCCGGTTCCTGCGAAGAGATCGAGCACACGCGTGCCTTCAAGACTTTCCGGATAGCCATGCTGGAGAATGTTGAACAGCGCCTCGCGCGCACGGTCGGTTGTTGGCCTGACCGCCCTGTCAGCCGGCGAGACGAGCCGCCGGCCCTTGAGCCTGCCCCCTACGATGCGCATCATCCCCTGCCCCTGTTTCCGTTCAATCCCGGTCGCGCTTGCGGCCTGCACCCGCGGGCTTTCCCTTGAAGCCGGGCTTGCCGTCCCGCTTCTTCGCGAAAGACGGCTTGTCCTTGCCGAAGCCTGGCTTGCCATCCGGCCTTCCGCGCTGGGAGCGCTCGGTCTGGCGCTTTGGACGGGCCTCTGCCGCTTCCATCTCTTCCTTTTTCTTCTTGCCTACGGGACGGGCACCCGGTGCCATCCAGACATTGGAAGAGCGGCTGCGCGGCGTGTAGGCTTCCGCCTTCTTGCCACCGCCGCGCTTGTCGCCACGGCTGTCGCCATCGCGCGGGGTGCGGCCCAGCTTGGTCTGCAGACGGTCGCGCAGTTCCTCGCGACGCTCTTCGCGTGCCTTCTTGCGGTTGAACGGCTTGCGAGTGTCATCGCGATCGGATGCGGGCTGCTCCACGCGTGGCTTGCGCTCCGCCTTCACCGGCTTGTTGGAGAAGGGCGTGGCGATCGGCGCGTCGAGATTGGCGCCGGCTTCTTCCAGAAGCCGCTCACCCAGCTGGTCGCGCAGCATCTTGCCCTTGATCTCCTGCACCGCACCTTCGGGAAGAGTGCCAAGCTGGAAGGGACCGTAGGACACACGGATCAGGCGCGTCACCTCAAGGCCGATGGCACCGAGTACGTTCTTTACTTCGCGATTCTTGCCTTCGCGCAGACCGACCGTAAGCCAGGCATTGGTGCCCTGCTCGCGGTCGAGCGTGGCCTCGATGGCCCCGTAGAAGACGCCATCCACCGCTATACCATCGGCAAGACCTGCAAGCGCGGTCGTGTCCACCTTCCCATGGACGCGCACACGGTAGCGGCGCAGCCAGCCCGTGGCGGGGAGTTCAAGTATCCGCTTCAACCCACCATCATTCGTAAGAAGAATGAGGCCCTCGGTGTTGATATCGAGGCGACCGACAGTCATCAGACGCGGCAGGCCGGCGGGGAGGATGTCGAACAGGGTGCGTCGGCCCTCGGGGTCGTGGCTCGTCGTCACTACGCCGGAGGGTTTGTGGAACAGGAAGAGGCGTGTGCGCTCAATCGCCGGCAGCGGGTTTCCGTCAACCTCGATGCGATCGCGACCGGTTACGGTGAAGGCTGGCGTTTCGAGCACCTTGCCGTTGACGCTCACACGTCCAGCAGTGATCATATCCTCGGCCTCACGGCGCGAAGCCACACCGGCGCGCGCCAGACGCTTGGCGATACGTTCTGCCTCGCCTGCCTTGGCTGACACGCTGAGTGACGCTGCATCACCCGCAGCCTGTTCCGCGCGCTCGCGCTTGCCCGGACGCGGCGGGTTCTTTTTCCAATCGCGCTTCGGTTTGTCGGGGTTCGGGCGGCTGCCCTGAGGGCGCTCGCCCCGCGGCCCTTCGCTGCGTGCGCGTTCGCCGCGCGGCGCATGAGACCGTTCACCCTTTGCTGCAGGTTTGAAGCGGGGCTTGTCGCCATCTCGCTTCTTGAAGTCACCGCCCTTGAAGCCTTCGCGCTTGCCACCTGGTTTGCCTTCGGGCTTTCCGCTCTTGCGCGGACGGTCTTTGTCGTTTCTGTCGTTCTTCATTGTGGCCTTTGCCTTTCGAGGCGGCTAGGTATCAAGTCGTCTTGCGGCTTGCGAGTGAAAAATTGAGCATGTTACGCCCCGATCAACGCCAAAGCCCCATGGAAATCGCTCTTGCGGAAGCGCGCGCTGCGGCTTCTCGCGGCGAAGTGCCGGTTGGTGCCGTGATCTTGCGCGATGGCGAGATCATCGCGCGTGCCGGCAACCGCACCCGTGAACTCAAAGACCCGACCGCTCATGCGGAGATACTCGCCATCCGCGCCGCGTGCAATGCGCTTGATGCGGAACGGCTGAATGATGCGGATCTCTATGTGACGCTGGAGCCATGTGCGATGTGCGCGGGCGCGATTTCCTTTGCCCGCATCCGGCGGCTCTATTTCGCTGCCAGCGACCCCAAGGGCGGCGGTGTGCGCCATGGCGGCCGCTTCTTTTCGCAGCCGACCTGCCATCATGCACCGGAAATCTATGACGGCATAAACGAGAGCGAGGCGGCTGAACTGTTGACCGCGTTCTTCCGGCAGAGGCGCGACTGAACCGCCTCCGCCGTCATCATTACATCCAGGGGATGAGACGGCGCAGACCACCCGTGTTTTCGGCTGTTGCCTTGCGGCGCTTGCGCTCCTTCTTGGCTTCATCCTCGCCAAGATCGCCAACGGGAGCCGTGTCGGACGGCTGGCGATAATCAACCGGTGGCTCGCTCAGATAGCGGCGCGTGTTCGGGCTGCCCTGGCGGGCCATTGCCTTGCGGCGCTCGATTTCAGCCTTCTGCTCGGCGCGAGACAGCGGAGAAACGGCAGGGCCGACCTTGTCGTCGCTGTAATTCACATCGCGCACGATGTTCGGGCGGTAGAACTGGTTGTTCTGATTTTCCGTTGCCTCGGCGCGAATGCGCGCCAGACGCTCTTCAGGCGATTCCGGCCAGGCCGGATTGGCTTCTGCAACATCGTCCTGCGGTGGCGGCAGCACTTCCGTTGAAGGCGGCTTCACGATGCCCGGGCGCGGTGCGTAGGAGATATTCTGCTTGTCCTTGGGCGCCAGCGACAGAGCACCTGTCACATCTTCCAGAAGCTGCTGCTCTGCAGGCGTGCCCGTGCCATAGGTGGTGCCACCACAGCCGGCCAGCGCCAGCAGTGAGACAAGGCCGAGACCAGCGCCGATACGGCCGATCTGCATTTCGCCGCGAAGTTTCATCAGGTCGAACTCCTGTCAGGGCGGATAGCGCAATGCTGACCCCTCGCCCGTTACTCAAGCGCCACGTGTATAGAGCATAGCTTATGGCAAAAAAACGTCCCGCCGCTCTTTTTACAGAAGCGGCGGGAGCGAAGCAACGGGCGCGTTGAGGCGATTGGCTCGACTAAAGACGGCCCAACGCCTTCAGTTCACGCAGTGCTTCGGCGTCGCGGGCAGACACGTCCGGGAATTCCGGATCGGCACCCACGTCATCCGTGTAGCGCCAGGAACGGGCACATTTCTGACCGCTGGCGCGGCGGAACACGACCGCGACATCCTTTACATCTTCGGAAACGAACGCATCGGCAGGTGCAGCGTCATCCCGGATTTCAATGCCGGAGGTGATGCAGATTTCGGCCATGTCGCGGTCGGCGATGGCTTCGCGCAGGCCGGCATCCGTCACGTGGACAATGGGTGATGCTTCGAGCGAGGAGCCGATGACCTTGTCCTTGCGCTGGATTTCAAGCGCGCCGGTAACGGCTCGTCGAACCTGGCGGATCTTGCGCCATTTCGCGGCAAGCGCGTCATCCTTCCAATCCGAGGGCACGGTCGGGAACTGCTCCAGATGCACCGATTCACGCTCCGGATAACGCTCAAGCCATGCCTCTTCAGTGGTAAAGGGCAGCACCGGGGCAAGCCATGTCACCAGACAGTCGAACAGCTTGCGCACCACCTGAAGCGAAGCCTTGCGGCGGGTGCTGGAGGGCGCGTCGCAGTAGAGTGCGTCCTTGCGGATATCGAAATAGAAGGCCGACAATTCGATGACCATGAAGTCGAGCAACTGACGCACGACGCGCTTGAAATCGAAATTGTCGTAGCCTGCGCGCACCACTTCATCGAGTTCGGCAAGGCGATGGAGCATCAGGCGCTCAAGCTCCGGCATCTCGGCCACCGGCACATCCTCGCCTTCGTCATGGGCCAACGTGCCGAGCATCCAGCGCACGGTGTTTCGAAGCTTGCGGTAGGCATCGACATTGGTCTGGATCACGTTCTTGCCGAGACGCTGATCTTCCCAGTAATCGGTGGTAGCCACCCACAGGCGCAGTATATCAGCACCGGACTGGTTGATGATCTCCTGCGGGACCACCGTGTTGCCAAGCGACTTCGACATCTTGCGGCCGTCCTCGGCCATGGTGAAGCCGTGGGTGATGACCGTGTCGTAAGGCGCGCGGCCACGTGTGCCGCAGCTTTCCAGAAGCGAGGAGTGGAACCAGCCGCGATGCTGGTCGGAGCCTTCGAGATAAACGTCAGCCGGCCATTTCAGGTCCGGCCGGTCTTCCAGCGTGAAGGTGTGCGTAGAGCCGGAATCAAACCAGACATCCAGGATGTCCATGACCTGGGTCCACTTGTCCTTGTCGTCGCGGCCTTCAAGGAAGCGATCCTTGGCACCATCGGCGAACCACGCATCAGCGCCTTCGGCCTCGAAGGCTTCCAGAATGCGCTTGTTGACGGTCTCGTCCTGCAGGATGTTGCCGTCTTCATCGGCAAAGACACAGATCGGCACACCCCATGCGCGCTGGCGCGAAAGCACCCAGTCCGGACGATCCTCGATCATGGCGCGCAGACGCGACTGGCCGGCGGAGGGCACGAAGCGTGTCGTGTCGATGGCCTTCAGCGCGCGCGAACGAAGCGTGTCCGGCTGATTTGCGCTCACGGCCGCACGCTCGCCCTGCTCGCTGGCCTCCGCGTGGGCGGGCGAGACTTCGCCCGGCGTCCGGTCGGACGCTCGGTCCTGCTGCGCAAGACCGTAACCGCCAAGCTCCTTGTCCATATAGACAAACCACTGCGGCGTATTGCGGAAGATGACCGGCTTCTTGGACCGCCAGGAATGCGGGTAGGAGTGCTTCAGCCGTCCGCGCGCAAAGAGCATGTTGCGCTCGATCAGGGCCTCGATCACGGCCTTGTTGGCGTCGCCCTTCTTGCCCTTGTCGTCGATCACACGTGCCGGACCGCCCTCGCGGTCCGGACCGAAGCCCGGCGCGTCTTTGGTGTAGTAGCCCGCATCATCCACGGGGAAGGGAATGGTCGGGTCGATGCCGCGCGCTTCGAGTTCAGCACGACCGTCCATCCAGGCGTCAAAGTCTTCACGACCATGGCTGGGTGCGGTGTGCACGAAACCGGTACCGGCGTCGTCCGTCACGTGATCGCCTGCCAGAAGCGGCACGGGGAATCCGTAGCCGCCGCCAAGGCCTGTCAGCGGATGGTCGCAGACCATGCCTTCAAGCAGGTCGGCGGGCACATCGCGCAAGCGCTTATACTCAAGCTTGGCCTTGGCAAAGCTCTCTTCTGCCAGCGCATCCGCGAAAATGAGCTTCTCACCCGCCTGCGGGCCGAAGTCGTTTTCCGCTGCCGTTACCTCAAAGAGGCCGTATGAAATGCGCGGCGAATAGGCGATGGCGCGGTTACCGGGGATCGTCCAAGGCGTGGTCGTCCAGATCACGATATGTGCGTCGGACAATTCTTCGCGCCCAACTACGGGGAACTTCACCCAGATCGTGTCGCTCTCATGGTCGTGATATTCCACCTCGGCCTCAGCCAAAGCCGTCCGTTCGACGACCGACCACATGACCGGCTTCGAGCCGCGATAGAGCTGGCCGGACATGGCGAATTTCAGAAGCTCGCCGGCGATGCGGGCTTCCGCGTGGTAGTCCATGGTCAGATAGGGCTTTTCGAAGTCGCCGACGACGCCGAGGCGCTGGAACTCCTCCGACTGGATCTTGATCCAGTGGCTGGCAAATTCTCGGCATTCCTTGCGGAACTCGTTGACCGGCACCTCGTCCTTGTTCTTGCCCTTGGCGCGGTACTGTTCCTCGATCTTCCACTCGATCGGCAGGCCGTGGCAGTCCCAGCCCGGCACATAATTGGCATCATAACCGCGCATCTGGAAGGAGCGGGTGATGATGTCCTTCAGTGTCTTGTTGAGCGCGTGGCCGATATGGATATTGCCGTTCGCATAAGGAGGGCCGTCATGGAGGACGAATTTCTCACGTCCCTTCGCGTCTTCGCGAAGGCGCTTGTAGAGGTCCATCTCCCCCCAGCGCGCGACGATCTCCGGCTCCTTCTTGGGCAGGCCCGCGCGCATCGGGAAATCGGTCTGTGGCAGATTGAGGGTCTTTGAGTAATCGAGCTTTTCGGACGTGTCGGTCATGGTCTCGCCGTGAGAATGCGAAGGCGTTCAAGCCTCGCCTGTGCCAGTCTCGCAGGCCGCCATCAGCCTGCGCGCGCAAATCCCGGACCTTCCGCAGCCCTCAGGCCGCCGGGAAGGCCGGGCCAATAATTCGTATGAAATTCGTCTTGTGGCCGGCGCGTATGGTCATGGCCCGCGCTTTTAGCCGAGGCTTGACCAAGAATAAAGCCTTGATTGCCACGCTTCAGCTCCGCTCGAACGCGATTTGCAGATCAAGAGGCGAAAGCGGCTCAACCTTCTGCAGGATGGCGCGCGCAGTCTCCTCATCCCGCTTCATCTGCTCGGTGAGTGCTTCGAGCCCGTCAAATTTCTCCTCGCCCCGCTGGTATGCGAAAAGCGAGACGGCGCAGGTTTCGCCGTAAAGGTCATCGTCAAAGTCGAAGAGATAGGTTTCCAGAAGCGGCGCGCCGTCTTCATCCACAGTCGGGCGGCGGCCGAAATTGGCGACACCGTCATAAAGGCTGCCATCTGCCCGGCGGAAGCGAACAGCGTAGATGCCGTGGGCAAGATCACTTGCCGGCGACAAGGCCATGTTGGCGGTCGGAAAACCGAGCGTGCGGCCAAGCTGCTTGCCACCAATGATCTCCGCCTCCACCGTAAAGCGATAGCCCAGGAGCCCGTTGGCTTCCGGCAATTCTCCCTGCCGCAACAGTTCGCGGATGCGGCTGGAAGAGATAGTGTTGCCGCCTTCATCGCCGAAAGCGTCGACGACAGTTACGCCAAAACCATTCGCCTCTCCGGCCCGGCCAAGCGTTTCAGGCGTGCCGCCGCGCGCCTTGCCGTAGTGGAAGTCGAAACCGGTGACGACATGCCCTGCTCCAAGGCCCTCCACCAGAACACGCTCGACAAATTGCTCCGCCGTCAGGCCGGAAAAGCTCGCGTCGAACGCCTGCTCGACAACTGCATTAAAGCCAAGGGCTTGCAGGAGATGCGCCTTCGCCGGTGCCGGCGTCAGCCTGAACAGTGGCCGGTCCGGCTGGAAGAATGCGCGCGGATGCGGCTCGAAGGTGAGCACGATTGCAGGTCTTCCCTCGCGACGGGCGATCTCCAGAGCTCTTTCCAGCACCGCCTGATGGCCGCGATGCACGCCGTCGAAATTGCCGATGGCAATGACCCCGCTGCGCAAAGGTCGCGGCAGTTTGTCATAAGCGGTGATGCGTTCAATCCGCGCGCCCACGCCGCACCTATTTCAGCCGGTGAATGCTGGCGACGGGATGCAGCGCGTGCTTGTCGAAAAACGCCGCCAGCTTTGCCTTGTCGGGAGCGCCATCGACATTGTAGTCGGCGCCGTGGATACCGGCAGTGACGAAAAGAACGTCAATGCCC
>Ga0310345_10002762_pt1 | contig 17331 bp, 7 predicted proteins | sample HC15DNA20500_MG_FD_204667 | JGI IMG/M metagenome (GOLD analysis project Ga0310345, IMG submission 204667) | Marine microbial communities from station ALOHA, North Pacific Subtropical Gyre - HC15-DNA-20-500_MG | ecosystem: Environmental > Aquatic > Marine > Oceanic | place: Pacific Ocean: North... | reverse complement strand
CGTAATCTTTATAACCTACTGCACATTTACCAATGCCTTTTGTACCTTCTAAAATTTGTTTTGCTAAACCTGTAGTATCTATTATATAAGGATCTTGATTTTTACTTTGTTTTTGTGTAGTAATACCCGAAATACTTCCATTGTATTCATCATAAAATACATAAAAATCTTTTTGTTTATTACTAGGAACTAGTTCAATATTAGATTTGTCCTTGTCTTGCAAGTTGATCGAGTTCTCCATAATTAAATGCGTGTTTACCATAATGAATTATTCCGGTTACATTATAGTTTTCTATTTTTAATTTTCCGTCTTTGATCCAGTAGTTTAAATTTTTATACCAGTCTTCATCTATTAGAGAAAGATCTGTATATGTTAAAATATCATGATCGATAATATCATTTACTAAATCTAAATTGTCAACAACAACACTAAAAAGAAAATTTTTATCATATTCAGCAGGTCTATCATTTTTAAATTGTTCGTATACAATATTATGATCCCGGAGATATAATTCTAATAAATTAAAAAAAGGTTCTATATTATTTTCTATTGTTACTTTAATATCACCTCTAGCAATCTTTTCAGCACGTTCTTTATCATCATGAAAAGATGCGTCACGTTCTATACTTTCGATAATTGTTTTATTAAAATACCAGATACTTGTTTCGATTTGCGGTAAATTATTTTTTGCTTCTATCTTATTATCTATGTCGTATTTAATATTTTTAAAATCCTTTATAGCATGAGGAAAAAGTAAATCGTGCCTTTTTGCAGCTGCAAAGAGACCATCTAATTTTCCTAATACTAAAGTATCAGCGTCTAATACTAATGTTTGTTTATACGGTGTCGTATAGTATATTTGATAAAGATTTGTTAATGTATTGTTATCTTCATGCCCAGCATCACCAAACGGAAATTCTATTATATGATCATATATATCTATATGTTGTGGTTCAATAAAATTTTTATCTTTTGTAAACAAACTAATAGGAATATTTGCATTTTCATTTTTAATTGTCTTTGCACACGCCCACGCACTAAACAAATAATCACGTTCACTACTATCATTATTGTGTGCAAAAATTATAACACCCTTATCCTCCATAATAAATTTCCATTAATCGATCTGAATGTCTATCGATCGATCGCTTATTCATGACATGAATATTTTCATCAGTACATTGTATTAATAAATCTTTCCAGTTTTCTTGTCTATTGTTAGATAAAAATAATATCTTATTCTTGTCTTGTATTTTAACTATGTCATCTTTCTGATCCATATAACGCATATACTCTCCCGGTAGTGTTTGTATTAATCCTTCATTTTCAATCATTCCATTTAAAATATGAACTGCTATTGATACTGCATAATCTGTTCTATATAAATGTCCAGGAAATCCATATCTAAATTTATAAAAGTCATAGTTGTCTCTTATATGTCCCCATAGATCAAAAAATAATCTACAAAAATCACTTTTATCAAAATAGATAACAGTACTCCACCACATATCTACACCATTATGTCGTAATCGTATTTCATCTGGATGCGGGTCTTTAAATTCTAGATTCATTGCACTATTGTACATTTGCAAAGGTGTATCTAAATCAAATACTGCATCTAGATTAGCATTACCAATAAGATAATCTGTATCTATTAATAATGTTTTATCAAACGGCGAATAGTCTAATATTTGATGTTTATTTTGATTTTTAAACGGAGCAGTAAATGTGTGCCAAGGTGAGTCATGATGTACTCTTGTATTTTTAAAAGGACTTTCGATATTATCGATTATTATATAATCAAATGCAGTATCTATTAATTTTTTATCGTATTTCCATTCTATATGGTCGGCTGTTCCTTGATCACATATTAACGCAACTTCTTTATGTGTCATGTTTGCCTTAACATGAAGAGCGGCAATAATTGCTAAATTAGCATAATCTATTTCTGTATTGTTGTATGCAAACATACAAACACCAGTTTTTACTCCTCCGGTTGATCCCATTCTATTATAGCCTTTACATTTCTACTTTTCTTTAAACGTCTGTGTTCTGCATATAATTCATTACTTGCCTGATGATATGCTTCTAATAAATCTCCCCTGAATTCTTTTAAGTTTTCAATATTAATAGGATTATTTTTACTATCAATTACAACTGCCGAATCATTCTTTGTTTCTATTAATGCATTGACAAAAGATATTAATTCTCTATCCGCATAAAATATACCGCTATTAACTATTAGTTGTAATTGACTATTGTATCTTTGTTTTACATTTTCTCTTTGAATATGTAATGTTTGCCTATAGTTAGAGAATTCTAAGGCTCGACGTAGCCGATCTTCCACGATTGTACCTCCATTGAATATGTATTACTATATTGTATATGGTTTTTTAAAAAAAGTCAAGAAAATTTAATTATTCTAATGCGTTACCGATAGAATATTGAGGATCATACGGCGTTAGGTTTACAGTAAACGGTGTAGAAACCGTTGTAGTTGTAGTACAAGTTTGATTATTTAATTTACGTTCTTGTATTTCTATTGTTGTTGTGCCGTCAACTGTTGTACAAAGAGCACTATTATCTAATGTTACTTTAATATGAAATTTATCTCCGGTAGTGCTTAACATTCCATATATTCTTAATCCAAGAGATGCATATCCGCCATACGCGGCATAACATCCGGATGCACCACTATAACTACCATATGAACCATAAGCACCTGAGCCAGAACCACTAGTGAATAACAAGGTCCATTCTGCCGCACTTAAATTAGTAGGATCGCCCACGATGCAATCATAAAATCCTTTGTTTGTTGATGTGCCGCCTGTGCCGGTTTGTGTTGTATTATCTAAAGTAATTGCAACTGTGCCCAATTGGCTAAAAAGAGTAATCCATTGTCCATATGCAACTGTACTGCCACCGGATCCATATCCTAATATATGATGTTGTCCACCTGAATTAAAAAAGTGTCGTGCTTTATCATATGAAGTAAAATCTACATCAAAAACACAATCTATTATTGCAGTGGCAGCTGGTGCCATGCCCCATGCGGTTGTTCTAATTGATTTAGATACACCGTTACCTGCTGTTGCTGGACTTGTAACAGTTTGTTCAGTAGTGTCCATATTATTTTTATTAGTAATTAATAAATCTAATACAGCATCTACTGTTGTCCAATCTGCGGCAGTAATTAACATATGTTGATCAACGTATGTTAAATTTGTTGGTGTATTGTTTGTTATATCCACACCAATGTTTGCACGACAAATGATATTATTTAATTGTTCGTCAGTAATTAATTCGCCTATTGAAACAGCAGTGACAGCGGTACCACCCCATCCAAACTTATAGTTCGCAATGGTGGATGCGTTTGCTACCGGTTCTACCGGTGTTGCTCCTGAATAAATGTCGTCGTATACTTTGTTAATTAACGTTGCTAATGCATTATATTCAGCAGCTGTGATTAGGCTACCTATTGCAATTGCCACGTTATTTTACTCCCACAATTATCTCAATGAGACCCTCTTCTTCTGTATCTTTATTAACTAGACTTCTACCTATTACTGTTTCCCAATTGGAAAACTCTGCATCTGTTACTTTTGCTACACCAGGTACATCACTGGTTACTAGTCTATCTCCTTTACTAACTAGGCCTATTACTCTGACATCAACTCGCCCTGCTAATGCTACAAATGGATGTGACATGTTATCTCCAGCACCTGCATTCATTTCAAAAGCAGGATGTCCTGATATAACTCCAACTACTGTTCTATCTTTTTCAATAGTACTTTTTGTAATTTCACATTCACCACCAAGTACAACAACGTCACCTGGCTCTAGGCAGCAATCTGCGGCAAATCTTTCTGCAACGTCAGCATATTCAGCTGAAGTAGCAGTACCTCGATACTTATAACCTTCTGAGGATGAAGACGCAGGCGTTACTGCGTTTGTCATGTTTATGCCTTTGTTAATTGTAGGAAATTCAGATACAACTGTTGTGGTGCCATCGGGTTGTACTTCTGTACCCAACGGTGTCCAAGGACCTGCATCACCATTTGAAATAGTCATGTACTTTTTATCATGTACATCAACTAAACATTCATGTATAACAGCTGCTGTATCAGTTATTAGTACATATCCTACGTAAGTATTATTATTACCTACGCCAATTGGTTGCCATGCTGTACCGTTCCAAATGTATAATAAAAGGTTACCTGCTGTAGTATCAAACCAAAGGTCTCCTGTTGTTGCCACTGCACTTGAAGGTGCAGTAGTACCGGCAACTAATTGACCTAGTTCTTTCCAGTTATTATTATTATCGCGAACTTTAATCTTATTAGCAGTAGTGTCAAACCATAATTGACCCTTTATTGCATTGGTTGGTTCTGTTGCATTAGCAAAATGTTCAAGTATATGAACAAAATCTTCTGCTATTACTTCACCATATCCAACATAGTTTTTACCTACAAGTTTTATACTAGTAGTACTATCTAAAGTTCCATCCGCGACAGAAACAAGTAATGTTCCGTCTCGTTTGTTAATATCATATGCCATATTTTATTTTCCTCTATTAATTATAGCAGTTTATAATTATTTATATTATCCTACCCTAATTCTTAATGTATAAACAACTTGAATTAATCTATTAGCACTTTTTTGTACAGGATGAAATGTTACATGTGTTAATAGTAGTCCAGCACCTAATGTAGCTGCTTTACTTTTTAATCCTAATTCATCGAATATAAATGTTGCTTCCATATCAGTTGAATTATCTAATACGTCTTGTCCTGCAGGTTCGGCATAATCTAATGTACACGTACTAATAACATCTGTAAACGTTGTACCAGCAGTATGCGAAACTAGCATGAAATTATTTGCAGGATCTAAATTATTTACGGTATCATTTGCATCAATTACCTTATAATATGTTTTGTTATATAAATCATCTGTTGTAACATTGACATTGGGTGATTTATATGTAACAACTCCTGCTCCCGATACAGTAGTACCGCCATTACCAAAATGCATTTCATATATGGTATTGGCTGTAGTTGCTGTGCCTGAAATTAGTAAAGATGCTAATGCACTAGCAATAGCAGTACTAAAATTTTCTGGATGTACAGCATTGTGTTTATTAACAAATATATCGCCCGAATTCGGATCCCATATTTTAATATAACCATCTACACCTACTATACTTTCATCTTTAAAACTATTTGCCATTTTTTGTATTCATCCTGATCTATACTATTTATATCAGTAGTTAACTACCTTGTTTACCAATTTGTGCCAGTTGTTGCATTAATAAAATTCGCTTCTGCATTTGTACTGGCTTGTAATCCTACACCCAAATCGTTGAATGCTGTATGTGTATGTGCTAATGCAGTTACAGACGAGTCAATTGTGTTTAAATAATCCCAATAATTTGGTACGCCTGGAATTTGTTGTCGTCTGCCGCCGTCTACTACAACTGCACTAGTTAAATGATCTTGTGCAGAAGTACCCATTGTTCCTCGGATTGCTCCCTTTATTATATCATTTGTGCTTGCTATTAATTCCCAAAATTCTATTCTTTCTGTGCCTATCCAAACAACACCTGGTACATTATTTTCAACATCTGGTTGTGTTAAATTAAGCCTGCCACCTGATGTAATTTCTATCTCAGAAGAAAGTTGTGTTATTGGTAATGCTAGTGCTGTTTTACCAGCAGTATTATCAACTCTATGAATATGGAAATAGTCAATAGCGTCTTTAAACATTTGGAAAGTTCTAGTATTTGCATCAACTGTCGAACCAGTTGTATTGGTTTGTACACGAATATCAACCGCATCATAAGGAATAACTGGAACTAATTCTTCTGGATAACATGTATTATTTGGTTGTATAAATTGTCCACCTTCTAGAATATATTCTATTAAAGTAGGATCTAATCCAAATACACTTGCATTATAAATTAGGTCTATATATAGATCTTCTAATACAGATTTATCTGTTATATCATATGCATGTGTATCCCAACCACGACAAGTATTATCCCATCCTGGTTCGGTTATTCCAAAGCAATTGCCTGCATCTATTAAATCTTTACACCAATCATCACATCTACTGGACCGGCCTCTATCCCAAGCAGGATTACCATCAAAATGTGCATCCCATGGATTTTGTATATAAGAATCCCAACCACATCCAGTACGATCAAATTTGATTATTATTTTTTTGGTATCAGAATCTGTAACTGTAATACATGCAAGATCTATGTAATCTTTAACATGAAATACATCTCGTAACTTTGTATGATATGGTTTAACATCCTTAATATAATCTACAATGTAATCAGATACTTCTGGTTTATATAAATTAACTTTAATTGCAAGGTTTGTATTAACTTTAAGTTGAACATATGTTGTTTTAAATGCCCAATCTATTTGTACTTGATCAACTAATGCCTGGTCTATCATTGTAAAGAATAATTTATTGTATGCATACTTGAAATTACTAATAAATATATCATTTCTTAATGCATCTATAATTTGAAATAACTGATATGAAGGAAATCTATCCCACTCGGAGCTAAATGCGCCGCCCCATGTGCAAATATCCCAACCGCCGCAATCTAAATAACCATCCCAAAGTTTACAACTTAATTCAATTGTTGCATTTTCTTTCTGTACTAGTACCCAACCAGTACTTTCTCCTCTATATATTTCATATCGGCCAGTCCCATCATCTAATACTTTTATAATATTATTCAATACTACCGGTTCGGTGTTTAATATCTTTCTAGTTGCTATATCTTTATCGGGTACTTGCTCTGTATAAGACGAATCTTTCCAATCTACATAATTCCAATAATCTGCTAAATTATAACTTATTGCACCACGAGTTATTGTAGTACCTATAGTTCTATCCCAATCAACAAGACTATCAATTAAATTAATTTCCTTAAGAAGCATATTAGCTTTTTCTATAAATATTCGTCTTCCAGTAGTAATATCTTCATACCAACTTTGTGCTGGACGTACTTTATTACCAAATTGATTTAGTTTATGTAAAGTTAAGTCTGGTACATTACCATAGTTTTTAATAACAATAGAATCAGTATCATATTTTACAACATCATATAATTTATTCCAGCCAGTAGCTGCGGCAAACGTTAATGTTCCTGCTATATTAGTAGTTGCTTTATAATATTCTAAATTATAAAAAACTACTTGTCCTTTATTATAATTAACACTTGGTTGCCATGTAACAAAATCAACAATGTTTTCAACTGTCGAAAATTGTGTTAAACTATCTCTCATTCGTCCATGGAAAAATTCAGGAATAATAGCTCTATTATCATTTTCTGTAATTAAAACAAATTCTGAATGGACCTCTTGTTCTTCACCAAATCGTATTTGAAAAATTGCATCTTTATCGTTAAATACATCTCCAAATCCCGATATGATCATAGCATACTGATCTATAGGAGCTAACCATGGTAATCCAAATGTAGTAGGAGATGTAATATAATTAGCAATAGTAGCAACACTTAAATTTCTATCTAGATTATTAGGTAGGCTTGTTTTTCCTTTAACCCAGAAATAATAAAATGTTTTTAATTGTAATGGATCATTATTATATGATGATCGAATATCTGGATGTTCTGTACCAGTAAGCACTGATTTTTGTTTTGTACTATATCTATATACTGTTTCTTCATCTTCATTTATAAATGTATAAGGAGTTCCACTAATAGCAATTCCGTCAACTGTTGTACCTGCAGAACTTTCCCATGTAGACGGTTCAACTGGTGATTCTACCCATTCGTATACATCTATACTTGCACCCGGAAATAATTTACCCCAATTATTTCGTTTATATATATTAGTACTTTGTTCATAATCAATATATATTGCAGACGAAATATCCCACCAAGTTATACCTACTTTATGTTCTTCCCAAAAATTTCTATCGTCTATATTTCCACTCCGATCTGTTGAAAATGTATAAACTGCTGTATCTGATAACTCAATAATATCAATTTCACGCTCTGCTATTCCTGGAATAACTCCTTTTATTGGATCGAATGTTTCAAATTTTAGTAATTGTTGCTTTGTTTTTGGATTATAAATTTTGTTAGTATTATTAAAATACTTGGTATTAACTCTAGATGTTTTATGATAACCTATCCAACTTCGACGAAATGCTACAAATTCAGCACCGGTCCACTTATAAGCAGTATCGATTGTATACGCAATGTCTCCTACTTGCCAATTATATCGCAAGTTGGTTTTTGTTGCTTCCATTTGTGCCCATGTATCAAACATAACAGGCATTAATGGTAATATTTTACCAAATAAAGTATTAGTATCTGTATACGAATCTATATAAAATACAGTTGTTGATTCATCTTCTGGTGTTCCGGTAATATCTGTTGCTAAACTATCTACTTTAAATATACCATCTGTAGTGGGTCGTGTTGTAGTTCCTAAGAGTATAAAATAATCTCCGACAATTAAATTATGTGCGGCCACCGTTGTAATTTCTAATTTATCTGTTGTAGTAACACCCTTGCCAATATTGGCAACATTTATACTTGTATCAAATGCTTTATACACCATTGGTTGCCCACCGGAATATTTTGGAAATTCTCCGGCAGCAATAGTCTTTTTTGCAATCCAATATACGGGTCTATATGGTTCTGCTGTTTCTGTCCATTGTGATGCAGTAAATGTATTACTTGCATTTCCTGCTATATCGGTTTTTGCTGTATAAACTTTACCCTCGTGCCTAATTATATCACCAACAAAATAATCATTAAATTTATTATAAAAATCTAATTCAAATTTACTTGATTCATATAATGTTTCTAAATCTCTTTCATGTACAATTTGATTTGTTGTTTCATCTAATAAAGGCAAACCGGGCCAATATAAATTAGTTGCATTATATTCGGCGTCTGTTAATACCGGAAATTCTATGCGGTCAGTTGGTTTATATACCCATCTAGAATCGCTTGGGGATAATGTAACTTTTTCATCAAATAGAACTTCGTCTTGAGTTATACCATCTGCTGATGCATCTAATGGAAATTCTATTAATTGTGGTTCTAAATTAACCTCGTCCGTGCTTAATTGAAATTCATACACCAAATTCTTTTCTGTAGCACCAGCATCTGCCAATTTAAACATCCATTCTTCATCTACAGTTACATCAGTTAATTCACTATTAATATCTGTACTTCTACCAATGTTAGTATTAACGCTAGGTGTACCTGCTTTATGAATTAATCCTTTCCAAAATTCAAATGCAACATCTTTATTATATAGCAAGTCTTTAAGATATTCTTTTGTATTGTACCCTAATGTTGCTCTACTAGCATCTATAAGTGCTTGATTTAAAACAGTTTCTTCAGTAGCAAAATACCCTCTATCAATGTCATTGACTGTTTTTTCAAAGTTAGGAATTAGTTTAGTATCTGTAACAATATAACCAGCACCTTTTGGAAGTCCGGTCCAGTCTCCTGTTTTTTGCCCTATAAATTTTATTCTATCTAATCTTAAAGCAAGTAATGTATTATATATAATATCTGCAAATACTGTATAACGATTAACAGTTATAACATGATCATATTCAATTACATTTAATCGTACAAAAAATAATTCTGTATTTTCTTCTAAAGAAGTTATAACACATTCGTATTCCCGTGTTGCAGGTGTATCTCCTTGTGATATGTCATCTAATCTATTAACATCAATATACTTGCTATTAATTCTATTACCATTTTTGTCAGCAATATTAAATACTTCATTGACTTTGCTAACTGCATGATCAATAAATCGTTTATTAGCATCTCGGAATATTAATTCTTTACTGTGTGGGGAAAGGTATACTTCGTCGCCTGTAACAATTACTGTTTTATTTTTGGCCCAAGCAACAAAATCACTAGCCGCCTTATTCCAATCATTATACCCCTCAGTACCTGCAGGATCATATGTTTTATATACAACACCTATACTTTCATAATACCTACCTAAATTAATTAGAAAATCATATACATCTTCTATCCTTGTATATTCTGCGCCGTATGGTATTTTTAATATAGTACCAGTTGTTATTAAATATTTTGTAACTGTAACAGTAGGAGAAGTATTTAATATTTCTACAGTTTGAGATGATCCCATTTTATTACTTTCAGTTACGTTAAACGAAGATAAAATAGTATCACCACCATGTACTTCAAATGCAGTACCATTGAAAATAACACGTACTCCACTTATACTAACTTGTTTTAACGGAGCACTTCTATAAAAGTGTACATGAAAATCTTCTTCTGGTACGAACTTTTCATTAGTTACGCCCAAAGTATCTACAACCAGTCTGGTAGAATTTTTATCTGTGTATCCTTCTAATTTAAATGATAACCTAACATTTAATACTTCTATAAACTTTATGAAATTTATAGGTTCTGTAACATCTACATTATGTACGTTTTCTATTAATAAATTGTTAATACCGCTACGTTGATTTAAAACATTAGCTACGGTTGTAAATCTACAATCTTCGGGATCATCGCCGGGTTTTGATTCTAAATGTACTTCCATGTCTTCTGGACGTACTCTTTTTCTAGTAACATTATTTAAATACTCTTCCTTGATAATTATTGTATCAGTAATATTCCATTTTAATTTAAATAAATCAATTGGTCGAAATTTAATAAGTGTTTCTAATACTGCCCATTGAAATTTTTCATCGTTCTGCCACGTTAATTCTACATCACTAAGATCGCCAAATTTAAAATCTGCTTGGGCGTTTACTGTACTAGGTGCTGTAACTAAACCTGTTGTAACTGGATTTAATAATACACCGTCTACTCCTACAGGTGTAATAAAATCTGAACGAATTCGTTGCTTGACTTGAATTAAACTACCAGGGACACCTTTCATTCCAAATTTAAGTGCAGAAATCATTGCAGTTCGTTTAGCATCATCGCCGCCATTTGTTGTATCTAGCCATGTATAATGTGTATCCCACCATTCGGGTTTTTGTATATATCCTAACATTTCCCATGGTGTTGTATCGGGAGTTTTTGTATCATAGAACCAATTAAATACTCCACGAATATGTCCTGGCATATTTAAAGAACTATAATTATGTGTTAACGGATCACCTGCTGTGTAATTGGTATTTTTAAATGCCGTATTGCTTATACTAACACTATTTTCATGTGCCCAACTATTAAATCTATCTTCTTGTATATCATTCCAGTCGTCACGTGATGCCCATGTAGATCTTTTTGCGCCCGGTATAATATCATAATAATCTTGATTATATAATTCAATTAAAGTACCGTCGCCCTGATGGAAATGTTCGTCAGCAATATTACTATAAATTCTATTTTCTAATTCTAATACAGCATTATCTATATCTGTAATTCCTGTTACAGGAATTTTAATACCATCGTGTGTTAGTATATTACCGCCTGATGATTCTGGTTTATATATTGCCCATAGTCCATTTTTTTGAAGTGAAGTAGGAATATAACTTACACTATCACTACTTACAGTTCTTACTAAGACTGTGCTACCGGATGCTGGTGCAGTACTAAATGTAACTACATTATCCTTTAAAGTATATTCAATGCCATGACTACGTTGTAGTACATCATCTACGTAAACATAAACATGATTTTTATATTCGTTGGTACTAATAGTACCACCGTGGGTAAACTCTACTAATATACCATCAGCTGTATATGTTAGATCGTCATAGTTAGTATAAAATGCCATATGACTATGTGCAAAAATAAAGTTACTATTTTTACCAATACTCAATTGTGTTAATGTATTATCGACTATATCCCTAACAGTAGTTCCAGTAGGCGAAGTATCAACTACTTTCTTTACAGTGTTAGTAAATTTGTTACGAAATCTTTCCCATTCATCTGCAACATATCTGATACTATTAACAGTATCATAATTGTTATCTGTTAACAGAAAAGCATTAAGGACAGCAGGAAATACATGTTGATGAATTTTACCTTGAACATTTTGTTTAATTATATGGTGTGTTGCTCTTCCGTCACTACCGGGATTTAATCCTATTCCTGGATGTGATAATTCTCCGTACATTCCTTTAGAATTTAAAATAATTTCACCAAAGTGATCAAATATTTCATGAAAACTTATTTCTGTTGGTTCAGCATTTAATGGATTAGCTTGTATTTGATTACCAACATCATAACGTTCCTTGCTAGGATTAAATGTATGCCATTTAATATCAATTATATCATTTTCATTTAATGCTGTAATTATTTGTCGTGGATCATCTAAACATGGATCATCATTTATTGGAAGCGTAACTGTAGAACCTGTTAATTTCCAATCTATTTCTGGTATTGCTAATCTACCATTATAATATACCTTAGGATAATAATCACCACCTCTTTGATTTAAATCATGATCGATTATACCAGTATCTTCATCTAAAGCATATAATTTTCCTTTTGCTGTTGATGTACTATTGCGATATGTATATACCCAATCTGTATCAGCCGGAGTTAATGTAACTGTACCATCTGTTATAGTTGTTACTGTACTATCAGGATGTACTATTACTAATGATTCTGTCGGATGATGAAATTCTATTTTATGATCTTGTGCTTGCGTAATAAAAACTTCTGGATTATTTCCATGCATTGGATGTATGCTAGTTAATCCACCATCGGCTTCCTTAAGGTACCATGTAAATTTTGTATCATCCCATGTTACAAAATACTCTGGTACATTTGTTATTCCATATATGTCAACTAAATCGACACTCAATGATGTTTCGTCTGCTATTTTAATATTTTTAGTAACGGGTAATCTAGTATTAGATTTTTTCCAACTATTATCATACTCTTCGTATCCATAATTATAAAAATAGTAATAACCTTCAATTTTAATTTGGAGAGGAAGTTCTTTCCAAAGATATCTTTCTGTACCTTGGTCCCAATTAAAAACTAAATTTTGATAGTTTTTATTTAAAAGATTATCTGTTTCTGTTATACCATATTTTGTTTTAAATCCTAATTCAACATCTGTTCTTGTTCCTTCTACGTAGGAAAATAGTTTATTTCCTGTAAAAGTTGTTGAAGGAAATAAAGAAGTATTACTTAATTTAGAATTTGTATCTGAATATAATTCAAATAAAGGTGCTTGATTAGTTTTTGTTTTTTGTTGAGCTACTGTCCATGTAGTACCATCAAAATAATATTCACGACCTTGATTAGTCAGAGCAATTTGAGTTAAATCTCGTCCTTGTATTATAACTGTTTCCCCAAGACTTGGTGTACCTGTACCATCGCGTGAATCTGTTATTTCTGTTAGTGTGACACTTGTACCTACTCCGCCTATTTTAAAAATACGATTATCATGCGTAGGAATAGCACTTCCTTCTGTTACATTCGTAAATAAAATTGTTTCATCATTTGCAAAAGTAATACCGTCAATAATAACACTAGTCGTACCTATGAAATTTCTCGGATCATTAATTGTACTTGTTGTATATGTAATAGGTGCTCTACTAAAATCCCCATGCTCGTATAATTGTATGTTACGTTCAAATTCAATAATTGGCCGTCTTGCTTTGCGTTTTTCCATTGAACTTACTGCAACAGTTTTACCTAGAAATTCAAGTATATCATTAATGGTATCAATATGGTACCATTGATTTATGCGTGACCAAATATTTTTATCTCTTGCTCCACGTTGCATTACCAAATATTCTTTAATATTAAGAACATTTTCATTAGCATTAAAATCAATTAAATCCCAATATGCTTGTTCTGTTGTATCTATAGAAGCATCAAATGTATACGTACCTATCCATGGGGTAATTGATAAATCTATTAAAAATATACTATCTGTAACACCTTCAACGATGTAAAATTTACCCGTATGTTCGGGATAGGCAGCTGTAATAGTAGAACCAAATTTAATTTTCATGCCATTTTGTAGAGCAATTTTTTTAGTTCCACTTGTATAAGTGTAAAATTCTTTACCTACAATTGTTGTGGCAGGATTAAAACTACCGTCTATTTCAATAGTAGGAAGTCCTGCTTCTAACCAATAAAATAAATTATAGTTAACAAATTTATTTTCATCAATAGGTGGTCGCCATACAAAATTATCAGTATTAAAAACTTTATTATGATCGAATGTATCTGTATCACTTAATTCTAAATCAATTTTTAATTTATTAACTATATCATCATATGTTATATGTAAGTCTGGTTCATCTACTCCTTTATAGTCACTAGTGATAGCAGGTTCAAATTGGTATTGATTTTTAAGTGTGGAATTAGCATCATGATATATATCAACACCGTTGTTAACCAATCCTTTTTTACTACCATAATGAGCGTTGACTCGTACTGCGCTACCATTACTGATTAATTGATCTAATGTACCGTCTAGGAATTTTTTATTAACATTAGATTTTAAATAGTCAGGTAAATGTTCGACGGTTTTTCTATAACCAAGATCGTGACCAGTTCTACCTGGAATAGTTAAATTTTTATCTATAGCTTTTGCTGTTGATTTAAAATCTTTTGTCATGTCGTACTAATACCTATTCTTAAATTAGTTGCTGTAATTTGATCGATAATTTGTACATCAGCTACCTTTGCAGAACTTATAAAAAGTTCATCGGGTTCAGGTGTAACTTGAAATAAATTACCAAACAAAGACGGAGCATCTTGCGGTACTATAACTATAGACGCAATATGTCCTGTTAATTCTTTATGAATATATGTACTCATTTCTGTAAAATAAAATATCTCGCCAAAATCCCAATTTTCTAATGCAAAGTATTCATTAATTTTTTCAATTACTTTAGCTCTAATTTCATTATCTGTTAAGGATGTACCTGTTGCCTTAACAACTTTAAATTTTGCTCTTAAACCATGTACTGCACTTGCGCCGAATAAAACCTTATACTTTCCTGGAAAATATAAAATATGATCGCTAGATGCTTTATTTCCTTCCAATGCGGCATAGTCTATTTTTAATTGTGCTGGATTAGCAGGAAGAGGCCGCGTTATTTCCTTTCCATCTGTTTCTAACCATTTCCTATATTCAATATCATAATTATTAGTTAATATATACGTTTCAATTATATTTGTAACACTTGGATCAATTCTAATATTTGTTAATGCAATATGTTTCCAATGGAATTTTAAATTTTTTCGTCCAGCATATGTAGCCGTTATTACATCTCCTGTTTCAGCAGGTATTGTATATTCATTTTTATCGAATATTGTTGTTGTTAAATCTAATGTTGTTGTTCCTACTAGATTCAAAAATGCTTCTGGATCATTTGGTACAAGATCATTTTCTGGATCTGCTATTGTAATCATTACTTTAGTAGGATCTACGTAACCATCTGCAAATACAAAGTTTTTAGTAATTTTAAAATTAAAATCTTCATTCATTGCGTCTACAGATGCTGGCTGAGTATTAATACCTAAAACAAGTATATCATCACGTTTCTTTTTTAAAGTTTGACTATCTAGTAATTCTAGATAACGAGTATTAAAAAATCTAACATCTAATTTACTACCAAATACATACCGCATAATTCTAGTAACAATAGTATATTGATTTGTAGTATATTCTATTTTTATTAACCAACTATTATCTAAATTAGCATTTGTAGCATCACCTGCTTTTGTTAAACTAAAAGAACCGGTGCCTAAATTAGTAGCAAGAACTACATGCCATGTTCCTAATAGGTAATCATATCTTATTCCAAAGTTAGTTTTTAAATCCAATTGAGCAATAATTGCTGTTAGTTCTGTTGCTATAAAAGTAGAATTATAACGTGGAATATATCTGTTAACAGTTACAAGATTACCTATTGTACCTGCAGGTATTATTCTGTTTAATCCAATTGTACCATTGCCTTGCACTGTAAGACCGGTATAGTTTCCTGATGAATCAATAACACCCAAACCACTACCATCTACAGTTGAAATTGTTGCCCAAATAGTTGCATGACCACCCACTGGCCTCGCAACACTACTAATTAATGTAGTGCCGTCTTGTGAAAACCAATGATCGGTAGGTGCTTTAAATTCTATTAATGATCCTTTCCTAAAATGTTTAGTATCTATTGTACTTGTATCGCCCACTTTTTGTACTACACTACTTAAAGTAAAAAAGCCAGTACTTAAATTACCGCCAGTGCCTGCTTGATTCCAAGTAATATTTGCTGTTGTTGCAGTTATAATAGGAAACTTATCATAATACAAATTAATTAATTCTTCATCTCTAATTTGATTTGCAATATCTTTTTCTGCAATTTCCCTTGTAGTTTTAAGCGAAGGCAATGCTATAGTAGAACGATTTTCTTTATCTTCTTTATATATAAAACCATCGTCGCTGAATATATCTAAATCTTTAAATGTTCCTGTCGGATCATTGATATCGCTATAGCGACTGTGCCCACTGTGTGTTCTGTTAATTGCTCTAATCTTTTTAACATTAGCTGCATTTGAATATGGATAAACAGAATAATCTTGCGCCGTGATCATCCTATCTTGTGTTGCATATACTAACGGTGCGGCTAATTGAATGTCTGCTATGCTTTGACTGGCACTACCATTACTAACTGTAGATTGTAAACTTAATGTCAATGTTAGTGTTTCACTTTCGCCAGCTTTAGTAACATACGGAATTGCTACTGTTTTTTCTGTTAAATCTACAGGACGAGCAATTATATTTTGTCCTGTACTTACTCTGTGCCATACTCTAATAATATCTGTTGGAACGTCACCAAATCTACCATCTGCAAATTTAATAGAAATTTGATCATTATCACGCGACACAACTCTAAATATTTTTCTAATACTTTTTTGTAACGAATTAAAAATAATATTGTTACCTACTAGGTTATCAACCTTGGTCCATTCTTTTGTTATGGTGCCTGCTTCTGATATATTTTGTACCCATACATCACTTTCATTAATATTATTTGTAGCGATGTCTAATATTTGATTTTCTATAGGTGTTGCAATTTGAAAATCTGAAAAGGATAATGTTCCTTCTTTAAACATTACAAAAAATCCTGTGTTAATAGAGTCTATACCTAAATTATCATTTCGATATAGTATACCAAACCTACTGTCAGGATCGGGTATTTCTTCTTCGACTACTTTTTTATCTTCAAAAGTAGAACTAACAATTTCTAATTTTGTTGCTATATTACTAATCACAGCAGACATCCCGTAAATAATATCATTCGGGGTTGGTGTATTGATAGCATATCGCTGTGTTTTTATACTATCTACTGTGCCTTCATTG
>Ga0310345_10002761_pt1 | contig 17336 bp, 1 predicted proteins | sample HC15DNA20500_MG_FD_204667 | JGI IMG/M metagenome (GOLD analysis project Ga0310345, IMG submission 204667) | Marine microbial communities from station ALOHA, North Pacific Subtropical Gyre - HC15-DNA-20-500_MG | ecosystem: Environmental > Aquatic > Marine > Oceanic | place: Pacific Ocean: North... | reverse complement strand
CTGGTATCGGTCAAGATCTAACTCCTGTTGATGATTTTGTTGTTCAGTTTGTAAGAGAACTTGAAGAATTAAACATTACAGCAGAAGCTCCTTTTACAACTTCGCCACTTGCAGAAGGATTTACTGCTTCCTTACCAGCTCCTTCTACAGTAATTGAAGACGAAATTACTCCTAAATTACCTGTAAGTCCAGCTGCAAAACCAACACCACCTCCACCTACATTTTCAGAAAAAATTGCTAGTGAAGTTGAAGCTTTAAAGGCTATTTCTGGTCGTACTCCTACTACAGCAAGAGAACCTTCTATGGTACGTCCTGATGGAGGTTTAGATTTTAGTGCAGTTAAAGCTAACGAACAACTAACTAATATTATAGCTGAAATAGGTGCCGATAGTAGAAGATTGAAATATCATTCTCCTGTTGATAAACAATTTGGACCAGGATTAGCTAGACATGCAGATAAAACCTGGTCAATAACTACTGTAGATGGAAAAACTATTTATGGTTTAGATCAAGTTACTGCTAGAGCATATAAAGTATATAACGAAAGATATGATGCAGCTTTAAGAGCCGGAGCTCCTACTTCTGTTATTACTAATAAATTTAATGAGTATCTACAAGGTTGGATTGATATTGGGTATAAAACACCTGCTCATGCTACTGTTGGATCAACTACTTTAGTTGAAAGAGCAGAGGAACACAATAATGGTCTTGCTAGTAGAGCTATACGCTTAGGCACACCATATGATCGTGATGCTGTTATTAGTGCTAATGATCTTGAACAATATAGAACTATTAAGCAAGGAACTGAATTAAGCCCTGATGATGTAGCATTTATGGAAACCTCTAAATTTAAACATATTTCAAAATTAGAGGCTAAAGCTCTAGAAAGTAAAGAAAGCTATAAGGCTGTTGTTAATGACGCAAATTGGGCAAAACAGTGGGTTCCAACAGATGATAAAGAATTCAGAGCTGCTCATATGGCTTTTAAAACCCTTCAAAAAACTGAAGGTCATATGTCAGCTTTGGGGAATGCAATATCCAATGATTTACTTACTTATATGGGGCAATTTGCCGGTAGCATCCCGTATATGACAATGCTCACTGCAGGAGGACCTATTACACAATCAGCTGTTTTTTATACTTTTGCTAAGGGTCAAAGCCGTGAGGCTATTGAAGAATGGGTTGCTGATAATCCTGATAAAGAATTAACACCAGAAATTGTTACACGTATTGAAGCATGGATGACTGTAGGTCTTCTATTTGAAAAACTAAGTGCTGGATATGTTGTAAAACTTTTAAATAGATCCCTTTCCCATAAAGCACAACTTGCTTGGGTTACAAAAGTAAGGGATGCTGTAAAATTACAAACTCCAAATAGCGTATTGAAGTTAGGAACAGTTGCAGGTAGATTTGCTTCAGCAATAGGAGTAGAAGCAATATCTGGAGGTGGTACTGAATTTTCAGAACAAATGGCAAAAGGTAAGCCAATCGATATAGATGCAATTGTCCATGGCGCATGGGCTGAAGCTGCAGCTATTCCTTTCGCCGGTCCTGGTATGATTGCTCAAAGCCAACTTAGTAAAGCTGCTATAGCTGCTATAAAGAATCCCGCAATTGATAATAAAATTAAAGCAGAAGAGCAAATAGCTAATCTAAAAACTAGATTAGCTTCTAAGGTTCCTCTTACATTTGGAGATACTGCTGAAAGCGAAGAAGCTCAAGCAGCTTTTAAGGAAGTTAATAATATACTTGCAGATGTAGAAAAAGGAAAGGAATCTCAAACATATAAGAAAATATATGATGATTTAATAAAAGGAGGAACACCGCACGAAGATGCAATAAAATTAGCTGACGAAATACTTGAAGATACATTTAAAGAATTAGTAAAAGACCAAAAAGGTGTTATTAGAGTATTAAATACTCCACTAGCTGTAACCGAAGAAACAGACATACGAAATAGATTTGAAATTACTATAGGAATATTAGAACAAGCTATTGCTGAAGGAGATATAGATAGAAAAAAAGCTAAGGATTTAGCGGAACAAACAGCAGCTTCACAAAGAGGACAATTAGTCTCTATTGAGGATGAAGCATTTGATTTAGCTCTAGCTGATATAGATGTATCTGAAACAGCTGATGTTGAAAAAACTTGGAAACAAATAGAAAAATTAGGCAATAGAAAGTTAACTGATGAACAAAACAAAGCTCTATCTGATGTTGCAGTAACATTTGAATCTCTAGTAGCTACTGAAACAACGAAGAAAGAAGAACCTGTTAGTTTTGGTAGTTTAGAAAATGTAGGCGATAAAAATATTACTACAGATGAAGTATTAGCAGAAGAAATTTCTGATCCTGATATTTCAAAAACAGATAAAGAATTTCTTAAAGCAGAACAAGATAGTAGAGAATCAGATAAAGAACGTAAAGACTTAGCTAAAGAATTAGCAGCTGAAGCTCAAGAAACTAAAGATAAAGATCTAGGACAAGTAAGTAAAGAAATTCTTCAGGGTAAATCTGAACAATGGAGAGGTTTTGATACATACCGTGCCTTAATTGAAGAAGTATTTAGAGATTCGACTGTAGCTGAATATTTAAGAAGCGTAGAAATTAGGCGTATTGAAGGTAATATGAATACGCTTTTAGATAATCTTGAAAAAAAGCTTGAACAGTTTAAAGCAGTACGAGAATTATTTAGAGCTAACCCACCTCAACCTTACACAACACCTCCATCAGCTACACATCCAAAAGGGCAAGAAATGCCCGCTAAAGTGTGGGTCATATATGGACATCAAGATACAAGTGAAGCCGGAAGGGTAATGACGTATACGTTTCCTACTAAGCCTGTTTCCATGTCTACCTATATTAATGAAAAAGAAAATAAAGGTAGAATTGCTTTTATTATTGACGCGAAATCTGACAAATTAATTAGAACACTCGAAGCTGAAGTACAGTACGGAAAAGATACAATAAAAGTTGTAGAAGGACATAAGAACACCTCCTATGCCAGAAAGTCTAAAGAACAACTAGCTAAGCGTAAAAAGACAGGTGAAATTGTTGGTTATTTAAGAAGGTTTATGACTGATAAACTTAGCCGAAAAACACTACTTACTCAAGAAGAGATAGAACAAGCAGAAATTGATAGAAAAGCTCCACCTCCTCCTATTACAAAAACTGTATATTCTGATAAAAAAGCATGGCCGACTATAGCTTTACTTAAAACTCAATTAACTGAGTTTAAAAAAGCACTGAAAAAGATAGAAGCTGAAATTGTCGAGAATGATGAGAGCAAGGATTACGATGAAGACAAGCAAGCTATACTAGTAAAAGAACGTGACAATATTAACGATCTTATTAGGGAAATTGAAAATGAATTAAAACTCCGTGAAGAAAAAGATGATAGAACTGAAAAACAAAAAAATGATGGTGTACTCACTGAAAAAATATTTACTAGTTTTAAAGATACAGCCGATGCTGTGCAATGGTTGATTGATAACTCAACTAATAAATTTTATGTTGCAGTAGCTAAGATAATTCAAAAATTAGTCGGTAAACATAAATTAAGATATGAAACTGAAAATAATAAACAATATAACGCTAAAGTTCGTATAAATTCAAAAGATAAAACAGTAACTGAATTAGTTTTTACTCCTAAAGGACTAAAAGAGGAAGCACTATTACACGAACTTATTCATGTAGCTCTAAATGAGAATTGGTATAAACCTAAAACAGCTGCACACAAAGCTGCTAGAGCAGAATTAGAAGATATAGCTTTTGAGTTTAAAAGAGTTTATGAACGTATGCTTTCTGATACGAGTGATAAAGATGGCGTATCTGATCTTGCATTTGTACAAAAAAGAATAAAAAGCATAGAAGATGCTCAAGAGTTAGTAACATATATTTTAACTAATAAACGTATGCAGGAAATTTTCAAGAAACTACCTGCACATAATAAAAAGGATGCCTCTCTTTGGTCACAATTTACAAAAGCTATTCGTAAATTATTAGGTTTAACTAAAGTATCTCACACTTTATTTGAAGAAATATTAGAAGCTACTGGCGTATTACTAGATAAAACTACCCCAGATGAAACTACTCCCCCTCCTACTACTTCTAAACTAAAAGAATTACAAGATGAATTAGAAGATGGTCCGAGAAATGCTTTACTACAGAGTCTTGCGGCGGCTAAAAGAGACAGGGATGGTGGTAATCCTAATGAAGGCGTTAAAGGGAAGACAGATAAGGAGTTAGAACGACTATACAATACAGGCATTAAAAAAATTAATGACTTTGTTGAGATAGCTAAAGCAAAGGGATGGGCCGTAGAAAAGATAGCCAAACAATTACTGAAAATTAAGAATAATAATCCAGTTTTACGTTTCGCAGGAGGCTACATTACTGGCGAGGGGTCTTTTAGTAGAATTATAAAAGCTGGTAAAATTCGAACAAGTAAAGAAATTCAAGCAGAAAGAGATGAATTAACTAAAAAAGATGCTCCACCACCACCCCCTCCTCCACCTACTCCTCCTGCATCTACATCAAGTAATGTTTTCCATTCTGATTCACCAGGAGTTAAAAGAGCATTTGCTAATTTTAATATAGAGGCTCTTGAAAAACAACAAAATGCAGGAAACAAGCTATTAAAAGATCCGAAAACAGTAGCTAAGCATACACCTGAACGTATTGCCCAACTTAAATTAAATCTAAAAGCTATAGAAATACAGCTTGAGTATTTACGTAAGGAGCAAGAATTAGGACTAGGTTTTTCTGCTCCAGAAATACGTAGAGGTATGGTTGTAAATATAGATAAGTTAAAGAAAAAATTAAATGATCATAAGGAAGGTAGTAAAGAACATAATAAATTATTAACTGAAATAACTGAAAGTGAAGAAAAACTTAAAGCATTAATCGAAAAAGATGCAGAGCTTGAATTAGATGAAGACGTAGATGAAGAAATAGAAGAGGAGGAGGAGGTAGAAGAAGAAGCTCCCGGACCTGAAGCCAAGAGACCTGCGTTATTTACAGACAAAGAAGGGAACATAAAGAAGGCTAATAACGGACAGTGGATTGCTATTGAAAAAATAAAAACTTGGTTCAAACAGAAATCTGAGCGCAGGAATAGTAAAAATAAAATATTTGTATTACAAGGTAGAGCTGGCACAGGTAAAACTACTATTGTTGAAGCTACTCTTAATACATTAGGAATACAGCCTGATAAAGTTAGATTTGCCTTACCTACACATAAAGCTAAGCAAGTAATTCAAAATGCTACCCAAGGTTATAGTGAGGACAACTTCTCTACTATTGATAGTTTACTAGGACAAAAACCAAAATTAGTTGCTGTAAAAGATCCAGAGACAGGAAAAATAATACGAGATAAAAAAGGAAAAGTTAAATCATACATACAAATATTTGTAAAAGATGAATCAGATGAGGCTCAAGAAGCCGCTGATAAAAAGATAAGAGGGAACGATGGGAAGTATATTGATTTAATTGTTATTGATGAAGCTTCTATGATTAATGAGAAGTTTACATCTGAATTAATAGAACTAGCAATAAGTAAAAATATACGTTTATTATTTATGGGAGATAATGTTCAATTACCTCCTATAGAAGATGAAGGCGGAAAAAAGCAAGAGGGTGTTGCAGTATCCTGGGTATTCGATACTGTAATGAAAATTTATCAAAAACCTCATGAACTACCCATTCCTGATACTAGCTATGCAAAATTAACGAAACGTATGCGACAGGATGAAGGTAATCCTATTTTAGGTATTACTGATATTCTTGCGAATGTTGCAGAATATATCCATAAAAACCATAAAGACTATATTAGAACTTATGGTAAGACAAAACTGGTAAGTTTTGTTCTGCCATTGATTAAAAGCAAGTATGTCGAGTATATGGAGGGAACTGTAGATCAGTGGAAAAAAGGTGAAAAAGGTATTGAATATGGCGAACCTGGTGATAAAGCAGTTAAAAGTTTTGCTGAAGAATATATAGCAGCTAAAGAAAGTAGAAATGAAAAAAATATTAAATTTATTACTTATAATAATGCGGAACATCCAACAACTAAAGCCCTTAGAAAACGAATTCGTCCATTAATTTTTCCGGAGGTTGATTCTAAGAAAGCTGAGGATATAGAAGGTACGCCTTTTCTTTTAGGTGAGCGGATTGTACTAGACAAAAATATAAGTATTTTAAAACGAGGAGAAGCCGCACGTCCTGAGGATATCCATAATGGAGATGAAGTTATTGTACAAGAAGAAATATCTGATGGAACAATAAATTATGAAAATATAAGAAAAATTCCAGTACGTTTTTTAAAAATTAAAACAGATGAAGGAGTTCCATATACACTAATTCTTGATAAACCTAGTGAAACAGAGTTCTGGCCTGATGGTAATCCTAAGTCAGAGTCTCAACAATATATTTATAAGCAATTAACTGAGTATGAAAGAACTGAAGGTAAAGATAAAAAAATAAAAATAGAATTATTTACTAGTGGCTTAAGTTCTGCTTATTTAATTGATAGTCATAAAGCACAAGGTAGTACTTACGATACTGTTTACGCTAATTATGGCAATATATTATCTGGTATGCATGGGGCTGATTTTTTATCTAGAGTAAATTCCTTGTATGTTGCTACTTCCCGCCCAAGACATAGACTTGTATTAGTTGGTGGAAGTAAATTAACGTTCGGTTCAGGAAAAGAATTAAAAGCAAATAAAAAAATAGAAAAGAAGTTAAAAGCTGGGCCTCAAAAAGCAAAACCAAAACAAAAGCCAGAAGTAAAACCAGAGACAGAAAAATTTACACGTCTTGATGAAAATGGTGTAGATATATCAGTAACCGGCACAGTTATTAAACATGGAGACAAAGCAGTTCTAGGTATAACTAAAGCACTCGATAATAACGGGTTTGATGTAATTCAGATTAGTACCAAAAAATTTCTATCTGGATTAACTAATATTGCTGATGAAATTCATGCAATTGAAGCAGCTAAATCATTAGCTCCAATACTAGCAGCAAGAGAAGCAGCTCAATCAAGACAAAAAAGAAAAACTACACCTCCGAAAGAGAAAATAACAACAACCTGGAAGAGAGTTAGATTTCACCTAGATCCTAAAGAAGCAGATACGATAGATAAATATTTAACTAGCCCAATTGCAGGTTATAACGAAGATGATTTTCTAAGATTTATAAATAGCCCTTCTTCCAATTTGCTTGATAGAGCAATTGAAAGAACAGAAGTAGAAGGTTCAGAAGGTGGAGCATTTGAAGCAGCAGAAGCTTCTGCTGAAAATTCTGCATTAAAGGTAATACAAAGATTACGTAAAAAACTTAATCCTGAAGATGAAGTTAGTGCTTCTATTGAAACATTTTTAGATGAGTGGGATAAGCCTTGGAGAAGAAAACGAACATGGTGGAAAGATAGAGATAAAATTGCAACTGCAGATTTCAGTCATATAGAACCCGGTCTTATAGCAGTTAAAGTATATGTAGATGATATTGGTGATGAAAAAGTTATCTCAGAAAAATATGGATCTAAAGTTAATGGAGTAACAATTACTCAACACGTTGATGTAATAGAAGCACATAACTTAGATTTTGATAAAGTAACACCTGGATGGATAGGTAGAGATGGTAGTTTTATTTTTAATCCGTTAGCTCCGCCTGAATCTGATATTAGTCCTTCTATTGATTTTGAAGGTGAAACAGATCTTGACAAGGCTATTAAAAAAGTAAGAGAAAAGATTGCAGCCGATAGTAAGAGAGTCATCAAATTTTTTGGGAGAGAAGACAGAGAAATTGAAGCTGATATTAGAGAGCTTTCAAAAGAGAAAGGAAACGAAAAGGAGATTAAAGATGCTACCGCAGAACTTGCCAAACGAAGGGAAGATAGAAAAGCTAAAAGAGAGGGTGAAATATCTGATGAGGCTCCTCCAATATCTGATGAAACTTCTGACGATGCTGGAAAAGGTACGGGTACCGATAGAAGTCCGAAACAGGAAGAATGGGGAGAGCTTACTCAAGGAATAATTGATGACTTTAAAGACACAGCTGATGCTATTCAATGGTTAGTTAATAATACACTCAATAATTCTTTTAGAGTAATAGCTCAAGAAATACTAAGTAAAATTGATCCAGGCAGTCCTATAGAATATCAGGAGGTACTCGATGATATAGAAGAAACTAGTATGGCACCCTTTATACCTGGTGAAAATGTTGGAGGAACTTCTACCTTTCGACCAGATGGTACTCACAAGGAAATAAAAATAGGCAGGATAGGATTAAGAGAAATCACACTACTACACGAACTTCTACATCAAGCTGCAGGTGTCACATACAGAAATCCTAAAACCCCAGAACAAAAAGCAGCTATTAAGCAATTAAAAAAGATAGCTAAAGAAGTAGGCAAGGTTGCAAATAGTGACGCTAAAATAGAGAAACTTATAAAGGATATTGTAGAAAAGTACCCGAATCAAAAACTACGGCATGATCCTGTTAAATTAAAAACTGCATTAAAAGCTATAGGACATCCTAAAGGAGAAGAGTTAATAACTCATGGATTAACTAATTCCTATGTACAGTTTATTCTTCAAAATATGGAGGGACTTAGAACACCTCCTATTAAAGAACCTAGTTCATTATGGGAAAACTTTACTCAAAGTATTCGAAAACTATTAGGCATACCAGATAGTGTAAATCCTACTTTATTTGACCAAGTATTAGAAGCCAGTGCTGTACTTATAGGCGATGAAAGGAAAGCTGATAAGCGTTTCTTAGCTAAAGAATCTTACAGTAAACAAGCTTTCCATGCTCTATACCCGGAAATTATTACACCAGAGGGAGAACTAGCAGATAAAGCAGAGCTAGATAAGAACAGTAGTCTATTAAATCGATTAGCTAAGCAGTTAACTATATCAGCGACAGAAGAACAGGAAGCAACAGATGATAAATCTGGGCTAATTGCAGGCATTAACTCTATCCTTAAAAAATTACCAGAATCCGTAAATTTCATAGAAGGAAGTCCTGTTCTATTTCCAGCCACTGTTAGGACAGAAGAACTACAGAAGAATATCCTTGAACGAGAGGCATTAAAAGGATTAGAAGGTGACGCACGGTCATTAAAAATACAAGAACTAATGGCTAAGAATCAAGAAATGGTTCTTGGTCTTTTAGGTAAAAGGTTTTCTGAATTAGTTGGGATGCGCCCCGGATCACGAGGTATTCATACTATTCCAGATGAAGCATTTGTTTATGATATAAACCACGGACACAGATTATTAAAACAAGCTTTAATTGATTTAATGAGCAAGCCGGTAGTTGCAGAAGGAGATCAATTCCTCCTACCATTTTCGCCAGATGAAACTAAAAAAGCTGAGATAGAAAAAGCAGCTAATACACTTGTTGAAGAATACATAATTTATAAAAGAAGATACAAAAATATAGCTTACGATTTAAATAGTCGGACTAATACTGATATTGATGAATCTACTGGTAAGAAGATAGGACCAAAGATAAATCTTTCTCTAACAGATTCTCTGTCATTGCTGCATAGAATTGATCGTGGAGCTTTTTTAGAGAAGACGAATAAAGATGAATCCGAAACAGACCCAAAAGGAAATGGTAGATTACCTCCACAATTGGTTTTTACAATGATGCTAGGTATAACAGTCTGGAGACAATACCACAGAGATAATATTGCATTTCAACATAAATCTGATAAAGAGAGGTTCTTATATAATTCACAAGATGAACTAACTACAGATGAAAGTACACAACTCGATTATATTAAATTTAATTATCAAGAAACTGCAAATGATATTGGTTTAATGATTGCGAGTATGATGAAGATGTTTGCTAAAAAAGATGTCAAACATGCTGATTTATACTACAGTAATTTAATCCCGCAACTTGGTATGGCAGCTCTGCAAATAGAACATGGTAGATTTGACAAGAAAACACTTGATAATGAAAATTATGCAGATTCTGATCATGCTAGTACACCTTATGATGAAAACTCTAAAATTCAAATTGAGGTTCGTAGGTGGACGTTCGATCCTCCCTATGCAGAGAATCGTAATTATAATAATCAAATAACTGAAAAAGAAGCAGGGGAATTAAGTAGTGCAGTCGATGTAAATGGAAATAAATTATATAGAAATAAAGTAGAACCAAATAATGGAAAATACAAACATATTCGAGTTAATACAGATAAGCCAATTACTAAAAATCAATCTCTTGCATTAAAACTTATACTAAAAGCTGTCAATTCTAATGTAGATCCAGAAGCAGATTTCCCACTACAGACTCCAACTAAAGTCGATAGATTCATTCCTAAGGCTATAGGAGGAGTACCCAATAGAGTCTTTGGAGTACTTAAAGATATCCAGAAAAATCCATCGACTGCTAATAAGGCTATGGGTGTTGTAGCTAAATTAGCTAATTCTAAATATAGGAATGTTTTAGATGGAATAGTAGGAATTGAAGATCTTGGTACTGAAGAAGAACAAAAAGCAACTCATAAATATGTCAGACAATCAACAAAGTCTGCTAATGATCATAAAAAGAATGCTCTTGATGCAATTTTAGAAGCTTTCTCTTTAGGTTATCTAAAAGAATTCTTTTATAAATATAAACTTCAAAATACACTTCGTATTTTACAAGAAGGAAAAATTAATCCTCAACAAAGTAAAGTTCATAGATCTTTAGTTAGAACCTATGAACCTATGCAATATAATGAAAATAATATTGAATTATTTAAATTAGCTGTTGTTCATAATTTTGGAGTTAAGATACATCTCCAAGAATATAATAAATCAATGCGGCAGTTTAACGATATTATATCTGATGAGCACGTACAGATTGCTGTAAAGGCAATAGCAAATCTAGAAGACAAAGGTCAATTAGAAAAATTAGCTGAAGCATTACCGTTAATTCAGGATAAATTCAACGGAGATGTAGGTCTATTTCCTGCATTGACAGGATTATCTGAATACATGCCTAATGGTATTCCAACCGCTCCAGAATCAGAATTTACATCAGATCTAATTTTCGAAGCGGATGCCCAAGCTAGCGGGCATACCATAAATATTCTTCAATTCCCTCAATTTCGTGATGCAGATGGAAATAATATCTTAGAAGAAACGTTAAATAAAGTCGGTATATACATCGGTAAAACTGAAGAAGAGACCTATCATGATCCAACTAAACCTGGTCCTTATAATGACCTAGCTTCACTAATTACGAAGTATGAAGGACTTGATGCTGCTGAACAGCGCATGGAAGAAGATAAGCAGTATTTTGTACCTAAAAATTATGAAGATAAAAATATCGCTATTAATAATAGATACCCAGATATGGGTAATGAAAAGGATTTACGTGATGTTGTAAAGTATCCTTTCATAATGTCCATTTATGGTGGAGGGGATGTAACCATTCCTCAGCATGTTTCTAAACTAGTAATTAAAAGTCTTTATGTTTCATTAGATAAATTGCAAAAAGCATATATAAGTAGTTCAGAAAAAATTACAACATTCAAAGTAGAATTAGAAAAACCTAAAGAAACATATACAGATTATTATAAAATTCTTGAAATAGAGAGAGATGCTAATAAAGCTACTATACTGCGAGTTTTTAGGAAAATTAAGGCAGAAAGAGATGTAACGCAACAAGAGCGAACAGCTGTCAATACTTTAATTAATACAGGTAAGCGTGAAAGTTATGATAAGCAAATAAAAAAATCAGATGAAGCGAATCTAACAAAAGAAATAATTGAAGTAACAGGTAAAGAGGATTTTATTAAAGGAGAGGTTATTCCATTTGTAAATGATTTAACAATTATAGAAGCTTTTAAACAAGCAGAAGGTAGACAAATAGCAAAAGCTTTTGAGGTAGTAACAAGTATCGCAGCAATTAGTAATGGAATTGGCAAATCTCAAGATTTGGATTTTAATGATTCCCATATAATACGTGACATGGGTAATGTGCTTTCTCCTAGATTTCATTATGCTTTAAAAGATTTAGTTGGAGGTACTAAAGCAGCTAGAGATGCTGTAATAGCAGAAGGTGAAATACTGCATGCTATATTCAAAATTGCATATGATGAGGCGTACGAAAAAGCACTTATTATTTCTAAAGAAAAAAGAGATGGTGAAGGCAAGATTATTAGACCTGAAATTAAGAGAAGTTCTTTAACAGAAAAAGAAACCATAGCTCTTATCAGAGAAAAATTAATAGATATTTTTCCTCAAATATCAAATCCTCTAGCTAACCAATCAGATTCTGCTATTGATCGGACAATCAGCTTACTTAGAGCTGTACCTGGTAAGGAAAAGAATCATCTGGAAACAAGTCAATTTAGATTTAAAAACCAACGAAATAGCACAAGTGTTACTGAAACCAGTCATAGAACTGTTGGTTATGAGTTACCGGGAGTTGCTGCATTAATTCGTGGGATCATTAATTTTGATGCAGGAGCATTAACAGAATTATTGAACACAATCCCAACGCTTGGACCAATACATGACTCTACAACTGGTAGTCCTAAGTTATTATTAAAGGCTACTCCAAGATATGGAAATGTACTTCTAAAAATAAATAGGGAAAATAATATATTAACTAGAATTATAGAACAAGTAGATAAAACTATTAAAAATGTAAGTCCTGAAATACTGGAAGAAGCTAATAAGTGGATTCTAGAACATGGATATCAAAACAAAATAGCTATGAAAAGAGGAGATAAGCCGCTTTCGATTGAAAAAATAAGAGATCAGAATGCTATCGCTCAAAGAGTTAATCAACGTGCTTTAAAAGAGATGCACGATAGGTTTGATAACGAAGGAGTCAATGCCACAAGTCACATGTTTATCCCTAAAAAGGAAAAAGGTGATGACACAGATAATACACTATATAAAGAAGAAAGAAAAAAAGTAGAAGATACCGTAGAACAATTATCTTTGGATTTTAAAGATGTTGAGGATACCCCACTTGCTGATGATATTGTGCCATCACAGGAACTCACTGATAGGTTAAAGGAATTTACATCATTAGATAACCTACGTAGGGATAATCCTGCACCTGTAGAAGATCTAATTGGAGATCTCCAAACAGATACTATAATGACTATGTTTAAAAAGATTCAAGCAGAGTCTAGTAATTACTATAAATCTCCTAAAGATATGAGTGCGCATACTTCTATGTTAACAGAAGTGTTTGATTTGTTGACTCAAGGTATGGATGCAACAACGCGTATTACTCTTGTCACAGAGCAAATTGATGGGATTACACATGGGCGGTTTACTGAAGAAATTAATAGAATAAGACTATCTGTCAGTCGTAAACCGCCTTTAGCTGTTAATTCTCAGTCACCCCAGGAAGTATACGTGCATGAAGTGGTGCATGCTATGACTTCTATTGCAATGAGAGAGAGCCCATTAGTTGTTAAACGTGTTGCAAGATTATACAACCAAATAGAAAAACAACTAAAAGTTGACTTTAAAGGTAAAGGACACCACGTATTTTTAGCAGGAGTTGAAAATCCTTCAGTCGAAGACAGAGCTATGGCTCTAAAGCAATATAATTTTATATTTAATTATCCTGAAAACGAAGCCAACAAACTGCATGAATTTTTAGCTTATGCTTTAACTAACAAGCAATTGAGTGATTTCATTAAAACGAAAGATCTTAAATTGCCTGAACGAAAAGGAATTTTTAGCCAGTTAATGCATATATTAGATGTTCTTATAGATACTTTTGTAAAATTACTTAATAGAAGATTTTATTCTAAGTATGGATCTAAGTATTTCTTACAGAATATAAATGCATATCATGAAATGTTAGCAACAGTTGAACATCTAGTAGCTATTCAAAGTAAACATCAAAGTATATTGATGAAGCTCCAAAGTAAGGGCTATAAATATCTATCTATGGCTGATAAAAAACTTCTTGAGTTCCAAAATAAACTCTTTATAGAAATGTCCACTCATAAGGATTCTCCATTACTTGGAATTCCTTCAGACCCGGATGACGGAAGTATCGCAAGTAAAGTAAGGACGGTAACGGGTATTGCATCTATAGTACCTAGATTAGCTCTTAGTGATGATCCGGTATCTCGTGAAGCAAGAGAACTTCCTTTTACTGTTTTAAAAGAATTTCAAACTCAAAATGCTATCCATAAATTACTCAACAAAACACTACGTTCTGTTGCTGATGAAATAGGTGGAGGAGTATTAAGTGAAGCATTAATTGAACAACTAATGCATGCTAAAGTTAATATATCTAAAGCACGACAGACACATGAAAGATATATCACCGGATGGTTTAATAAAATATGGAGATCAGTTGATGCTACAAAAGATGGGGCAATGCCAGTAGAGCTCAGAGAAGCTATAACTTCTGTAGTATTACAAACAGATCTAACAAGTCTTCTTAATATAAATATATCTGGTAATGATATTATAAAAATATTGGGAGATAAAAAGTTTCGTGAAAGAGAGCTTAGTGCTATTGAAAAAACTTTTAAGAAATCAAGAGGAAATAAAGATAAAGCATTGCAATGGGCTAGAGAGCTTGGTTTTTGGCTTGCTACAGGAAACAGATCACTACCGCTTCCACATACGAATGCATATACAATTGCACATAAGTATTTAATAGATCCTACTAAAACAGATATCGCATACTTAGATGCATACGCAACAATATCTTCATTAGAACATCTTAATCCTACAGAATTAACACAAGTTAAAGGTTTAGGTGAACGGGAATTTGCGAAGAATGCTACGGTAAATGGTTTTACTGATCTATTGCATGCTCATCGCGTGTTTAAAGAGAATTCTCTCGAAGGACTGTTTTACGGTAATCCTACTCAAATGATTAAAGGCTATATTGTTGAACGGGTAGATAATTTAACCCATATAAAGATTGGTACGATTGGTGAGAAAAAACAAAAGGAACAAGAGGGGTATCATGAAGCATATAAATTAGCGGATATTCCAGGTATCTCTACTGATTTAGCTCGTAATACTATATACGTTACTCGAATAATACCTGAGGTTACTGATGCATCAGGCATAATGTCTACTACTAATCAACGTGCTATGGGTACTACCTTAACAGAAATCTATAGTGAAAATCCTAAGTTCTGGCATAAAACAGGAGAAAATAAAGATAAACCTGATTTCCGTTTAATAAAAGCAACTATTAAATTAGTTAAACAATCAGAAGATAAGAAAGCTAAAGCTTCAAAGGTAAAAGAAAATCCTAAACTACGACTTACTCCTATAATGGATGAGAATCAAAATATCACTGATTTTAGAGTCATGATGAATCATGAAGATACTAAAGAGATATTACGTCCAGACCTAGAAGCTCAAAATGTATTTGCTCATATGAACTCTGGATATGTGGATCGTGCTAATACAATTGAAAGTGATAAACGAACAATAGATATTTTAATACATGAGCAACAAGACTTATATAAGTCTCATAAACATTTATTTGTTGACCTATTAGATCCTAACGAAAAACATGTTGAACGTTACAGGAAACTTCCCAGACCTGTACGAGAATACATAAAACGATACGCAGTAGGTAATCAATTTATGGTTAGGGAAGATATAATTGATAAAGTATTCGGCTATAAAGTAGCTGATATAACTCAACTAAAAGCATTACAAAAACCAGAATTAGCTCGTGTCAAGCTCATTGCTGGAATACTGCATAATATAATCAAATCAATCGTAACGTACGGAAAGAATCGTATAGTTATCGCTATGCCTCAAGTGGTAATAAATAATTTAATGTCTAATATTTATCAGCTATCTATGCGGAATATCCCTATGTCCTATATCTTGAATAAAATTATAGAAGGAAAATCAGAGTTTGAAAGATATCGGAATGATAAAGAAAAATTAATGGAACTTCAGCATAAAATAAAAATTAGAAACTTAGATGAAAAGACTAGTCCAGAAGGAAAAGAAGTAACTAGACTGCTAATTCGTTTAGAAGGAAATAAAGTTCATAGAATGAATGAGGCAGGACTAGATTCACTTATTAAGGAAGATGTCAATGAAGCACAAATAGATGGGTTCTTTAACCAGGCACGAAGACGACTTAAAGTAAACCACAGACATTCAAAATGGACTGATAAGTTTGTAGGTAAAATACCTAAAAAGATAGGTCCATGGAAAACAAGTGATGTTGGGGCTGTTTTATTTATGACTAAGGGGAGTAAGCCTTATCAAATAGCGCATCACACAGTGCATTTGACAGACTTTTTAGGAAGGTACGTACTGATAGAACATCTTGTAGATGTTGAAAAGTTAGACTTTAAAACAGCTATGCATAGATCAATTAATGCATTTGTACTGTTTGATGAAGTATTGACTCCAGCGTTAGAAGCTCTTGATGCTATCGGAGCAACTTCATTTCTATCTTACTATCTACGTAATAATAGAGCGTCCAGACAGCTAGTCCAAACTAACCCTGTTGGTGTGGGATTATCTGCTGCATTCCAATATACTACCGGTATAAATTCTTTAGGTAATGTAAATGCATCATGGCTTGGTGGGGATTTCTCACCTAATTTAATGCAATTTGATGAGCTATTTGATGAAGCTAATAATATGACAGGTGTGGATATAGTAACAGACGTTGTAAGAAGTATATTTGATTAATACTTATCATCATCTTTATAACGTTTAACTGGTTTAAGATACCAATCAGGATCATTTAGATTCTCTTCCTCTATATCATCAGTTGCCATTCCTATTTTATACGCTATAAATATAATAACTCCTACTACGAATACTAGTACAACTGGAAGTGCAAGAATGCTCCCTATTAATACAATGATAATTCCTATGAGTGTTAGGGCAGTATACCCAGCACTCTGACAATTTACCCACATCTTCTTTAAGGTGTTTTTCATGAGAATAGTGAGTTAAGGGTTGCTAAATCCTCAGTTTTAGGAATTTTGGCCTCGCCAGATCCCTCTGAGTCTATTATCTTCTCGTCCTTGACCTCTACTCCTTCGGTATTTTGAGCCTCTTCAGCGAGTTCCTTACTAGCTGCAGCCATACCTTCAGCGGTTATATTATCTATATGAACTTTCTTAATAGTATCTTCTTTAGCTCTGTTTTCGGCAGTTTCATCTATCTCAACTAATGCTTTAGCCTCACCTTTTTCCTCAGGAGTTAATAGACGACCATGTTTCTTTTCTAGTACATGTAATGCCATTTCTTCTGTAGTACGCCGTCTTCCTGGTTGAGAAGCAAACTCCCAAGCTATTCCTTTAGAAGTCTTATTGTTATTAGATTTAGCATTAATTATTA
>Ga0310345_10002760_pt1 | contig 17341 bp, 18 predicted proteins | sample HC15DNA20500_MG_FD_204667 | JGI IMG/M metagenome (GOLD analysis project Ga0310345, IMG submission 204667) | Marine microbial communities from station ALOHA, North Pacific Subtropical Gyre - HC15-DNA-20-500_MG | ecosystem: Environmental > Aquatic > Marine > Oceanic | place: Pacific Ocean: North... | reverse complement strand
TGCAATGATGTTTTCATTAATAATCTTAGGAATAAATTATTTAGCAGGATACAGTATATTTTATTCAATCCAAATTGCATTAAGATTCATATCAATTATCTGTTCAACTTCATTATTTTTTTTAGTTACTTCACCAGATGAATTAGAATATGTATTAAGATGGTTTAAACTACCGAATGATATTGTATTCGCATTTGTAACAGCAGTAAGATTTGTACCAGTTATATTAATAGACGCGTTGCAAATCATGGATGCGCAGAAATCAAGAGGCCTAGAATTAGATAAAGGGAATCCAATATCAAGAATTAAAAAATTCATTCCAATATTAGTACCACTAATTATTAATGAAGTAATAAGAAGTGGAGAATTAGCAGAAGCAATGGAATCACGAGCATATGGAGCAATAAAAAAACCAACCTCCTTATATAAATTAAAATTTAGTCAACGTGACGGAATTTCAACAATAACAACATTATTTATATTCTTCATAATAATAATTTTTCAACCAACTATCGATTATGCATGGGAAGAACTTTTAAAACAATATGGGGCCGGCGTGATTTGAACACGCGATCACCAGCATTCTGACAAGGTCCCCAGGTTAGCTATATTTACATATTCTGGCATCTTGGACCAAGTTTTCCTAACTAGAAAGAATTCCTAGATAACTAGACTACGGCCCCACATAATTTCATAAGAATTAAGAAGTATTTATTATAGTTTCAATAAATTGATAATCCGAATAAAATTAAGATAGTTAGGAGTTCTTTTGTAATTTTTTAAAGTAATTATTAATTTCTCTCTGTCTATGGAGAAAATATTTTGTAATAGACCAGATGGAGGTCCACCAATAAACAAATATTGGACACAAGATGTAACATTAGAAGGTTTTCTTGTTAGACTGGCAGAATCAAAATCAATTATATTAACTCTATTATTTATTATAACATGTTTCTTAAGATCGCTCAATTCTCCATGATCAATACCATGAAGATCCAATAAATAACATTGAGATAATAATGATTCAAGGGTTTTTTTTATTAAAACAATATTAACTGAATCCATTTTATAAAAAAAATCAATTAATAATTGACCTTCAATTAATTCCATTGCAATACAATTATCAGAATAATTAATAATTTTTGGACCAATTCCAAATTTATTTGCAAATAATTGAATATTAGCTTCAGAAATTAAATTAATTCGAGGAGAATCAATACGACGAATTTTTACTGCAATAGAAGAATTACCAAGATTTGCTTTTAAAACTAGTCCACGAGTTCCTTTCCCCAATATTTTGTTATTATTCAGGATAGTAGGACCAGATAATTCAATAGATTTGATTCCTAATGTTTCTAATTCGATCAATCTAGAATTAAAGGTCTTAGGATCATAAATAGGATAACAAAGTAAATCAAATAATCTGTCAGAATCAGATATTTTTGAAAGATCAATAAAGATGGGATTCGAAACCAATTAAATCACAAACAGAATCATATAGCCATGGTTTTTTAGAAGAAAAAGAAATGACAGATTTACCTGAATAAAGTCTAAAATTATTATAAAAATCCTTTTTCAGTCCAGGTGCAAGACCTAAAGAACTTTGAGAATCCGTAGAAGAAAGTAAGTTTTTTAAATCAAAATAATTACGATTTTGAATAGAATTAATATGTCCCGATTCATTAAGCCAAAATAATAAATTTTTTCTTTGATTTTTTTTAACGAAATTCATAGATTCATCAATCATATTTATCATAGGTCCTGAATGAATTTTTATTTTAGAAATATTCATTTGATCAATTAAAAATATGAACCCACTTTGATTTTTATCATTACTAGAAATTGTAGAACGAAAAATTGAAAAATCATTATTTATGATAAATTTTGAAAGATGATTAATAGAACGACGTAATTGCCCCCATAATATATCAACTGGCTTAGTATCATGTTTAAAATATATCAATAATAAATTATCAGCCAAATTTTTATTAATAATTAATTTTGGAGATTTAAAAAAATCCAGAGATGGATTATTTAGAAACTGTGTAGATATAAATATAAATTTATTTAATGATTCATTGGAAATTGCAGAACCAAGATTTCTTTGTGGATCAACAGGATCTAATATTATGATAGATGTGCCATGAAGATTAACAAATTTGGAATCATTTTCATTAAAATAAATACTTGATCCATAAGTAAAATTACAAATATTTTTTAAAATATTATTAAAAGTTTTATATTTTAAGACTAGCAATTCACACACATAACCACTAAAACCTTGAACTTTGATTTCAGCCCCATAAAGATTATTTGATATCAAGAATTTCTTTAATAAACGGACTTCATCTTTCATTTTAGGTGTAAAATTTTCAAGGATATATTCAGTATGATAAGTAGATCTATCAGCAGCACTTTTCCAATTAGAAGGACTTACATCAAAACATGAGACGATATTAACTTTAATTTCTGAATTTTCGAATGGAATAAGAGCTTCAATATACGGATGTTCAGAATACCTCAAATACCATTTATATTTTTGTAATGTTATTTTACCAATTTCAAGTGATTTTTCTAATTGTTGACGTGTTGAATTTTTATCTAGTTTAATAAATATATCAACATCAGCATGATTTGGTAACCAAGTTCCTTTGGCAATTGAACCAGCTAAGGAAATATTTGTTACAGGAAAGTCAGAAGAATTTTTCTTTAGATTATTAATGATTTCACTAGATAGAGCATTCAACTTACGCTGGTAAATGATCGAAGGTTTGCAACTTTTTATTGCTAAGTTAGTCACGGATTTTAATGTCAAATACTTCACACATCATGAAATTTGAAATTAGATAATGTTGTATAAAGAGGTCCTTTATCAGTTAATTTACTACTTTTTAATGAAAAATTATGAAATTCCTGTGTTCCAAAAATTAAATCAGAATTATTCTTAAGCAAAGAAACAAGTTTTGATTTATTTTTTAGATTCTTAAGTCGACATAAAGTAACATGCGGTATAAATTTTATATCGTCAAATTTATACAAAGCACAAAGAGCAGTATTTACATTATTTGAGAGAGAGTCAATAAATTTAATAGAATTATTATCAACACCCATCCAAATAATTGATAATGTATTATAATTAGGAAATACGCCAATCGAATTAAAGGTCATAGAAAATTTTTTAGTATTTATTTTAGATAATAAATTAGAAATTTTTTGAATTCTATCAGAACTCACATCACCAAGAAATTTTAGAGTAAAATGAAGTTGATTAGGATTTACAAGCCTCATAGAAGAATGAAAATCAGAAACAATATCATGAAAATTAAGGACATTCTCAATAATATTGGGATCATTTACATCAAGTGAAATGAAAGTACGCATAATTTGATTAATTACTACATACATATTTTAATATTCATAATAAAAATTTTTTTAGGTCCATAAATAATAGAAAAATAGACAGTATTGATGAAAAATAATAAAACAATAATATGTGTAACAGGATTACCTGGTTCAGGAAAATCCATATTCTGCAAAGTAGGAGAAAGAATTGGATATAAAATAATAGTCATGGGAGATCAAATAAGAAATCAAGCAAAAAAAAGAGGATTAAGTAATAATGCTGAAACCTTATCAAAATTAATGATAGAATTAAGAGAAAAAGAAGGAAAAGATATTGTAGCAAAATTATGTTTAAATGAAATACAATTAACAAAAAATTATAACATAATAATTGACGGAATAAGAAATAAAGAAGAAATAAAATTATTTAAAAAAATGGGCAATGTATCAATAATTTTAATTGAAAGTACAACTGAACAAAGAATTAAATTTTTACAAAAACGAGCAAGAAGTGATGCGCCAATTAATTATAAATCATTTAATGAAAGAGACAAAAAAGAATTAAAGATAGGATTAAATAGTATCATTAATTCAGCAGATATAACAGTGTCTAATATAAATTTGACAGAAAAAGAATTCATCGACAAATCTAAAAAGATTTTATTAAGATTAATTAGAGAGTAATAAAATTGCAACAATTTAATAATAAAATAAGAATAGCAATACATACAAAAAAAAATAATTCTGAAGATAAAAATAAAATATTCATAGCTTTATCAAATATAATAGAATTAGATTATAATACTGCAAATAATACTATTAAAGCAGAAACTTCAGATTATAAATCACTAGAAAATATATATAAAATACTTTTATCAAAACAATCTATTCATATAGCAAGAAAAAATCTCTTAAAAAATGTAAAAAATAATTCCACTTATATATTATTCAACAAACAAGCAGCAATGATTAATTCTTTAGTTATATGTGAAAATGAAAATGAATCACCACTTGGTCCAATAAAAGTTGAAATACACTCAAACAATATCGCTAAATTTATCGATTGGTTTGCTCCAAAACATGAAATCTTGTAAGTTTTTTTTCATCAGGATAAGGTAGATAAAATGATAAAAAATCCACAGCAGCTACCGCATTCTTATGCACAGAACGGGCTTGCTTTTCAAGTAGTTTTAAGTCTCCATATCTGGAGCTAAAGTGAGTCATAAGTAATAGATTTGAATTAGAATTTTTTGCCACAATTGCAGCTTCGACAGATGTACTATGAAATCTATCTTTTGCAAGATCTTTATCTTCTTTAGAAAATGTCGATTCATGAATTAAAACATCGCAATTAGAAAAAAATTGAGTTAATTGTTTTGTAGGTCGAGTATCCCCGGATATACCAATTTTTCTACCAGGTCTTGGTTTACCCAATACTTGTGATGAATTAATTGTTTTTCCTTTGAATTGAATAGACTTACCTCGTTGTAAGCTAGACCATTTAGTTCCTTCAGGAATACCTAATTTTTTTACTTTGGAAATATAAAATTTTCCAGGGCGATCAGATTCAACAAAGATGTAAGAATAATTAGTAATAGAATGTTTACCTTTTTTTGCATAAATTTTATAATCGTTTTCTTTAACAATTAAACCAGAATCAATTTCTCGAATAATAAATTTAAAATTTAAAGATAAGTTTAAAATTTTAATATTACTCCGAATAAATTTAGAAAGTCCTTTAGGTCCATAAATATAAAGAGGTTTATCACGTAACAAAAGAGACATACTCTGAATCAACCCAAGTATTCCAAGAATATGATCGCCATGTAAATGTGAGATAAATATAGATGTTTTTCTATTCATTCCAACTTTACATTTCATCATAGATTGTTGCATTCCTTCGCCAATATCAAAAATAAATAACTCCCCATCCCGTATAATTAAACTGGATATGAGATTACGTTTAGTAGTAGGAATTGCTCCAGCAGTACCAAGAAATAGAATTTTCAAATCAGACATAATATTATAGTATATTATCGTGTTGAATAATAAATATTCAACGTTTTTTTACTACATTAATTAAACGAGTAAGCTTTTTATGAATATATATTTCATGTTGGTCTACTAGTTCAAAATCAGAATGTGTAAAATTAATCCAATTCTTAGGAAGCATATAAACAAAATATGAATGACTTTTTAAAATAGGTGAAATTTCATTAAAAAAATCACTTTGAAATTTACTCGTATCAGTAAATTTCTTAATACTACTTCTACCATATGGAAAATCAGTAACAATTCCATCAACTTCATTGACAGGTAAATAAAGAGAATCAGAATTTATAATATGACAATTAGATAATTCATAATGTGTAAAATTCTTTTGAGAACCAATGCAAATTTTATGAGAAATATCTATTCCAATAAAATTAATATTCATAAGAGATGCTTCAATACCAAAACTGCCAGTACCACAAAATGGATCAAGAATAGTTTGTCCGGAATTTAATCTACATAAATTTATCAGAGCCCTAGAGAGTTTTGGATAAACAGAAAATGGACGAAAAAATGGTCTAGCTCGAGGTCTTCGATTCTGCCAACGAGGTAAATCGTATCCGTCATATTTGGAAAAAACTAACAACAGATCGTCAAATTCACAAATAAAAAGATACATATCAGGATTATCTAAACAAACATTCAAAGATGGAAATGATTTTTTTACTAATGATCCAATAAGACTTTCAAATTTAATATTAATTTTTTTTACATTATTAATTTTTTTAACTGAAAATGTTTTAATATTTTTAATATAGTCTTGAGAATTATCTAGCGTACAAAAATTTTCATTATCGATTTGATAATAAAATAATAAAATACCAAAATAATTACAATATGCAATCCTACTAAATATATCGTTAAAAGAATTTCTATAATAATTAAATGATAGAATCATAATACGAAAATTTTCTTTAACAATGGTATAAGATATATTATTTGATTCTAATAGTGCATTCAGTTCACTTTTACCAATTTGAGGAAAATCACCTGAAAATATGAATAATACAAGTGTAGAATTATTGTATTGATTTATAATGTTCGGCAATAATTTTTGTAACGTCAACTTTACTCACATCACTAGGAATAGTATTTGTAGCTATTACAGTTTCAACTCCAGCTTCTTTAATTACATCAGATGCATTATTGACCATCAATGCATGAGTGCACAATGTAATAATTTTTCCAGAATTAAGTTTATGAAGATAATTAGCAGCTCTTACAATACTTGTTCCAGTACTAATCATATCGTCAACTAATATAATATCACGACCAGCAACTTCCACATTACTATCTTCCATTACAACTTCTCCAGTTGTACGACTACGTGATTTTTTTAATGAGATATAATCAATATTCAATAATTTTGAAAATGCTTCAACTCGAGATGATCCGCCAAAATCTGGAGATACAGCAAGAGGAGAATTTAATTTAATATTATTTGAAACATAGTTAGCAAGTAATGGTATTGCAGAAACACTAAAAGTAGGAAATGAAAAATATCCAAGACCATGAGTGCTGTGTATATCAACAGTAAGGAGAGAATTCACACCAATTGATCTAAATAATCTTGAAATTACAGCAAGACTAGCTGTTTCGCCACGTTGAAATTCAAGATCTTGACGTGCATATGCCAAATATGGTACACAAGCATAAACTTTTGAACCCATTTGACTCAATTTATAAACGGTCAATAAAAATTGCATAACATGATGATCAACAGGAGGATAAAGACTTTGAACAAAAATTATATTCTTTCCTTGAACATCTTCGTTTATACGAATTTTTTTTTCTCCGTCAGGAAATGATTTAGTTTCAACCTCATGTAATTCATAATTAAGAGATTTAGCTAAAGTAGCAGATAAATTCGTAGAAGAGGGTCCGGACATTACGATCCATTCAGGCAACAGTATCAACAATAATTTGTAATTATTAGTTAATAACCATATATTATAAAAAAAATTTAAAATCAATCAGGATTTCCTGATTGATTTTTCAATATTGTTTATGACAGATATGCTTCTTCAGCATGAACGGTTTTATCCATTCCAGCCTCTTCGTCAGAAGATGAAACACGTAGTCCGAGTGTTGCATCTAGAATTTTCAAGAGGGCTATAGTTACTACAATGGCATAACCAGCAGTAACAACAATAGCAATGATTTGCGTAGTAAGTACAGAAATAGATCCTCCCATAAATACTCCGTCAGTACCACCAATAGCTGCTGATGCAAATAGTCCTGTAGCAATGGCGCCCCAAACACCACCCATACCATGGACTGCCCAAACATCTAATGAATCGTCCCAGCCACGTGAATTTTTGAATTCAATTGCAAACCATGAGACCAATCCAACACCAGCTCCTATAATAATAGCAGCAAGAGGACCTACAAAGCCAGAAGCAGGAGTAATTGCAACTAAACCTGCAACAGCACCAGTAGCAGTCATTATAGCACTAGGTTTTCCTGTTGAACGCATACTTAAAATCATCATCATTAATGCACCTGCAGCAGCAGATGTATTAGTAACAATAAATGCATTAACAGCTTGATCGTTAGCAGCTAATGCACTTCCAGCATTAAATCCAAACCATCCAAACCATAGTAATGCAGTTCCTAATAATACAAATGGAATATTATGTGGTTTCATAGTAGCTGATTTTCCTTTTCGTGCGCCAATTAAAATAGCGGCAACAAGAGCAGACATACCAGATGATATATGAACTACAGTTCCTCCTGCAAAGTCAAGAGCACCCATATTAAATAGCCAGCCATCTCCAGCCCATACCCAATGTGCAATTGGAGAATATACAATTGTAGACCATAAAACAACAAATACAATAAGAGTTGTAAATTTGAATCTATCGGCAATAGCGCCAACAATCAGTGCAGGGGTAATTATTGCGAACATCATTTGAAAGACCATAAATGTCTGAGATTCCGCACCAGTTACACCCTTAAGTCCAATATGAGCCAAACCTCCTACAAAACCAAGCCCTGCAACAGATGGAGCGAAAGCTAAAGAATATCCCCAGAGGATCCATGTAATGCTAATTATTGCTAAAATAGCAAAACATTGCATCATAATATTTATAACGTTTTTTGCTCGAACCAGTCCACCATAAAAAAATGCAAGACCAGGTGTCATGAGCATAACTAAGGCCGAAGCCACTAGTAGCCAAGTAATGTTACCAGGTTCCATAGGAAAATCCATTCAATTAATAGTATATTAATGTTACTTTTGTACAGTATTAATCATATAAACTTGACAATTAAACAAAATTATCAAAAAAAACTAGAAATTTGTAGATTAATAAAACTCACATACAATAAATTTAGAAAATCAATCAGTTTTATATATATAGACTTTATTTTGATAAATTAATGCCAACGACAAAATGTCCAGAATGTGAGCATGATATGAATTTTGATTATTCAACAAGAAAAATGGCATGTAAAAATTGTGGTTTATTTACAAGTCGTGATGAATTAGTAAATTTAAGAGATAAAATAAGAGATAAAAAATACGATGATTATGATAAAAATTCACAAAGAGGAAATGATTATCTGCAGTGGTGGCTGTCAGATAAAAAGAAAAAATAATTTATTCAGTAATTACAATACCATCAATTAATTTTAAAGTAGAAATTAATTGATTCATGATTGAATTAAGTTTTATAGAAGAATTAGAATTATTAGTAGATTTAACAGATACAACAACTTCAATAGAATATACTCCTTCATTAATACCACGAGGATGTGATTTAATATATACGTCTTGATTCTTTAATACTAATTCATTAACTATGGGGGCAAGTTCAGATTCACTTATGCCATTAATAAAAATAGTTTTTGTCATATGAAGATTAAGGAGTTTTTTATCCAACAGAGGAAATACCTCGTGAATTAAAATATTTTCCATCTCATCAGGAACTCCAGGCAAACATACAATGTTGTTATTATTATATTTAATTAAAATTCCAGGAGCAGTTCCAACACGATTTCGTAAAGGAATAGATCCAAAAGGTATAGTAGCCATCTTTTTTCTACTTTCAGTAAGAACAAATGATTGAATAATTTTCTGTTCGACAAGAAGTTCATAACGTTGAATAATCATTTCTAACGCCAATGGATTAATTTTTAGAGGCAAATTCAAGGTAGAACTTACACAAGATAAAGTCATATCATCATATGTAGGACCAAGACCTCCTGAAAGCAATATCCACTCAGAATCACTGGAGATACATGAATTCAAAGTAGAAGAGATTTCTTGTGTATCGTCACGAACAACAAATGCACGTAATATTTCACAACCAATATCATCCAAATGTTTACAAATAGTTTGAAGATTAGTATTGAGAGTCCTGCCAGATAGTAGTTCGTTTCCAATTGAAATAATTTCAAAAGAAGGCATAATGATGAAAAATATACAATAATTGTTAACTTTATTGTAAAAAACTAAATAACACAAAAAGATGAATAATACAAGATGAAGAATATATTTTTTACGGGAACGGCAGGTTCAGGAAAAAGTCAACTAACTTCCATTTTATCAAATTGGTACCAACAAGAAGGAAAAGATGTAATCACTGTAAACTTGGATCCAGGAGTAAATAATTTACCTTATGGAGTAGATGTAGATATTAGAGATTATATAAATCTAAAAGATATTATGGAAAAATATAATTTAGGTCCGAATGGATCATTAATTTTAGCTTCAGACTTAATTGCGACAAAATTAGAACAAATTGAAAATGAGATAGATGAATATAATCCAGATTATGTATTTATAGATACTCCTGGGCAGATTGAATTATTTGCATATAGAACAAGTGGACCATACCTTGTTAAAAACATGAAAAATGAAGCAAATGTAAATATATTTTTATTTGATTCAACGTTAGTAAAAAATCCTTCAAATTTCATCTCGATTGCTTTACTAGGAAGTTCAATAAAATTACGATTAAAGATTCCACAAATTTCAATATTAACAAAAACGGATTTGATTCCAGAAAATAATAAGTTGCTAAAGTGGGCAGATGATTTTTCAGAATTATTAGACGATTTGAAAGAAGATGGAGAAACATATGATTTAACAAGTAGAATAATTGAGAATGTTATGGAATCAGATATTCTTGATGAATTAATACCTGTATCAACTGAAAATAATGAAGGGATAGTAGAATTAGTGGCTTCAATATCAAGAATTATAGACAGAGGAGAGTAATAATCAACTATCCAATTTTGTCTTTAGAACAGCTGCTGCCTGCTCAGGATCGATTTCATTTTTGTATACTGTGTCAACCAAGGAATCAAGATTTATGTCATTATTTACTTCTTGTAAAAAGGAAGTTTTTAAACTTTCAATCATTATATCCAAGATTTGATTTTTAATTTTATTTTTTTTATACGAAGGATGATTTAGTGAATTTGTGATAAATTCTTTTCTTGCAAGAATAGATTTAAGTAAATTAGAAATTCCAGTTCCATCAGTAGAAATCGTTTGTATAACATTTGGTGACCAATTATTATTTTCATTAGAACCAATATATGCAAGTAACCGAGTGTACATTTTATCAGAGCCTTTAAGATCTGATTTATTTATAACAAATATGTCTCCGATTTCCATTAAACCAGCTTTATACATTTGAATGTCATCGCCCAATTCCGGCATAAGAACAATTACAACAGTATCAGTAATTTTTAAGATATCAACTTCGGATTGTCCAGCGCCAACACTTTCAACAATTATTACATCAAATCCGGATGCATCGAGAACAGATATACTTCTTCGAGTTGCTTTTGCAAGACCGCCAGATCGATTACCTGAAGCCATACTTCTTATATAAACACCTGAATCAGAACCATGATCTTGCATTCGTAAACGATCTCCTAATAATGAACCACCAGAAATTGGACTAGAAGGATCAATTGCAATGACCCCAACTTTCTTATTTAATTTACGAAAGGAACTAATTAATTGATTAATGAGAGTGCTTTTCCCAGTACCAGGAGGACCTGTAATTCCAATTACAAAAGCATTTCCAGTTTTTGAATATAATTTAGACATTATATCATTTATTTCTGGATCTTCGTTTTCAATCATAGAAATAGCTCTTGCTATAAATGCACGGTCGCCAGATAGAATAGAACTAATCATATTATTACTCATAGGGCCTAATTACTTATCAGCAAATCATTTATATAATTAATAACTTTGTCATTTGACGAATTTTTTTTCAATAATACGAAATTAATTAAAGCATAGTATTTTGGATTCATATATAGGTAAATCATATTGCAAGAAACTAAAAATTATTGGAAAGTCAAAATAAATGAGATTACAGAGAAAAAATCAACTAATCAAGATTCTGAAGATCAACTAAAACAGATCAAAGATAGGATAAAAAAATGGGAAAAAGACGTACTCGAACCATGGACAGATAATTCTGCAGATCATAATAAAATTTATCAAACTACTTCTGACATAAACGTAAAAAATACTTACACGATGGCAGATGTTGACAATTTATCACAAAATTTGTTTCCGGGGGATTTTCCGTATACTAGAGGTCCATATCCGAATATGTATAGAGGAAAAAAATGGACAATGAGAATGTTTTCAGGATTTGGAACACCAGAAGATACAAATAAAAGATTAAAATATTTAATAGAAAACGGACAGACTGGATTAAGCATAGCATTTGATATGCCAACATTATATGGATATGACGCAGATAATAAAAGATCAATAGGTGAAGTTGGAAAATGTGGATGTAATATTTCTTCACTGAAAGATATGGAAATATTATTTAACGAAATACCATTAAGGGATGTAAGCACGTCAATGACAATCAATGCACCTGCTTCGATTTTAACTGCAATGTATGCTTCAGTAGCAATAAAAAATAACATTCCTATTAATGAATTAAGAGGAACAGTGCAAACTGATATTCTAAAAGAATACATCGCCCAGAAAGAATGGACATATCCACCAAAAAATCATATGAGAATTATTAGAGATATGATGGAATATTGTACAAAAGAAATGCCAAAATGGAATTACATAAGCATTAGCGGATATCATATAAGAGAAGCAGGTTCAAACGCAGTACAAGAATTAGCATTCACGTTAGCCAATGGATTTACGTATTTAGAATTAGGCAAACAAGCAGGACTCAAGATAGAAGAATTTGCTCCACGTTTGTCGTTTTTCTTCAACAGCACTATGAATTTCTTTGAAGAAATTGCCAAATTTAGAGCTGCAAGAAGGATATGGGCAACAGTCTTAAAAGAAAAATATGGAGTAGAAGATAACAAGGCACTAATATTAAGATTTCATACACAAACATCAGGAGCATCATTAACATGGCAACAGCCAATGAACAATATAGTCAGAACTGCAATAGAAGCACTTGCAGCAGTATTAGGTGGAACACAATCATTACATACTAATTCGTACGATGAAGCATGGGCATTACCTACAGAAGAAGCAGTAAAAGTTGCATTAAGAACTCAACAAATAATTGCAGAAGAAACAGGAGTAACATCAACAGTCGACCCATTGGGAGGATCCTATTATTTAGAATGTTTGACAAACGAACTGGAAGAAGGAGCTTATAGATATTTTGATAAAATAGAAGAAATAGGAGGAGTAATAAATGCAATAGAAGAGGGATATTTACAAAAAGAAATTGCAGAAACTGCATATCGAAATCAATTGCAAATTGAAAAAGAAAAAGAAATTATTGTAGGTGTGAATAAATATAATGAAACTGAAGAAAAACCAATTAAAATATTAAAAGTAGACGATAAAGCTCAAGAAATTCAAATAGAACGTTTGAAAAAAATCAAAAATGAAAGAAATAATGATAGAGTCAAAGAAACATTAGCAAATTTAAGAAGAACTTATGAAAACGATGAGAAAAACTGCATGTATGATACATTAAAAGCAGTACAAGCATATGCAACATTACAAGAAATTGTTGATGTTGGAAGAGACGTTTTTGGAGAATGGAAAGAACCGCAAATTTTTTAAGAGTTGAGAAAATGTCAGAAAAAACAAAAATCAGAATATTAGTTGCAAAACCTGGATTAGATGCACATGATAGAGGAATACTAGTATTATGCAAAGCGTTAAGAGATGCTGGAATGGATGTCATCTACAGCGGATTATTACCAACTCCAGAACAGGTAGCAAAAATAGCAATTGACGAAGATGTTGATGCAATAGCTTTAAGTTTACACAATGGAGCGCATTTAACAGCATTTCCAGAAGTAAAAAAACACCTAGAAGACAAAGGCATGTACAATATAGCAGTAATTGGAGGAGGAATCATTCCTGAAGAAGACAAAAAAGAGCTTGAAAATAAAGGCATATCTGGAAACTTTGGTCCAGGCACGTCAATGGAAACAATAATTGATCACATAAAAAAAATGGTCAAATAATGCAGTATTAAGATATAAATAAAATTTTAGAATTATCGTTTATTATATTCGCCGACAGTCCTTTCAAACTCCATAACTAAGACACTGTCAACAATAGTTACGTATACTTTATATTGTCCAGGCAGAAAGAAATTTCTAGTCCTGACTGAATTAAATTCTTCATAATCACTTAGATCAACAATAAATTCTCCAGAAATTAAATTAACAAGCGTTACATAAGTTATTTTAATAGACTTGCCTTCTCCTTCAATAGTATAAATTGAAACGGGGACATTTGTAATAAAAGAAGTATTTGACAATTGGTCGTTTGGAATATTAGTAATTTGGGATTCCAAATCAGAAGCGTAATTACTACCAAGATTAAGTGCATTTGCACGTAAACTATAAACAGAAATTAGTAGAAATAATAATACAATAACTGTAACATTCTTTTTATTAAATTTGTTTAATAAAATATTTAAAGTATTAATTATCGAATCCATCAAAATGAATACACTAACCCTCGAACAAAACTCGCCACATATCAAGAATATTTATTCTATACTGATAATGTGGCCATTCTATCAGATTCGAGATAATTTCGTCACTTGAGATCCAAAATTGAGCTTCGTCAAAAATAGTATCAAAAACAGCAATGTTAGCAGAAGGGAAACTACCGTAAGAATATGCAATTTCAGTTTGGATTTTTTCATCAAGAATTTCATTTATGAGCAATATTGCACCGGCTTTGTTATTTGCGTTAAATGGAATAGAAGAATGAACATTGGATTTCATACTTCCTTCGTGTGCAATGTAAATTTCAATTTCATCGTCAATATCCATCTCCAAAGACTCTAGTAAAATAGAACCGTATCTAAAATACCCGACTAGAAGTTCTTCTTCGTCAAATGCTTCAAGAATAGAATCAATAACAAGTTCTGGTTTAATTTCTCCGAATAGTTCGTCCATTTCCTCCATTTCAGGCTCATCGTCAATTTCAAAATTCAATAGTTCTGGCCATTCAGATTCAAGAGAAGCATCATAACCGTTGTAATAATTAGATTCACTGTAATACAAGACAGTATTAACAACTAAAGCGGCACCGGCATTAGTTTCAATAGGATTTGGAAACAAGAGTCCTTCAACTTCTTCATCGTCATCGTCGTCATCGTCATCATCTCCACTTCCTGAGCCATCATTATCATCGTCGTCGTCATCGTCATCATCTCTACTTCCTGAACCATCATTATCATCATCGTCGTCGTGATCTTCTGCAGATGGACAACGTTCTTCATCATCGTCGTCATCGTCATCATCTCCACTTCCTGAGCCATCATTATCATCGTCGTCGTCATCTTCATCCTCTCCTACCAATCCCAAATAACAATATACATTTTCAAATTTGTAGAATTCGTCAGAATTATAGAGAAATGCATATGTATCAAACCATAAAGTTATAACAGAACCGTCATTATCAATACCAGAAATTTGTGATTGAAATACATGAGAATTATCAGACTTATCGATAAAATCACTAGTTTGTGGATATAATAATTTTTTTTCTGTTAATCGAGCAGTAGCTTCATCACTTAAAATTAACAAATCATACGAACCACTTTTTCTACCAGAGACTTTATCGTTAACTAATTTAGTAGAGACTCCAGACCAATGTCCAGAAGTAACAGATACATCAATATTGTACTTTTTAGAAAATTCAGCTTTAATAAAATTAAAAAATGATTCATTATAGATTTCTTCGTCGACAAATATAGATACTGTACCAGATTCTTGTGCAATAGAAATTAGATCATTTTTACTCGACGGAAGGATTTCTTCGTCAACGTCAGATTGATTTAATGCAAGATAGGGAACTACAGCACCTACCAAAAGAACTAGAACGGCAATTATAGCAATTTGACTGTTTTTGAGATTAGACATCTATTCAGAAACACCCAAAGTCAAACCACGCGCAAGATACTTTTGTACAAGCAAGGCTAAAATGACCGCAGGAATAATTGCAAGAGTTCCTCCTGCATTCAGTTCGTCAAATTCTAAAATTTTAAACGATTCGATCGATTCTGAAAATCCTGACCAGACACCACGAGAAACAGTTTTAGTGACAGTTCCTGTTAGAAATAACGCATAGAAAAATTCATTCCAAGTTCCTACAAAGGCAAAAACAGCGGCCGCAGCAAGCCCTGGAAGAGCTAACGGCAATGCTATTTTTCTAAGAATATATGAATCAGATGCGCCAGACATAAATGCTGCTTCAAAAATTTCTTTAGGTATATCCTTAAAGAAACCTCTCATCATCATAGTTAATATCGGTACATTAATTATCAGATAGACTATAGCCATACCTTGATAAGTATCAAATAATCCAAGCCTTCCGTAAATTATAAAAAATGGAAGTAATACTGCAAATGGAGATATAGTTCTTAACGCAAGTAAAGAATAAGTAATAAATGCCTTTCCTCTAAATTTGTATAAAGCAAGGGTAAATGCAGCAGGTACACCTGCAAGTGCTGCAACTAATACACTACTAACAGCAATTATAACACTATTAGTCAATAAACGAGGATATGCTTCGACTCTCAGTGCCTTAACATATTCAATAGTAGAGAATCTTATACCACCCTGTCCCTGAAAGAACTCTCCGACAAAGCTAGCACCTCGTCCTGAAAACAAAGGTCCAATATCCACACGAAATCCTTCTTCAATCATAATGGATATAGGCCAAAGTACCCAAAGTGAGGCAGAAACTAGAAGTATGTAGCGAATATATTTTACATTGTTATTTTCGGTCTTGCTCATATAAATCACTCCAATAAATTAGATGATCTTCGTAAAATCACTGCACAAGTAAGCAAAGTAATAGATAACAATACAATAGCAATAGATGTAATCAATGCGATTGGAAAATCATATAGAGTAGTGGAAAACATTTTCCACATCAAAACACTAACAGTATCGACAGGAGCACCAAGTTGTGAATCTTGACCCAACCAGAAACTCCATGCATATGGAACTTCGAACATTCTAAAAGCATCAACTGTACGAAGTAACAATGTAACAACCAAGATTGGCGAAGTAATTATAGCAGGAAAAGTAATTTTCTGGAATTTTTTCCAAGATGAAGCTCCCATCACATCTGCAGCTTCATATAATTCCTTGGGAATAGATCTCAGAATTGCAACTGTAACCAACATTATTAGAGGTGCCCAAATATATGCGTCGGAAATAATAATTAATGAATAATAGGTTATTGGAATAGTCGTATCAATATATGCGCCAAGAGACAAACCATAATATAATAACGTATTAAGATCGTCAAACACAGAATTAGGGGACCATAAAATACCAGTAACAATTGGAGCAATAGCTATAGGAATAACAAAAATTGATGAGAATACACTCCTAGCTCTTCGTCCAGAATTCGTTATAAGTAATGCAAGAAAGATACCAACAACTAATTCAAGAATCACAGAACCAGCTACTAGTAGAAGAGTAACTTGGATTGCAG
>Ga0310345_10002759_pt1 | contig 17343 bp, 14 predicted proteins | sample HC15DNA20500_MG_FD_204667 | JGI IMG/M metagenome (GOLD analysis project Ga0310345, IMG submission 204667) | Marine microbial communities from station ALOHA, North Pacific Subtropical Gyre - HC15-DNA-20-500_MG | ecosystem: Environmental > Aquatic > Marine > Oceanic | place: Pacific Ocean: North... | reverse complement strand
GGTGAGTCAGGAGCGTCCCCCCCTCCCCCGATAACGCGCGCCCCCCGCCGCATCCCCAAGCCCGCCCGCAGGGCGCCTCCGTCCCCGGTTTCCTTTCCCGCCTCGCAAAGGCACTCTCCCGCCCAAAGCAAAGGGAGGATCCGACTTTGACCGACGCCCCGCAGCCCGTCCGCCTGGTGACCTGCTCCACCGCCCCCAACCCCCGCCGGGTGAACGCCTTCCTGATCGAGAAGGGGGTCGAGATCCCCAAGCAGGAGATCGACCTCGCCACCCGCGCCCATTACGACCCCGCGCATCTGGAGAAGTTCGGCACACACCACCTGCCGGCGCTGGAGCTCTCCGACGGCTCCACCCTGACCGAAACGATGGCCATCTGCCGCTATCTCGAGGCGCTGCACCCCGAGCCCAACCTGATGGGCGCGACCCCGGTCGAGCTCGGCCGGATCGACCAGTGGAACCGGCGGGTCGAGTTCATGATCATGCTGCCGGCGGCCTATGTCTTCCGCCACTCGCATCCCTCGATGGCGACGCTGGAGGTGCAGGAGCCGGTGATGTCCGACTGGCACCGCCGCCCGCTCGCCAAGGGCATCGAAGTGATCGAGAAACGCCTGGCCGAAAGCCCGTTCCTCGCCGGCGACCGCTTCACCATGGCCGACATCAACGCCTACATCGCCCTCGACTTCATGCGGGTGACGAAGACCCGCGTGCCGGAGGAGAACACGGCCACGCTGAAGTGGCAGGCAGCCCTCGCCGACCGCCCGTCGCTGCAGCGCTACGTGCCGCCGGCGGCGTGAGGCCTTGAGCGCGCCGGTCCCCCTCCCCCTGGTCTACGACCGGCCCGTGCTGCTGCTGGGCGGGGGACCGGCCGCGCCGGAGCTGATCGCGGAGCTGCGCCCCCTCTGCGGGGCGGTCGTCGCCGCCGACGGGGGCGCCGACCGGCTGGCGGGGGGCGAGCCGCCCGACGCCATCATCGGCGACATGGACTCGGTCGGCGACGCCGAGGGCTGGCGCGCCCGCCTCGGCCCCCGGTTCCTGCACGAGCCGGAGCAGGAGAGCACCGACCTCGGAAAATGCCTGCGCCTGACCCGCGCGCCGCTCTATCTCGCGGCGGGGTTCCTCGGCGGACGGCTCGACCATTCGCTCGCCACGCTGCATGCGCTGGTGACCCACCCCGACCGGCGGATCCTGCTGGCGGGGCGGGAGGATCTGGCCTTCCTCGCGCCGCTGCGCTGGCGGGCCACCCTCGCGCCCGGCGCCCGCGTCTCGGTCTTCCCGATGGGCCCCTGCACCGGCCTCGCCTCCCGCGGCCTGACCTGGCCGCTCGAGAACCTGGCGCTGGGGCCGGAGACCCGGATCGGCACCTCCAACCGGGCCGAGACGGCGCAGGTCGGCCTCGACCTCGACCGCCGCGCGGCGGTGGTGATGGTCGAGCGGCGGTTCCTGCACGAGGCCATCGCCTCGCTCGACGAGGCGCCCGGGGACTGAGCCCGGGCCGCGGCGCCGTCGCGCCAAGCTCCCGAAATTCAACAGCATCGCCGCGGACATTGGGGATGACCGCGGCGGTTCCGCATTTTACACTAGATTGCGACGGAATTACCCATGCAAAACTCGGAATGCATTCCTATCTTTCCCGTCAGACCCAAGCACGACCCTGGAGCGATCCATGCGACCTGACGTGACCGCCTTTTTCGACGAGCCGACCAACACCGTCAGCTACGTCGTCAAGGACCCGACCTCCGACGCCTGCGCCATCGTCGATTCGGTGCTCGACTTCGACAACGCCGCCGGGCGCACCTCGACCGAGAGCGCCGACGAGATCATCGCCTGGGTGAAGGCGAAGGGCCTGCGGGTGGAGTGGCTGCTGGAGAGCCATGTCCATGCCGACCACCTCTCCGCCGCGCCCTACATCCAGAAGGCCGTCGGCGGGAAGATCGGCATCGGCGAGAACATCCGCGTGGTGCAGGACACCTTCGGCAAGATCTTCAACGAAGGCACCGAGTTCGAGCGCGACGGCTCCCAGTTCGACCGCCTGTTCAAGGAGCAGGACCGCTTCGCCATCGGCGCGCTGGAGGGGTTCGTGCTGCACACGCCCGGCCACACGCCGGCCTGCCTGACCTATGTGATCGGGGACGCGGCCTTCGTGGGCGACACGCTGTTCCAGCCCGACTTCGGCACCGCGCGCTGCGACTTCCCCGGCGGCTCGGCCGAGACGCTGTGGCATTCGGTCCAGAAGATCCTGAGCCTGCCGGACGAGACCCGGATCTTCACCTGCCACGACTACAAGGCCCCCGGCCGCGACGAATATGCCTGGGAGAGCACGGTGGGCGAGCAGAAGGCGAAGAACGTCCACGTCGGCGCCGGCGCCACCGAGGCGGACTTCATCCGCATGCGCACCGAGCGGGACGCGACGCTGGGCATGCCCAAGCTGATCATCCCCTCGATCCAGGTGAACATGCGCGCCGGCCGGATGCCGCCGGCCGAGGACGACGGCGGCGTCTACCTCAAGATCCCGATCAACAAGCTCTGAGCCCCCGCGCCGCCCCGCCGGCCCGGCGCCTCCGCGCCCGGCGGGCGGGGGGCGCCCGACGCCGGCCCCGACCCGAGAGGCGGATCCCGAGACCCGATGCTGAAACGCCATCTTCCGATCCTCGACTGGGGCTCGCGCTACGACCGAGCGACCTTCGGCGCCGACCTGATGGCGGCGGTGATCGTCACCATCATGCTGATCCCCCAGTCGCTGGCCTATGCGATGCTGGCGGGGCTGCCGCCGGAGGTCGGGCTCTACGCCTCCATCGCGCCGCTCGTGCTCTACGGGATCTTCGGGACCTCGCGGGCGCTGGCGGTGGGGCCGGTGGCGGTGGTCTCGCTGATGACGGCGGCCGCGGTGGGGCAGGTGGCCCAGCCGGGGACGCCCGAATACTACGGCGCGGCGCTGGCGCTGGCGCTGCTGTCGGGGCTGATGCTGGTGGCGATGGGGGTGCTGAAGCTGGGGTTCCTCGCGAACTTCCTCTCGCATCCGGTGGTGGCGGGGTTCATCACCGCCTCGGGCGTGATCATCGCCGCGGGGCAGCTCAAGCACATCCTCGGCGTCAAGATCGCGGGCGAGTCGCTGCCCGAGACGGTCTGGGGCCTGGCGCTGGCGATCCCCTCGGCGAACCTCGTCACCCTCGCCATCGGCGCGGGGGCGGCGGCCTTCCTCTACTGGGCGCGCAAGCGGCTGAAGCCGCTGCTGGTTGCGAAGGGGCTGGCGCCGAAGCTCGCCGACGCCATCGCCAAGGCAGGGCCGGTGGCGGCGGTCGCGGTCACCACGCTGCTGTCCTGGGGGCTGGATCTGCAGTCGATGGGGGTCGCCATCGTGGGGGACGTGCCCTCGGGCCTGCCGTCCATCTCGGCGCCGCCGCTGGACCTGGGGCTCTGGACCTCGCTCCTGGGCTCGGCCCTGCTGATCTCGGTCATCGGCTTCGTCGAGAGCGTCTCGGTCGCCCAGACGCTGGCGGCCAAGCGCCGCCAGCGCATCCAGCCGGATCAGGAGCTGATCGGTTTGGGCGCGGCCAACATCGGCGCGGCCTTCACCGGGGGCTATCCGGTGACCGGGGGCTTCGCGCGCTCGGTCGTGAACTTCGATGCGGGGGCCGAGACGCCGGCGGCCGGCGCCTTCACCGCGGTGGGCATCGCGCTCGCCACCCTGTTCCTGACGCCGCTCCTGCACTTCCTGCCCGTCGCGACGCTGGCCGCCACCATCATCGTGGCGGTGCTGAGCCTGGTCGACTTCGGTTCGATCCGGCGCACCTGGGTCTATTCGCGCTCCGACGCGCTGGCGGCGATGGCCGCCATCGGCCTGACCTGGCTGCTGGGGGTCGAGGCGGGGGTGATCGCGGGCGTCGCCGTCTCCATCGGCCTGCACCTGTGGCGGACCTCCCAGCCCCATTGCGCCATCGTCGGCCAGGTCCCGGGCACCGAGCATTTTCGCAATGTCGACCGGCACAACGTGGTGACCGTCCCGGACCTGGTGACGTTGCGAGTGGACGAGAGCCTGTGGTTCCCCAACGCCCGGTTCCTGGAGGACAAGCTGCTGGACCTGGTGGCCGGGGACTGCGCGCTGCGCGACATCGTGCTGATGTGCCCGGCGGTGAACTCCATCGACGCCTCGGCGCTGGAGAGCCTCGAGGAGATCAACCGCCGCCTGAAGAACGCGGGCGTGACCCTGCACCTGTCGGAGGTGAAGGGCCCGGTGATGGACCGGCTGAAGAAGACCCACTTCCTCGACGAGCTGACCGGCCGCGTCTTCCTCACCCAGTTCGACGCGATCCAGGCCCTGCGCCCCGAGGTCGCCGCCGCCGCCCTGCGCAGCCCGCGCTGCGAGACGGCGAAGACCGCCGCCGCCTGAGCCACGAAAAAGGGGCGCGCCCGGCAGGCGCGCCCCTCCATCGTCCTGCGTCGTGGATCAGATCCCGATGGCGCAGCCATCCTTGCGGGGGTCGGAGGCGCCGATCAGCACCCCGTTCTCCCGGTCGATGACGATCATCTGGCTGCCGCCGATGGGCGTCTCGGGGACCGCGACCTGGTGGCCCATCTCGGCGAGGCCGGTGCGCACCTCGGTCGGATAGCCCCGCTCGATGTTCAGCCCGCCCACGTCGGCGAAGCAGCGCGGCGCGTCGACGGCGGCCTGCGGCTCCATCCCGTAGTCGACGAGGTTCGAGAGCACCCGCGCATGCCCGCAGGGCTGGTAGGCGCCGCCCATCACGCCGTAGGTGGTCGTGACCTCGCCGCCCTGCTTGAGCATCGCGGGGATGATCGTGTGCAGCGGGCGCTTGCCCGGAGCGGCCTCGTTGGGGTGGCCCTCCTCCAGCGTGAAGCCCATGCCGCGGTTCTGGAACAGGATGCCGAAGCGGTCGGAGGCCAGCCCCGAGCCGAAGTTGTGGAAGATCGAGTAGATCAGCGAGACCTTCACCAGGTCCCGGTCCACCACGGTCAGGTAGATCGTCTCCTTGTGCACGGCTTCCGAGATCTCGGAGACGCTGGTCATCGCCCGCTTCGGGTCGATCAGCCGGGCGAGCTTCGCCGCCGTCTCGTCGGCCACCATGTGCGCGAGCCGGATCTTCGCGTGCTGCGGGTCGCCGATCAGGCGGTTGCGCGCGTCGTAGGCGAGCTTGGTGGCCTCGGCCTCGACATGCGCCCGCTCGATCCCGAACGGGTCCATCGAGGCGAGGTCGAAGTGGCCGAGGATCTTCGCCAGCAGGATCGCGGTGGCGCCGTGGCCGTTGGGGGGCAGCTCCACCAACTCGGTCCCGCGGTAGTCGCCCGAGATCGGGTCGACGTAGTCGCAGGCGGTCGCGGCGAAGTCGTCGAGCGTGTGGGACCCGCCCAGCGCCTGCAGGCTCGCCACCATGTCCTGCGCCACCTCGCCCTCGTAGAAGCCGGCGCGGCCCTGCTTCGCGATCCGGCGCAGCACCTCGGCCTGGCCGGGGGCGCGGAAGATCCGCCCGGGGGCGAGGGGACCGTCGTTCTCGAGGTAATGGGTGCGCGCCGCCCCGGTCAGCCGGTCGGCGGCGGTCTTCCAGTCGAAGGCGACGCGGGGGGCGGCGGGAATGCCCTCCTCCGCCCAGCGGATCGCGGGGGCGAGCACGCGGTCGAGCCCCAGTCGGCCGTGATCCGCCGAGAGCCGGCAGAACCCGTCGATGGCGCCCGGCACGGTGACCGATCGCGCGTCCTTGTCGGGCATCGCGCTCAGCCCCGCATCGCGCAGGCCCGCCGCGCTCAGCCCCGCCGGGGCCCGGCCGGAGGCGTTGAGGCCGATCACCTCCTCGCCCTCCTTGTGGATCAGCGCGAACATGTCGCCGCCGATGCCGGTCATCGCCGGCTCCCCGATGCCGCAGACGAGGGCGGCGGCGATGGCCGCGTCGACCGCGTTGCCCCCCGCCTCGAGGATCTCGAGCGCCGTTTTCGTGGCGATGGGGTGCGAGGTGGCGGCCATGCCGTTCGCGCCATAGGCGGCCGAGCGGCCGGGCAGGTGGAAGTCTCGGGCGCGGGGAATGGCGGCGGTCACGGGCGGAGCTCCTGTCGCACGGGGTCGTATCGGAAAACGCTCCGCCCGCATCGGGGCCGGAGGCCGCTCGCACCCTGCGGCCGATTTCCGGTCCTTGCAACGCCGATCCCGCAGGATGGAAGCGGGCCGTTGGTTCGAATGCGAGACGCTCGGCTCGCGAGGCTTGCTTTGCGGCGGGGGGATCGTCATCTTCGTGTCATGCTGCACGTGGTTCCCCCCGGGTCCAACCCGCCCCGCCAGGCGCCCGAGCGCGTCGCCTTCGACCGTGCCGAGCTGTCGGCGATCCTGACCGTCTACGGGCGCTTCGTCGCCGCGGGAGAGTGGCGGGACTACGGGATCGACATGTTGCGCGAGGTCGCGGTGTTCTCGATCTTCCGCCGCTCGGCCGAGCAGCCGATCTACCGGGTCGAGAAACGCCCCAAGCTCTCCCTCAAGCAGGGCCAGTATTCGGTGATCGGCATGGACGGCCGGATCCTGAAGCGCGGCCACGACCTGCGCCAGGTGCTGCGCGTCTTCGACGCCAAGCTGATCCGGGTGGTGGAGGGCTGAGCGCCCTCCCGCCTCGGTCCGGCATCCTCAGTCCGACATCTCGTCCCTGAGCCGCTTGGCCAGCACCGCCGCCGCCTTCGGCGCCGCGGCGATCATCGCGTCGAGCGGCATGAACCCGTGGATCTGGCCGGGCACGCGCCAGACCTCGGCCCGCACGCCCTCGGCCGCGAGGCGCGCGGCATAGGCCTCGCCCTCGTCGCGCAGGGGGTCGTGGCTGGCGGTCAGGACGAAGGCGGGCGGCAGGCCCGCGAGGCTCCCGGCCCGGGCGGGGGAGGCGCGCCAGTCGGCCTTGTCGGCCTCGTCGATATAGTGGGAATGAAACCACCGCTGCAGCGTCGCGGTCAGGAAATGGCCCTCGGCGAATTCGGCCTGGCTGGGGGTCGCCATGGCGAAGTCGGTGGCGGGGTAGATCAGCATCTGCCAGCGCAGGGCGGGGCCGCCGGCGTCGCGGAAGGTCAGGGCGACCACCGCCGCGAGGTTGCCCCCCGCGCTGTCGCCGCCGACGGCGAGCCTCGCCGGGTCGGCGCCCAGCTCCGCCGCCTGCGCGTGGACCGCGCGGGCGGCCGCCACGGCGTCCTCGACGGCTGCCGGAAACCGGTGCTCGGGGCCCATGCGGTAGTCCACCGCGATCACCTGGCAGCCGGAGCCGGCGGCGAGGCGGCGGCAGAGACCGTCGTGCGAGTCGAGATTGCCGATCACCCAGCCGCCGCCGTGGAAGAACACCAGCGTGGGCAGGGGGCCCGCGGCCTCGGGCGCGGGGCGGTAGAGGCGGGCGGGGATCGCGCCGGCGGGGCCGGGCAGGTCCAGGTCCCGCACGATCTCCACCGGCGTAGGCGCGGCGGTGGAGGCGGCGCGGCCGGCGGCATAGGCCTCGCGCGCCTCAGCCGGGCTCATCGTGTCGAGCGAGGGACGGGCGGCCAGCGCCTCGAGCACCTTGGCGGCGTCGGGATCGAGCTTCATCAGGGAACTCCGCAGGAGGCTTGGGAAACAAGGCGTCCGCGGCGCGTCGTGGTGCCCGGAGGGGGACTCGAACCCCCACGCCTTTCGGCCGCGGTGTTTGAGACCGCTGCGTCTACCATTCCGCCACCCGGGCAGGGCGCGAGCGGGCGGAAATTGCACGGGAGGCGGCGGTTGCGCAAGGCGCCGCGTCGGGCCGCGCGCCCGGGGCCGAGGCCTCGCGCGCGGCGCGCCGCAGGGGTCACGCGGGCCGCAGCGGGGCCGAGGGCGGGCGCCCCGCCAGGGCCACCGTCGCCTGCACCGCCCCCGCGGTCAGGCCCAGGCCCACGCCGAAGGCCACCGCCAGGTCGTAGTCGCCCAGCAGGTCGAAGGCGATGCCGCCCCCCAGCGCGCCCAGGAAGCTGCCGGCCTGGTGGAACATGAAGGCAGCCCCCTGCAGCATCGCCTGCCAGCGCAGGCCGAAGGTCTCGGCGACCGAGCCGGAGACCAGCGGCCCCACCCCCAGCCACAGGAAGCCCATCAGCGCGGCGAAGATCACCGTGTTCGCGGCCGTCGGCCACTGCATGAAGAACCAGGCCATCACCAGGCTGCGGGCCATGTAGATCCCCCCCAGCAGCGCCTGCTTCGACCACCGCCCCCCGGCCCAGCCGAAGAACAGCGAGCCCAGCACGTTGAACCCTCCGATCACCCCCAGCGCGGTCGCGCCCAGCATCGGGTCGGCGCCGCAGAGCTCGAGATAGGCGGGCAGGTGGGTGGTCAGGAACACCAGCTGCATGCCGCAGACGAAATAGGCCCCGGTCATCACCAGGAAGCGCGGGTTGCGCCCGGCCAGCGCCAGCGCCCCGCGGGCGGAGAGGGAATCGGCCGAATCCGTCGAGGCGGTGGGCGGGACCGGCAGGCGGTCGACCTTGCCCGCGCTCCACGCCGCAGGCAGGATCAGGAGCGCGAGCACGGCGAAGCCCACCACCGCCGCCCGCCAGTCCAGCGCCTGCATCAGCCCCTGGCCCAGCGGCGCCGCGATCAGCGCCCCCAGCGAGCCCGCGGCCGAGACGCAGCCCAGCGCCATCGAGCGCACCGAGGCCGGCACCGAGCGCGCCGTCACCGCCATCGCCATCGCCATCGAGGCGCAGGCCATGCCCAGGCCGATCAGCACGCCCGCGCCGATCACCAGCATCCAGAACCCCTGCGCCGTCGACATCAGCGCCAGCCCCAGCGCATAGGCCGCCGCCCCCGTCATCATCACCGGCCGGTAGCCCCAGCGCGGCACCGCCGCGCCCGCCAGCGGCTGGAACACCCCCCAGCACAGGTTCTGGATCGAGATCGCCAGGGTGAACTGGGTCACCGTCACCACCGCGTCGGAAGTGATCGAGGGCATGAACAGCCCCAGGCTCTGCCGCAGCCCCATGGTCAGGGTCAGCATCAGCGAGGCGCCGATCAGGATCGGCATCAGCGGGCGAAGGGCGGGGGAGATGCGGAGCATGACAGCGGGGTCCGTGCGGCACGGCGGGGGGAGGGGCCCCTCCGTCTACTTGCCGAGCGGCAGGCAACCACGGCTCCGGTCCGAAGGCAACCGTATTTTCCCGAAGGTCAGGCGTGAAATAGCGCGCCGGAACGAAAGGGCCGGGGGGATCGCTCCCCCCGGCCCCAGGCGTCTCGGGCGTGCGTCTCGGGCCCCTCAGATCAGGCCCAGCGAGGTCGGCAGCCACAGGATGATCGAGGGGAAGGCGATCAGCAGCGCGATGGTGATCGCGTCCATCACCACGAACCAGGCGATGCCCTTGAAGATGGTGTGCGTGGGCACCAGGTCGCCGACGATCCCCTTGACCACGAACACGTTCAGCCCGACCGGCGGGGTGATGAAGCCCACCTCCAGGAACTTCGCCATCAGCACGCCGAACCAGATCAGGTTGATCGACTGGCTCTCGAGCACCGGCAGCAGGATCGGGATGGTCAGCAGCATGATCCCGATCGGGTCCAGCAGCATGCCCAGGATCAGCAGCGCCACCGAGATCAGCAGCACCACCTGCAGCTGGCTGTAGCCCTGGCCGGAGATGAAGTCCGCCAGGATGTCCGTCACGCCGGACAGCGCGAAGAACCGCGTCAGCAGCTGCGCGCCGATCGCGATCACGAAGATCGAGGCGGTGGAGCGCAGCGTCTCGGCCACCGCCTCGCGGAAGGCGTGCCAGCTCATCGAGCGCTTCAGGCAGGCGATGACGAAGGCGAGGAAGGCCCCGACCGCGCCGGCCTCGGTCGGCGTGAACACGCCCGAGAACAGGCCTCCGAAGACGCCCAGCACCAGCAGGCCCACCGGCCAGGTGTCCTTGATCGCCCAGATCCGCTCTTCCCAGGTGTAGTTCTCGTCCCTGGTCGAGGGCGCGAGGCCGGGCGTCACGATCGCCCGCACGCAGACCATGATCGAATACATCACGCCGGTCAGCACGCCCGGCAGGAAGGCCGCCAGGAACAGGGCGCCGATCGGCTCCTCGACGAAGATGCCGTAAAGAATGAGCAGGATCGAGGGCGGGATCATCGAGCCGATGGTCCCCGCCGCGGCCACCGTGCCGGTGGCGAGCCCCTTGTCGTAGCCCGCCTTGATCATCTCCGGCACCGCGATCCGCCCCATGGCGGCGGTGCAGGCCAGCGAGGAGCCGGTGACGGCCGAGAAAAGCGCCGCCCCCTGGATCGAGGCGATGGAGAGCCCGCCCGGCAGCCACGACAGCCACATCCGGGCCATGCGGAACAGCCCCTCGGTCAGCCCCGCATGGTAGCAGAAATAGCCCATCAGCAGGAACATCGGGATCGAGCTGAGCGACCAGTGGGCGGTGAAGTCGTAGGGGATCTCGGACAGCATCCCCGTCGCGGCCCGGGGGCCGAGGATCAGGTAGATGCCGCCGGCCGAGACGCAGCCCAGCGCCACGCCCACCGGCACGCGCAGGAAGATCATCGCCAGCAGCACGCCGATGCCGAGGGCGCCGATCAGTTCGGGATCGAGATCGCTCACTCCATCGCTCCGTGTGCAGAGGGCTCTTCATGGTCGAGGTCGGGGCGCGCGAGCCGGATCGCCGAGCGCACGGTCTTGAGCACCAGCAGCACCGCGATCAGCCCGCAGCCCAGCGGCACCAGGAAGCGGCTGGGCCAGATGATCAGCGAATACTGGCCCATCAGGAACTCGCCGACCTCGAATTTCTTGACCGCGACCTCCCAGCCGTAGACGGCCAGCATGCCGAAGAACAGGCAGGCGAGCGCGTGGGCCGCGATGTCGAGGATCCGCCGGCCGACGCGGGGCAGGCGGGCGTGGATCAGCTCCACATGGATGTGCCCGCCCGAGAGCTCGACCGCGGCCAGCGGCAGGAACACCACCGCCACCATGTAGTAGTTGGAGACCATCTCCAGCGTGACGGGGACGGGGGCGGTGAACAGGTACTTGCCCGCCACGTCCAGCGTCACCATCAGCATCATCAGGATCAGCGCCACCGCCGCCAGCGCCATCACGGCGCCTGAGACGGCGCGTATGGCGCGCTCGATCGCGTTCATGTCACGGGGTTCCGTTCCTTTTCGGCCGCGTCGATCGCGCTCTGGGCGGTCTCGCGCAGCCGGTTGCGTTGGATCTTCTCGCCGTTGGCGCTGGGCGTGGTGGGGAAGCGGTCGACCAGGAACACCCGGGCCGGAACCTTGAACTTCGCCAGCCGCCCGTCGCAGTGGGCGATCAGGGCGGCCTCGTCGACGCCGGCGCCCGGGCGGGGGATCGCGAAGGCGGCGGCGCGGGGCCGGCCGCCGGCCTGGACGCCGACGACCTGGCAGGCCTCGACGTCCGGATGGGTCATCAGGTGGGTCTCGATCTCCCGCGGGTCGGTCAGGAACCCGCCCAGCCGCAGGGCGTCGCCCATCCGGTTGAGGAACACGAACCCCCCGTCGGGCGTCGAGGTCGCGAGGTCCCCGGTCTTCAGCCACCCGTCCGCGGTGAAGGTCTTCGCCGTCGCCTCGTCGTTGAACAGGTAGCCGAGCATGATCGAGGGGCCGGTCAGCTCCAGCTCGCCCGCGCGGTCGCCGGGGGGCAGGATCTCCCCCGTCTCCGGGTCGCGGACCCGGGCGGCGGCCTCCGCCGAGACCGGGACCCCGCCGCCCATCTTGCGCCGCTCCATCGGCGCGTCGGCGGGCTGGAAGGAGAACAGGGCCATGCACTCCGACATGCCGTAGAGGCCGAGGCAGGTGATGCCATGGGCCGCCGCCCGCTCGGCCACGTCGTCGAGCGCGGGGTTGAAGCGGGCGTAGCCGAAATGGCGGAACTCGGGGTTCAGCGCGCCGCCGCCCGCGGCCATCAGCCGGTCGAGCATGTCGTCCCCGCCGTTGGCATGGGTGACGCGGTGGCGGGCCATCAGCGCCACCGCCTCGGCCGCATCGAAAGCCGGCGGCAGGACCGAGGGCCGGCCCCAGGCCGCCGCCGCCATGATCTGCGCCATGCCGAAGACGCCGCAGAAGGGGATCGCCTGGAACAGCACCGCGTCGTCGGCCGCGAGCCCCATGCCCGCCCCCGAGTCCCGCCCGTGGCGGGCGAGCGTCGCCTGCGCATGCAGCACGAACTTCGGCCCCGAGGTGGTGCCCGAGGTGGTGAAGACCTTGCAGGGCGAGCCGGGGCCGCCGCGGCTCCCGGCCATCTGGGGGGCGGCGTCGAGCTCCGCCCAGGGCACGACCCGGGCGGCGCCCAGGGCCGGCGTCTGCGGGACCTCGCCGACCGCGACCAGGACCTCCAGCGCGGGGACCTCGGCGGGGTCCACGTCCGCGAGGATGCCGGCGAAGTCGATGCCGCGGAAGCCGGGCGCCAGCACCAGGACCTTCGCGCCCGAGCGGCCGACGATGTCGGCGACCTCGACCGAGCGGTAGCGGGTGTTCACCGCCACGCAGACCGCGCCCAGCCGGCAGCAGGCGAGGAAGGTCACGAGGTATTCGGGCAGGTTGGGCAGCCAGCAGGCGACCCGGTCCCCCTCGCCCACCCCCAGGGCCGCGAGGCCCGAGGCGACGCGCCGCCCGGCCGCGTCGATCTCGCCGTAGCTCAGGCTCCGGTCGGGCAGGATCAGGCAGGGCGCCTCCGCGGGGGCCTGCGCCCACATCTGCGGGATCGAGGGGCCGCGCGCCGCGGCGGCGGCGGCGTTGCGCGCAAGCGTGTCGGACAGCCAGGCTGCTGCAGACATCGACGCCCCTCCCTCGGCGGCCATGGTCACGGGATCGTCCGCATCTTGCGTGCGGATCGGAGGGCGAACGCTATCCAGACCGCGCAACGGGGTCAATCGGCCGCCCCCGGGCGCCCTGCACGTCACCTGAACGCCCCCCGCGGCGGGAGACGGCGCCCCCTCGGCGCCGCCTCCGCCCCGCGCCGCGGGCGCATCGCTCGCCCCAGGCGCGAGGCCTGCCGCGGCGCCTCGCCCGTACCGCGCGCGAGGTCCGCCGCGGCGCCTCGCTCAGACCGTGCCGACCGGCGAGGCGGGCGAGCCGACCGCGCCCGGCAGGTTCAGCGGCGGCGCCGTGAGCAGGAAGCGCGAGCGGCCCGCTTTGCGCAGATGGGCCGCGAGGTCGCTCAGCCACCACAGCTCGCCCAGGTGCACGCCCAGCTGGAACAGGCACAGCTCGTGCAGCGGCAGGAAGGCGCAGCAGTCGCCGTGGCCCTCGGCCGCCGGATGCGCCTCGACCGCGTAGTTGTCGGCGATCAGGGCGACGACGCCGCTGTCGCGCACCCAGGTCTTCAGCGCCTCGTCGCGGCCGTTGAGGGCCGAGCAGGCCCCGTGCAGCGTCTCCTCGTCCGGGTTCCCGGCCATGTCGCGGATGCGGTCGGCGAAGCCGGTATGCAGGCAGACCATGTCGCCCGGCTCCACCGTCACCCCGTCCTCGCGCATGATCCGGTCGAGGATCTCCATGTCCACCAGGGTGCGGGCGTCGCCCAGGTGCGCGCGCAGGTCGATCATCACCGCGCGGCCCTGCACGGCGGTCTGCGCCATCTTCTCGATGCCGAGCCGCTTCGCCTTCGGCCCCTCGAGCCCCTCGCCGCTCGGCCCCACCACGTCCTCGCCCGCGCGCCAGCCGTTGTAGTAGACCGCCTCCGCCACCCCGTCGCCGTCGGCGTCGAAGCGCCCGCCGACATGGCCCAGCGCGTCCCACTGCGTCGAATACTGCAGGTGGATCAGCGCCGCGTCGTCCGAGATCACGTCGGTGAACTTCGGATCCAGCCGCGAGACGTCGAAGTTGTAGGAGGGCTCGCCGCCCCGGTCCGTCGCGAAGAGCCGCGGCGGATGCCGGCGCGGGTTCAGCAGGTTGCCGCCCGGCAGGTCGAGGGGCAGGGACAGCAGGAACGCCCGCCCCTCGCGCACCTCGGCCACGCCCTTCAGCACCTGGTCGGGGCCCAGCAGGTTCATGCGGCCGAGCTCGTCGTCGGGCCCCCAGTCGCCCCAGGTCGAGCCCTCGGGCCGCCGCGTCCAGCGTTTCGTCATCGTCTTCCTCCCAATGCGGCCGGTCTTCAGACCAGCTCGTTCAGCAGCGCCAGCCAGCCGGCCAGCAGCAGGGCGGCGAGCCCGGTATAGGGCAGGTTCCACCCCCAGGTCAGCTTCGCCGCCGACAGGCCCGTGGCGCGGCTGAGCACCAGCGCCCCCGCCCCGAAGGGCGAGCAGGTCATCGCCAGGCACCAGCCGCCGCCCATCGACAGCACCAGCAGCGCAGGATCCACCGGCAGCGGCCCCGAGGCCAGCGCCTGCCCGAAGAACACCGCGAACAGCATCGGCGTCAGCGCGAACTGCACCCCGATGCACATCGCCAGCGGCGGGATCATCAGGAGCGCCCAGGCCGGGATCGCCGCCGCCGTCTCGCCCAGCACGCCCGGCGGGACCAGCGCCGCGGCCATCGCCCCGATGAAGCCCGCGAAGGCGAGCGTGTAGGCCTCGGGCGCGCTCTCGGGCGTGGTGCGGGTGACGATGCGCTTGCCGCGCCGCGCCGTCTCGTAGAGCGCGTCGGCGTGCGAGCGGCCCTTCGCCCGCCCCTGGCGGAAGATCCAGACCAGCGTCAGCACCGGCGCGCCCAGCATCAGCGCGGTGACCACGCCCACCCCGGCCCAGAGGCTGACGCCCAGCGCCACGCCCCCCAGCCCCAGGCAGACCACCGCGATCCCCGCCAGCGCCTCGCGCGGGGCGGGCAGCGGCGGACGGCGGGTCTGCACGCCGCGCGCGGCCATCCGGCGGGACAGGCCCGCGAAGCGCAGCCGGTCCTCGCCCATCCCCGCCAGCAGCGCCAGCACCGCCCAGCCGATGCCGCCCGCCAGCACGATGCGCGTGTCGGCCTCGGGGAACAGCGAGGCGAGCACCGCCTGGGTCACCGTCGTGGGCGCCCAGATGATCGCGCAGGCCCAGCCGCGGATCTGGGCGGAGTGCTGGCGACGCTCCTTCGCGGCGACCACCTCCGGGTCGTCGCCGGCGGCCTGGCTGTCGCGGATGCCGGCGCGGATCAGAGGGGCCAGAAGGCTCAGCGTGCCGATGTTGATCAGCAGGAACAGCACGTGGCTGCCCGTGGCGATGGCGCCGTAGCGGCGCGCGGGCGGCTGCCGGGTCAGCCAGGCGCCGCAGGCCTCGACGTCGGCCGAGCTCTGCGCCCCGTCGCGCAGCACCGCCAGCAGCAGCATGAAGGCGGCGAGGAAGGCGGCCCGGTCCAGCGCCTCGTAGATCGCAGCCCCGGCGTCGGGGACGCTCAGCGCCACCCAGCCCCCCACCGCCAGCGAGACGCACAGCAGCAGCCGCTCCCGCGCGCCCATCCGGGGCAGGCCGACCACCGTCGCCCCCAGCAGCGCCGCGACCGAGACCAGGCTCGCGTCATGCAGGCCCGAGAAGGACTCGAACAGCGCCGAGAGCGCGGTCAGCGTCAGCAGCGCCGCGATCGCCGCGCTCAGCGCCCGGCTGCGGGGTCCCTCGGCGGCGGCGGGAGGGACGAGCGGCCCGGCGGCGGTCCGGGAGGGCGGAGGCGCGGAAGGAACGGGCAAGAGGGTCCCTGCATCTGGCGTCGGTGGAAGCGCGGCGCCGCGCGGCCCCGGGGCGGGGACCGGCGGCGGGCGCCGGGCGGGGGCGCCGGCGCTCCTTCCTGCGCCCGGGGGCGGGGATTTTCAAGCCTGCCGGGCGGCAGGTCGAAAGCGTGCCCCTGCGTCAGCCGCGCCGCCGGGCGCTCGCCCCTCGAGCCCGCCGGGGCAGGGGGCGGGCCTGGCCCGGACCTTCCGCGAACGTCGCTTCGCGGCCCCCAGAACCGCAGTGCGAAACCCATGGACACGGGCCGCCGGTTCGGTTCATCGTGCCGCCCAACCGCGCGGGGGGCCGGGGAGCGACGCCCCCCGCGCGGACCATGACAGGAGGAGGAACCGCCATGAAGACGTTCGCCAAGTGGGCGACGGCCGCCGCCGTCGCGACCCTGGTCGCCGCCCCCGCGCTCGCCGCCGAGCGCATCACCGCCACGCTCTGGGTCGGGCCCAAGCACCCGGTCTCGGTCGGCGGCTACGACCCGTTCATCGAGGCGATGGAGGCCTCGGGCGACTTCGAGGTGAAGTATTTCCAGGGCGGCGCGCTGCTGGGCGCCAAGCCCGCGATGACCGGCATCGGCGACGGCATCGCCGACGTGGGCATGCTGGCGATGACCTACTTCCCGGCCGAGTTCCCCAACGCCCAGCTGGTCGCCGACATGGGGCTGTCGACGCCCAACAACATCGTCGCCATGGCGATGGCGACCGAGTTCAACCTGCTGCACTGCCCCGACTGCCTGGCCGAGTACGAGCGGCAGAACCTGGTCTACACCGGCACCTACTCGACCTCGCCCTACACGATCATCTCCAAGGAGCCGATCCGCTCCACCGCCGACCTGCAGGGCAAGAAGATGCGCGTGCCCGGCTCGCTGTGGTCGCGCTGGGCGCAGTCGGTGGGCGGCATCGAGGTGAACGTGCCCTCGTCGGAGATGTTCGAGGGGCTCGACAAGGGCGCGCTCGACATCGCCATCCAGGCGCCGGGCGCGCTGCGCTCCTACTCGCTGTGGGACACGGCCAAGTACAACACGCTCCTCAACCTCGGCACCTATCACTCGCTGTCGATGATGACCTGGAACGCCGACCGCTGGGCCGACTTCTCGGAGGAGCAGCGCAGGATGCTGCTGGCCGAGGCCGGCAAGGCCAGCCTGGGCGCGACCGTGTTCTACACCACCTCCGACGAGGAAGTGCTGGCCGAGGCCAAGGAGCACGGCGTCGAGATCATCGAGCCCTCCGATGAGATGCGCTCGACCAAGGACGCCTTCGTCGCCTCCGACGTCGACGCGATCATCCAGACCGCGGTCGAGAAGCACGGCATCGCCGACGCGGCCGAGAAGGTCGAGGTGCTCAACGGCCTGATCGAGAAGTGGACCGCCATCGTCGAGGAGGTCGGCGAGGACAACGTCGAGGGCATCCAGCAGAAGCTGCAGGCCGAGATCTACGACAAGCTGCCCGCCGACTACGGCGCCTGAGCCGGCGCGGCGGCCCCGGCTGCCGCCTGCACGACCTTGCGCAAGGGCCGCCCTTCGGGGCGGCCCTTCCTGTTGCAGGGGTGGGTTCATCTTGGCAGGATCGGCGCGCGTCGACCCCGGCTCCGCCGCCGGGCGCGCGTGCGTTCAATCGGGAAGGGCGAACATGTCCCCAGACGACCGGAACCCGGCGCGTCGGCCGGCGCCGGACCTCGCCCCCCCGCTCGAGATCGGGGCGGCGGCGCAGGGCGCGGCCGACGACGCGCCCGTGCCCCGGGCCGAGCCGC
>Ga0310345_10002758_pt1 | contig 17344 bp, 14 predicted proteins | sample HC15DNA20500_MG_FD_204667 | JGI IMG/M metagenome (GOLD analysis project Ga0310345, IMG submission 204667) | Marine microbial communities from station ALOHA, North Pacific Subtropical Gyre - HC15-DNA-20-500_MG | ecosystem: Environmental > Aquatic > Marine > Oceanic | place: Pacific Ocean: North... | reverse complement strand
AATGTGTCCAGGAAGTTCGCCGATATTTACCTTATCTGAGGGAATGGCTGGAGTCTTCAGCGGGACTCTTTTCGGTAGCGGCCATCATCTCCGAGCGTACCAATCAAGAGGGTCACCAGACCATTACGGTTCAGTTGGGTAAGCAGACCATCGAAACTGGTCGCCGAATCGATATTGGGGCCTGCGCTCTCTGTATTCCTGAAAAAGAGATAGACGTGCCCACCACCCTCTTCGAGCGGCCCGTCTATTTCTTCGTTCCCCAAAAAGCCCCGTCTCATCTTTCTGAAATCTTGGATCGATTAGACGAAGCCATGAAAAAGGAAGACCCGGTGGCGGGTTTTCTAGAGTTAAGAAACGCTCTGGAGTTTTTGATCCGGTATTTCGCCGGTGTGGCTTCCAAGGTGTGCGAAGACCTGGGTAGTCTTCCCTCGGAGGCTGAGGCTCTGGTGGACAATAGCCAGTCGCTGTCCTCCTCGGAGCGGCTGCTCAATATCTGTTTGGACGAGTTGAGAAGAAAGCCCGACTCTCTGGCTGCGAAGACGGTGATCGGCATCTTTTATCGGCGAAATGAGCTGTTCGAGTTTGTTCCTCGCTGGCAGACGGAGATTCTGGCCCTGCACGGCCAGCTCTCAGGGTGGTGTCAACTGGAGCCCGGCTACGGTGAACTGGAAGACCCGGAAGTTTGCAAGCTGGAGTTTGAGAAGCACGTTCCGACCTTGAGGGAGTGGTTGGTGGCCCTCGGTGGTTATCTACAGAGCACCGAGCACTTCTTCAACGATGTGAAACCGGAAGGGAATGTGGAGTTCAGCCTCCGGATCGGCGACCGCTTCCTGGAGATCGGCGAGCCCGGTTACACCCTCTGGCTCAACAACCCGCGCCCAGCTGGGGAAACGGTGGAGATGGAGAGCGGGTCGGCCAACAAGCCCTTGATCCGAGAGTCGATCCCCGTACCCAAAGGCGCCCCCGAAGTGTTGGAACGGATCCTAACCCGCATGGATATCTATCTGCGGTTGGGAGACCCCATCGAGTCGTGTATCTCTCTCAGGGATGCCTTGGATTATCTCACCCGCTACTTTGCCGGCATCGCTCTTGCTGCTTTTCGGGAACTGGGCACATTGCCCGCTGAAGCGGAAAAACTGGCCGAGCAGAGTTTATCCATTCACGACTGCGAAAAGCTACTGATCCTGGCTCTGCGCTCCATCGGACACGAATCCGATGAAAAGCTTGGGGTTGCGGTGAAGAATGTCTTTTACTACTTAGAAGAGTTCTCTCAAACGGAGAAACCTACGGGCGCTCACGCTCGTTTGCTGGCTCTCGATGCCGACCCGTCTTCGAAGATGCAGAACCTAGCCGAATTTTGCTCCCTTCAGGCAGGGGAAGGGGTTCTCGGTCATCCGGCTCGCTCCAAGCGAGAGCTTGAGCGGTTTTTGCCTACCCTGCAAGACTGGTTGGCTATGGCCGAGCCGTTCTTCAAGGAGTCTCGCCACCACGAAGAACCGCCCGAAGAGGACGGCAAGACCGAACTGGTGGTGGAGTACGGCGACTTTTATCTGGAGTTGGTCGAACCGGAATACACCTTTTACATTCGACCCGGGGCCGACGAGGTTCCGGACATTGAGGCACCGGAGCTTCCGCCCCCCGACTTGGCTTTCGACGAAGATTTGGTCGACGAGCCGATCCGTCGAAAGAGCCCGGAGGAGTTGGCTCGCGAGAGACCGTTCCTGGTGCACCGAGTGGATCTTATCGGGAACCGGGAGAATTCGGCGGGCAAAAAGTGTCAGGCCGGTTATATCGTGCTGACTAACGCCGGCGGAGGCACCTTGTCGGGTACGGCGGTGGCTACCGACGATTGTTTGGAAGTGGATCCTATCCGTTTCCGAGGAAACAAGGTTCAACTCTCCTACTGGGTGGACACGGAAGAACTGCCCACTACTCACGAAGTTTTTATTCAACTCAAGACGGCCTACGAGCAGCGCGATATCTCAGTGTTCGAGATGATCAACCAGGCCAAAACTAAGCCCGTCAGCCCGTCGGTCGGAACTGTCCGGCTGCTGGCACCGGCCCTGATCTCCATAGTGGTTTTCATAGCCTCGTTTCTAGGGGTCTCACATCTTATCACCACCCATCTTGAGGAGACGGTAGGGAAGAGTTGGTATACGATGCAACTCTTGCGCGATGCCCCTCAAGCGGTGGGGGAAGTGTTGATCTACAGCCAGTTGGTGGCTTATTTTTTCCTGTGGACGGCAGGCTTCGTGCCGATCTGGGTGGCCAAGGTGTTTAAGAAGCTTCCTCCCAGTACCCAGGAGTTGCTCCAAGGGAGAAGGCGTCTTTTTATGCTTCTTCCTTCCATTGTGCTCGGGATCTGTCTCTTCACCCCCATACTGTCGAACAAGCTTACCGCCGATCCCGATTTTCCCTCACTCAATCTTTACGGAATGTTTCTTATCTTTTTGGGCTTGAACTTTTCTTCCACATACTATCAAGAACTTGCGATTACGGAGAAATTGGATGATCTCTTTTTGCAGCCTGAAGTAAGAAAGGGAGTTGATATTTTCGCCTGGTTCGTTTTCTTGACCGCTATCTTGATGGGGGTCTCAGGATGAGTTCTTCTACCCAGATTCCCGAGGAGTTGAGGGCCGAGTACCCGTTTGATTCTCATTTTCATGCCACCGAGAGTGGACATAACCTGCACTACGTGGATGAAGGGGAAGGACGCCCATTTCTGTTTGTCCACGGTAATCCTACCTGGTCTTTTTTCTTTCGCAAACTGATCTCTCACTTTCAGTCATCCATGCGGTGTGTCGCCTGCGACCACATCGGCTGTGGTCTATCGGACAAACCACAAGATTTTGATTACAGGCTCAGTCAGCATATAGACCATCTGGAAGAGTTGGTGTTGAAGCTCGACCTCAAGGATATTCGACTGCTCGTGCACGATTGGGGCGGGGCCATCGGTTTAGGAGTGGCCGGTCGCCATCCGGAACGCTTTTCCGAACTGGTGATCTGCAATACGGCCGCTTACCGCTCACAACGAATGCCCTGGTTACTGAAGATCGCTAAATCGCCGCATATCGGCCAATTTTTGATTCGCCGGTTCAACGCGTTTGCGGGGCTCACACCCACCTTGGGCGCGGCCCAGCCGGACCGCATTTCCACTTTGGCCCGGCAAGGGTTCCTTTTGCCGTACGATTCTTGGGAGCACAGGATTGCTACCTACCGGTTCGTAGCAGACATTCCCTTGGATGAAAGCCATCCAAGCTACGCAACTCTCACTGAGGTTGAAAAGAATCTTCAGCGACTAGCCCATCTTCCTAGCTTGCTTTTGTGGGGTGAGAAGGATTGGGTGTTCACCACCCACTTCATGGCCCGGTTTCAGGAATTTTTCCCGGAGGCCCAGGCCCGTAGCTACCCGGATTGTGGACACCTCCTCATTGAGGAGAAGCCGGGGCGAGTTATCGGCGAGATCGAGGCCTTCTTCAGTTGAACATCGTCGAAGTCTTTGAAGAGACCGCCCGAAGTCAACAATCGAAAACAGCCTTGATCGACCGAAACAGACGGTTCAGTTTTGCCAGGTTGTTGGGAGAGGCCGACCGTCAAGCGCGCCGGCTCCGTCGAGTAGGATTCGGTCCGGGCGTTCATACTCTGGTTCTTCTCAAGAACTCGGCGGAGTTCGTGGCCACCGTTTTCGCCCTTTTCAGGGTTGGAGCGATCCCGATTTTGATCGACCCCGGCATGGGTCTCGGTCGCTTTCTGAAAGTGATCGAGGAGGTAGAGCCGGAGGGCTTAGTCGGCATTCCCCGAGCCTTTGCTTTGATGAAAATGTCTCCAAAGCCGTTTAAGAACGTGGAGCACACGGCGTGCTGGGGTCATTTCCCCGATGTGCCCGACCTCAGGCGGGGGAGTTTCGAGTCGGAGGTGACCACCGCATCCGGTGACCCGGAGGACACGGCGGCCATCCTTTTCACCTCCGGTAGCACCGGCCCGGCCAAAGGGGTTGTGTATTCTCATAACATCTTTGTGAAACAGGTGGAAGTGCTTCGAGATGTGTATCAGTTTTCACCCGAAGATGTGGATCTCCCGGGATTCCCTCTCTTCGGATTGTTCACAGCAGCCCTCGGAGTGACGGGTATCATTCCCGACCTCGATCCTAGCCGCCCGGCTCAGTGCAACCCGTTTGACCTCATCACCCAGATGCACCGGCACGGAGTAACCTCTCTGCAAGGGTCCCCGGCTATCTGGAAACGAGTGGCGCGGGAGTGTCTCTCCCGAGGTATTACTTTGCCTCTCATTCGCCGAGTGATCACCTTCGGGGCCCCAATACCCTTCGATTTCTTGGAGAGTTGGCGAAAAGTGGCGCCCAACGCCAAGATCCACACTCCATACGGCGCCACCGAGGCGCTTCCCATTACCGATATTGAGGCGGAGGAGATCTTATCTACCAAAAGAGCGCGCAACCACGAGGGGGCGGGGTTGTGCGTGGGCAAGCCTTTGGATCTAAATGAAGTGCGAGTTGTTTCCTATCATCACCGGCCCACCAAGATGACCCCCTTGTCCACCGGTAAAGTGGGGGAGGTAGCGGTTCGCGGACCGGTGGTTACCAAGTCATACTTCAAGAAACCGGACGCCACAAGAAAGTCTAAAATTGAGACCGAGGAGGGGATATGGCACCTCATGGGAGACCTGGGGTACTTCGATTCAGAAGGACGGTTGTGGCTGGTGGGGCGCAAGAGCCACTGCATCAAGCTACCCTTCTGCGACATGTGGCCCCTGCCCGGGGAAGCTCTGGTGCTACCCCACCCTGACGTGGAGCGGGCCGCTCTGGTGGAGGGCTCCGGCGGGCCAGTTTTGGTGATCGAGCGAAGGGCCGGCTCGGCCACCACCGAAACCATCCTTCGCAAGGAGTGCTTGAACCTGATTCATCAGACTCCCGATTTCGAATGCGTGGAGTCCGTGGCGTTTCACCCGGGGATGCCGGTGGACCCTCGCCACAATGCGAAAATTCATCGTGAGGAACTCAGTCAGTGGGTAAAGAAACTAGGGATCTAAGAATTCTGGTCACTGGTGGGCAAGGGTTTCTGGGTGGAGCACTCGTGGAGGCCTTGGTACAGCTTGGATTTGAGAACGTAGCGGCTACCGCTCGTCGCGCTGCTCCCGAACTGGAGTCTCTGGGTGTTGAAGTGGTTCGGGCGGACCTCACCGACCCAGAGAGTGCCCGAACGGCTACAAAAGGCCGGGACCTGATTTTTCACACGGCGGCGAAAGCGGGGGTTTGGGGCTCAGAGAGCGTTTATCACGAGATCAATGTACTGGCCACTCGCTACCTACTGCAAGGCTCGGCGGCCCACGGAGTTCCCTACTTTGTGCACACCAGTTCTCCGTCGGTCACCTTCCAGGGGGAATCCTCCGTGGGCGAAACAGAGCTGGCCCCTTACGGCCGGGAGCCCTACAACGCTTACTGTGCCACCAAGATTCAAGCCGAGCGAGAGGTCTTCGGCTTTCCAGAAGGACCTCGTGCTCTGGCTCTTCGTCCTCATCTCATCTACGGACCGGGTGATCCTCATCTACTTCCCCGAGTCTTTGAGGCGGCCGAGCAGAACCGTCTGGTGCGGGTGGGCGACGGACTGAACCGGGTCGATGTCACTCACATTTCCGACGTGGTGGCTTCCCATCTGGCAGTCATTCCCAGACTGGAACAGGATATTTGGGGGGAGTCTTACTTCATCACCTCGGGTAAGCCGATCCGCTTGTGGAGTTGGCTCTCACACATACTTCACTGGAAAGGGTTGCCACCGATACGAAGAAGCGTACCGCTCACCGTGGCGGCGAAGCTGGGTGCCCTATTGGAGCGTATTTACCGGTGGAGAAGGTGGGAGCAGGAGCCCCCTCTTACTGAGTTCTCGGCGCTTCAACTCGGTTGCGATCATACCTACAGCATAGAAAAAGCGCGTCGACTTTTGGGTTACAACCCGCAGGTTGATCCCTACGCCCCGTTCCTGCAGCAGCTGGAAGAGGACGTCGAGTGGACGACGCGCACTTTTAATGAAATTCTTAGCTAAATTTATGCTGTGGGCGGCTTGGTGGAATAGACCGTACCAGCTGTGAATCCCGGTTTAGCACCGTTGGATGCTGCATAGGAGCCGTTAGAAACTCCGTGAACCTGATTAACACTGGTGTTTTCCGCACCGCTCACACCTAGCTCACCTGCGTTTGCAACCGGACTAGCCTGCCCGGCGTTCCCCCACGCTCCTAAAATCTCCGAAGCTTTGGCTTCCCCAGCTTTTTGATCGCTGAGCGACTCTTTTGCTTCTACCGTGGGGGCAAAACCCTCAGCGGGAGCATTTTCGGCAACCTTATTTCCGGTCTCCGCCTGAGGCGGAGCAGTCACGGGACGCTGGTGCGCTACGTGATTCGTTTGGTTCAGCCTGGCGGGATTCTTCCCTATAGCATTGATGGAATCTGAACTCATTGTTTCTCCTTGTCTCCAGCTTAGGGCTACCTTAGAGGTTTCTCTACAGGGCAAACGTTAACAATATGTTACAGATGTTAACAAATATGAACATATTGTTAACAAAAAGGATCAACTACAGGTCGTTCACTCCACACGCAGGACAGGGGCAAACAGAACCGTAACCCCGTTAGGGTGCGGAAGATACTAGCCATACTCGCAGTTACGGCGGCGGTCTTGGTCGCTCTGGCGGCTTTGGCCGACCCTACCATTCGATACCCCTTCATAGGAGTGCAACTCGAACGCGAGCTTTCATCCCTGGAGGGGGAGGACCCGGTAACGGTCATGCTGAGCGTGGAGACGGGGATCGAGCTTCTTCCGGAGGAGCAACTCGGCGAAGAGCCCGTGGTGCAGGATGAGTACACCCTGCTTATGATCCTGCGGGAGAATGTTCAAGCTCAGGAACAGAGCGCCAACGTCACCTACGACGTGGAGGAGATGGAGTCGGAGCAGTGGGCCTGGAAAGAGGCCGAGCTGAACAAGTTGAAAGCGCGGACACAGATTTTTCCCTCCCAAGTAGCGCTCACTCCCACCCTCACCTTTCCCAAGCAATCGGTGATGGCTACCAACGAGGTTTGGACCCCCTTGATTACGGCTATCTGGCCGGAGCTCCCGGATGGGTTTCAGAAAGCGGGCAAATCCTCTTGGCAAGAACAGCTATCCTTTATGGAAAACCACCCCATGACCGGGCAACCCACAAAGGTGAACTGCAATCTCGTTTACCGGTTGGATCAGTTTGTGAACACCGACCGGGGGGTGTTGGCCACCGTTCTCCTCCTAGGTACATTCACGGAAGGCTCCGAGGTCGATCCGGATGTCGAGGTGCGTGGAACTTTAAAGGGATTTACCCTTGTGGAGCCGGATACGGGCCGGGCCTACGGTGGCGAGTACAGAATTGAAGAGCGGTTTATGGTTAAGAAACCCGGTCTTCCCGTGCTTAGAAAAACCACCTACCAAGGGGCCAGATTTTGGAGACCTATGTTTTACCAGATGTCGCAAGAGAAGATCAACGCTGAAGCGGCCCCCACACCTCTGCCGGCCGGGGAAGCAGCCAACCCATGAGTGAGGTTACGGCCGTCGAGCCCGACTCCGCGGAAACAGAAAAGAAAGCAGGCCCCATCAGACGGATGTACGATTGGGTGGTTGGCTGGGCCGACACTCCGTACGGTGGTTGGGCTCTCTTTCTGATCGCGCTGGCCGAGGCTTCGGTGTTTCCTATCCCTCCCGATGTCCTGCTCCTCGCCCTGGCCTTCGGAGCACCGAAGAAGAGTTTTCGTTTCGCGCTCATCTGCGCGGCCGGTTCTATCGTAGGTGCTATCGTGGGTTATGTTATAGGAGTCTTCTTCTTTGATACGGTGGGGATGTGGGTGATAGAAACCTACGGACTGCAAGAGAAAATGTCGATTGTGAAAGGGTATTACACGGACGACCGCGCCTTCTGGGCGCTCTTGGCGGCCGGTTTCACACCGATCCCTTTCAAAGTCTTCACCATCATCTCCGGCATGATGGGGACCAGTCTGCTGGTCCTTGTGCTGGCCTCGGCGATCTCCAGAACGGCCCGCTTCATGTTAGTGGCGACGGTGGTCTACCTTCTGGGTGACAAGGCTAAAGAGTTCATCGACAAGTACTTTGATTATCTCACCATAGGATTCACCGTTCTTCTGATAGGCGGGTTTGTTGCTCTGAAGTATCTGTTCTGAGGACAGAACCTTCGGGGAAACGGTCCTACAAAAAAAACCGGGTTGCCGGCAACCCGGTTTTTTTCGCTTAGGTAGTGACTCTTAATCTAATCGACTTCGCCACGAGCTTCGGCTCTTTTTTGGCGATGCTGAAAGTAGACCGCGTAGCTCAGAATGGCATCCTTGTCCACAGCGGGAATCTCTTCGAACTGAACCTGCGAGATGTGCTTCCGATTATCTTCGGGGTCCTTCTCGCTACCTATGGCTTTGGCATCCACTTCGATGGGGTTGGCGTTGGGGATCTCCAGCACCACCCTCAGGTCGGTCTCCGGCGGAATACCCAGATTAGTCCTTAGGAACAGACTGTGGGGGGTCACCGCCGATGTGGATGCCATTTGGGAATGGACGGTCTTTCGAGCTTGAAAGCGCACCGGTATATTCACTTCGACTCGGAAATCGTCGTCCCGAGCCTCCACATCGATCGCTTCCACCGTATTTTTGTTAGGGGCGTCAACCTCGAACTCCCTATCCCGGGAGTCTCGAACCTCAGCCTTGTAGGTGAAAAACTTATCCTTCGAATCATCGAAGAACTGAATTGAAATGGGTGTGTGTGGCTGAATGTTGACTGGATTCATGGCGTTACCAGGAGCACTGAGTGTTAGCTGCTTTTTGCTAACCTCGAGAATCTCCACGAAGTAATTCTGGAATTCTCCATCAACATCTTCGAATTCAATCTCGACCGTCTGATGAGTCGCCGGCTTAAAGGTCGGCGAACTTTTTAGAAAGTCAAAAAGACCCATGAATCATAGCTCCTTCTCTCAGGGCAAGCCTTTTCGTGTTCACAGAGGCGATCCCTTTCTGTGACAAGCACGATCAGTAGGCTGTCACGGCGCGCCGCAGTCACGGAAGCGACACTGCTAATAAAGGCCTCTTTTAAGGCCGTTCCACAACGACCTTCCTCGATTCTTCTTTCCTTCAGAAATTAGGTCAAAAGTCTTAAGGTGTGTCATCAATCAGCCTCCCGGCGATACACTCGCCCATTTTTCCGCTCTCGAAGCGCAGATTTTCTTAAGTACGATCAAGTACTAGGCAAAAATCCGCACTCCGAGAGCGAAAAAATGTTCTTCGTGTATCTTGAAAGGCTGATTGATGACACGCCTTAGGATATGTCCTGAGATCGGAGAAGGGAGTCGTATGAACGACTGGACACATCTGCAAGATATCGAGGGAACCGACGGGGACAATCTGGAGGGAAGATTGATCGGGTTGGCCATCACCGGAAGCATAGCCGCGGTGGAATCACACCGCCTGGCTCGCACCTTCATGAGACAGGGGGCAAAGGTTCAGATATTCTTGACTCCGGCGGCCGCGGAGTTGGTATCTCCCACCGCCTTGGCTTGGTCCACGGGGCGTCCGGTGGTCACGGACCTCACCGCCCGCTGCGAGCATCTGGAGTTTTTTGGAGAGAGGGGAACCGCTCACTGTCTTCTTATAGCACCCGCAACGGCTAACACGGTTTCGAAGATCGCCTGTGGGCTCGACGACAACATCGTCACCACTTGTGTTACCACCGCACTCGGTGGAGGTATTCCCGTCCTGTGCGCACCGGGGATGCACGCGCCCATGATGAAAAACCCGGCGGTGGTGAGCAATTTAGCCAGGCTGAGAGAATACGGTATTGAACTCTTGGAGCCCACCCACTCCGAAGGTAAGGAAAAGATGATGGGAGTGGTGGAGATTGTGGCTCGTGTATCCCGCTCCCTGGGAGAAGGGTCCCTTCAGGGGAAGAGTGTTTTGATTACCGGCGGGCCTACCAGGGAGTTCATAGACCCGGCTCGTTGCCTCACGAACCCTTCCTCCGGGCTCACTGCTTGTTTGTTGGCCGAGGAGGCTTACCGACGGGGGGCTGATGTGACCCTGATTTACGGACCGGGCCGCGTGTGTCCCCCCGAGTGGATCTCGGTGAGGAAGGTTGAGTCCACAGCCGAAATGTTGGAAGCGGCGCGAAGAACTCTCAAGTCCGACCCTCCCGATTTCGTGGTGGCGGCAGCAGCCGTGTGCGACTATCGGCCCGCCGAGTATTCGGAGCAGAAGATCTCCACCGGATCGGGGGAACTGACTCTTCGGCTTGAGACCACGGAAAAGATTATCGACGCCCTTCGAGAGGAGGCCCCGGCGGCTCGCCTGGTGGCGTTTAAGGCTGGTTCTACCGAGACCGATGAGGAGATGCTCAAGTTGGTAAAACCGTATCTCCTGGAAGGGCGCGCGGATATGGTGGTGGGTAATTCCGTCACTGCCGAAGGTCTCGGGTTTGAATCGGACCACAATCGTTACCTCGTTTGCGCCGAACGAGGGACCCCTCAAGTCGTAGGACCGGGACCAAAAAGCAGGCTTGTGAAACCGCTCTGGGATCAGTTCATAAATTTGTAAAACTTTAGAAACAGCTTGTTCATCTGGCTGTCATCTTTTGAAAAATCTTGCCTCTCAGGATGGAAGAAGAGAACTCCACGTTCTTTTACTTAAACCAACCAAGGAGACAAAGATGATTCACGAAGAACTCGACTACCTATTAAGCCTGGGGCCCCAGCGCCCGCTGACTCGAGCCCGCTTTCGGGTCTTGCGCCAGTTCCATCTGTTCCAGCAGCAAAACGGCTATGCGCCCTCCATTCGGGAGCTGGCCAGGCAACTGAATTTTACCTCCCACTCGTCGGCTCAGGCCCATCTTTCCAATCTCTCTCGAGACGGTTATATGAGGAGGCGAAGGGAGGGGCCCAGAGGGTGGATTTTGACCCGTAAGGCAAGGGAAATCCTCGCCTCTTGAGAATTTCTACCCTACAGGATAATGCTTTCAACTCTAATTCAGCCGAGGGGGCACCATAGTGGAACGACCTAAGTATCTGGAATACCGTCATCGGAGAGACCAGATCGCGCGATACAATGTGGAGCGGTCCACAAAGGTTACGCTGCAGAAGCCCGCTATGGCGCTTCTTCGGCTGGTGGGAAAAAAGACGTCCGCTAGTTCGGACTCGTTCCAGGAACAGTGGGTGGTAGAGACCCGCACAAGCGATGTCCATCCCGATTACAGTGGGCTTGTGAAAGTTCAAGTGACGGAAGCTACAAAATTGATCAAGGGAGAGCCGGTGGGGTACGACCAGTCGTCGGACCCTACGACGCTCTTTCTCAATGAAACGGTGGACAGATTCGGGAAGACTCGCGACCTTTCAGGTAGTCTTCCTACTCCTCATATTCTCGTATTCCCGGAGGAGCCCCAGTTGTCCGGGGGGGAGTGGGAGGAGAGTCGCTTGGAGATGCTACCGGTCACGGGGCCGAACGGGCAGGTGGCGGGCTATGAGGCGATGACCGTCACTTACCGATGTCGCGTGGACCAGTACGGGGACGACAGTGTGGAGTATGCCGATATCACTGTCACCGGTAACGGGCGTCGCGGGGAAGAGTCAGACCCGGTATGGCAAGAATATTCCGTTTCCGGTCAGGTTAGGTTTGCTATCCGCGAGGGACATCTGCTTACCGGTAAGGTAGAGCGCTCCATGGCCAGTCACTTGGGCGGGAATGTTATTACCAGCGCCACTACGGAAGATTACACCCACGCTTCTCAAGATAAGGAGCGGTCCGTGGGTGGTATGAGACTTTGATATCCTAGGGCTTTAGTAGAAGCAGTTCTCTGTCGATAAGAGAGTTCAGCCCACCCATGCCGTCGGGCTCGCAGTAAGGGTTGTGACGATCCTCTTCCCATCTTTTGCCGTCGTACAAGAATTTGTAGGCTCTCTTGTCTCCGTCCGTGAGGGGGAGTTCCAAGCTGTATCGCCATACACCGTTTCCTTGTGATTTCATGGGCTTTAGGTCCCAATCGGTGAAATCTCCGGCGATCTCCAAGCTTTTCACCGATTCGTCGTAGGTTTGAAAATGGATCAGGTCCTTTTCGCGACGGGGGCCGAGAAAGCAGGACAGCAGCGGATGTTCGGGTTGACTGACCACCGTGAAAGCGTCACCGGCTCTCAGTACTCCTCGACCTTGTCGCTCTCGACTCGCATTGGGCAGACGACGACTGGTTTGCAGGAGGATGCGACGTACGTCGGCGGGTGTCAGTTCGGGGCGAAGTTCTAAGATTTGAGCGATCGTTCCACTCACCATGGGAGCCGCAACCGAGGTGCCGTCGGCGTGCTCATAATAGGTGCCCACAATTTTTTGACCCGCCGCCTGACCGAGCAGTTCATTGCCACGGTCGTCCGGTTCGCTCTCCAGGTAGCTGGGAGGCAGTTGGGCATCGGCAATCACGTCCTCCTCTTCAAGAGCCGGGTCGGCCAGCAGGCGACAGATGGCGGCCGCTCTTTTCTGCTGAGGAGTACCGGGAAGGATCGGTGAGGCTACCAAAGCGGAGGGGGCGATAATGTCCGGTTTCAGAACCTTGTCCGGCGTAAAACCAAAATCTGAGTGAAACATCTCGTCGCAATGGTCGAAATAGCCTCCCACGGTGATCGCTTCCGGGCACTTGGCGGGGCTGCCTACTTCGCCCCCACTGTTGCCGGCGGCCACCACCACGCAGATCCCTTGGTCGGTACACTTCTTGATCCAGTGGTCCACCAGAGAGTCTTCGCTCTTGCGGTTTTCCTCACCAACGCCCAGGGAGATATTGGCCACTCTGATATTGTACTTCTCCTGATGTTCCCACACCCACTTGAGAGCCTGGGCCACGGTGTGGGCCCGAATGGAGAGCCGTTCTCCCACTTTTAAGAGCAGAAGGTTGGAAAGATAAGCGGGCCCTCGGTAGAGACCCTGACTGAGATAACCGTTTCCAGCTGCGATGACCGCCGTCATGGTTCCGTGCCAATTCCCGGCGTCGGTGCGTCCGTCTAGCGGTTCCTCGTCGATGGAAAAATCGATATGATCCGTGACCCTACATTTAGGGAAAAGAAGGTCCGGATGAGGGTAGAATCCCGCATCGATCACCGCGATGGTAACCCCTCTTCCGGCCGAGCGCCGAGGGGAGTTCAGTCTTACCAGGGTGGGGCTCACCCAGTCTCTCACGTAGGTCCAGCGTGAGGGTTCGGCTACGAGAGGTCTGACGAGCTCTTGGAAAGGGTTGGGGCTTACCATGGAAACGGAATCTTGAAAGTCGGTTCTAATCTTCCTGCTCTTCAGGAAACACTGAGTCCTCCAGGCCCTCATTGATCCGGTGCTCGGTGAATACGATACCGGCGCTTCCGGTCAGTGAGTAGGAGGGGATGGATACACGACTTTCCACTTTCTTAAGCACCGGAAATTCCTGGGAGCCGAGATAGGTGAAGTCGAGGTTCACAGCCCCTCCGTCTCGGTAGGTGGTCTCCTGGCTCATGAGGCGCCCCGACTGTCGTTCAAACCGGCACAAAACGTTGAGAGTGCTGGAATCTGGATTCTTAGGTAGGTAGAGAACCTGCACGGAGGATGGGTCGGGGCTCGTTTTGATCTTGCTTTTGTACTTTTCGTCCGAAGGCAGATCCCAGCGAAACATGTCGGGAGCTTTCTCAAAATAGGAGGGCGCGTCTTGAAACTTGAGACGATGCCGGTCCGGTTGCTGATAGTAGTAGGTGCCTTGCAACTTTTCTTTGTACGGGAAGACACCGAGCACCAGTTGAAGATCCAGAGAAGCACTCGCTTCCACATCCTTGAGACCGGCTTGCGCCTGATGATACCGCTCGAGAATTTCCTCCACGGTGGCCGACTGAGGTGCCGAGGTGGCCGGCAGAATCAGGAATCCCAGCAGGGCGCATATGATAAGAATAGGTTTCTTCATGATTATGTAAACCGGGTGGCTCTTCCAGAGTTGTTCTGCAGGTTCGGGGGAACTTCGAGAGTAACTCGATCTGATGCACAACCTGAACGACCGCTACCACGCCCTTTTTTGTACCAATAGAAGTAAGGACCTTCCTTATTTGGCAGTGGCGATTCGTTCTCTAGTAGAACATTTCGGCGAGCCGGAGAGATTGGTGGTTCACGTTCTCAGAACTCACCTTAACCTGAGTCATCTGAAACCTCTTGAAGAGAGTCTCACCGACCTACCGTGTGAGTTGAGGCATCACTGTCTCCACGAGCGACTGGCTCCCTACCTCGAAATGAAGGATTTTGGATATTGGCCCTTTCTATGGTTCGATGAACGACTCCCGAACGGTCTGAAGCGGTTAGTGTACCTCGATTGCGATATGGTGGTGTGCGATGATCTCACTCCACTATGGCACTTGGAGCTCGGTGAGTGCGTGGTGGGAGCGGTGCCGGACCCGGGGAGCAGGGTGCACAGGTGCAGCCAAACCCTAGCAGCCGAGGCTCCAAAACTTGGATTCACCTACCGGCCGGATGACCCTTACTTTAACAGCGGCCTTCTGGTTATCGACCTGGAGAAGTGGAGGGCCGAGGCCATACCCGAGCAAGTGGAGAAGCTGTTCGCCCACGATTTTGCCCAGCTCCGCTTTCACGACCAGGACGCGCTCAATCTTCTGTTACAAGGTCGCGTCCGCCCTCTCTCGCCCCGATGGAACCTCATTGAAAGTCTCTTTCTCTACCAGGATTGGGATTTCGACCTCTATCGTGCATTCGGGCCGCCCCAGGATTACTTTGTGCCCGCGGTGCGTCACTTCTCCGGCAGTCAAAAACCTGACACCCCTCTCATCCGGCGCTCCGAGGCCGAGCTCTACTTTCAATATCTGGGTCCCACGGAGTGGGGAATACCGGAGCGGAGCATCAGAGAAGCCTTCAAAAGACGGCTGCTGGGGGACCTATTGGAGCTTCACTATATCGTCGTGAGAGGGCTGAGGCAGAAAGCGCTTCACACTCCCTATAAGCGGCTCGCCGAACACATCTTGCGGGCTCCCTACTCTCTTCTACTGTATCCTCTCATCTATATTCGCCGACTCTTTCTGGGTGGTCCAGTTGCAGATGAGTTGTCGACCAGAGAAGAGCCTGAGTGGTAAGTTCCTGGATATCCGCCGTGACGGCGTGCGAGGTGGGAAGATCTTTCTTCAGGCGGCGGCCGTAGGACTTGGTGTTGATGCGAGGGTCGGTGAGGAGGAAAATGCCCCGATCTCTTTCCGTCCGCAAGAGCCGTCCGAACCCCTGTTTCATCTTTAGCCCCACCAGCGGCAGGCTCAGATCGTCGAAGGCTCGGCCACCTTCCTCTTCGATTCGCCGAGCTCGAGCGGAGAAGAGAACGTCCGTGGGGACAGGGAACGGTAGGCGGGTCATGACAACACAGGAGAGCTCTTCGCCGGGGATGTCCACCCCTTCCCAGAAGGTGTCCACTCCGACCAAAACGCTTCGCCCCCGCTCGGAAAAACTCTTGAGAAGCTGGGCCGGTGAGCCTTGTCCCTGGCTGAGCACGGCGATGCCTAACTGTGATAGCGGCCCTCGAAGAGCCTGGCTGAACTCCTGAACTCTGGCGTGACTGGTGGTCAGAAGGAAGGTGCGACCTCCGAGGCCACCGGCTAGCGCCACCAGGTGAGGCGTAAGGTGATTCACATAATCTCTGGAGTTCGGCTCCGGACCGCCGTCGGCGAGGCCGATGAATGTGTTCTGAAGGACCTGGAACGGGGAGGGGAAGGCAAATTCAGGGCTCTCCATTTCCAGTCCCACCTTCCGTTTGAAAAAATGAAACGATCCGCTCACCTGCAGGCTTGCAGAGGTGGTGATCACAGAGGAAAAATCGCCGAAGAGTTCAGTTCTCAGGGCCTCGGAGTTGTCCACGGGGCGAGCGATGATCGAGGGAGGGTTTGATTCCAGTAGATAGACCCAATCGGGGGAGTCGCACTCCAAGAGAAACTGTAAGTCTGCGAAAAATCTGTCCACACTTTGAGCGAGTCTCAACAGCTCCGGCGGAGGTGGTTGATGAAAGGTTTCTTCGTACTCTCGACACAAACCGAGCATGGATTGGGCCACACTTTCACAGGCCAAGCACATTTCTGAGCAGACGTTGGCCAGAGGCTCTCCTAAGTCCGAATGAAGGAGAGTTTTCAGGTTCATTCGGGGGGCGGTATCGGCAATGAGGACTCCTTGAATCTGAAGCAGTACCTCGGAAGCCAAGGATTCCAGATCTTTAAGGCCCAGAAGCACAGTCCCGTCGAAGCGCTCACTCCATTCCTGAAAGTCGGATTCCGGTAACGACATAAGGAATGTGAACCGGGTGGCCGCCAGCCAACCGTCGCTGCCACTTTGAAGGGGAGAACTTACCACACTGAATATTCGGTCCTCGTCCAGGCGGACTGCAAGATGCTCTGTGGCCACATCGTCGAGACGATGGGCTTCGTCCACAACCAGTACCTCCCCGTCCGGGAGTAGGGCTCTACCTTCGCGCCGGAGCCTGAGGTCGGTGAGGAGAAAAGCGTGGTTCGTGACCACTAGCTCCGCCGACTCCAACTCCCGTCGCTCGGCAAACAGGCCGCAACTTCCGAAGTGAGGGCAGTGACGCTTCTGGCAGTCGTGGGGGTCTGCTTTCACCCGGTCCCATTGAGAATGAGTGAGGGGTGTTTCCTGGCGAGTGAGTTTCCCGGAGCGGGCCTTGAGCAGTTGGCTGATGCGGCCGAGATGCGGCCCGATGGAACGTAGAGATTGCTCGTCGGGAGCTTCAACTTTCCTTATGCAGACGTAGTTCGACCACCCTTTAGCTTGCACCACTTTGCGGGGAACGGGTAGCAATTTTTGCAGAGCGGGCAGGTCCTTTTTTAGGAGCTGATACTGCAGCTGCAAGGTTTTGGTGGCTACCACCGAGGGAGCCTCATCCTCGGAGTGGTGGAGGAGTAGTGGGACTAAGTAGGCCAGAGATTTGCCGGTTCCAGTACCGGCCTCTACAGTCAACCGGTCTCCGTTCTCAATGGCTCGGGCCACCGCTAGGGCCATCTGCAGTTGAGCGTCTCTGGGCTGGAAGCCAGGCACGTGAGGAAGAATCTCACGAAAAAAATGCTCCACCGAGGCTGTGAGGGTTATTTCCGGTGATTCTTCGCTCATCTCCACGCGGTCAACATCTTTCCCCTACGGGCAACGAAATCCCGCACAACAAAAAAGGCCCGGGCGTCTGGGCCCGGGCCTTTAGGAGCTGTTTATTCAGTCCCTTGGTAGTTAGCCTTAATCGTCGTCGCGGGACTCCTTGGGACGGCGCTGACGAAGGGCTCTTCGACGG
>Ga0310345_10002757_pt1 | contig 17345 bp, 16 predicted proteins | sample HC15DNA20500_MG_FD_204667 | JGI IMG/M metagenome (GOLD analysis project Ga0310345, IMG submission 204667) | Marine microbial communities from station ALOHA, North Pacific Subtropical Gyre - HC15-DNA-20-500_MG | ecosystem: Environmental > Aquatic > Marine > Oceanic | place: Pacific Ocean: North... | reverse complement strand
GGCGGCTCAACGCGGCGTACCGGACCGGCGGGCGGGCCTTCCGAATCCAGCGCTGGGCGGGCGGGCTCCGGATGGCGACGGTCGAAGAGGTCCACCCGTTCGTGAGCGCCCTCTTCGAGGACGACGCGGCGAAGCGGCTGTCGCGGTCGCTCCTCGAGACGTTGGCCGTTATTGCATACAAACAACCCGTCACCCGCCCCGAGGTCGACCACGTCCGCGGCGTCAACTCGGACTACGCCCTCCGTCAGCTTCTCGAACGCGACTTTGTGACCATCGCCGGGAGGGGAGAGGGGATCGGCCGCCCGCTCCTGTACGCCACGACCGACCGGTTCTTGGAACAGTTCGGCCTCGACGCGCTCGACGCTCTGCCCACGCCGCGCGAGATCGAGGACCTCCTCGCCGATCCCGCGTTCAACCGGGAGCGCGCCAAGCTCCTCGCCGAGATGACGGCGCCCTCGCCGACCCAGCCCGCCCCCGACTCCGACGATGCCGAACCGGACCAATCGTGACTCCGTGCGCCGCCGACGGCAGGCGAATCGGAAGCAGCGCCAGTCGGAGACGCTGGAGACGGCGTCCCGGCCCGACGACGCGGGCCCGATGCGGCTCAACCGGTACCTCGCCCGTGCCGGCGTCGCCTCCCGCCGCGAGGCCGACGAAATCATCGCCGCCGGCCGCGTCCGCGTCAATGGCCAGGTGACGACCGAGATGGGCGTCAAGGTCTCCGATGACGACGCCGTCGAGGTCGACGGGCAGCCGATCCGGCCGACGGACCTCGCCTACGTCCTCCTCAACAAGCCGCTCGACACGCTTACGACCGTGTCCGACGATCGGGGGCGGAAGACCGTCCTCGACCTCGTCACGATTCCGAAGCGGCTGAAGTCGGCCCTGTTCCCGGTCGGCCGGCTCGACAAGGACACGACCGGCGCCCTGCTCCTCACGACCGATGGAGAGCTGGCCCACCGGCTGATGCACCCGAGCCACGGCGCCGTCAAGCTCTACGTCGTCGAGGCCGACCAGCCGCTCACCGAGGCGGACCTGGCCACGCTCAAGAAGGGCGTCCGCCTCGACGACGGCCCGGCCGTGGCCGACAACGCCGCCTTCGTCGACGACGATCACCATCGCTTCGCGCTTCAACTCCACGAAGGCCGAAACCGTCAGGTGCGCCGGATGGTCGAGGCGCTGGGCCGCCGCGTCGTCTCGCTCGACCGGGTCGGGTACGCCGGCCTCGACCTTGACGGCCTCCGCCGGGGCCGATGGCGACGCCTCGAGCCGCACGAGGTCAACGCCCTCCGCCGTTCGGTCAAACTCAAACCCGTCGTGTTCTAGAACGATGGGGGACGGCGCAGGCGGGATCGGCCCGCGCCGCGTCCCTCGATCCCGCATCCCGACCCCCTCTCATGAACAAAATCGCCTACGAGGGCCTCACCTACGACGACGTCCTGCTCGTCCCCGCGCGGAGCGCCGTCATGCCACGGGAGGTCCGCACGCAGACGCGGCTGACGCGAAACCTCTCCCTCAACATCCCGCTCGTGGCGGCCGCCATGGACACGGTCACCGAGGCCGACCTGGCCATCGCGATCGCACGGGAGGGCGGCGTCGGCGTGCTTCACAAAAACATGCCGGCGGAACTCCAGGCCCGCGAGGCCCGGCGCGTGAAGCGGAGCGAGTCGGGGATGATCCTCGACCCGATCGTCCTCCGCCCGGGAGATACGGTCGGCGACGCACGCGAGCGGATGGCGCGCTACTCGATCGGCGGGATCCCCGTGGTCGACCACGAGCGGCGGCTCGTCGGGATCGTCACGAACCGCGACCTCCGGTTCCAGCCCGACAACGGCGTCTTTCTCCAGGACATCATGACGGTCGACGGGCTGGTCACGGCCCCAGTCGGGACGACGCTCGACGAGGCCGAGGCCATCCTGCAGGAGCACAAGATCGAGAAGCTCCCCGTCACCGACGACGCCGGCTTCCTCAAGGGGCTGATCACGTTCAAGGACATCCAGAAAAAGAAGAAGCACCCGGACGCCGCGAAGGACGAGTTCGGACGGCTCCTCGTGGGCGCCGCCGTGGGCGTGACCCCCGACACGATCGACCGCGTGACGGCGCTGGCCGAGGCCGGGACCGACTTCGTCGTCGTCGACACGGCCCACGGCCACTCGGAGGGCGTGCTGACGATGGTCGAGCGGATCAAGGCCGACTTCGACGGCCTCGAGGTCGTCGCGGGCAACGTCGCCACGCCGCAGGGGACCGAGGACCTCATCCTCGCCGGCGCCGACGCCGTCAAGATCGGGATCGGTCCCGGCTCGATCTGCACGACCCGCGTCGTCGCCGGCGTCGGCGTACCGCAGCTGACGGCGATCCTCCAATGCGCGGAGGCGGCCCGCCGCTACGACGTGCCCGTGATTGCGGACGGCGGGATCAAGCAGACCGGCGACATCCCGAAGGCGCTCGCCGCCGGAGCCTCGACCGTAATGATCGGAAGCTTGTTCGCGGGCGTCGAGGAGAGCCCAGGCGAGACCGTGTTGTACGAGGGCCGCCGCTACAAGAACTACCGCGGGATGGGCTCGCTCGGCGCGATGGAGGCGGGCTCGAAGGACCGCTACTTCCAAGACGCCGAGGACGACCTCAAGAAGCTGGTCCCGGAAGGGATCGAAGGTCGCGTGCCGTACAAGGGGATGCTCTCGGAGATCACCTACCAGATGGTCGGCGGCCTCCGGGCGGCGATGGGGTACTGCGGCTGCGACTCGGTCGAGGCGCTCCAAGAACGCGGCCAGTTTGTCCGCATCACGGGCGCCGGCCTTCGCGAGAGCCACCCGCACGACGTTACGATCACGCAGGAGTCGCCCAACTATTCCACGCGCTCGTGACCGCGCGCCTCGACACGCTCCGCGAGCTCGCCGCCCAGCACGGCGCCGACGCGGCCCTCCTGTCGCATCCGCCGGATCTGAGGTGGGCGGTCGGGTTCACCGGCTCGAACGGTCTCCTCCTCGTCACGGAGGCCGCGGCGCACTTCGTGACGGACGGCCGCTACACGTCCCAGGCGCGCGCCGAGGTGGACGGGGCCGACGTCCACGTCGCCGACGGGCCGCTCGCTGCCTGGGCCGGGGACCACGACCTGCTCGGCGACGCCTCCCGTGCCGTCGTCCAGGCCGAGCACGTGACCCTGGCCGCCTCGGGCGACTGGAGGAAAGCGTTCGGCGGGATCGACCTCGTAGCCGTGCGCGACTTGCTCTCAGAAGCGGTCGCGGCGAAGACCGAGGCCGAGGTCGAGGCGGTCCGGCAGGCGCAGGCGCTGACCTGCGAGGTGTTCGACGCCATCTTGCCGTACCTCGCCCCGGGCATTTCGGAGCAGGCCATCGCCGCCGAGATCGTTTACCAGCACCTCCAGCGCGGCGCTTCGGCGATGTCGTTCGAGCCCATCGTCGCGGCTGGGCCGCACGGCGCGCTCCCGCACGCTCGGCCGTCGTCGCGGACGATCAACGCCGGCGACCTGGTCGTGCTCGACATGGGCGGTGTTCTCGGGGGATACTGCTCCGATCTCACGCGAACGGTCGCCGTCGGTGAGCCGGGTGAGGTGGAGCGGGCGGCCTACGAGACGGTCCGGACGGCGCAGCGAGCGGCCATTGACGCGGCCGAGGCGGGGATGACGGGCCGCGACCTCGACGCCGTCGCCCGGGCCGTGATCGAGGCGGACGGACTCGGGGAGTACTTCACGCACAGCCTCGGGCACGGCGTCGGGATCGAGGTCCACGAGTGGCCTCGCCTCTCCCAGCAGGTGGCGCACCGGCTCCCGGCCGGGGCGACGGTGACGATCGAGCCGGGGGTGTACCTCCCCGACCGGTTCGGCATCCGGATCGAGGACGTCGTCGTGCTCCGGGACGGTGGCTGCGACAACCTGACGCCGCTCCCGACGGACCTCGTGGTGTTGTAGTGCGGATCGCGTTCGTGCTCCCGGCACCGGCCCGCGTGCCGATGGGTGGCGTGTCGGTCGTGATGCGCCACGCCGAAGGGCTGGCCGACCGGGGCCACAACGTCTCCGTACTCGCACCCCGACGCGCGCCCGGCTTGTGGCCCCGCGTTCGCGAGTGGGCCATCCTCACCCGGGACCTGCTGCACGGCGTCGCCGGTCGGCGGTTCGGAGCGAGCGGGGTCGAGACCGCGGAGCCTGCGACGCTGGAGGCGGCTGATCTCTCGGGCTTTTGTGCCGTTATTGCAACCGGCCATCAAACCGCCCCCTGGGTTCACGACTCCCAACACCCCAATGCCTTCTATTTCATCCAGGGGGACGAGCGCGCCCTCAGTGAGCGGGCCGAGGCGACGTGGGGGCTCCCGCTCCGCCGGTTCACCGTGTCGCGTTGGCTGTCGGCGCTCTTAGAGTCCCACCGGTTGCCCGTCGAAGGGGTGGTCCCGAATGCCATCGACCCGGCCGAGATGTACGCGACGACTTCGCCCACGCAGCGCCCGAGTCGCGTGATCGCTCTGTATCACCGCCATCCGGTCAAGGGGCCGGACGTGTTGGTCGAAGCGCTTCATCGGTTGCGCGAGCGCCATCCCGCTACGGAGGCCACGATTATCTCGGCCCGACCGCCCCGCCATCGGCTCCCCGACTGGGCCGAGGTCACACTCCGCCCGTCTCGCACAGCGCTCCGGCAGTTGTATGACCGGTCAGCGGTTTGCCTCCACACGAGCCGGGTCGAGGGGTGGGGGCTCGTCCCGATGGAGGCCGCCGCTTGTGGATGCGCGGTCGTCGCGACGGCCAGCCACGGCCCCCAGGAGTTTCTGGAGCCCGGCCGGTCGATGCTCGAAGTGCCCGTCGGGGACGCGGCAGGCCTCGCGGACGCCGCAGCGACGCTGCTCCGGGATGCCGACTCCCGTGCGCGCTTCGCCGAGGCGGGCGTAGCCGACGTCGCGCGGTTCTCGTGGTCCGCCTCTACGGACCAGCTCGAAGCCATCCTCCGACGTCCCAACGCGACGTGACGTCGGTCATCATCCCGGTCTACAACGGCGCGGAGATCCTCCCGACGACGATCCCTGCCGTGATGACCCTCGACGCGGACGAGGTCGTCTGGGTCGATGATGGCTCGGGGGACGGGACGTCGGACCTCCTGGTGGAGGCGGTGGCGTCCGTGCCGTCCGCACGGGTGGTGAGACTCCCGGCGAACCGCGGGCGCGCCGCGGCCCGGAATGCTGGCGTCGCGGCGGCGAGCGGGGATGTGCTCATCTTTTTCGATGCCGACGTGGAGCCTCGGCCCGGTGCCGCTCGGGCGTTGGCGGCCGCTCTCGGTCCCGAAGGTGCCGTCGCCAGCGTCGCCCGCTTGGACCCAGTCGTCACCGACCTGACCGACCCTTACCAGGATTACGTCGCGAACCACCCCCGGGGCCCCTCGCCGTCCGTGCGCCCGGGGGAGTCGGTCGACTGGCGATTTTTCCTGTCCGGAGCGTCTGCAGTTCGTCGTGAGGCCTTCGTGGCGGCTGGCGGATTTCCCGAGGCCGTCCCTTATGGGGAGGATGTGGCGTTCGCGTGCCGCCTGTCGCGCGTCCAGGGCGACGGCCTCCGCCTCGCCGACGCGACGGTCCGGTTGCACGACGTCGGCGACCTCGCCCGGGCCCTCGGACACGCGCGGCAGTTCGGGGCGGCGGCGGCGACGTTTGACGAGCCGTGCCCCGGAGGAGGCGTCGACAGCATCCGAGAGGCAGGTTGGAGGTCGCGAGCGGCCGGGGTGGTCGAGCCGGCGCTCCACACCGCGATCCGCGTGCTTCCCGCCTGTCGGACGCGCCGTCTGGCGGTGCGGTACCTTCTCGGCGCCACCGCCCTCCGAGCCGCCCGTCGTGCCTGAGCTCCGTCGCCCCCGGAGATTCGAGTCCGTGGCCGACGTGTGCGACCTCGTCGTCGGGCTTGTCCGGGAGGCCTCCTGGGACGAGGCCGACGTGACCCGCGTGGCCCTCGCCATGGGGGAAGCCGTCGCGAACGCCGTCGAGCACGGAGCCGGTGACGACGTCCGACTCGATGTCGAAGCCGACGGAGACCGGCTGTCGGTCCGTGTGGCCGACGGAGGACCGGGTCCGGACGCCGGACGACTGGGCGGTGCGTCGCTCCCCTCGGACCCCTTGGCAACGGGCGGCAGGGGCCTGTACATCCTCCAGCAGGTGACGGACGAGATCGAGGTCGACGCGTCGGGCGGGCTCCACTTCGAGATTCGGCCGCGAGCGTGATTCGCCGCACCCTCCCGATTCTCCTCGGCGTCGGGCTCGTGCTGCTGATGGGGTGGACGGCTCGGCCGGCGGGGAGCGGTCTCGAGTGGCGGATCGCCTTTGTCGCCACGTACGCGGTAGGGTTCGTCCTGCTGCTGGTGTACCTCCGGAGTGCGGCCGTCTCGTTCCGCCGGCTGCTGGTCGGGGCGGTGCTCTTCCGGCTCGCCGCGCTCCCCATGCTGCCGTCGCTTTCGGACGACGGGTACCGGTACATCTGGGATGGCGTGGTCGCCGTCGAAGCGGAGATGTCGCCATACGCCGCCCGTCCGAACAATCCGGCCTTGGCCGAATGGCAGGACGAGCCGATCTACGCGCGGATGAACTCTCCCGCGTATTACTCGGTCTACCCACCGGCCTCGCAGCTGCTGTTCCGAGTCGCCGCCTCGGTGTACTCCCCATGGGGGTGGGTCGCCAGTTGGTGGCTACTGAAGGGCTTGCTGGTCGCTGTGGAGTTGGGGGGGGTACTCCTATTCGTACGCGTTGTCGGAGCGCACGCCGCGGCGCTCTACGCGTGGAGCCCGCTCGCCGTGGTGGAGATCGCGGGCCAAGGACACACCGAGGCGGTCGTGGTCGGCGGGGTCGGGCTTCTCCTGGCCGCAGCGGGCAGCCGGTTTCCGGTTCGCTCCGTGGGGGCGACGGTCGCTGGGCTGGCAAAGCTTTACCCGCTCGCTCTGCTGCCAGCAACGTGGCGGAGAGATGGCTGGAGGGGGATCCTCGCGTCCGTATTCATCGGAGTCGCGCTGACGGTCGCGGTGTGGACTCCGGGTGCCGGCGAGCACGTTCGAGAGTCCCTCGGTCTGTTTTTGGGGACGTTCGACGCCTACGCCGGCCCCTATCGGCTGCTGAAGTCGGCCCTGTACCCCGCCGTAGGGGAAGGCGCGGGGCGCGTATCCAGTGGCCTCTTGGCTGCCATCTACGTGTTGGCCATCGCTGGCGGGCTCCTCTCTGATGACGGGACTCGCCTCGCCCTCCGGCGCCTCACGGTCCTCGTTGTCGCTGGGTTCGTGCTCGCCACGGCGACGTTCCATCCCTGGTACGGCCTTCCAGTCTTGATGGCATTGCCGTTATTGGAACACAAAAAATGGTTGCTGTGGCTCGCCGGATGGGCACCGGCAACCTATATCGGGTACGAGTGGGAGCCGGCATTCCTGCTCACTACCGCCATCGGCTGGGGAGGGGCAGCCATGCTGCTTGCCGCGGGTGGCCCCCGCAAGGCTTTCCGTGTCAGGGCCAGTCGCTGAACCGACCGAGCAACTCGCCAGCGTCCGTCGTGCCAGCAGGGAGCCACAGTGCCTCGTCGTAGCGACGGTACCACGTGAGCTGTCGCTTCGCGTAGCGGCGGGTGTTCCGCTTGATGAGGCGGACCCCCTCGGCCAGCCGGCGCTTTCCATCCAGCACGGGGAGGAGCTCACGGTATCCGATCGTCGCCTCCAATGTTTGCCGCGCCTCGGCGCCCCGGCGGGCAAGGCGCGCCGCCTCGTCGAGCAAGCCCGCGGCCAACATCTGATCCACCCGTGCCTCAATGCGCGAGTACAGCTGTACTCGCGGGCGGTCCAGCACGACGAGACGGCTCGGGACGGCGCCTCGTCTCTCGGACCAGTGCTCCGACGGGCGGCGGCCCGTCTCTCGGAGCACGCCGACCCAGCGGACCAGACGGTGCGTCTTCGTAGGATCGAGTGTAGCCGCGGCCTCCGGATCCGCCGCCTCCAGTTCGCGGAACAGGTCGGCTGCCCCGTCGGGCGTTGCAGCCGCCTCCAGAAGCTCCGCCTCGACGGCTCGGGACACTGGGGGGACGGCCGGCATCCCGTTGACGATCCCGTCCACGTACATCGTGGACCCACCTGCGACGACGACCGGCCGACCGCGAGAGTGAACGTCCGTGATCGCTTTCGTCGCCCACTCCAAAAACTGGCCAGCTGTGGCCCGGACCCCTAAATCAAGGCGATCGAGTAGGTGATAGGGGACCTGGGCCTGTTCAGCCGCTGAGGGTTTGGCCGTGCCGATGTTGAGGTCGCGGTACACCTGGCGGCTGTCCGCGGAAACGATCTCCGCGCCGACGCGCTGTGCCACGCGGTGGGCGAGGGACGACTTGCCGACCGCCGTCGGGCCTGCGATTACGAGGACTGGCGGCTGTGTCACGAGAGGGCGTTCCACGCCTCCATGCCGCCTCGAAGAGAGCGCGCGCGGAGCCCTCGCTCACGAAGCAGGCGCGCCCCGACGGCCGACCGGCCTCCGGACGCGCAGTACACCACGATCTCTTGGTCCTGGACATCATCGAGTTCGAAGGCGCGAACCTCCAGTTGGCCGAGGGGGATCAGCCGGCCTCCAATGTTGTCGGCGTGGTGTTCGGACGCTTCCCGGACATCCACGAGAACGGGTGGGTCTGTCTCGTTCCGGGCGCGGAGCTCGGCCACGGTGATCTCGGCGGGCTCCGTCCGGTTGTCCGTCGGTGCTCGTCGGGCTGGCGCGTCGCCGCACGTTGGGCATTGGGGGTCGCGGTCGACCGCGATCTCCCGAACGTCCATGGTCAGCGCGTCGATCATCAGGAGTCGGCCGACGAGCGGCGTCCCAATCTCTAAGAGCCACTTGAGAGCTTCCGCAGCCTGCAGCGTGCCGAACAGAGACGGGACGACCCCGAGCACTCCGCCGTCCTCACAATTGGGGATCAGGTCGGGAGGCGGTGGGTCAGGGAAGAGACAGCGGTAGCACGGTCCGGTTTCCGTTCCGAAGACCGAGATCTGTCCTGAAAACTGGCTCACGGAGGCGAACACGTTCGGCGTCCCCGTGCGTACCGAGGCGTCGTTGACGACGTAACGGGTCGCGAAGGTGTCCGAGCCGTCGAGCACGAGGTCGTAGTCGGCCAAGAGCGCCTCGGCGTTGCCGGCCCCGAGGCGGACCGGGTGGGCCTCGACCGTGATCTCGGGGTTGATGGCTTCGAGCCGGTCGCGGGCCGCCTCGGCTTTCGGTCGACCGACGTCGCTCGTGGTGTAGAGCGTCTGGCGGTGGAGGTTCGTGACGTCCACATGGTCGAACTCGACGAACCCCACGCGCCCGACTCCGGATGCAACCAGATGATGCAGCGCGGGCGCGCCCAAGCCGCCTGCGCCGACGACCAGGACGGCGGCCCCGGCGAGCCTTCGCTGGCCCTCAATCCCGACGTCGGGAAGGCGAATCTGGCGGGCGTACCGGAGCGCGTCGGCGGAACTCATCGCTTCGAATCAAGAAAGTGGAGAACGACACGGGCCGCATTGCGTCCCGATGCACCCATGATCCCCCCTCCCGGGTGCATGCTCGCCCCCGTGAGGAAGAGGCCGTCGACAGGTCCGCGATAGTCGCTTAGGTTCATCGACGGGCGCAGCGCAAACATCTGGTCGATTGTCATCTCGAGGTGCATGACGTTTCCTCGGAACAGACCGAGTTCGCGCTCGAGCCAGAGGGGGTGCTGGAACAGCGCCCCGACGACCGAGCCCTTTGTACCCGGCGCATAGGGTTCGAACGTGTCGAGGATCCGCTCGGCGACCTCGCCCTCGATGGCGTCCCAGGTCCGCCCTCCGGTCATCTCGTACGGGAAGTACTGGGCCCACAACCAGAGGACCTCGCCCCCCGCCGGCGCCAACGTGTCGTCGACGGCGGAGAAACTCATGCCGACGATCGGTGGATCCTCGGCCGGCTGGCCCTTGAGGTAGTCGGCGTAGGCGTCGTGGATCTGCTGGCGGTCGCGGCAGATAAGCTGAAGCGCGGTCCGCGACTCGAGCCCCGGCGCCGCCGCGTACTCGACCGGCTTGTCGAGTGCGAGCCGCAGGATGGCTCCGAACCCGTTCCCGACTCGCATTCCGTCCGCCTCGGCGGGACGGTGCTCCCGTGGCAGCAGCCGGTCGAGCGTCTCGAGGATGTGCGTGCCCGACAGGACGGCCCGCGCGGTGATCGCGTCGCCGGCTACCTCGACGCCTTCGACTCGCCCGTTCCGAACCAGCAGGCGATCGACCGGCGCCGACGTCCGGACGTCCCCTCCGTGTGCACGGATCATCGCGGCCAAGGCCTGCGTGAGCCCCCCCGATCCCCCCCGAGGCCGGGCCACCCCGCTCTCGTGGTACAGCGGGTGCCACAGCAAGAACGGCGCGCTCATCGCGTCGGTAGGGGGGGGGCCGCTCTGAGCCGCCATCCACACCAGCGGGGCTTTCACCTTCTCCTCGGTGAAATACTGGTCGACCACCTCACCATACGGACGCATGATGACGGACAAGGCGTTCTGCCAGTCGATCTGTGCCGACCCACCTAGCGCGAACGTCTTGCCGAGCTCGAACGGGCTCGGAGTCGATAGAAAGACGTCGCGCACCGTTCGAGAGAACGGTGCCCACGTGTCGACAAAGGCTCGGTACCGGTCGCCCTCCCCGGGGAACTGGGATTCGATGTGGTGACACGTGCGATCGACGTCCCGGTAGATGAAAAGAGACGACTCGTCTTGGTATGGAGCGAAGAAGAGCGGGTCGAGCTCGAGGTACTCCAGCCCGTAGTTGGACAAGCCGAGTTCCTCGACGATCGGGGTCAGGCGGATGAGGATGTGCGCGGACCCACCGAGGTCGAACCGGTAGCCCGGCACGTGCTCCACGGTGGAGACCGCGCCGCCGACGATGTCGCGCCGCTCGAACACGCCCACGCGGTAGCCGGCCTTCGCCGCGTAGGCGGCAGAGATGAGGGCGTTGTGTCCAGCTCCGACAACGATCAGGTCGTAGTCCATCTAGAGGTCGATAAAATCTGCGGCGCTGTTCGCCAGCCGGTCGCGCTGGTGCACGTAGCGCATGGTTGTCTCAATATTTTTGTGCCGAGCGTGCGCCTGAACTTGCTGTAGAGACGCGCCGCCTTCTATGGCGAGCGTGCATCCCGTGTGTCTCAGCGTGTGAGCGCCGACCCGATCCGCGATTCCCGCCTTGACGCCGAGCGCGCGGACGATCTTGTAGATGGCGGATCCGGACAGTCGTTTGCCTTGGCTCTGGTTGGTCGACATCGACCGCCAAACGGGACCCGATCGGTATCCACTTGTTGCGACAAAGTCCCTGAGGATATTCGCGACCCGGTCCGGAACTTTGACGATCTGATTCGCGCCGCCCTTGGCTCGCTTGAGTCGAAGAACCGTGTGGTCTCCGGACCGAGCGATGTCTTCGACATCCATGGAAGCCGCTTCTGAACGACGAAGCACGCAGTTCAGTAGCACGGAGACCAGTGCGTAATTCCTGGGGCCGGATGGCTTGGCCAGGTCGACGGCGTCGAGCAATCGAGAGGCTTGATCGCGCGTGAGAACCGTCACAAGCTGATCGGTGCCGGAGGTCTTCGGGATCCTGCGGACGAGGTGCCGGTCCGCAGGATTGAGATCGATGAACCCAAGAGCGGCGAGCCACCCAAAAAACCCCCGAAGAGACGCGAGAAATCGCCGCTGGGTCGCCGGACTTTTGCCCTCAGACTCCAGAGCCTTCAGGGCCTGGTTTACGTCGGAGAACGTCACGGTGGCTGCCATCTCTAGCGTCACTGTCTCGCAGCCGAAAAACGTCTCCAGGTCCTTGGCGTAGGCCCGCCGCGTGTTCTCCCGGTCGTACCGGAGCAGATACAGCGGGACGAGGTCGGACTGAGCGGTAAAAGCGCGGCCGAGCTTCGCGTGGCTGCCGGCATCGACGCTGGCTGGGAGCGCGTGGTCGGAAGAGTCCATCGTCGGGTCCGGGGGGAACGGCAGGTTACGAACGGCCAATCTGGGTCTACGAACGGCCAATCTGGGTCGGGGTGCCATCGAGGCCGAAGGGGTCGCATCTACGCCGGTTCGATAATTACTGTTATCGTGAGTGTCTGGCAAAACCGGGCGCCCGTTGCCGTCGCCCACCATCCGGGTCACTCGCCGTCGTCGACCTCCGGCGTCCCGGCGTTGTCCCCGACATCGACGTTTTCGTCGATGGCCTCGGCGGCTTCTGCCGCGGCGTCCTCGATCGCGTCACCTGCGGCGTTGAGGTTGTCCCGGGCCCGATCCACGGCCTCGCCGTCGACCGTCACCCGGACGGACTCGTCTCCGTCGGCCTCGGTCTCGTGGTCGACCTCGCAGCCCGACAGCACGAGTTGACCCGACAGGAGCACGGCAAACGCGAGAAGCACGGCGAGGACCCTCGCAGAAACCGACGACGAAGGCATGGCGACAGCAGGCTGGTGATCGACGTCTACGCCGCCAGCGCCCGCCCGGTCTCCGCGTCGAAAAGGTGAATCTTGTCCAGGTCGATCCGGAGGCGCGCGGCGTCCTCGCCGTCGTCGATGGGCTGGGGCTCCAGCCGGGCCACGAGCCGGTTGTCAGGGTCGATGCGGACGTACGCGACCACCTCGTTCCCCATCGGCTCCTCGACTTCGACGGTGCCGACGAACGGATCGGACAGCCGCTTGGTGCTGGGCGCGTTCCCTTCCGTGTACAGGTCCTCCGGTCGAACGCCGAGTGTGACGTCGCCTTCAGGAGTGGGTTTTTTGGACAGATCCACAATAACGGATCCCGAGGTCGAACGGAACTGCGCCCCGTTGAGGGTCCCCTGGATAAAGTTCATCGCGGGACTCCCAATGAAGCCGGCCACGAACACGTTGGCGGGCCGGGCATAGAGCTCGAGCGGCGGGGCCACCTGCTGGACGAACCCGTCGTGCAGTACGACGATCCGGTCTCCCATCGTCATGGCCTCGACCTGGTCGTGCGTGACGTACATCATGGTGGCGCCGAGGTCGCGGTGGAGCTTCGAAATCTCGGTCCGCGTCTGGACCCGGAGCTTGGCGTCGAGGTTCGAGAGCGGCTCGTCGAAGAGGAAGACCGCCGGGTTCCGGACGATGGCGCGGCCGAGAGCGACGCGCTGGCGCTGCCCGCCCGACAGCGCCTTCGGCTTCCGGTCCAACACGCCCCCGAGGCCGAGCGTGGCCGCGGCCGCCTCGACGCGCTCGCGGATCTCCGCCTTCGGGAGCTTCCGCAGCTTGAGCCCGAACGCCATGTTGTCGAACACGTCCATGTGCGGGTACAGCGCGTAGTTCTGGAAGACCATCGCGATGTCCCGGTCCTTCGGCGCTACGTCGTTGACGACGCGCTCGCCGATCCGGAGCGTCCCCGACGAGATCGACTCGAGCCCGGCCACCATCCGGAGCGTGGTGCTCTTGCCGCACCCCGAGGGGCCGACGAGGACGACGAACTCGCCGTCGTCGACGTCGAGGCTGACGTCGTGGACGGCCTCGTAGCCGTTGTCGTACACCTTCCGGAGCTTGTCGAGCGTGACGCGAGCCATCGGTGGGGGATCAGGGGGTTGGCAGAAGATAGACGGATCGCGACTGGCCCTCCCGGTAGCTTTCCTCCCCTCCCCCCACCGTTATGCGCCTCCCCCCCGTCGCCGTCGTCGGCGCCACCTACACCGCCAGCGAGCGTGGACTCGCGGCCGATGTTCTCGCGGCCCGCGCTCTCGGGCTGGCGCCGCTCCCAGTCTGCACGTCGATCGTCGTCGCGAGCGGCGGACGGGTCACCGACGTCACGGACGTCCCCGTCGACACGGTTCGCGCCCAGCTCGAGCACCTCGACGGCGCGGGGCCGATCCACGGCGTCAAGATCGGCATCTTGGGGGGGCCCAAAACGGCCGCCTCGGTGCTGGACTGGGCGGCCTCGCAGAGCGTGCCCGTGGTGCTCGACCTCGTCGCGTCGGGGCCGAGCGGCGAGACCGTGCTGGAAGCTCGAGGCATCGACGCGGTGGCCGACCGACTGGGCGCGGCCACCCTCGTGACCGTGTCGAAAGCCGACGCCGAGCTGGTCACCAACGGCCAAATCGAGTCGCTCGACGACGCGCAGGTCGCGGCGCAGCGGCTCCACAACCGCGGCGCCGCCGCCGTCGTGATCCGCTGCGGGAGCCTCCCGTACCGCTTCTACGACGCGGCCGACGATCCCGGGTCGGAGACGAAGAGGCCGTTCTTCGCCGACCTCTACTATGACGGCGAGGACTTCGCGCTCTTCGAGGCTCCGCTTCTCGACGTGCACCCCGACGGCGCCTCGAGCGCCTTCGCGCTGGCGGCCCTGTCCGGCCTCGTCGACGACGCCCCGATCGAGGAGGCCCTCCAACGGGCCAAGCGGGTAGCGACGGAGGCCGTCCGCCACGCCGCCGAGGTGGACGGACACGGGCCGCGGCTGGCCGTCGGGGCCCGCTCAGATTCGTAATCCCCGCCCGGGCGGCCTCCCGTAGCTTTGGGCGTCCCCGCGCCCCCCTCGCCATGCCCGATCGCACCCCGCACTCGCGGCCCACGATCTACGACGTCGCCGACGAGGCCGGCGTCGCCATCTCCACGGTCTCCCGGGTCCTTAACGGGTCCAACGAGGTCTCCGACGCCACCCGAGGCCGCGTCCAGGCCGCGATCCGCAAGCTCCAGTTCCAACCCCAACGGATCGCCCGGAAGCTGGCTCAGCAGTCGACGACGTCGATCGCCGTCGCGCTGCCCTCGGCTACGTCGATGTTCTTCGTCGAGATGCTGAAGGGCGTCAAGGACGCGCTCCGCGACGAGGACATCGACCTCCTCCTCACCAACCTCGGCTCCGGCCAACCCTACCCGACGCTCCAGCGCTTCCTCAACCGGGGTGCCGTCGACGGTCTGCTCCTCATGTCGCTGCCGGTCGAGGGTGAGATCGCTGAGCAACTCCTCTCGTTCCAGGCCCCGGTGGTCCTTCTGGGGAGCCGCTGCGAGGGCCTCGACGCCTACTGGTGGGATGACCGCGAGGGCGCCCTGATGGCGACGGCCTACCTGATCGAGCAGGGCCACCGCCGGATCGGTCTCATCACCTCCCAGGCCTGGAGCTACAGCGCGAGCCCCCGCCTCGACGGGTACAAGGCGGCCCTTGAGGAGGCCGGGATCGCCTACGACCCCGACCTCGTGGTCACCGGCCAGACGACGAAGCACGCCGGGTTCTCCGAGGAAGCTGGCGCGGAAGCGATGGAGGAGTTGATGGGCTTGGACGAGCGCCCGACAGCCATCTTCGCCTCCTCCGACGTCCAGGCCTACGGCGCGTGGGCGTGGGCGCGCGACCACGGTTTCGTCGTCCCCCGTGACGTCTCCATCCTCGGCTACGACGACCTCAAGCTGAGCCGCTTTCTCGATCTCACCACCGTCACGCAGGGGATGCAGAAGGCCGGCTTCGACGCGACGAAGCGGCTCCTCATGCGGCTCCGCTCCCGAGACGTGGACGGGCGCCTCGACGTCGAGCTCCCGCTGACGCTGGCCGTGCGCGGATCCACCGGCCCCGTCGCCTCCTCGTGACGCTCCCGCCCCCGCTCGCGTCGACTGACCTCGACCTCGGACCCAAGTATCAGGGCAAGGTCCGTGACGTCTACGACCTCGGCGACGGCCGTCTCGCCCTCGTCACGACCGACCGGATTTCGGCGTTCGACCACGTCCTACGCCAAGCGATTCCCCTCAAGGGGCAAGTCCTGAATGGGCTCTCCGCGTACTGGTTCGAGCGAACGGCCGACGTGGCTCCCAATCACGTCCTCCGCGTCCCCGACCCGAACGTGACGATTGGGACTCGGTGCGAGGCGCTTCCGATCGAGTTCGTCGTTCGGGGCTACCTCGCAGGGCACGCCTGGCGCGTCTACCGAGGCGGGGGGCGCGAGCTCTGCGGCGAGCCGCTGCCCGACGGGCTCCGCGAGTCAGAGAAGCTGCCGACCCCCATCCTGACGCCCGCGACCAAGGCCGAAGAAGGCCACGACGAGGACATCAGCCGGTCCGACATCGTCGCTCGTGGGATCCTCGACCGGGAGACGCTCGACGAGGCCGCCGGCCTCGCCTCAGCCCTCTTCCAACGTGGGACGGAGGTCGCCGCCGAACGAGGGCTCCTCCTCGTCGACACGAAGTACGAGTTCGGGCGCGCGCCCGACGGTCGGCTCCTCGTCATCGACGAGGTCCACACGCCGGACTCCTCGCGCTACTACTACGCCGACGGGTACGAAGAGCGCCTCGCGGCCGACGAGCCCCAACGGCAGCTCTCCAAGGAGTTCGTTCGCGAGTGGCTCATGGACCACGGCTTCCAGGGCCGCGACGGCGAAGCGCTCCCCGACCTCCCGCCGTCGTTCGTCGAACAGGTCAGCGCGCGCTACGTCGAGCTCTACGAGACCGTCACCGGGCGGACGTTCGCGCCCGACCTCAGCCCGGAGCCGGAGGCCCGCGTCCGCCACGCGCTCGAGCAGATCAGCTAGCGCGTCGCGTCATCGAGCGTACAGCTCCGGGCGGCGGTCGCCGTGTCGGTCGTTGTACGGGTTGAGCGCCGTGTCGCGTGCCGCGTGCGGGTCGATCTCGGCACGGATCACGGCCTCCTCCGCCTCGGGGGCCGAGGCGAGCACCTCGGCCGAGGGCGAGCAGATCACGCTCCGGCCGATAAACGTCAGCTCTTGCGTCCCGTTCGACTCCGTGCCGACGCGGTTCGCCGTCGCCGTGAACACGCCGTTCTCAAGCGCGCGCACGGGCATCGCGCTCGGGCAGTGCGGGAGGACGAGGTTCGAGGGATGCGCGATGACGTCGGCCCCGTTCAGGGCGAGCGTCCGGGCCGACTCCGGGAACAGCCAGTCGAAGCAGACCATCACGCCAAGCCGGTAGCTCCGGCGGCGGCGGTCCGTCACGGTCCACACCTGGAAGCCGTCGGCGCCGGGCGTGAAGTGGTCGTTCTCTTCGTAGAACAGGTGGGCCTTGCGGTACGTCCCGAGCCAGCCGTTCGGGGTTACGATCACGGCGGCGTTGTAGAGCGCATCGCCATCGCGCTCCGGGAGGCCCGCGACGATCGTGGCGCCTGTCGCCGCGGCCCAGTCATGCAGGCGCCGAGTGGTCGGGCCGTCGGGGACGGGCTCGGCCAGCGCGGCCGCCTGCTCGGTCGAGTCGAAAAAGTAGCCGGACGCGAACAGTTCTGGCAGGACGACGAGGTCGGCATCGGCCGTCACGACCGTCTCCTCTACCCGGTCGAGGTTCGGTTCGGTTTCTCCTTTGATGGGGTGGGTTTGGATGCAGGAAAGGATCATTGCAATAACAGCTATACAGCGCCGGCCTGAATCGCCGTGATCGTCGCCACGTTCGCG
>Ga0310345_10002756_pt1 | contig 17346 bp, 13 predicted proteins | sample HC15DNA20500_MG_FD_204667 | JGI IMG/M metagenome (GOLD analysis project Ga0310345, IMG submission 204667) | Marine microbial communities from station ALOHA, North Pacific Subtropical Gyre - HC15-DNA-20-500_MG | ecosystem: Environmental > Aquatic > Marine > Oceanic | place: Pacific Ocean: North... | reverse complement strand
CTATTACGTCGACAACCCGACCCTGCCCATAGAGAAGATGGTCTGCATGTTCAACATGGACATGGTCGGCCGGAACGAGGAGCGCAGGGACCGCTCCGGAAAGGTGACGGAGAAGGCGGAGGACAACGTCGACTGTCTCCACGTCATCGGCTCGAAACGCCACAGCCTCGAGCTCGATCCATGGATCCACAAGGTGAACGGTCCGGTCGGTTTCAAATTCGAATACGACGAGGAGGGGGTCTGGAACCGGAGCGATCAGTACAACTTCGCGGCCAAGGGGGTACCGGTCACATTCTTCTTCGCCGGCTTCCACGCCGACTATCACAAGCCGACCGACACCATCGAGAAGATCAACTTTGACAAGGTCACCCGGGTGGCGAGGCTGGTCTACTCGCTCGTCTTCGAGGTGGGTGACCGTCCGCGGCGCCTGCGAAATAACAGGCTCTGAGTCTCACACGGGTGCTGGACGCACGGCGTCTCAATATATAGAATCTTCGATTCTTCAGATTTTAACCTATAGAGGATTCCAGGAGGAACCCCGATGGCGTACGAACTACCAGAACTTCCCTACGCCCACGACGCGCTCGAGCCCCATATCGATGCGCGGACGATGGAGATTCATCACGGCAAGCATCACCAGGCGTATATCAACAACGTCAACGGTGCGCTCGAGGGCAATGAGGAGCTCGCCGGCAAGTCGGTTGAGGACCTCGTGAGCGATCTGGACTCCGTTCCGGAGGATATCCGGGGCGCTGTTCGCAACAACGGCGGCGGTCACGCCAACCACAGCCTCTTCTGGAGCGTCATGGGCCCCGGAAAGGGCGGTGAGCCCGGTGGCGACCTCGGAGCCGCGATCGATGCCACCTTCGGGAGCCTTGACGGCTTCAAGGAGGAATTCGCGAAGGCCGGCGCGACCCGCTTCGGTTCCGGCTGGGCCTGGCTCGTCGTCGATGGAGGAAACCTCGCGGTAACGAGCACGGCGAACCAGGACAGCCCGCTGATGGAGGGCAAGACCCCCATCCTCGGACTGGACGTCTGGGAGCATGCCTACTACCTCAACTACCAGAACCGCCGGCCGGACTATATCGCCGCTTTCTGGAACGTCGTTGACTGGGACGCGGTGGCTGCGCGGTTCGCCGCGGCAGGCTAGGTCCCGGGGTCTTCCCGCGACGATTAAGAAGCAGGGGACGCGGAACCCTCCAGGGGGGGCCGGGTCCCTTTCTTCGTGGCGGCGTCTATTGCTCGCAGGTGAGCCGACCGCCGGGGGTGGGATCGGGGCCCGGCTCGGGGAAGGGCGTCCCCGGGGGTTGTCCGCCTGAGAAGAAGTAGAGCACCAGGTAGATCGGGTCGGCGATGTCGAGACGGTTGTCGTCGTTGGCGTCTCCCGCCGCCTGGCAGGGAGTCACGTAGGATCCGAAGAGGAAACCGAGGACCGAGATCGGGTCGGAGATGTCGATCCTCCCGTCCCTGTTGGCGTCCCCTCTCACCCACTCATGGGGTCCCTCACAGGCATCCCCGATACCATCTCCGTCGGAATCCTGCTGCGCCGGGTTGGCGACGGTGACGCAATTGTCGAGGTGGTTTTCCACCCCGTCATCGTCGTAGTCCGGCGGTCGGATGACCGCGTCGCAGGCGTCGCCTATGCCGTCCTCATCGACGTCGACCTGTGAGAAGTTCTCATCGTAGGGGCAGTTGTCGTCGGCATCGCCGATCCCGTCGTTGTCGTCATCCGGATCGCAGAAGTCGCCGAGCCCATCTCCGTCGATGTCGGACTGGTTCGAGTTGTAGACCAGCGGACAGTTGTCCTCGAAGTCGAGATGGCCGTCGGCGTCGCGGTCCATGTCCGCGCAGGCGTCGCCTATGCCGTCGTCATTGAAGTCCTGCTGGACGAAGTTGGAGACGGTCGGGCAATTGTCGATGGTGTCGGGGACGGTGTCGTTGTCGTCGTCCTGGTCGCAGGCGTCACCGAGGGGATCGCCGTCGTTGTTCGCCTGGTCGGGGTTGGGGCGCAGCAGGCAATTGTCGAGGAGATCATCGACGCCATCATTGTCGTCATCGGGATCGCATTCATCCCCGAGGCCATCGCCCTCGCGATCGATCTGCGCAGGATTCATGATCATTAGGCAATTGTCGGCCTGGTTGAGCACCCCGTCGCCATCGATGTCTTCCCCGGGATCACAATGATCCCCGAGGTCGTCATTGTTCGAGTCCTCCTGGTGGACGTTTGGGATGAGCGGACAGTTGTCGCAGGAATCTCCGATGCCGTCACCATCGGTGTCCGCCAGGGTGGGGTCATGGTAGAGGGGGCAGTTGTCGCAGACATTGCCGATCCCGTCGTCGTCGAAATCCTCCTGGTTGGAGTTCTGGATTCCTTCGCAATTGTCGAGGTGGTCGAAGACGCCGTCGTTGTCCGTGTCGCGCAGGATGACATCGCAGGCGTCGCCGATGCCGTTGCGGTCGCTGTCAACCTGGGTGGGGTTCGAATCGGTCGGGCAATTGTCACGATTGTCCCGGACGCCGTCGTTGTCATCATCCCAGTCGCAGGCATCGCCAAGCTGGTCATCGTCGCTGTTGAGCTGGCCGGTATTGGGAATCCGGGCGCAATTGTCCCGGAAGTCAGGGATGCCGTCGCTGTCATCATCTGGGTCGCAGACATCGCCGAATCCATCGCTGTCATTGTCATCCTGCAGGTGGTTGCTGACCCTCTTGCAATTGTCACAGACGTTTCCGTGACCATCTCCGTCACCATCCTGCTGGTCAGGATTGGGGACGAGAGGACAGTTGTCGTCTCCGTCGAGGATTCCATCGTTATCTGAGTCCGAGTCGCAGGCATCTCCCTCGCTGTCGCCGTCGGAGTCGAACTGGTCGGGATTGTAGACGCCTGGACAGTTGTCTTCGGGGTCCTCGATTCCGTCCTCGTCGTTGTCGATGTCGCAGAGGTCGCCGATACCATCGAGGTCCTGGTCCACCTGGGCGGGATTGGCCTCGTAGAGGCAATTGTCTTCGCCGTTGGGGACCCCATCGTTGTCGGCATCGTCGTCACAGGCATCGCCGACCGAGTCCCCGTCGGCGTCGAGCTGGTCCTCGTTTCTCACCTCCGGACAATTATCCTCGAGATCATCGATTCCATCTCCATCGGGATCATCGTCGCAGGCGTTGCCGAGCCCGTCTTCGTCGACGTCATCCTGTCGCGGGTTGGAGGCGGTGACGCAATTGTCACAGATATTGCCGATCTCGTCGGAATCGCTGTCTTCCTGGCCGGGGTTGGCGACGGTGGGGCAATTGTCGCAGGCATCCCCGAGGCCGTCCGAGTCCGTGTTCTCCTGCCGCGGGTTGCGCACGAAGAAGCAATTATCGCAGGCGTTTCCGAAGCCATCGGCGTCGATGTCGAGCTGTCCCGCGTTGGTGACAAGGGGGCAGTTGTCGCAGACATCCCCGAAGCCATCGTTGTCGAGATCCCGCTGGCTCAGGTTGGCGTCGAGGGGGCAATTGTCGCATTCATCGCCGATCCCGTCCGAGTCCGAGTCGAGCTGCTCCTCGTTGAAAACGGAGCCGCAGTTGTCGCAGGCATCTCCGACACCATCGGAGTCGGAGTCTTCCTGGTCCGGGTTGACGGCGAGCGCGCAATTGTCGCAACCGTCGCCGATTCCGTCCCCGTCGGAGTCCCCCTGGGCGGGGTTGGGCGCCCGTGGGCAGCTGTCGCAGGCATCTCCGATGCCGTCGGAGTCAGAGTCTTCCTGTGCGGCATTCGGCTGCTCGAGGCAATTGTCCGTCGAATCGAGGATCCCGTCGTTGTCCGAGTCGTTGTCACAGGCATCCCCGATACCGTCTGAATCTTCATCTGCCTGGGATGGGTTGAGCTCCAGCGGACAGTTGTCGCATTGATTTCCGATGTCGTCCCCATCGGAGTCGTCCTGGGAGGCGTTGGTGAGCAGCCGGCAATTGTCGCAGGCGTCCCCGGCTCCATCCCCGTCAAGATCGGACTGGCCGGGGTTCGCCGAGAGTGGACAGTTGTCACAGGCGTCACCGAGCCGGTCGCTGTCGGAGTCGGCCTGGGCCGGGTCAGGGATGGAAACGCAGAGGTCGCAGGCATCGCCTACCCCGTCACCATCGGAGTCGGCCTGGTCCGGATCGGGCATGGAGGGGCAGCCATCGCAGGCATCGCCGAGGCCGTCCCCATCGCTGTCCTCCTGGCCGGTATTGGCCCGGGTGGGGCAGCTGTCACAGGCATCACCGATGTCGTCCTTGTCGTCATCTGCCTGGTCCGCGTTCGCGATCGCCGGGCAATTGTCCGAGCCGTTGTCGTGGCCATCGCCATCGCTGTCGAGCTGGCAGACATCGCCTACGTTGTCGCCGTTGATGTCCTCCTGCTCGGGGTTCGCATCGTCGGGGCAATTGTCGCAGGCATTGCCGAGCCCGTCACCGTCGGAATCTCTCTGGACCTGGTTGGGAACCTCCGGGCAGTTGTCGCAGGCGTCACCGAAGAAGTCCCCATCGGTGTTTTCCTGCTTCGGGTTCGGGTTTCCGGGACAGTTGTCGCAGATCGTTCCGATGCCATCCCCATCGTTGTCAAGCTGGTTGAAGTTCCTATTGGAGGGGCAGTTATCGCAGGCGTCGCCGATGCCGTCGCCATCGGAATCCCGCTGCGCTGGATTGACAACGAGGAGGCAGTTATCACCCGGGTCGTCGACGCCATCGGCATCCGCATCCTGGGCCCACAGCTGTGCCGGTGAGAGCGCAGCAAGCATCAACAGCACGAATGCCGCGATGCCCGGAAACCCGGACTCATGTCTCGACGAGCCGAATGTCATCCTTCTCATTCCTCGTTGGATTACCGATGCGCTAACTGCCATCCGGAAGGGTTCCAGAAAAAAACATCGGTAGAATTGTCAGATCCCCTTAGAGCAGGAGAATTTATATAATATGTCGAACTCCAATTTTACAGGTGACGAGACTCGAACTTCAACCTCACACGGCAGAAGTCTTCACAAATAGCGTAAGTTCTTTACCCGTAGTCAATAAGCGAGGATGAAGCCGATTTTAAGCTTCTGCCTGCCCATCTTGAGGTAAGGTTCCATCCCCTTGGACGTTACGCGATTCTTCCTCGTCGGGATCGGTCTCGTCGATGATTTCTCCGACGAGCTCTTCGAGTACATCTTCGAGACTCACGACTCCGGATGTGCCGCCGTATTCGTCGAGAACGACGAAGAGATGCTGACGTTTGATCTGGAACTGGTGGAGCAATTGGTGGGCAGGAGTGCTGTCGTGGACCATATGGGCCGGCTTCTTCAGATCGCCCACCTTCAGCCCTGTCCTGTCGCCGGCCAGCGCCAGCAGCAGGTCTCGCAGGTAGATGATTCCGGCGATGTCATCGAGATCGCCCGCTCTGGTCACGACAAAGCGGCTGTGGGTCATGTCCAGATCCGAGGGGTTGATCTCCTCGAGGGGAGTGTCGTTTTCCAGGCTCGCCAGGTCCAGCCGGTGGGACATGATTTCCCTGGCTGTTACGTCGTTGAGACGGAAGGCATTGCTGATGAGACGGCTCTCATCTCCGCTGATCAACCCGGCTTTATTCCCCATGTCCGCCATCATCCGGATTTCCTCTTCGCTGGTCACATCCTTGCTCGCTTTGCCTGAGAAGGGACGGGCGATCTGTTCGATCACGAGGATGGCCGGCCACAGGACCCAGGTGATGAGCGTCAGTGGAATGGCGGCGCCGAGGGAGATGCCCAGGTTGTAGCGCTCCCCGACAGTCTTGGGAATGATCTCGGAGAAGACGATGATCAGAAAGGTCAGGACGCCGGCGAAGGTCCCTTTGTAGGGGTCGCCAAGGACATCGGGCTTGGCGGCATAGTAGCCGACCATGACCGAGCCGAGGATGTTGATGAGATTGTTGAGGATCACCAGCGCGGAGATCGGGCGCTGCATGTTTTCTTTGATCGCCGCGAGGCGACCGCCTCCGGAGCGGTTCGCGTCCCGGGCGAGGTAGACTTTCGAGATGGGTACGCTGAAGAGCGCCGCCTCGGACATCGAGGTGAGACCGGAGGCGAGGACGAGCGCCAGCACTAATAGGACCAGTGTTGTCATTGATCGGGTTCCAGTCTACCACTGAGATGAGAGGGCGCGCAACCTGCACGGCGGAGCGTCCCGGGAGGAAATGGGTTGTCGGTCATGGATGGGCTTGATAGCTTGGGCGGTCCCCCGCGTTTTTCGCCGGGTAATTTTCATGTTCAGCGCGGCACCATCAACGTTGGAGTTCAGGAACCGTGGGTTATAAACAGACCGCCGGGCATCGACCCGGCAGGAGTTCATATCACCAGGTGGGATTGGTCAGGGGCCAGTTCGGAGACGTCGATTACGATGAGTGGATCGGTTTTATCGCCGATGCGGGCTTCGACGGCTGGGAGGAAGCCAGCTGGGAGCTCGAGCTCGAGCGCTGCTCGGATGACGAGGGCGCCGCGGCTTACGCTGGTGAGCGCGTCGACAAGGCGAAGGCGAGGGGACTCGAGATCTTTTCCATCTCCGGCCACCTGCAGGGCCAGGCGCTCGGTGATGAACCCTCGGCCAAGACGCTGCAGTTCATCGGCGGTGAGGCGGTCGAGGCTTACAAGGAGTGGCGAAAGACCAACGAGCCGCCTCGAACCGACCCTTTCTACGTTCCCGATGAGGTCGGCCGGCTGATTCACAGCCAGGCGCTCGACTCCCTGCTGGCCTGCGCACGCCTTGCCGGGCACCTCGGGCGGCTGCAGGAGCGCAAGGCGCCGGTGTCGGGTTTCACCGGCTCCCCGGCCCACGCCTGGTCGCATTGGTTCGAGTTTCCTCCTCCCCCGAGCGAGATTGGAGGCTGCCCCCTGGCCGATCCGCGCCAGGTCTCGCTTGAATTGATCGTCGAGCGATTCGCTCCCCTGCTCGAGCTCTGCCGCGAATACGGTACCACCTTCGATCTCGAGTGCCATCCTTCCGAGAGGGCCATGGGCGACATCGAGTCGGCGGGTGACTACCTGCAGACGATGATCGAGGCGGGCTACGAGGGCGTCGCCGGCTTCAACCTCGACTGCTCGCACCTCGAATGGCAGAACGTCTCCGGCGTCGAGTTCATCCGCGAGTTTGGCGAGCACATCCACTGCGCCCACATCAAGGGCGTCCAGGTCATCCGGAGCTACAGCCGGGGCGGCCGCCTAGGGGGCCATCGACCCATGGGGCACAGGCACAACGGCTGGAACTTCGTCACCGCCGGCAGCGCCCGTGATGCGGTGAATACCGAGGAGGTCATCGTCGAGCTGAACCGGGCAGGCTTCGATGGCGCGCTCACCATCGAGTGGGAGGACAACGATGCCGACAAGAAGGCCGGCGCCATCGCCGCGCTCGCCAATGTTCGCGCGGCCGACCTGCCGCCGAGCTTCTCGCGTCATGACGAGACGCTGAAGACCTGAGAGCCACCGGTTATTTCGGCTGGTAGTAGAGGACCATCCCGGCGCCCGAGGCGAGGACGAGCACTCCGAGCCAGAAGATGGGATTGATCGGATTCTGTGGCGGATGGGCGATCGATGAAACGAGGACGTTCACCAATGGGGCGCAGCCGAAGATGATCGGCATGACGTAGAGCGGGCTGCCGCCTGACTTCATGGAGTAAATGACGCAGATAGCCCCGATGGCTCCCAGCGATCCGGCCAGCAGACCGAACATCATCCCCTTGGCCGGGAAACTCCAGTCGGCACCATTTTTCCACATGATGAGGCCTGGAATCAGGACGGCGAGAAAGAAGTAGGCGACGCCCACGAGCAGGGCAGTCTTCAGGCCTTCTCCAAGTAGACTATTGCTCTTGTGAATCGCGGTGCCGTAGGCACCCCAGCAACAGACGGTTCCAAGCGCGAATAACAGCCAGGTAGGCATAGATGTTCCCTCCACCGTGGTTCATTTCTCCGCTCTGACGGAGAGGTTCAGCGTTAAACGACTCTCCCAGATGGGAGATTATCTGCTTTCTCTATAGCCACGGGAGGGGGGCTTGTAAAGCCCGAGGTTCGGTGGGGCGGTGGAGAAGGCTCAGTCGTTCTTCACGCGGCCATCGAGCTTGAGCCGCGAATCACCGGATTTCTCGTCTTTATTGAGGACCCGGTGTCCGCCGATCATCTCCTCGGCGATGCGGCGCTGGATGAGCTCCGGCGTGCCGCTCGAGGGGTCGAGGTGGGCGTTTTCGCTGTGCCCGATGGAGAGATCCGCCTGCGCGAAGAGGGCGATGACGCCCGCGAAGCAGAAGACCGTGAAGGCGATCATCGCGCCGCTGCCTCTTTTATTCATTGTCTTTTCTCCGGGACGCGCCGGTGAACCGGCTCGGTTTTCCTTTCAGACCGTTATTCACTGCATCGTCAGCCCCCGCCTCGGTCCTGTAGTTTTTTTTCATGCGCTGGTAAAGTGACCGCCATGCGTTGCGTGAAGGTGAAAGAGCCGGGCGGGCCGGATGTGCTCGAAATCGTTGATCTTCCTGAGCCTGGGCCGGGTACCGGCCAGCTGCTGGTGCGTAATTTCGCCGCCGGGCTCAATCGCGCCGATCTGTTGCAGCGTCGCGGACTTTATCCGCCCCCGGCGGGAGAGTCCGATATTCTCGGCCTGGAGTTCGCCGGGGAGGTGGCGGCTGCGGGCGAGGGCGTCGAGGGATTTTCCCGTGGAGATCGTGTCTTCGGGCTCTGCGGTGGGGGCGCCTATGCCGAGTTCCTGGTTGTCGATGCTCGCCTGGCGGTCTCGATTCCGTCCAATATGTCGTATGAATCCGCCGCCGCGGCGCCGGAGGCGTTCTATACCGCCGAGGATGGTCTCTTCAGTCTCGGCGGGCTCAAGGAGGGACAGACGGTGCTCGTCCATGCGGGCGCCAGCGGCGTGGGAACCGCGGCGATCCAGCTGGCGGTAGCCGCCGGGGCCCGGGTGATCGCTACCGCGGGTACGGCGGAAAAAGCGGTGGCCTGCGAGGAGCTGGGGGCCGCCGGCGTCAACTACCGGGAGAAGGATTTTTCCGAGGCCGTAGCCGGCCTGACCGCGGGAGAGGGTGTTGACCTGCTCCTAGATCTCGTCGGCGCGAGCTATTGGGACAGGAACATCGCCAGCCTGCGCTCCGGCGGGCGCATGGTATTGCTCGGCCTTCTCGGGGGGGCGAGTGCCGAGGTGAATCTTGGAGCCGTTCTCAGCAAGCGCCTCAGCATCATCGGCAGCGTCATGCGGAGCCGGAGCACTGAAGAGAAGGCGGAGGTGACCGCCAGGTTCCGCGAACGGACTCTGCCGCTCCTGGAGAGTGGAGATCTGAAGACGGTGGTCGACTCGATCCTGCCACTTGAGGATGTCCGCCAGGCTCACGAGCGTATGGAGGAGAACCTCAACACGGGAAAAATCATCCTCCGGTTGTGAGTCGGCCCCGGGAGGTTTCATCTCCGTGAAAGGTGAAAACCGGTGTTAGCTTTGGCCCCTTCGGGGTACCATGATTACCTTGGACGGGAAATCTGCACTAACCAACCGGAAGAAAGAGGTCACGATGCGAAAAGAAGATCATTCGCACGAATTACAGTGTCCCGATTGTGACGATGTCAGTCGTCGTCGTTTTCTGCGCACTGCCGCCACGGCGGCTACGGCGGTAGGTACCGCCGGCCTGTCGCTCGGCGCCACGGGAAGCCTGCTGTTCGCCGACGAGAAGAAGAAGGCCCAGCCTGCCGAGACCGCGGTCAAGCAGCTCTTCGACAGTCTCAAGGACAACCAGCGCAAGCTGGTCTGCATGCCCTTCAGCCATGAGAAGCGCTCGATGGTCAGGAACAACTGGTACATCGTCGATCCCAAGGCCGCGGCCATCGGCAAGCTCTACGATGCCGACCAGCAGGATCTGATCCTGCAGATCTTCAAGGGAGTGACCTCCGAGGATGGCTACAAGCGTTTCGAGAAACAGATGAAGGACGACGCGGGGGGCTTTGACAAGTACACCTGCGCGATCTTTGGCGAGCCCGGCACCGGCAAGTTCGAGTGGGTGCTGACCGGTCGCCACCTGACGATTCGAGCCGATGGCGACTCGGTCGACAACACGGCCTTCGGCGGGCCCATCTTCTACGGCCACGCGGCCGGCGGCTTCAACGAGAAGCCCGATCATGCCGGCAACGTCTGGTGGCACCAGGCACGCCTGGCCAACAAGCTCTACGGCGCCCTCGATGGCAAGCAGCGCGACAAGGCCCTGGTGGTCGAGTCGCCTCCCGACAGCCCCAAGGTGATCAAGCTCAAGGGTTCAAAGGGCAAGCTTGGGGGCCTCAGCGGCGCGGACATGTCGAAGGACCAGAAGAAGCTCCTCGACGAGACCCTGCGAAGCATGCTGAACATGTACCGCAAGAGCGATGTCGACGAGGCGCTCAAGTGCATCGACGCCAACGGCGGACTCGACGCGTTGACGGTCTCCTACTTTGACGAGGGGAATATCGGCGACGATGAGATCTGGGACCGCTGGATGGTCGAGGGGCCGGGAATGGTCTGGTACTTCCGCGGTACGCCCCACGTGCACACCTGGGTCAATATCGCCGGCAAGCAGGCCTGAATCGCGGCTCCTGCCGACATCGAAAGAAAACGGCCGGAAGATGGCGAAACCATCTCCCGGCCGTTTTCTTTTCCGGGTTCTTCAGTCTCCCGGGAAACAGGCCTTATCCGAAGATGGCCTTGAGAATGAAGAAGAAGAGGATCGCCAGGAACGCTCCGGCGGGCAGGGTCATCACCCAGGAGATGATGATGTCTCTTACGACCCGCAGGTTGAGAGCCCCGATGCCGCGCGCGAAGCCAACCCCGAGTACCGCGCCCACAAGCGTGTGGGTCGTGGAGATCGGAAGTCCCGCCCGCGAGGCGACCAGGATGGTGATCGCCGCGCCGAATTGAACCGAGAAACCGCGCGTAGGGGTCAGCTCGGTGATCTTCTTGCCGATGGTTTCAATGACCCGCCAGCCCCAGGTGACGAGCCCGATTACGATACCGACCCCGCCGAGCGCGAGGATGAGCGTCATCCAGCCATCGCTCAGGTCGGATTTCGCCGACAGGGCGCCCTTCTGCAGGACGGTGATCACTCCACTGAGGGGGCCGATCGCGTTGGCGACATCGTTGGCGCCATGGGCAAAGGCGACCGTGCAGGCGCTGAGGATCTGCAGGTAAACGAAGATCCGTTCGGTGGCCCGCATCTGGGGGGTTCCCCATTTTCCGGCGTCAGAGGATTTGACGGAGGCTTCCTGTTCCTCGAGCTGGGTTGAAAGGGCCTCTATCTTCCCTCCCAGCGAGCCGAGTTTTTCTTCGACATCTCCATCCGCGATGACGGTGAGCTTTTTGATCTTTGTCTTCAACCGGGCCAGCTCTTCGCCGATCAGGGGATTCTGGGATCTGGTATCTTCCGAGGGGCTTTCCTCCTCGACGGTGATCCTTTTCAGCAATGGAATGGACCCTATGGCACCGACTAATCCAATCACAGATGCATAGAGGAGAGCGCCTTTGAAATCTAAATCAAGAAGTCCAAGAAGCTCCTTCCACTCATCCGAGAGGGGTTTCAGGCCTTTGTAGATCGTAACCAGGGAGATGATCGTCAAAACGAGGAAGATGAGGAACGGGGCGACCTTCCTGGCTGCCCCAACCATGTCCCGCTTGTAGAGAACGAGCCTCTGGATGACGAGGAAGACGAGGCAGGAAAATCCTCCTGCCAGCAGTGGCGAAACGACCCAGCTCGAGACGATCTTCCCGACCGTAGTCCACTCGATCACGCTCAGGTCATCCCAGAAAATGACCATTCCAAAGCCGAGCACGGACCCGACAATGCTGTGGGTGGTCGAGACGGGCAACCCGAAATAAGTAGCTACCAGCAGCCAGGTGGCGGCGGCCAGGATCGCTCCCATCATGCCGTAGACGTACAGGTTCGCCCCAATCTTGACAGCTTCACCGGTATCAACATCGATAGCGGTCATTTTTTCCAGTTCTTCGAGTGGGAGGATTCCTTTGCGGATGGTTTCACTGACGTGTTGACCCACGAAAAATGCGCCAAGGAATTCGAAGATTGCGGCGACGATGATCGCGTTGCGCAGGGTCAGCGCTCCGGAGCCCACCGAGGTGCCCATGGCGTTGGCGACATCGTTGGCACCGATACTCCAGGCCATGAAGAAGCCGGCGCCGATGGCGATGACGTAGGCCCAGAAAAGCTGGGTTTCTGTGAAGAGCGCGGCGGCGCCTTCGGCCTGGCCAAGAAATACAGAGAATGTTTCCAACATGCGGGCTGCTTGATTGAGAGGGGTTGGGGAATTACTTGGCGATCATTAACCGGAGACGGTTGGCCATGCGCTCAGCGGAATCGGCCAGGTCTCCGAGCTTGTTGATGACGCGCGACCACATGATCACGTCGAGCACCTCGACCTCTTTCTCGAGGTCGAAAAGTTTCTTGGCGGCGGCGCGTTCGGTGCCATCGGCCACGGTTTCATCTGCGTTGATCTGTTCGATCATGGCGAGCACCTTTTCCGCCTCCTTGCCGCCGAAGGAGGTCTCCACCAGCTCATCAAACTCCTGCACCATGTCCGCCGCCTGGTTGCAGACCGTGGCGACCTCGTCGATCAGGTTGTTGAGAGGCTCCTTCATGTCGGCGGGCAGCTTCAGCGGCCGCAGGGTCAGCATGATGCCGATGTCCTGGATCGTGTCGGGCAATTCTTCCTGGATGTCGAGAACTTCGAGGAGATCGCGGCGATCGATCGGCAGGAAGATGCTCTTGGGCAGGTGGCTCCGGATGTCATTCTTGATGATGTCGGCTTCCGATTCGAGGTCGGAGATTTCCTTGAAGAGCCGGTCGAATTCAGCCGGCTCATTATCAATGATCGCATTGATGATGGGCTTGATTCGTTCGATGCAGGCGCGTGATTTTTCCATGTGAGCCTGGATCGGCTTGAACGGACTGCGCCCGAAGAGCGCCATGAGAGCTTTCACAATAGTGTCCTCGTTGGTCGGTTGATCAGACTGAACAAACCATCATTAATGGTAAGGATAGAATATTAGGTAAGAATAAAGACATTGTGAAGATATCGTTAACATCTGGTAATCCGGAGGTCACCGGGAAGTCGCTCAGGTGTTGCGGTGGGAGTCTCGCCTCGGGTACCGTGACCACGCCGGATATTCGAAGGGCGGACCTTCGGCAATCCTGCGGGTCAAAGCGTGGTGTGACAGGTGAGGGACAGAGTTTTTATGGACAGTGGCGATCAGGAATACAATTCGAGCAAGGGACAGCTCCTGGTCTCGGAGCCGAGCCTGGCCGACCCGAACTTTCGCTGCACTGTCGTCCTGGTGACCGAGCACGATGAGAAGGGCGCCTTCGGGCTGACGATCAACCGCCCCGGTGGCCAGACGGTGGCCGATCTCTGGGAAGGCCTCACCGGGGATCCCTGCGTGAGCTCGACGCCGGTCTTTATCGGTGGACCGGTGGAGCAGGCCGCCGTGTTCATCCTGCACAACCGCGAAGATCTCCGCGATGGCAGTGAGCCGATCATCGATGATCTCTACATGGGAAGCAGCCTGGAGCTTCTCCAGGCCCTGATTGAGGATGAGGTGTCGGCCATCTGGGAGGGTCAGCAGATCTACCGGGTCTTCTGCGGCTACTCAGGCTGGGGAGCGGGGCAGCTCGACGGCGAGCTCGCCGCAGGGGGCTGGGTTATCCAGCCCGCCACGGCCGAATACATCTTCCAGACCGACTCTCCGGAGCTGTGGAGAAATTCGATGGATCGCCAGGGCGGGATCTACCGGTTCTTTTCAGGCATGCCGACCGATCCGGACGTCAACTAGCGTCTGTATCTTCCGGGGCAGGCTCTTCAGCAGGCGCCTCTGGGCTTCCCGTGGCCGCTTCGCCGGAATCCGCGGGTTCCGGCGCCGCCCGGCCGGGAACGGGGGGCAGCCCGAGGGCCAGGAGAAGCGGCAGCAATACGAGCGCCGCGGCGCCGTAATAGGGGTATTCCGAGCCCAGCCTCCAATAGGCCGCGCAGGCGATGATCGGACCCACCGCGCGCGACAGGGCTCCGAGAGAACGGAAGGTGCCGAGCACCTCTCCCTGCCGGTCGGAGGGGGTGTAGAGCGAGGCGAGAGCCGTCAGGCAGGGGGTGGCCAGGGCGCTGCCCACCGCCAGGAAGGCGAGCCCCAGGTAGAACATGCCCCCGGTTTGAGCCGTGCCGGTGATGAGGAGGCCCGGCACCAGCAGGATGAGCCCGCAGAGGGTGACCTTTTTCTCTCCCAGCTTCGGGGCCATCCTGCGCACCACTCCGCCCTGCACCAGGGCGATGATCAGGCCGACGAAGATGAAGATCCACATCATGTCGTGGCTGGTGTAATTGAGGCGGTCCTTGGCGAGGAAGGTGAGCGTGAACTCCATGCCGGCGAAGGCGACGAGGAAAAGAAAATAGACCATGTTGGTTCGGCTGACGCCGGGAATGTCGAAGCCACGGAAGAGCTTGAGGGGGCTGATGGGCCGCCCGGCGCGATGGGCCTTGCCGCGCTCCTCTTCCGGCAGGCTCTCCTTGAAGCTTCTCATCACCCAGGAGAGGTTCCAGAGCGAGAGCAGGAAGGCGCCGGCGGCCGCGGTCGAGAAGGGGTTGAGTCCCGGTAGTCCCCAGCTTTGAATGTTGAGACTCGGACTTGAGAGTAGCGCGCCGATGGCCGGGCCGAGGATGAAGCCGAGCCCGAAGGCCATGCCGATCATGCCCATGCCCTTGGCGCGGTTCTTTTCGTCGGTCGAGTCCGCCATGGCGGCGGTGGCGACCGAGATATTGCCTCCCATGGCGCCGCCGAGCACACGCGAGATGATCAGGAGCAGGAAGGAGTCGCTGAAGATCCAGACCAGGTAGCTCACGCAGAGGCCGCCGATGGTCATCAGCAGCACCGGCCGGCGTCCGATACGGTCCGACAGCCGTCCCCACATGGGCGCGAAGAGAAACTGCAGGATGGAGTAGAGCGAGCCCAGGATTCCCCCGAAGAGGACCGTGGTATAGAAGTCCCGCTTTTCTCCCTGTTCGCCCGAAAGCTCGGCGAGATTCGCTATCAGTCCGCCGAAGAAGCTGTCGGCTCCGGCGTAGTGCTCGAGCATGTCGGGAAAGAGCGGGAAGATGATCGAGAAGCCGACCAGGTCGACGAAGACCGTCAGGAAGAGGACGCCGATGGGAGATTTCTTTCGTTCTGCGTTCATTGGGACTCCGGGTTCTATTTCTATTCGATCGGTTTCAGCTCGATCAGCTTCTTCTCGGGATCGATTCCGGCGATCCGGGTACGGATGATGTCTCCCTTGATCGGGACATCCTTCAGGTTGAGCACGGTCTCACGCGGAATGATTCCCTCCACCCCCTCCTCCAGCGATACGTGGACACCCTCCGCGCTGGTTCTCGAGACCCAGCCGGTAAATTCTTCGCCAACCTCGTAGCTGGCCGCCGACGCGCTCCAGTTTACCGCCACGCCGCGGCGCAGATCGAGACTGATACGCTCACGCTCGGTATCGACCCGCTGCACCTCGACCTCGACCTCGTCTCCAACCTCGAGCTCTTCGTTCTGCCCGGTCTCCTTGCGCCAGGTGTGGATCTTGCTCTGGTGGATGAGGCCCTCGACCCCGCCGAGGTCGACGAAGGCGCCGTGATGGTTGGTCTTGACGACCGTTCCCTTGAGAACCTCTCCCTCCGAGAGCCTCGCCAGCGCGTTGCCTTTCAGCTCGAGAGCCTGCTTCTCGAGCAGGGCCCTGCGGCTCACCACCAGGTTCTGATCCGCCTTATCGACCTGGGTGACCTCGACGCGAAATTTCTTTCCCACGAATGGCGTCGCATCCTCGATCCTCTTGATGTCGATCTGCGAGATGGGCATGAAGGCGCGCACTCCCTTGATGTCGAGGTCGAGGCCTCCCTTATTGGTCCCGGTGACCAGGGCCTCGAGCAGCGAGCCGGGACGCAGGTCATCCCAGAAGACCTCCTTGCGCGCCTTGCCGACCGACAGGAGGACCATGTCCTTGGCGGCATCGTAGCGAATGACGCTGGCCTTGATCCGGGTGCCGGGGAGAGGGAGCTCCTCATCCTCCTCGAATTCCTCTTCCTCGATGAGGCCGTGATGTTTTCCATCGAGCTCGACGAGCACCTCGCCGGCGCGGACGTCGATGACGTTTCCTTCGATACGCTCACCGGGTTCGAGCTTCTCGACGTCGATGGTCTTGCCCGGCGAAGGCGCGTCCGCCCCGCTCATGAGCGCCTCGAGGTCGGCATCGCTCATGCCGATGTCGTCCGTGTTGTCATCCATCTCGTCAGGGAACTGACGGCTTTTCGCTGCCATTGAGATTCCTGCTGTTGGGTTCGAGGCTGTTTTCCGGCCGAAAGAGGGATCTTACGCCCGGGCGATGAGAGGTCAAGCATGAGCAGGCGCATCCTTTTGCCGGCCGGGGGCCAGGGAGTGGCTCCAGCGCCCAGGAGAGCCAGCGCCCTCAGGGACAGGTATTCGCAGCGGCGGGGGTCGGGGTGGTCACGTTCCAATTTGTCGAATCCAGGCGTCCCGTGCCGCAGCGCTGGATGGACTCGGTGTCCTTGTTGCGGTTGACGTTTTCGTCGAGCTGGCTGGCCAGGGCGTTTCCGGCTCCGAAGAGGCCGTCGAGCAGGCCGGTCGCGGGGCCGTCGCTGGTGCCGTAGACGACGGCATCGATGAGCGCGTTGCTGGTGGCGGCAGCGCCTCCGGGGAAGTCCGCGACGTCTCCCTGGTGGAGCCCGACGCCATCGGCTCCGTTCTGGAGCTGGTTGCTGGCGCCGCCCCAGGTGACGTGAGGTTCCGGGGCGAACCCGGCCGGACCCACCAGCAGCATTCCATCGTCATTGGTGACGCCGGTGAGCTGCCGCTTGTCGTAGACCCTGTTGCCGTTGCCGTTGTAGAGGACGAGGACGTAGCCCGAGAGATCGACGCCGCCAATGCCGGCGGAGATCTCGACGAACTCGCCGGTATCAGTGGAGGTCTGGTCGCAGTCGACCTCGTTGATCACGAGGTGGATGACGGTCAGGTCGAAGCTCGCGGAGGCGCCGGAATCCGAGGACAGGATGAGCTCCGTGGAGCCGGTGGGCGTCGAGTCGAGCACCGAGGAGATCGTGAGCTGGCTGTCGGAGTCGGTGGTGAAGCCCTGCGGTTCGCCGCCGATCGTCACCTCGGAGGCGCTTGAGAGCTGGTTGCCGGTGATCTGCAGGCTCGCGCCGTGGGCGAGCACGGCATAGTCCACCGAGCTGATGGAGAAGCCGGATCCCATGGAGGTGAAGCTTGCCGAGTTGGCCTCGGGGTCGACTCCCGAGCCGAGCAGGCTGGTGACGGAATCCGCCACCG
>Ga0310345_10002755_pt1 | contig 17349 bp, 4 predicted proteins | sample HC15DNA20500_MG_FD_204667 | JGI IMG/M metagenome (GOLD analysis project Ga0310345, IMG submission 204667) | Marine microbial communities from station ALOHA, North Pacific Subtropical Gyre - HC15-DNA-20-500_MG | ecosystem: Environmental > Aquatic > Marine > Oceanic | place: Pacific Ocean: North... | reverse complement strand
AAATTTAATAAGTAGGCTTCATTGATCTTATTTCCACCCGCTAAAATATCTCCGTCCTCATCAAATAATTGAATTGCACCATCTCTTGTGTGACCCATAAGAACTTGAGCCATTTGATTATAAATATTAATTTTCTTCGAATGGTTGGTGTTTGTCGAAGAAGATAAGCGGGAAGTGTGAGAGTATCCACATGTTATATCAAAAGCGTGATTGGCAGAAGAACTTAGAAAGGGATAATCATATACGGATTGAAACATGCCATGAGAAAATAACTTTACATTTGTACCTGCTTGCCCTGGCTCTCCATATGTACCTGAGACGAGAGCACCAGTGACGGGGATTGCCTCGTGCAAGAGCGTCCGAGAGGTCGCTGAATCGTTATTTAAAAAAGTCTTGAATGTTGTTGCCATAGTTTTTTCCTGTTATGATGTCTTCTTCACGAATCTGACCGGGATATCTAATTTAAATCCCGTAGTTGCGCCAGAAACTCTCACAAGGGTATCAATAAATTTAAAAGTCGTGCCCGCCAAAAGCGTGGTATCAGTGCTGCCGAGCTTATCAAAAAGATAATCGGTTGTATTCAACTCAATCGATGATTGAATCTTGAATTGTAGAATTGTGCCACGAGGTCCAGCGATTGCTTCGCTAGCATCAGGTGTTTCTACTCCGCTGACCACGGTCGAAACCGTATTGACGTTCGAAGTAACATATCCGGCGTCAGTGCCCAAAGAGAAGTAATAACTTGCGACCTGATCGTCATCAATAAAAGATACATTAGCCCTTGCTCCGTCGGGTGCAGTAGCAAGACTGCCCAGGCGATTATCGATTTCGACGATATATTGTGTCTCCACTAAATCACTATCTAGTCGGCGTGTGGGGGGAATCTCCGTTGTATCCAGCCCCTGGTCACATCGAATGTGCTGCCCGCCAGAGGGGTTCGCACCGTAAAGAATACCCTCGATGGCGTCGACCTGACCAAGGGTATTTTCGGTCTCTGTATCAACAGCGATCACATGAGCGTTTTTAGTGGCATTGGGTCTATTGCCCGGTCTGCCCGTGTTCAATCTTATCACTGGAAGATATAACAAATTCGTTCTTGGAATTGATAATAATCTTGATTTCATGGATGAACCATTATTTGTAAAAGCTTCAAGGACAGGTGTCTGCAAAATTTCCAAATCAAAATATGCGCTGCCACTTGCATGCGTTTTGTTAAACGTCGTATAATCAATCTCATCGTCGGAAAGGGCATATTTCACAATGCGAAAAGAACCGTCGCCCTTCGCCAATCTCATTCTCCCCGTATCGGTCAGAACTGCATCTAAAATAATATCACCTGAGTTGTCTAAAAAAGCCATATCAAAAACTCTCCCTGCTTACCGTAATTAGTCTTTTTGAGTTAAAAATTCCGTTTTCTTCCATTAAATTTCATCTGGAGCCAATATCCTATCTTGGGATACGGAAAAATCTAAATTTAAATCAATTTTCCGTCCTGTATCCTTAGATATAAACCTAACTTTAAACTTCCTTCCCCATATATCCCGGCTAGCCTCACCCAACGTAATAGCGGGCAAATCAAGGGCTGATTCGATATCTGTTATGTCCTCTTCCCCCGAAGAAGCGATTACAGATTGAATCATATTGGGCGCGATTCTAACGAATCTCTTCATGGGTCTTGTGGGTATTTTAAGTGGTTCGGGGGGCTTAAGCTCTATAGTCTCCTTGCGAAAAAACATAATGCCATCTTCATAGACGATCTCTATCTCAAAAACCTCTGTTGGGTTTGACACCTTGCCGTGAACGTCAATAATCCTGGCACATATATAATATTTTCTATTCGGACGGACCACCAATGAAAGCGCACCGGATGATGGATTTAAATGAGAGTGTTCCGAAGGATACACGACGCTCAATTGCGCTTCCGCAAAATCCGCGTAACTTTCCGGTCTTGATGTCATCTTCCACACCTCGAAATAACCAGACGATCCCAGAGTGTCGTCGGATTTAAATCGTATGGGATCATCGGGCTTCAAGTCTTTCACCAGCCGCATCTCATTAAATTGTTCAGCGTCTTTTTCCAAAATCGTAACCGGGTCGTCAATATAATCGTCTATAGCCATATTCAAATTAATCAATACCTTGTCCGTAACTTGTCGATAGGGAACAACGGTCATGTGCGGAACAGCCGGATGGTTGTCAACAACCTTCGTGGGCTTAAAAGTTTTATATGGGACCTCGACTAAGTGAATAAATGGTCGAGAGTGTACACAGAATTTATATTCGGTTACATTCTCGACCTCGGCTGCTGCGGCATCGATCTGATTCTGAATTGCATTCTCTAGTTGGGCTCTTTCGGCACGGTCTTGACCGGCGGCATTGATGGCGGATATGCCGCTTGCGCCTCCGGGGAATCCACCTCCGCCTCCGGGGAATCCACCTCCGCCGGGCCCGCCGCCGCCTCCGGGTCCGAAAACATCTCCTCCACCACCACCGACCTCGATCTCGGCACCGCCACCGATGGCGGCGGCGACAGCCTCTATCTCCGCAGCGATCTCCGGTGCCTCTGCCAAATCTAGTGGGAAACATAAAGGCAATTGGCTCGTTCTTCTTGGAATGCCATAATCGTCATCCGAAACAAAAATATTTCTTTCAATGTTGGCACCAGATGCCACCGGAGAAACCGGCTGCGGATCAACATACATATACTCAGTACCATATACAATTTGATAAGCATAGATCTTGTATTGATACCAATTATCATAAGCCACCTGGGTGTCGATGAACTCGATCTCGTCCAGCTCTTCCAAGTTCAGGCAATAAAAACTCTGTATCACCTCACCACGAGCTTCGCGGTTTGTGCCCAATTTTCTCTTTTCCACCCTATAAGCCACGGTCTCAGAGTGGCATGTCTTTGGTGCGTTATTTAACCCAAAGGAAGAATCCCACCTCATAAACCATCGCTTTGCAAACTGCCCAAGTTTTGCATGAAAGATCCTAGTCAACAAGTTGCGCTCAAACCTATTACTCTCGGCAGCAGACAAGCCTGAACTTCCATGTTGGGAGAGGACGGTATAGCTGTTGAGCAATTGTTCGAATCTTCGTTGCCAGCGATCTGTAGCAGGAGTATCCGGGTCACGCCTTAGATTTTCTTCGTTGCTGTCAAGCTCCTCCATCCACTCAAGCCAATCATCCAAATTCGCAGATAACCGATCTTCAAACCCCAGATTAATGATTTTTCTTGGCATGGGGGCTTCTTCGCCCTCAATAACTGGTTGATCCACGACGACCGTCTCCGTCTGTTCCATATATCTTTCGGAATTGTTTCGATCTATTAAGTCCATTAACCAAACCATAAATCTATCGTCCAAACGAGTCTTCTTCAGCAAACCAATAAATTCAGAAGCCGGATCGGGAGAGAATTGGATTTCTGTAAAGAACGGAAAAAGATTTTTAAACTCGTTCAAACTCTTAGCTTTTTTCATCTCATCGGGATCAAACACCATATTGCGGAGCTTCCCTTGAAGTCTTTTAATTTTTCTATCCAGGGTAGAGAATGGGATCACCTGACCAGCCAGTCGTTCAAATGAGCGAACCCAGGAGCCAAAATAATCGTTGGTGTTTTCTCTAAGCCCCTGTGGGAAATATCCGAACAGGTTCGCGTGATTAATGTAATCATGTTGTGACTCGCCCTCAACAGCCAAATCCGGGTTCTCCTCAATTGCTTCTCTTGTTAAATACGTGGTATAAAGATTCGGTAACCAAAGCTCTGAAGTCTCCTGGGACTTTACTTCAAAATCTGGCGAGTAATACATGTACTCTGCCATAGCGCCCGCTATGCGCGGCTTTTTCAAATCTGCGTAAGACTCTGCCTCTTTGTGAAACATTGGGGTATTAAGCGCGAATGTATTATAACCATAAACCGAGTTTGGCTCTATTACCCTTATTGGGCGATTCTCACCGCCATTAACGTATTCCTCAAACAAGCTCCCCCTGTAGCCATATGGGTTTCGTCCATAGAACTGATTGGGTTGAGCCCGAATCAATACTTCCTGTGAGACTCCAAAATATAGAGTACCACCGGGCATTGGACCAGTGGGCGAGGCTGGTGTTACACCTGCGGCACCAACCTCCAGGCGGAAAGGAAACTTACTCCCAAAGAGTGCTGATTGCCAACCTAGATGTTGATTGCCCAATAAATATCCCATCTGACCCTCCTCACCGGAGAATCGGGAAGTGCTCCAGTAGGAGCCATGTGCGTCTCTTAAGGGATCTTCTACGAAGGTCATATGCCCAGGCTGATAATCTTTATGACCGATTCGCTCATCAAAGGGGCGACCCCAATTGGGTCCATCAACCAGAATCTTATTTAAACCGCCAGCGGTAGGTGGAGTGAGGGACATTACTTTCCACGCCCCCGACGTCGCCCGCCGATCCTGGGACCACTGCGGCGAGCCTTACGAACGGCGTTAGCCTGGGCGGCGGCGGCGCGGCTGGCGGGTGTCTCTAAAATTTCATGATAGGTGGGCTTGCCTGAAGCTTGAGTGCCAGGAGGTGGTTGAATTTCAATAGCACTCACAATATTTTGAACCATCTCTGCCACCTCCGCAGCAACGACTGCTGACACCTCCACAGCCATTTCAACCCGGTCTGCAATTGTCTCAATCGCAGTTATTTCCCCCAAGTCACCAACGGACTCCCGAACATCAAGCAAAAAGAATCTATCATAAATGGGCATGGTCAATCCTTCGGGTTCGCGAATGCCCAAATCTTTATCCTCATACCTGACTATTCTACAAAGAATTGTTCGACCAGCGGTGCGTATAAGTTCTGCCCTGTCTAAAGTTTTGAATCTGGGGGTGTTCATGAAAATATTATTGTTATCGTAATCTATCTCAAAGCCCACAAAATACTGCAACTCTCCTAGTGTTCGATAATTTAATACCATGGTGGCATAAGACTCTGCACTCAAATTGGGATCCATCAAGCCACCGGCTGTTAAAGCTTCCAAATTATTAACTGCGCTTCCGGGTGCTGCCATGGACATAATTTGCGGGGGCTGTTTCTGAATTTCTTCGATCTTCCGCTTGCTCTTCTTCTTGTTTTTCTTCTTAAACGAGGCGGCAGTCTTTGCCAACGCCTTAGCCTTTGAACGCCCCTTCGACCACCCGCTAGCGGTCGCTTTCTTTGCTTCTGCTCTTGAGCCGCCTTTCGCCCAGCCGCCTGCGGTCGCCTTCGCTTCCTTAGCCGCTATGCTCTTAGAGGACGGCTTACCTTTTGCTCCGACCCCAAGAGGAGACCACCACCCTCTCGAAGGCGGCTTGACTCCAGCCTCTACCTCCAGAACTTTTTTATATAGTCCTCCACCCTTGTTCTTCAGGCTCTTCGTGGCAAGCGACTTCTTATAAATCTCCTCTTTCTTCTGTCCCTTCGTTCTTTTCTTATCTGGTTTGCGGTACTTTCTGCCGCGAGAGCCCTTGCCAGTAAGACCCTTGCCAGACTCCATCGCGTTCTTAGCAAGGGCAAAACCAAGGGCATTATTAGACACCTTCTTCTTCTCTTGCTTTTTCTCGTCGGGCATCTCCTTTTTATAGCCCTTGTCCTCATCCTTTGGCTCGGGTCTAGTGGCGCTGCTCATTTCAGAATCAACAACAGAATCCTGACACCCATCAGGTGCTGATGTTTGCATGGGTGCCGTTAATACATTTTGTGCCATTGCGAACATATCAAAATCGGGCAGCTTCGGAGGCTCCCCTGGTTGTGCTGAAAACCATGGTATACGCGAAGGGGACTTGAAGCTTGAGTTCATCGCGAATGCCTTCGCCATAACCTCCTTACCCTGCTCGATGTCAAATCCTTTATTTCCCATGGTTATTTTCGGTGTTGTATCCCCCACCTTAATTGAAGATGGTGAGAAAAAAGTAAAACGATTAGCCTTTAAAGAAAACACTCCCAGATCAACTTCACTATCTGCGATCTGGACGTCTGCTTCTGGCTCTTTAAAAAACTTCTCTATTTCCGCATGGGCTCTTTCTTCGAATTCAACACCCGACATTGTGTTAATTCCGGGTAATGTCTGGGGTTCTACAGAAAGAAAATTATAACCATAATTCTTAGGTATGTCGCTGTCCCAAACTTCCAAAAAGTGGTGACAAATTCTAATGGATGCCTCTTTGGGGCTTCGCTGAGTACGCTGTGCGGGCAGAGACAGCGAACGTGGATGGCTACCTCGGGCAATAGCCTCTCCCGTGGAATACCCCACTATGTTAGAATAAGTACTAACCAAATTTTCAAATAAGTTAAGGACCGATGCAACGCTGCGCGGGGTCCCGCTGCGCGGAACAGACAACTTCGTAAGCTCGTATAGATCACTGGGGTTGTTTCGATTCCCAGAAGTTGTAAGCATATTAGCCGCTCCCTCCTTTCTTAAGTAATTATAAGATTCAATATAGGTGGCTAGGGCTCTGCCGACCTTTCCTGGGAATCGCCCGCCGCCGATAAACTCTTCGGGAGGACTGTCCCTGAAGCCTTTTTTAAATTTATTAGAAGCGGGGTCATAATTCTCTAGGCGCTGACATAAATTATTCCACTCCTTGAAGTTGTTTCTTGCACGAACTAGATTCGTCACTCTGTCTTGAAAAAATTTCGCCGTATCATCCAAGATCTCCATCTCCACCTCATAGCGATAGTGACCAGTGGTTAAACCTTTCATGGTCGCATCGGTGCCGGTAAAATGACGAACTGCGTCGAAACCGGGGGCTGGCACATGTATATTAATCTCCCTGAAGTTTCCAACTTCTGCCAACTGCCCTGGACGAAGTTCCCCGGTTGCTGCTAATAGGGCTGGTGGTTCATTGTTATCGAATACAATCTCCGACTCCACGGACATGCCCAGTCTATTCAGGGCGTCCTGCTTTTTAACCCTGCGTCGGAACACCTTCATGGAAATGATCTTAATCCTGTCAAGTGCTGCGCCCAGCATCTCTTCGGAAAACAAATGACCATATCGAGTCTTCTGCCTAAGTATCTTGCCCGCGTCTATTGAAAAGAAGAAGTGAACATTTTCCGATTCGTCCTTCGTTAAGGATAGCGGAGAAAAATAAGACATCTCCTTCATGGGTGGAGCATGGCGATTAAACTTTTTCATTTCGTCCGTCATGAGCGACGAATTCAAAATACTGGTGGCTGGGGTCGTATCAATACTGTATCTCTTTAATCTATCAAAATTTCTAAAATCCTGAATCTTGCTATTGGCAACTCTTCGCTTGGTTAGTGGCATCGAATTGGACGCTCCTGGCCAGCCAGACATAAGGACGCCGGTCTCGGTGCGGTAAGTTTTCCCTGCCCAGACTTTGCCGTACTTATCATAGTTCAAGAATGCCTCCGACACCGTTCTTCCGTTGTCTACAACAACATCAAGATGAACCTTTCCGTTCATATGCGGAGCATCAGTTGGATCCAAATCATAATCATTTATAATTGCCTGTACATCAAACGTAGCTGCAACAAGATATGCAAGATGCTCTGGCTCGATCTTGTCGACCTTGAACGTAAGAGAGAAAGGAATGTCTTTATATCTATTGCCATCCATGTCCTCAATAAAATTCTCAGGACTTGCAGTGCTAATTCGTTCAGCGGAAGATCTTCCGGTAACGACCCCCCTGAAGGAGGATTCAACAACGTCCCTATTGGCTGCAGGGGTATCCGTCAACTCAAGTTTTCTCCACTCCGTATTGTCATTAATTTGTGAGCGGATGCTCTGGATCGCTTCATTATATATGCCACGTTGACGACGATTGCCAGGACCGGGCGGGGCTGGGGCAATTCCGTCCAGTTCTGGTATTTTTGAACGCACGAAAGGATCGCTTAAAGCTTCCACCAGTACATCTCCAACCACCGCCGAGTCTGGCTGCAAGGCAGTCAAGGCAGTATCATTAAAGCATAGCAACTTTGTCACCGTGGGATGAGTGCTCTGTACTACTAATATTTTGACATACTTCTGAAAGTCAATATCCTGCAGCCAATTCATAATTAAATTGTCCGTATTCTCCACTTTCTCTCTTATGGAAAGTTCCAACTTGACCGTTAGTTTTCCGGCAGACTCTGCTGCGTTTTGTCGACCTCCCCTGGCTCCAGCCCTACGACCACGCTGTAGCGCGGACGCGAACATCTCTGTGGTCTCAATCTGCTGATTCTCCTGTTTGAATCTGAGTAAATCCCCCGACCACTCAACATGAGGATCCTTCTTATGATATGTGGGATGCCCAGACGATTCAATGGTAATCCTCTCCACAAAAACATTGGGCAGAAATTTTCCTATAATAGAATCTTGATTAATTGGCTCTGACATTATTCACATTCCTCTGGTGGTATCTCTGGCTCTTCAAGAATTCCTCTTCCATAGTCAACCCTGATCTTGTCGCCGCCCTCTTCATCGGGACACTCAAACCCTCTGCCCAGATATGTTTTACCCCTAATCGTATTCTTGTACCTACACATTTCGTATGGACTGATCTCTCGATCCACCAGTATCTCAAAATAGTGTTCTACATAACTAGGATCAACGGCTGAAATCTCATCATCCCATGCCCCGTTGGCTGAAGCTCCCAGTTCATACACCGACATGGGATCCTTACTAAAATAAAGTGGGTTTAATCTTTCCGTCTTGGGGGTGCCATCGACTTGCTCTCCCGCGCTGCCAGAAGCAGGCGAATCTAATACCTCATATACCTCTATCTCAAAATTTTCATTTTTAAAGTCCACGTTGAGTTCTTCCAGGCTCAATAAAATATGATCCTTTTCAACAACAATGCTACTACCATCATTGAACTCGATATGCCCCGACCAGAGCTGGTCCTGCCCATCTTCGCCCACAGCGGACCCGATGCCGATAGCGGAAAAATCTTCAGCATTGGCATTACCGCCGTTGGGAAACATGTCTGCCGCGTCAGCAAACTCACTCAGAACATTTACCTTATATTCAACAGAAGCATAAAGTTGGGGGATTCTAACACCTGGGGCACTTCCCGTAATCGTGTGTTCCGTTCTTGTGAATTCCCCCTTAAGAAGCCCCGCTTTCCAGGCTGGAGTGTGCTGATTCGATAGGCTAGCGTTCCCCAGGCAAGAGTCGCCAAAGTAGTGGTTTTCATGTGTTGGCAACGGAACCTTTTTTAAATCTTTCCTCTTATCGGATTCGACGCTAGTATAACTATACTGAGTTCTCAGCCTTGGGGTATCATAAATAATTCTACCTCTTGACTCATTTTGTTTTTCAGAGCCAGAAATATAAGAAACATTATAAACAACATCACCATCGTAAAAGCCATAATAAACAGGCTCGAATTTACCCGCTGCAAACAACCGTTTACCATGTTGGGTCAACTGAAGATCTATTACTTCTTCTTTGGGGTTAAAAAATCTCATTTATCTCGACAGCCCTCAAGCATAATTAGTGACTAAAACTGAAAAGGGATATTGGGTGGTCGTGGTCTCTTAGGTTCTACAATGGCAGCTTTGCGAATGGTCTTTGGCGCTACTTCAATCCTATCCTTCCTCGCTGGTAAGCCTGCACCAAGAGCCCCAAGATCTATGCCGCCGCCGCCCTTGCCACCGCCACCAGCAGGAGCCTTGGGAGAGCCACCACCGCCACCCTTGGCGTTGGCGATGAATACCTTTTCTGACGGCATCCTTAGTTCCCCAGGCAGCTTATCCACCACACTCTTCGTGGTTATCGCAACGATCTTCTCTATCGGTGTCTTCTTTTGTGGTGAAGCCAATCCACCCAAGTCAGCTATGGCTGCTATTTGTGATGCTGGGGATTTAATCGGTGTAGCCTTCGTGGGAATATCCCTCAATGCATTTACCGCCCTTTCAATTCCGGCAGCTTGCGCGGCGAACTCCACCCTGGATTTGATTGCCGTTTGCAGTGTCTTCTGCTGTGGTCTAAGAACTGGTGGTCGGGCTGGCTCGATTGGCTCGCCCCCAATTCGCACGGTAGCATCAAGCCTACCCAGTTCGACCAGTGAGAAATAATCATACGGCCAATTGTAATTGTATTTAGATCCAGCGGCAGTACCCAGTTCGAACTCAAACTCAAATCGAGTATCATCTTTGGTATCCCTTATTACCCTCTCATAACTTGTTTCCGCTCGCTGCTTAACCTTAAAGACCATCCATCTAGTATCGGGCGGGATGGGTTGACCCTTGAAAAACTCGTTCTCGCTGAAGTTGTGAGACAAAGAGGCAACCCCTCTTTCAGCCGTAACGGAAATATCGGGCATAATCCCCTGCCAAATATTTTCCAAATCCTGCCTGCTTAATTGATGTGTGAACGGAAATATATACATAGCGAACGGCTCAATCGTAGTATCCTCGTAAAAATCTAAATGCGGCGGAATCACATAATTTGCCATTCGTTCTGCCATCTCAATGATGGAATCACCGGGATTGAGATCTGCGTTGGATGCTCCAGCAGCAACATTGAACAATGCTCGCGACAAAACAGGCTCGTCGCCCAGAGTAAAGAACCGCATTTCTTCCGGCTCACCTGGGCAAATAGCCGAACGATAAAAAGGAATAGCCACTACAGCTTCTGAAATTATCTTATTCTCTCGAACTTCCCCAACTCTCTTTTGCTGTGTTTCAAAGCCGAGAACTTTTAGCAGTGAACCAGATGGTGCAGCTTTCGTCTGGGGGGTCCCAAGCTTCGGAATATTAGACTCACCCTTGTCGAGAGCTGCGGGGAAACTCTCCTTCAATTCCAAGAAGATCCCTTCGGAGCCCTCGGGCGAAGTTCCGTAGCCCTTCCACATTCCTCGCGTGGCTACACCGATCAAATCCCGATTGAAGTTATTTTCAACAGTGGGCAAACCATCGGTTGTGTAATCCATGGTTGTAGAGTTTTCAGAGAAGTCCAAAACGGGACACTCCCACTTAGAATGAATACTCCACACGTCCAAGCTTGTATCAGGCGCATCCTCCATACCTGTTGGGTCCCCTTCGGGACTATATGAAGCCACTCGCTGCTGCGTCTTGCCAAACAACTGGAGAGAGCTATCAAGCTTCATCTGATGCTTTCTGGCTAGAGCTGTTTCGTTATAAGAGGCAGAGCCTTCGGGGGTGATAAAGCCATTAAACTCTGCCTGGAAGTTGGAGGCGGTGAGCCAATGTCCGAAACCGATCGAGCCAGACCGCGTGGATCCGGTGTTGTGATATTCTGTCCGTATATTCCTGGCTAACGAAGTTCCATAAACGTCCGCTACTGGTCTTGCGGTTTCTACGTGGATATTCTGCTTCGTGCCGTTTGTATTAGAGCCAGTAGAAAAGTCGCTAGCAATCACACCTGCGCCGGTAAAAGACTTGATGATCGGAGTCATGTCATTGAACGCCCTCTCATTATCGTTGATATAGAATGTCTCTTTTTTCACACCGGCTAAAATCTCGTCTAAGGTAAACTTTGCCGCCTCTCCCTTCGACATGGGATAATGTTTGTGGGGAGAGAATTTAATTCTGGCAACAGAGTCTCCGTAGAAATATGGTGGAGTATAAGGCGCAAATGATGGATCTGTAAAGTTTTTACTCCACACAGCCCACAGGCGATGTGCATCTTGTTCGAACTCCCCAGGTAACACCCAAGTGTTGCCCATCTCGCTCAAGAATGATGCGCTAAAAGCCCTCATGGACGGACCATAATGCATTCCCCTTGCAGAGTTGAAGTCTGGGAGGAACATGTATGGACCCTCCGCTCTGACGTGACTCCCAGTACACTCATCTCCGACGCCCCTTGCAGACTCCATATATGCATAACTGTGACCGGTCTCATCGCCAGTCCGATAGCGATAAACTCTAGGCATGGACCCGCTGCCTCTGACACCGGGGGCCCAACTGCTATTAAAAGGATATTGTCCATCCCCCGTCTTAGTATAGCTCACCCTTGAGGGATACCAACAGCCCAATTTATCTGGACCTTCGTACACAACGCAGCCATCCGTCTTTCGCAAAACAACGTCCATGTAATACGACGTTCCAGAAACCATCAATTCAAAGTCTCTCTCTGGTTTCGAGGCGAACGAAGTAAAATTACCGTCAGTTAAAAAGAACTTCGCGGATTCCGCTAAGAAATTATTCATAGCCAAATTATATCTTAAATCGTGCTTACCATTGAACGTCCCAGTTACCGGATACTGATTATACTTTGAATTAAAGTAAAGCCCCGGAACTTGTGGTGGAATGTATGCAAGCCCCTCCCTCTTCGTCTTATTTTTTGTCTTCGCTCTCGGGAAATACTTTGCCGGTTCGATAAGTGCCTCAAAGGGTAGCCGAAAAGATGGGTTCAAATCGAGAGAAAAGTAGGCTGAGCCACTATTGGGGGCTCGACCAAAGTCTTGATGTCTGTCAACTATAGCGCCAGCTCCTGAGCCAGAGCGCAGTGTTTCAGTCGGGGTATAGTGTCCTGGCTCCTCTCGATGGCGAATTGGCTGACCTCTTGTCCTGTCCATAAGAGGGTTCTTTACGGGAGCGAACGGCTGGACCCAATTATAATGCCTGACATTGGCAAGACTGTCGCTGCCACCCGGATAATCGGGTGGTCCCGCGACACGGTCGGTTGCAAAATAGTGATCACCCTTGGTGAATGCCTCATCCTGTTCCGGTAAGGAACTCGTATAAGTTAGCCAGGAGCATGCAATGCCCGACTTAATACTGTTAAAGAGTACGCCCGGTCCAAAGAGGGTTTGGTTAAATGCGGTAATACCACACTCCTCACCCATGCCGCGTGCAAACGATTCAGAGAATAGCTGAGCCATCTGTACGGTTCTCTGTGATGGATAGAACCCCTTATAGGGGAGAAGCTTCTTGACCCCCTGTACTTGTAACCTCATTACGACCGGCTCTGAGACTTCATTGTGATCTTCTTGAATTTCCCCGAAATACTTCATAAAGTCGCTGTGGGAATATTCCTTAAAAATGTTCTCCTTGTAGGGGGCCCTCGCTGAGTTTGCTGAACCGCTTGCCTCCAGCGAGGCACCCGGCAAAGTAAGCCACGCTCTGTTTACTTCATTCTTGCTCTTTCGCGTGCTGTTTAAATAATATTCTAAATGCTCGGAGATTCTAAACTCTGGTAAAATAGTGTGGTCCTTTGCGATGCAGCGGATATCGTCCAGATAAGCCTCGTAAGAATCGAACCAAGGATTACGCCCCGCCAGCTTATTCGCCCTATAGCGAGGTATGTAATGATCATACTCCCGTGTTCCCAAGTCGCCGCTGACCGATGAAGAATTAAAAGGCTGCACCCCTTCAATGTTCATCCAATTGGGCACCCACTGAAGATATTCAAACGACAACCCCGCCTGAAGTCGTTGTTGTTTGTGCCTGTCATATTCTCGAAACTGTCCCTTATAATAACCTTCGGTGCCGATTGCTGGGTCCACAGATTGCGAAAGTGACCACGGTCCAAATCCACTACTCAGGGAGTCGTCTCTGCCGCCCAGATAAAATTCTTGAATTGCTCGACCCTCGCCGCACAAAGCCCCATTAAGGGAAGTCAATGCCTCGTATTTCCCAAGTGACGAGGTTACCCACCAAGGGTATTTTCTAGAACCAACAACCTGAATTGGCTCTCTAGCAGCTATCGATCCTGAACTGCCACTGACGGAATTAAGCCAGTGCGATGTGCTAGTGGTGTCACTGGAACCTGTTGCCAAGCCAAATGCCGGTGTGTACATTGCCAGTGCATCGTCAACGGCATGGGCGGCGGAGCCAGTGTGAAGCCTGGATCCCGTTGGGAAAACAAGTGCCGCATATGGGGCTTCCGCATCCAGATCCCAAATACTCGCGGGCAACCAATAGCTAGAAGTAAGAGCATAGTCCCCAGGAGTTGTCCCTGCGCCGATTCGACCGAGCACTGCGTCTGCGGCTGGCGCATTGTGATTGAGATAGGCGTAGGTCGGGTCCGAACTTGCGCTAAGTCTCATAAATGCTCTGCCGAAGACTGATTTTGCAACTATGGGGTAGTGATGGTTCGAGCCTGTGACCCTGAACCAAACATCGTCGGGATACCCTGCGGGCGGAGCGAGATCTGGCCAGAGGGGGTCGTATTCCGCACTTGCTGTGACCCGCACTCTCGCTAGTTCGTCGTCTTTCCAGAAAGTTAAATTATCTGTTGGACGTCCATAAGAATATGAAAGGTGTGTCTCTGTATAGTTCACTCTTCCTCTAGTCTTCTTGAGATATGCGTTAATCTCGCGAGGATATACGGTTTCCTTATACAAGTGGTAATTAAATGCCTGGATCGGATTCGACCCGGCATCTACTAATCCCTCAAGATACAAATCTTTCAGTTTGTCATAAGTTTGTTCTTCTTCCTCTCCGATCTCGAAACGATTTGTTAATCTGGTATTGGCGAAGGTCCCCAAGTTATTTCCATAAGTATGAATAACAGTTGTTGCCGCAGGTGGTCTCGGATCCGGGGATGCGCCGTGGACCTGAACCTGACTATCCTCTGTTATGAGGGAAGTTTCCATTGGAAAATACTTCGACGTTACCGCAGGCTCCACATAGTTTTCAAATTCACTACGCCGTTTCGCTATGACTGTATAAGTCTTCTTAATGGTGACTCCATTTTCGATCACCTTCTTCGTAAATATCTTCTGCTCTGGAACTGCCATCACAGAAATAATATTATTCTTCTTGTGGTATCTTGCAACCGGATGCTCCCCTGTTCGAATCTGCTTCCAAGAGGGGTAGCCATATGGACCGTTCCGGTGAAGGTAAAGGGCATTCACCAGAGCGGAGGGCGAGATGACGGTCGCCTGTATTAGTGTTTCATAGGGGTGACTCCCTGCAGAAGAACCGAGCGAGTTCCTCCCCTGGCGGAATCTGTCGAAAGTTACTAAATTGTCAAAGACCTCATATTTGGCAGAGCCAGACGCGCCGCCGCTTGGGTTCCATTCCACTCGCTGGCTTGAACCACTGACGAAAAAACGGTTGAGAAGTCGTGACTTGCCCATGTAATCAAGACGGCTTCCCACTTCAAATTTTGGATACCCCAAGGTATTCATACTGGAGGTGATGGGCTCATACAAGTTTGTATTTAATCCTGCGAAATCGGTAGGAACCCAATGATTATTTCGTTGACCTAGTGATCCACCCCAGCCATGCGAAGAGCCCGACTGCGCCATGCTAGCATGTGTGCCACCAAAAATTCTAATAATCGAGTTTTCATCCCCTCTGCCAAGAAAATTATCTATCATCACAGAACCAAAATCACTTGCACTGACAAAAGAAATTGCCGGGTATATACCTGCCGAGCTTGAATACATTCCGTCTGGGGCTGCGTACCCACCTGGGATCTGAGTTCTCCCGTCTCCGAGGTTTGTCACATCAAATGGAAGGTGAGACGCAGTAATCCACGCATATTGAAAATCATTCGCAGGAATCATATGCCTAACAAATCGATTATCATGCACCTCTGCTACCGCACCTGTGCGGAATTCATCTCGCTGACTGGTCTTTAGTAGTCTCCTTGTGTTCCGATGAGACTTGTGATAGCTAATCCTATCTTGTGTACTGGATGGATTTGATGGATAATCCAGTGCGTCCTCGATTTGGAAATAGTGCCAAAGACCCCTGTCAAGATTAGAATCGTCAAGCGGAGCGGCCCAGCCCCCAGCCATCAAAAAATTCTTCTGGGCTCGACCGGGATGGCTCCCAGTAAACCAAAAACCCCTACCGTCTCCTGGGTCATCATCGCCTGTGTGCTGTAGTTGAAAGTCCCCTGGGTCTCCCGGTTGTTCATGAATAACCACATCATGAAACTGTGGTCTGGAGTCATGATATGGAGAATCCATAACAGTCCTCATTGTTATCGTTCGATCCTCCACGGAGACGTCCATGTTTTCCCCGAAAGTCTTCTTTATGGCATCTGCAACCACTCTAGCTATCCAAGCTTGGTGAGGTCCGGTGTTGCTATTGGCATTAACCACCTGCCCGATTCCAGACGATCCAGTCGGATTGCCCCCAAGTTGAATAAGAGTGAACGGCGCAGGATTACAATCTCTAATAGTGAAGTTTATAAATTCTCCGTTAGAGCCCGTCAGGGAGCCACTGTCAATCACAAAGCTAGCGTTTTTGCTCCCATCATAAATACCAAACTTGCTCCCACTCAAAAAGCCCGCGTGGCTAATAAGCCCGCCGTCACCAACACCGCCAGGAAAATTGCGCCTTATCCCAAAAGTTAATTTGCCGACCGCAGTTCTAAATTTATTCTTCTGCCGTCCATGATCCATCGTTGGATAAAGATAATTCGTACTGCCCGACGTCGGAACCTCAAGCCCACCGAAGATCGAATGACGCTGCTCAAATCTATTAAGAGTTTCGCGAACCAGCTTGTTCCGGTAGTTCATCGTATTGTAAACCGAGAACTCGCCTGCAATAATATCTAAGCCGGGTCCACCATGAGAATCGCCCATCGTTGCCGGTCCACCGGGAGAACTGAATCTCTCCACAAAGACATGCTTATTACTATAAGAACCTGTTCGCTGCGGTCTCTCAAAGTCTACCGTCCCCGAAATAATGTTAGATGAGGGAAGGTTGTATACGACGTTATTATTGGTTCTCGTTGTGAGAATCTTGTCGAATAAATCCCTTCTGTTCTTAAAAACTGAATTGTTCTTTGTGCGACCCGAAGTTTGAAATATTTGATACTTCTTTTCGTAGTTGCCAAGCCTTAGCTGTGCATCCACTTTAGTTAATCGGGCTGCGGCATTACCAAGTCGCTTCGCATACTCAGGAGTGCCAGACTTAATGTTCCTGATGTTAATAGGTCTCTTCGCATACTCATCTCGCATAAATGGAGCGGCTGGAGACTGGGGATTTAATTTATCGTACCCTCCGATAATGTCTGCGTGAGAAACGCCATGCGCAGTTGAAGTTGTAGTAAACTTAATCCGAAAGCCCTCTTCCCTGTTCCTAACATCGTCAGAGCCCGTGCCAAATATGACATGTCTGTGTTGGCGGCCGCCGACGTGAGTTTCAGTAAACGGACCCTGCATCGGAACCTCGCCCCTGATGCCATAGCCATCGTGGTGCATATTGGTAATCTCAACATGCTCGCCCTCAACTCCACCAAAATCACCAGAGTCAATTGACGAACTGTATAAGCTGAACGGCATCAAGTGATTGGACTTACCAGAGCCAGCAGAAGACCCGACCACCATGGCGTCGAGGCGCTTTTTCTCGGATGGGTCAGTGACGTCTCTCGTGATAATGGAGCCGGAAGAGAACGGGTTCAAAATTAATTTAATCGGACGAGATGCATCGACATCTAAAAAGGCTGTCTGACTAATTCCGATCCGC
>Ga0310345_10002754_pt1 | contig 17352 bp, 15 predicted proteins | sample HC15DNA20500_MG_FD_204667 | JGI IMG/M metagenome (GOLD analysis project Ga0310345, IMG submission 204667) | Marine microbial communities from station ALOHA, North Pacific Subtropical Gyre - HC15-DNA-20-500_MG | ecosystem: Environmental > Aquatic > Marine > Oceanic | place: Pacific Ocean: North... | reverse complement strand
GCCCAGGTTGGCTACGGATTCCTATAATACAATAGACATACTCGATCCGCCTTTGATGGTTCTGGTTTCAAAGCCTACGGAACTAATTTCCAATACGGCATCATTGGCGCCTTTTAGGGTAAACTGCCCCTGCGCATTAGTAGCTGTGCTGGTACTAGTGCCTTTAATGGTAACGGTTACACCCTCTAAGGGTTGTCCTTTGCTGTCGGTTACTTTGCCCGAATACGTATGTTGTGCAAAAACAGTTACGGTAATACAAGTACTTACCATGAATAACAAGAGTGATTTCAGTAGATGCATGCAGTTTTGTTTTGGTAAAAAATTGGTGATTTGCTCTAAAATACTTCGTAGTTTTTATAACTCACCTTAAAAATTCCTAAAGTATCCTCCTTTTCCTTTATTTTGGCTGCTCAACCTGCAATTTTGCGTTTATGGCTACCATTATTGAACAAATTTCACAACTCGTACAACAGCATTTTCAACAGCAACCTAATCGCATTGCCCAATTACCCCCCAGTGGCAGTAACCGTACTTATTACCGGGTGTACTTGCCCCACCAAACAGTTATTGCCACTTACAACAACCATGTGCGGGAAAATGAAACCTTTGTTCGCTTTAGTGCCCATTTTAAACAATTGCAATTACCGGTGCCTGCTGTATGGGCCATGAACCGGGAACACACCATTTACTTGCAGGAAGATTTGGGCGATACCAGCCTGCTTAATGTATTGGAAACCAAGGGTTACACCCCAGAAGTATTTTCCCGGTTTCAGCAAAGTCTTACCATGCTGGCACGCATACAAATTATGGGCCATCGACAGTTTCCCTATGATGCTTGTTTAACCGCCAAGGAGTTTGGCAAACAAGCCATTATGAGCGATTTATTGTATTTTAAGTACTATTTTCTCGATACCCTGCAATTGCCGTACGATAAGCAGGCCTTGATGGACGATTTTGAAGCGCTGAGTACCTACCTTACCAAAACGGAACACCGCTATTTCTTATTTCGCGATTTTCAAAGCCGCAATATTTTTATTCACAACGGTACCACCTTTGCGATTGATTTTCAGGGAGGCATGAAAGGTGCTTTGCAATACGATGTGGCCAGTTTGTTGTGGCAGGCCCGTGCCAATTTAAGCGAACAATGGAAGCAGGATTTATTAACCCATTATATGGATGAGGTGGATCAATTATTGCCCCATCCTTTGAATCGTACAGTATTTGTGGGGCAGTACAATGGCTATGTGCTCATTCGATTATTGCAAGTATTGGGTGCTTATGGTTTCCGCGGTTTGTTTGAACGCAAAGCCCATTTCCTGGCCAGCATACCATTGGCCTTGCAAAACCTGCAAGCTTTTATGCACGACCGTCAGGTAGGGATTATTACACCGGAGTTAGACCGTTTGCTGCGACTCATGACCGATGCGCCCATTATGCAACGGTTTCATATACCCAAGGCCGATGACAATACCCCCTTACGGGTGGAAATCAACAGCTTCAGCTACCGCGAAGGGATCCCTGCCGATACAACAGGTAACGGGGGAGGATTTGTGTTTGATATGCGGGGAATATTAAACCCCGGACGCATTAATACTTACAAGCATTTAAGCGGAATAGACAAACCGGTGCAGGATTTTTTAGAGCAGGAAACGCAAATGAATGTTTTTTTAAACAGTGTTTGGGATGTAATTGATATTACCATTCAGGAATATATGCGGCGCGGTTTTGAGCACCTGCAAATTAATTTTGGTTGCACGGGTGGTCAGCACCGCAGTGTATATGCCGCCGAACAAACGGCCCGCCATTTGCGTAATAAATACAACTTAAAAGTGCAGTTAACCCATACCAATCGGTCTAATTGGGTAACACTGCCGGTAACAGAAGAAAAAAAATAAAAGGTACTATGATGCAACTATCGGAAAATCCCGTTGTAAAAGCCATGGTATTGGCAGCCGGTTTGGGTACCCGCTTACAACCCTTTACCTTAACGCATCCCAAGGCATTGGCACAGGTAAACGGTAAAAGTTTATTAGAATGGAATATACGCTACCTGCAACAATTCGGCATTCGTGATGTAGTGGTGAATGTGCATCATTTTGCCGATCAAATCATCCAAGCCATTCAGGAAAATCGGGGTTGGGGAAGTGCCCTGCATATTTCCGATGAAAGGGAGCAAGTATTGGAAACCGGCGGTGGTGTATACCATGCCCGCAAACTGTTGAGGGATTGTGATGCCCTGGTGGTGATGAATGTAGATATATTAACCAATTTAGATATAGAGCTCATGTTGGCGCAACACATTGCCCAGCAATCTGCCGTTACCTTAGCCGTTACTGATAGGGTGGCTTCCCGTTATTTTTTATTCAACCAACGGAACCGCCTTTGCGGGTGGCGCAATCAAAAAACAGGGGAAGAAAAATTAGCATTATTCGATGCCCCTTTATTTCCCAAAGCCTTTAGTGGAATACAAATCATACAACCGACTATGTTGCAACAGTTGCCCGGTCCGGGTAAGTATTCGTTGGTAGACGTGTATTTGCAATGGGCACCCAATTATGTATTGGAAGGCTTTAACCATACCGGTGATACCTGGATAGATGTAGGCACTCCGGCCACCTTAGCCGCCGCGGAAAAGCTATTTCCTGCCTCGGATAAATAATCAAACGCATCCGGATTCATCTCATTTTGTTTGTCGGTTGGTGGGGATACCCGCTTCTTGGAAATAGTGTTACCTTATACTTTTATTGCTAACCTTAAAATCATACGATCATCATAATCTTTCTTTACTTTTTTGCTTGCCCACTTGTGCCAAGTAAAGTTTATTTTTTTGATTGAGCATACTAAAAGGCACATGCTAAACGACTAAAAATTCAATCAATAGATTTACGCTAAAAAAAAGTAACACATACGCCAATGGTAATGTAATTTTTTGACAATGAATAATCTTAAGGCATATGCTTAGCGACCAAAATACAACCAACAGTAATTCGCTAAAAAAAATATGACATCCATTTTTGCGGGGGTACTTCAATGTAGCGTTAGTGCTACTGTGGTGAATTACTTCAGAACACTATTTTATACGCTTCGTCGGTATGTAAAAGGTGAATCAAATGTTTCATATTCTGCCCATTTGATGCAAGTAGGCTATAGCATTGGTAACTGTAAAAATTTTATGCAATTAAATTTGTTAGCCTTGGTTGAAGCACAGACAACTTAAAAGATGGGCAAAAAATGGATGCAAGCCCAACCGCTTAGGAGCCCCCTCGGCCTCATCAAAAAGGCGTTAAGCGGAGTGGATTGCGCAGCGTTCAACAACAAAAGCTGCCGGGCTATAGGGGAAGCGATGCATACATCTTTTTTTCCCCGCAGTGTCTACTCCTGTTAGAAATGGGGTTAGGAAGTGGAGTAGCCCTCATTCATTGGATGAGAGGTATTGTTGGCAACGAAATCGGAGGACGCTGCGGCTCACGAAGCGAGCATCCGTTCTTTAAACCGCTGCATTACTCACAAGCTTCCATCTACCTCCTCAGACGAAGATGGTATTTAGTATGATGCAACCACTATGTTTAGAGATGATTAGAAAGTGTCATGAATCTGAATAATCTATGCTTTGGAAGTAAATAGAAAAATAGGACAGATACCTATTGATGTTGTCGGTTTTTCAATTCTCGTAAACGCAGCTGCAGCAATAAACCAATACCCAATATCACTAAAATGACAGCTCCGCCATCAATAGGAGCGTTGAATGTACCACCACCAGGGGGGTTTCCGCCACCTCCGGGCCCACCACCCGGGCTACCAAAAGTTGATATAGCCTGTCCAGATGAGCCGCTGCCGGGTATCAATCTTGGTCCCAGTGAAGGTGTATTGGGGTTTAAAACAATGGTTCCGTTGCTGATACCGTTGCTGATTTGTAACCTACTGTTCCCAAAACCATTGCCTGTTGCACCTTCATCTATAGGGGCGTTACTTACTCTATTTCCCAAAACTTGTCCACCACCCCACTGCGCAGAAGCTGATAAGGTAATTGCCAACAGGATTAGCTGTAGGAAAACAATTCGGTAGTATGAATGAGGCCTTATTTGATTCACAAGTTAAAATTAATGTTTTTGTATTAAAATGGTTTCCGTAAACCGTAATTTAGATTTGGTAGCTGATTGTAATTGTAAATAATAGGCACCAGCTGCTAAATGATTTTGCCATCGCAAAGTCTGTGCCGTATTATTACCATTTATGGTAATCAGTTGGCTAGAAACTAGTTGTCCGGTATAATTATATAGGTTCACCCGATATAAACCGTCCGGTACACCAAGGGTGCTTAAGGATACACTTTGTCCATCGCTGGGGTTGGGGTATACCTGCATGCTCATATTAGGTGTCGCATCTACTGTTACAGTGTTTGAATAGAAAATACGGTCGGCTGCATTAGCGCGGATACGATACCAGATTTTACCTACACCAATATAATTGTCGGTCCATTGCAATAAAGTATCGTGTGTAGCATTGGATTGTCCAATGGCTTCAAACTGCACACTGTCGGTACTTCTTTCCCAAACATAATCCGGTCCTGTACGTGCTATGCTAGGTTCAACTTTACAGTATAAATGGTATTGTTGTTGGTCTACCTTTATCTGTAGATTGAAATTGGTTATTGCTTGGGTCGCCGCTTTTACTCGAATTATGCTAAAGCGGTGCAGATAGGTGTTGGTATCTGTGGTTGGGGTAAAAACAAGGTTCAAGGAATCAGTTGCGGATAAAAGATGGGTGGTATGGGTGAACGCATCATACAAGGCCCAACCTGCCGGCAATGTTTGACCGTTAGCAGTTAGCGTATATGGCGTACCGAGGGTTAGGTTCCAAAGAGCAATTGGTAGTGAATCACCTGCGGCCAGGTCTTGTATTTTTTCAATACTCCAATGGCTACCACCTGCAACGAAAGCTATATTTTCTGAGGGGTTGCGGAATTTTCTGGCATCTTCTCCTATAATGGATTGGTTGCTAAAATCGGCTCGTTGAGCCAATAGAGCTCCATCCCGCACACCACCCTGCGCATTGCGCAAAGTAAGGTATAATTTAGCCATAGGGTTATTTTGCTCGAATACACCGGTTAAATTGGTCGGATTAGTATTTTTATTGACCTCGGTAACAATAAATTGGCGGGTATTTGTAGTAAAATCGTTTTGTAAAAAAATGGATTGGCCCGGCTGGATAAATTGATTGGCGGCACTGGTAGCTACACTGGGTCCAGTTGTAGCATCCCAAGTAACATATTGAGCAATGGCACCATCAAAAAAACTATATTGAGTCTTAATTAAACCGGAAACACCCGAATTTGCCATGGCAGCATTAAAATCAAAAGCAGCTGCATAGGGATTACCTACTAAGCTATATATGGAATCATTGACTATAGGCTGGCTGGCAGAACCTGCTAATTTATAGCTATTGTCGGTATAGGTACTAGAACCCCCTAGTTGATAAATGGCACCAACACTGGAATTGATAGTAAAATTGCCAGTTAATAGTTTACCTCTACTTCTTAAAATAGTTTGTTGGAAATAAATCGGACTATATTGATTAACTGTATATAAATTGATATTTCTTGGGATGATGTACATTAAATAACCGGCATAAGGTTTTAGTGTTGGTGTTTTGGTGTTCAACACTGTAAGATAATTTTGGGTAGTTACATCCCATGTCCACATGGATTGTGTACCACCACTTACATTGGTATAATCGATACCGGTACTTGCATCATTACCCTGTGTAGCACCATATTCACCGGTAATTTGTGTTCCATAACCATTGGCTGGGTTGTAATTGGCGGTAGTAGCTCCTTCCTGCCAATTGGCCCAAATAGCTTGGTCGGTTAATACCGAAGCACATACATTGTTATAAGCAACTACACTTTGTGAATTATCGGCTTTGGAAATTATACGTTCCACCAGGAAGCGCCCCGTGCCCGGATAAATAATACTACCACCTACTGGGCCTACTTGAGCGGTATTACTTATACTGGTGCTTCCCAAAGTAATATCACTATTATACAAGTTCAAGGTTCCGTTAGTAATAGTTAATAAATTGGTAATGCGGATTGGATTATTGAGGGTAATCAAGTTGCCGCCGCTATTGTTGAGGGTAAGGCTGCTGTACGTGCCTGTACCATAAAGGTTTTGTAAGGCAGTACCATTCAATACCACCGTACCACCTATGCTACTGCTGTTGGTAAGATTACCCCCTATGGCGAGAGTGTTATTGTTGGTAAGGGTGCCATTATTCACCAAATTTCCGGCAACTTGCAGGCTATTGTTCAGGGTTAGACTCGCACCACTATTGATTGTTAAATTGGAAACTTGTGCAGCAGTAGTAATGACCGGGTAAGGATTGGGAGATACATTGGGGATAGTTGCCGACACAGTATTGGATGGTAAACCATTATTCCAATTAGCTGCATCATTCCAATTAGAATTGCTATTGGCACCTGTCCATACGGTTGAACCTACCACCAGTATTGTGTAATAAGCTGATTGATTAGTTTCAAGGGTTTGCCTATCTGTAGAGGAGAGTAGAGTTTGAAAAAGAGTAATCTCACTTATAGCTACATTACTAAAAGCTGAATTCCCATCTCTACTACCGATTTGGATACCGTTGATACCTTGTGCACCTGGATTTACTGGTGATGATGCGCTTCCATTTTTGTATAGAGTGGTATTTGCGCCATTGATTTGCTCAGAGAATATGTTAGTGGAATTGGTACTAATATTTTGTAATGGACCTTGGTTGCCTGCCCAAGTTGAAACTTGAGATGATGTAGCAAGATATAAAGAGGTAACCGGATTACCGGCAGTAGAACTTAGGATATTGCCATATTGGCCACCCGAAGCTACAGGTGCAATAATTTTAGAAACTGAGTTTCTGGTTAATGGTTGTGGCATTAGACCAAAAGCAGCAGATGCCATGGTTTGACTAATTCCGTCAAAAACTACAGCGGGTTGGGCATTGGTGCGTTGTACTACACCATTAAGAACGATGGCCGGCTGTTTGGAAGCATTGGTTTGGGTGGCATTGCGTCCATTGCCGGATTGGTCGTACCAGGTGGTTACATAACCATTGGCAGTGCCTATAAAGGATTAAAGGGTGGTAGTATCTAAATCACCATTGGAGGTGAAGCCAATATCTTGGGTGGCATTGTCACTGCTGCGACGCACCTGCAAGGCTTTGCCGGTATAAGTGCTGCTTAGCAAGCGCACACTATAAGCAACAGCAACTGGACTGGCAGAGGTTAATCCTGCCTTGTCCAAGGTATTTTGTGCTATAGTGCTTTGTAATCCTATACAGAAGCCTAATAAAACACAGCCAATTCGTATCATTGTTTTCATGCGTTTGTTTTGGTGGTTGCACCGTTACAGCCGGTTAAACCGATTCAATTGGTTACTTTTTTTTGTAATGAACTCCGTTAAACCCTTGCCAACTCAATATAGTATATATACGAGGGTTTTTGCGACTTCATTTTGCAAAAATCATTCCTTTTGGGACGGTTATTGAAAATAAAGAAAATATAAGAAACAAATTTATTTAGTTTTGCCCATTTTTTGGCATTTTAAACTGGTTTATTCCATTATTTTATTGTAAAACGAGAGTTCCCATTGCAAGTATCCCCCAAAAGAGTGACAAAATGATATCTGTAACATTTTTTGGGGTTTTATATTGTTATATCTTGTTGTTTAATCCTTTAAACTTTAGTTAGAGTCCCCACCAACCGAAACGGAACGAATATTTGTTTCCCAGTCCGCAATATTTCTTGCCAATAGCTACAACGTAAATGCCCTTGCGTAGGGTAGATATGGTTGGTGAGGACACCAAAAACTAGGGGAGTTGGTTATAATTAGTTTAAGAGGCAACAATATAAAAGATGTGCAAAAATTGATGGAACTTAAACCGCTCGGGAGCCCCATCGGCCTCATCAAAAAGGCGTTAAGCGCAGGGGTTTGCGCAGCGTTCAACAACAAAAGCTGCCAGGCTATACAAGCAGTTTTTAACAAGTCTATGATATTTCATGAAGCCAAAGCCAGGCTTTAGACTTTTTTGTTGTAGCGGAGCGAACACCGGAGTAGCCTTTTTGATGGAGCCTTGATTTTTTTGTCACTTTTTGTATCAAGACAAAAAGTGAAGGAAATAAGTTTAGGAAACCTGAATAACATTGCTTCAGCAAACGAACTTTCATTCACAATACCCTAAAATCATCTGACAATAGTTATAACGTATATGCCATTGCGTAAGGTAAATATGGTTGGTGAGGACACCAAAAACTAGGGGAGTTGGTTATAATTAGTTTAAGAGGCAACAATATAAAAGATGTGCAAAAAATGGATGCAAGCCCAACCGCTTAGGAGCCCCCATCGGCCTCATCAAAAAGGCGTTAAGTGCAGGGGTTTGCGCAGCGTTAAGCAACAAAAGCTGCCGGGCTGTAGGGGAAGTGATTCACAAGTCTACGATATTTCATGAAGCCAAAGCCAGGCTTTCGACTTTTTTGTTGTAGCGAAGCAAACACCGGAGTAGCCTTTTTGATGGAGCCTTGATTTTTTTGTCACTTTTTGTATCCAAACAAAAAGTGAAGGAAATAAGTTTAGGAAACGAAAATACTATTGCTTCCGCAAACAAACTTTCGTTCCTGAACATCGCAGCATCCCCATTAATATAGAATAAAGCAAATGGCATTATGAAATACCCCATCATCAAATAGGAATACACTATTGCAACTAACCAAAAACAAAACCCCAGGCAAAAGGCATTGCAAAGCTTTGCCTACCCCCACTACCCCTACCCCCAAAAACACCCATTTATTTAAATAAGTTTTGAACCCTATGCACGAAGAAAAAGTGGAATGGACTGAAATCATTGAACCCCGGTCGCATTTACTCGATTTAAAACTACACGAACTATGGCGTTACCGCGACCTGTTGGTGATGCTGGTACGCCGCGATTTTGTAGCCACCTATAAGCAGACCATCCTGGGCCCCATTTGGTTTTTCATCCAACCCCTGTTAACCACCGTTACCTATATACTCATCTTTGGCAATATTGCCAAAATATCTACCGATGGCTTACCTATGGCGGTATTTTATATGGCCGGCATTACTATTTGGAACTATTATGCCGATAGTCTTAATAAAACCGCAACGGTGTTTAAAGACAATGCCACCATTTTCGGAAAAGTATATTTCCCCCGCCTCATTATGCCCTTGAGTATTGTGGTATCGAACCTGGTTCGTTTGGGCATACAGTTGAGTTTGTTCCTAATGATTTGGGGCTATTATTTAATCAGCGGTGCCCAATTGCACCCCAATCTCTACTTATTATTGGTGCCGGTGATTGTGCTGCTCATGGCCCTGCAGGCGCTGGGACTGGGCATGATTATCAGTGCCCTCACCACTAAGTACCGCGATCTGATTTTTCTGTTGACGTTTGGGGTGCAGTTATTAATGTATGCCACACCGGTGATTTATCCCATGAGTGCCTTACCCAAAAAATATGCACTATTGATTCATGCGAACCCACTATCGGAGCCGGTAGAGTTATTTCGCTATGCCTTTACGGGTAGCGGACAGGTGAGCTGGGCAGGTTTTGGCTATAGTGTGGTATGTACCTTAGTGATGTTGGCACTGGGGGCTATTATATTTAATCGGGTAGAACGCAAATTCATGGATACGGTCTAAGCCAAGGCCAAAGACCTTCCGCATCAGAACAAATGGTTAGAAACATTAAAGGCCAATTGGCCGACAATAAAGGCAAGCAGGCCCATTTCAAAAAAAGGTAAATTTACGCCATGCAACCCGTGATAGAAGTAGAAAATCTCAGTAAGCAATACCGCTTGGGCGAGGTAGGCACCGGCACCTTGAGTCACGACCTGAAACGTTGGTGGCACAAGGTTCGGGGCAAGGAAGACCCCTTTGCTCGCATTGGCGAGGTAAACGACCGCAGCACCAAGGGTACCAGTGACTATGTATGGGCATTGAAAGACATTCACTTCAGTGTACAACCCGGCGAGGTGTTGGGCATTATTGGCCGCAATGGGGCAGGGAAGAGCACCTTATTAAAAATACTGTCGAAAACCACGGCACCAACCACGGGCCGCATTAAAGTGCGGGGTCGTATTGCTAGTTTACTGGAAGTGGGAACGGGTTTTCATCCTGAGTTAACCGGCCGGGAAAATATTTACCTGAATGGGGCTATTTTGGGCATGACAAGGAAAGAAATCAGTCGCAAGTTTGATGAGATTGTGGATTTTGCCGGGGTAGCACGCTATGTAGATACCCCGGTAAAGCGCTACAGCAGCGGTATGTATGTACGCCTGGCTTTTGCCGTGGCCGCCCATTTAGAGCCGGAGATATTAATTGTAGACGAGGTATTGGCCGTAGGCGATGCGGAGTTTCAAAAAAAATGCCTCGGCAAAATGAAGGATGTGAGTGTAAATGAGGGCAGAACGGTATTGTTTGTTAGTCATAACTTAGTGGCTTTGAAGAAAATTTGTAATACAGGGTTACTCTTAAATAAAGGTTACATTGAAAAAAATGAAAGTATTGACAATGTAATTGATCAGTATAATAGGGCTCAAAAAAATATCAATTTGTTATTCGATGGTAAGCGTTCAAATTATAAAAATGAGAAAATCAAATTAAATATTGCTAAAATTGTTTCTAAAAATTCAAGTAATAAATTTTTAATAAATGAGGAATTTGAAATTATTATTGAATTCGAGATTTTTAAACAAGTAAATCTAAATGTTACAGTCATTATAACTACAGAAAATGATGAGCATCTGTTATCAACTCCATCAATTGATAATAAAGGAAATAATTATAAGTTAATCCCTGGTAAATTTTTTATTACTTGTAAAATTCCTTCACACTTTTTTAATATAGGGATATACCATTTTTCAATATTGTTTGTAGAAGATTTTTCTCACGTTTTAATGCATATTGATAAAGCATTTACAGTTGAATTTGAGGAGGATTTAACTTTTAGGGGTGGATATTTAGGAAACTGGGGAGGCTTAGTAAGACCAAAATGGGACTGGTTTTTAAATTGTTAAAATATATATATGTATAAACGATTACAAATGTTTTTTAGAAAAAACCAAAAATATAATGACATTATTAGGGAAATTGAAAATGTTTATGCTGAAATTCCATCAGATTCTGGTGGAGGTTGTTCAGTTCAAAAGGGGTTAACGATGGCAGCTTTTATAATGGAATATAATTTAGAAAAGACAGCCGATATTGGTGTATATAGGGGGCGTTCTTTATTCCCACAAGCTATTGCACATAAAAAATATACTAATGGTATTGTTTACGGAATTGACCCTTATTCTAAAGAAGCTGCCATACAGAATGACCATCCTGAAATAAATGATTTATTGAGCGACTTTTTAAATAATACAGACTTTAATAAAATATATACAGATGTTATTCGGATGGTAAATAAAAAAGGGTATGAAAAAAATTGTTTATTGGTTAGGGAAAAATCTGAAGATGCAATTAATTTTTTTAAGCAAAATAAAATGCAACTAGGTTTAATACACATAGACGGAAATCATGATACTATATATGTTATGAAGGACATAAATAATTATTTTCCTTTGGTAAAACAAGATGGTATCATTGTGTTAGACGATATTTCTTGGAATTCTGTAAAGCCGGCATATGAATATTTATTAAGTAATGCTTCATTTGTTGGTCAATATGTTGATAACCAAAATGATTTTGGGCTCTTTATGAAGACAAATGATAGTAAGCAACTATCCAAAGCAAAAAGTATATTCGGGAACTTAAAAACATCATTTTAGTATAAAGATGAGTTTTCACAACATAAAAACGATTCTAAAAAAAATTGAAAATAAGTATGTGTCTTTTTATTTGAAGAACCTTGATTTAATAGTATTAGACGACATATTTCCACAGCAACTCTCATTTTTCCGGGTTATTGAATTTAAAGAATATCTAATACAATTTAAAACCTTGATATTATCAACATCTCATTCCTTTCCTGCTGTTGGTGAAAAAAGAAATTTTAAAAGTGTAAAAAATGAATTCATCAATAATTATTCATTGGAGCATAAAAAAAAATTTGTCAGAAAGTATGATGAAAATATTTTGATGAACGCCAAGCTAATCTATTTTGTTTTTAAAAATAATGGAATTTTTTTTTTAGATTATATAGAGAAGTGTAAAATACCTTTTGTTTTTACATTATATCCGGGCGGAGGCTTTAAAATTGATGATAAAGAGTCAGATGATGCATTACGACGAATCTTTCATTCTAAATATTTTCGACATGTTATTGTTACTCAAAAAATTTCATATCATTATTTATTAGAAAAAAAATTCTGTGATGTTGAAAAAATAAGTTTTATTTATGGATGTCCAATTGATAATAAAATACTTAATCATAATGTTAAAAAAAATTTTATTGATAAATTAGTTTTAACTTTTGCAGCTCATAAATATTCGAATAGTGGGAAAGATAAAGGTTATGATTTATTTATTGATTCTATAATTGCTTTAAGAGATCGTGGTATTGAAGTTGAGGTTAATGTAGTAGGAAATTTTACTAATGAAGATTATTATTTAAATAATCTTAAGGTAAATTTTCATGGGACTTTAAATATTTACGAACTAAGACATTTGTTTTCTAATACAGATATTATTATATCTCCTAATAGGCCTAATATATTGGGTAAAGGTTCATTTGATGGTTTCCCTACAGCAAGTGTAATAGAGGCAGGTTTAGCCGGAGCAGCAATGTTTGTTTCAGACCACTTAAACCAAAATGATTATTTTATTGTGGGAAAAGAAATTGAAATAGTCAATGATGACCCTATGGATATTGCTGATAAAATTGAATTTTATAATGATAATAGAGATGCGCTTCATTCTTTAAAATTGATGGGACAAAAAAAGTTGTCTAAATTTTATTCTCCCGATGCACAATTAGAAAAAAGAATTCAAATTTTAAATAGATATATTCAATAGTCAGATCTATAAATATTAATTTTAAAGAAAAATCGAAAATTTGTTATGATTAATGTTACCCAACCCTTTCTTCCACCGATTGAAGAATATGAAGCAATGGTACGTTCAATTTGGAAAAGGAATTGGCTTACAAATAATGGCCCTTTAGTAAATGAATTTGAGTTGGCAATAAAAGATTTTTTAGGAGTACCCCATATGTTGTTTCTGAATAATGGTACTATGGCATTGCAATTGGCTATAAAGGCCTTAAATAAAGTAGGTGAAATTATTACAACGCCCTTTTCTTATGTAGCAACTACTACTGCAATAATATGGGAAAATTGCAAACCTGTATTTGTTGATATCAAACCTGATGATTTGAATATTGATTGTACAAAAATCGAAGAAGCAATTACAGATAAAACCATTGCTATTCTTGCCACTCACGTTTTTGGTAATCCTTGTGATGTGCTAGAGATTCAAAAAATAGCGGATAAATATAATTTGAAGGTTATTTATGATGGTGCGCATTGTTTTGGTACAAATGTAAATGGGAAATCAATATTTAGGTATGGTGATATTTGTACAACTAGTTTTCACGCAACTAAGTTATTTCACACAATTGAGGGGGGTGCTGTATTTTCCGAAGATGCAAATTTTATAAAAAAAATGGCTTTATTAAGAAATTTTGGACACACATCATCAAATAGTTTTGATGGGTTTGGCATAAATGCTAAAAACTCTGAATTTCATGCTGCAATGGGGCTTTGTAATATAAAGTACATTAATGATATATTTAAAAAAAGAAAACAACAATGGGTGCTTTATATGGAGTTATTACAAAGTTTAAATGTTCAAAAAATTAAAGCATCTCTAGGATTTAATTATGCATATTTTCCAATAATTTTTGAAAATGAAAATTCATTGATTCGTTCTATGGAGGCCTTGAATAATCAATATATTTTTCCAAGACGATATTTTTATCCTTCACTTAATCTACTAAATTATCTGGATTATTATAACTGTCCCATATCTGAATCAATTGCATCTAGAATTTTATGTTTACCTCTATATCACAACTTAACTTTTGAGGAACAGCATATGATTGCAAGGGTTTTACTTCGAGTACAAAATAATTAATTTTATGCTGATAGCAGGAGCAGGCGGACACGCCATTGAAATTTTAGATATTTTGTTTAAACAAAATATCGAAAATATATTTTTTTATGATGATACAATAAATTCAAATGCTCTCTTATTTGACCGTTTTAAAATTATAAATTCTTTGGATGAAGTAATTCAATTATTTAAGGCAGACAAGAATTTTGTGTTAGGAACAGGAAATGTTGATTTAAGAGAATATTTTTTTAATTTATTTAATAGTATAGGGGGTAAATTATGTAATGTAGTGGCAGAAAATGTTTCAATTGGAATATTTAATAATGAATTATCTGCGGGTTTGAACCTTATGGAAAGAGTTTCAATTAGTAGTGATGTGAAAATTGGTAAGGGTAGTTTGATTAACAGAAGCAGCTCTATTCATCATCATGTTATAATTGGTGATTTTTGCGAAATTGGCCCTGGCAGCGTAATTTGCGGTAGAGTGAAAATAGGCAATAAAACATCAATTGGTGCATCTGTAACGGTATTACCGAACATTGAAATTGGTAATCATGTTATTATTGGAGCAGGTTCTGTGGTTACTAAAAATTTAACTGATTTTAGTATTGTTGCAGGTGTTCCTGCAAAGCCAATTAATTCTTCTCTATGATGGTAAGTATATTATGTATTACCTACAATCATGCTAAATTTATTGAGGATGCTATTAAGGGATTTCTTATTCAAGAAAGAAATTTTGATTTAGAAATTATAATTGGTGATGACGCTTCATCTGATGGCACTATTGAAATATTAAAACATTATAAAAATTCCTACCCAAGTCTATTCAATATTACTTTAAATGAGGTAAATATTGGAATGATGAAGAATTTGTATCAAAATATTACAAAGTGTAAGGGTAAGTATATTGCTATATGTGAAGGTGATGACTATTGGATTGATTCTCATAAGCTTCAAAAACAAATCAATTTTTTAGAGGCAAATCCTGATTATTCAATATGTTTCCATCGAGTATCAATTTTAGAACCTAACGGAACTAATAAAATTGAGAATTTAAATTCGTCAGTATACCCCCTAACTTATACAATTGAACAGTTGGCAAAGGGAAATTTTATGCATACACCTTCAGTAGTTTTCCGAAATCATTTTGAACTGCCATCCTGGTTCATTGATGCTTCTGTAGGTGATTATGTTTTACACATGTTAAATGCAATGAATGGTAAAATCTATTATTTACCCGATGTAATGGCAGTTTATAGGAAACATCAAGGAGGTGTTTGGTCTATGAAATCTGATTTATGGCGGTTAGAAAAGTGGATTTCAATGCTAGAACTTTTGCTCTGTAACTGTGACTTTAGTGGTGTCGTCAAAGAAAATTTAATCAATCAATATGCGAATTATTGCTTTGAAATAAGTATGTTATATTTAAAAAATGATAACAATCAATTGTTCTTTGATTATGCAAATAGAGCCATTAATGCCGATAAAACAGTTTTTCTAAAATATTGTAATGAATTAATTAGCCAAAATAGTAAAATTAACATTCTAAAAAAAGCTGCTACTTATGAAGTTCAATTATTTTTTAAAAATGGTTTAAAAAAAGTATATAAATTATTTAAAAAAATTGAATAATATATATAATGAGTTTAAAAATTTCAGTAGCTATTTGTACTTATAATGGAGCCTTATTTATCAAAGAGCAATTAAATAGTATTTTATTGCAAACTCTTCCCGTAAATGAAATTATAATATGTGATGATGGGTCTACTGATAACACGATTAACATTATCAATGAATTGATGCTCCTTTATCCTAATATTATTCAGTTATATAAAAATGAATATACACTAGGGGCAAAAAAAAATTTTGAAAAAGCCATTTTACTATGTAAAGGTGACTATATTTTTTTGAGTGATCAGGATGATATTTGGGATGAGGAAAAGGTAAAAATTTGCATTAATTATTTAGAAAATAATTCCGAACTTATAGGTGTTTTCACAAATGCAAAGCTTATTAATGAATCTGGCATTTCATGTTACTCCAAAAATTTATGGGAATATGCTTCGTTTCCGATGGCTGAAATTAATAAGGAAAATTTATATTCTTATATATTGAAATTTGGCAATATTGTAACAGGGGCAAATTTAGTAATTAAAAAAGAAGCGTTAAGGTTAATCATTCCTTTCCAATTTCTTGAAAATGTTTGGCACGATGAATGGATAGCAATTTGTTTAAGTTCCCTTGGACGTTTAGGAATTTTAGATAAATGTTTGACATATTATCGTATGCATCCCAACCAGCAAGTGGGTATTAGTATTTTTAATCCAAACAACAATTATTTGGCCAAGTACCATCGAGTAGATTTGTTAATTCATGAAGTTGCATTAGATAATTTTTTTTTCTGGAAAAATAGATTAACGTTCTTATATCAATTACAGCCATATGCTATAGTGCCAGATTTTGTTCTAGATTATGTAACTGAATATATGCATTTAAATTTGAAGTATTATTTGAGATCTTTGCCATGGTCAAAAAGAAAAATACTAATGCTAAAATGGAAAATGGGTGGATTGTATCCTTTTAAATTGAAAGAATTGTTGCTTTATTAAAAATTATGGATAGAAATATTATTGTCTTTACACTTTGCTCGAGAAATTATTTAGCACATGCTCTTACTTTAAAAGAATCATTATTAAGTGCGCAACATGATATTGAATATGCAGTAGGAATGGTTGACAAGCTCTCAATTGAAGAAGCTGCACTCCTTCAAAATTTAAATTATATTGAAGTAGAGCAATTATTTATACCTGAGTGGGGAAAAATGAAGAGCAATTATAATATTATTGAATTAAATACCGCAGTAAAACCCTTCTATATTGATTACTTTTTTAAACAAGGTTACCAAAAGGTGGTTTATTTAGACCCAGATATTTATATATATCAGAAAATGCAGGAAATTTTTGATCAACTTGATATTTATAGCTTTATATTAACTCCACATTTTACTACTCCTATTTATGATCATTATTTATTAACAGAGCAAATCGTATTAGGGACAGGTATTTTCAATCTTGGCTTTTTGGCTATAAAAAATGATGCTATAGGAAATGCTTTACTTGATTGGTGGCAGAAAAAATTAAAAAATGAATGTATTTTAGATTTAAGCAGGGGGTATTTTGTAGATCAAAAATGGATGAACTTATCAATCTGTCATTTTGATAATTAT
>Ga0310345_10002752_pt1 | contig 17361 bp, 18 predicted proteins | sample HC15DNA20500_MG_FD_204667 | JGI IMG/M metagenome (GOLD analysis project Ga0310345, IMG submission 204667) | Marine microbial communities from station ALOHA, North Pacific Subtropical Gyre - HC15-DNA-20-500_MG | ecosystem: Environmental > Aquatic > Marine > Oceanic | place: Pacific Ocean: North... | reverse complement strand
TGCACTCGTTTGTGCCACGCCTCATCTGTTGCGGCGATGCTAGAGACTATTGGTTCGGGGGCTGTCTCTAATCAGGTCGCGGACGTTGCAAAAGCCGAGGTGGCCATCGTGATAGGCGCGCGTCCGACGGAGAACCATCCGGTCGCCGCCACCTTCATGAAAAATGCAGCGCAAGCCGGTACAACTCTAATCCTTATGGACCCCTATCGGTCTGATCTTGCGAGGCACGCTCGTTACCATTTGCAGTTCCATTCGGATACCGATGTCCCCCTACTTAACGCCATGATGCATACAATCATTGAGGAGGAACTACACAACGCGACATTCATTGCAGAGCATACAGAAGGCTTCGAAGCACTCAAGACTAATGTTGCCCAGTATCCTCCCGAGAAAGTTGAACCCATCTGCGGCATCGACGCCGAAACCATCAAAAAAATTGCTCGTACCTATGCCAAGGCTGAAAGTGCAATGATCTTCTGGGGAATGGGGATTTCTCAGCACATACACGGCACCGATAACGCACGATGTCTGATCTCACTGGCGTTGCTATGCGGCCAGATCGGCCGTCCCGGATCGGGGATCCACCCTCTACGCGGTCAAAACAACGTGCAAGGAGCCTCCGATGTTGGTTTGATTCCTATGTTTTATCCTGACTATCAGTCGGTTGAGGACGGAGATATTCGGCGGAAATTTGAGCGCCTATGGAACGCGAAGCTCAATCCTGAACGTGGATTGACCGTCGTTGAAACTATGCAGGCAGCACACGAGGGCAATCTGAAGGGAATGTACATCATGGGTGAAAACCCGGCGATGTCAGATCCTAACCTGAATCACGCCCGCGAAGCCTTATCAAGACTCGACCACCTTGTGGTGCAAGATATTTTTTTCACTGAAACTGCCGGCTACGCGGACGTGGTATTACCGGCATCCGCCTTTCCAGAGAAAACAGGAACCTTCACTAACACGGATCGACGTGTACAGCTCGGTCGTCAAGCCATAGAACCACCGGGCGAGGCACGCCATGATCTCTGGATATTAGAGCAGATAGCGGAAGGCTTAGGGTTGGGTTGGAATTATTCCAGCGTACAAGAGGTGTTTGACGAAATGCGATCCGCCACACCGAGCATAGGCGGCATCACATGGAGTCGTCTAGAAACTGACCACTCCGTCACCTACCCATGCATGGAGGTGGGCGATCCTGGACAATCGGTATTATTCGGCGACGAATTTCCGACACCATCCGGCCGTGGGAAATTCGTTCCAGCCGAGTATACGCACGCCGCCGAGCTACCGGATGAAGATTACCCGAAGATCCTGATGACCGGCCGCCAACTGGAACACTGGCACACAGGGGCCATGACCCGAAATGCAAAAGTCCTCGACGCCATAGAACCGGAACCGGTTATCAGCATTAACCCTGCGGATATGGAAGAGATCGGGGTTTCAGGTAGCGATTTCGTAAGGGTCGAATCTCGACGCGGAACTGTAGTCGCGCGAGCCAGATCGGATGACGGCATCCAGGAAGGAACAATATTTATGGCTTTTTGTTACGTCGAGGCCGCAGCGAATCTACTTACTACCGATGAGCTCGACCCTGTTGGAAAAATACCGGAATTCAAATACTGCGCGGTAAGACTATCGCGTCAAACGACAAAAGCGACCTAAATTACTAAGCTCTCGTGACTCCCACGAGCTTGTGTGGTCGGGCAGGAGATTAGTCTGCCGCGCCTCGTATCTCGATTTTGGAGAGCTCTAAGATTTCACGCAAAATAGGTTGTCCCGCCCCGAGGGCCGCAGGCACGTTTGTCTCTATCCTATAGAGGTAGCCTGGTAAGTCCTCGGATACGATAACTCTATAAGACTTTCGTGCCAATTGTTCAAAGAAATTTCGTTTGGGATCATTTTTATACGGCTCAAAATACACCTCGCAACCATTCCAAATTCGACCATCGAACTCGAACGTAATTTCCCTTACTGTTGCTGATTCTGACAACGCTAATTTGATCCGTCTCTGAAAGTACCGCCAACGTTCTCGCGCTGTGCCTTGGAGATCGGTGAGCCGATTCATCTCGTAGACATCGCCCTGCAGATAGACTTTAAGGACAGGGTTGCTGGTCGCTCGCTCCAGAGAGGGCACGGGGTAATTACGTTCACCTGTAAAAAAGGTCAAGGTCGCCATTTTTGTCCCATCTTCGTTGACACGCTCGACTGAAAAACGGACTTCGTCGCGAAAACTACCCTCCAAGGAACCGATTTTCTCGAAGCTGTAAATGAAATCTGTCGGGCGAGAAATAGATACCAACTGCTCGTCGAACCACAAACGTCTTTCCGCCTCCGAAAATCGGGAATTCTCCTGACCCGAATCGGCACCCTGCGCTGAGATGCACAAACCCACCGTGACAATGAGATTAGTGACTTGCTTGATTGCTCTCATCTAGCTTGCTTAACCAGCTTCCGCAACGGCACACCATAATGCTTAAGGATTTGATCAATCTCCTCTTGGTGGTTTGTGATCAAGCTATCCACTTGCTGTTTCCATTCATCTTCGCCAAAACGCACGGCCATAGCGATCTGAAAGTTAAATCGCAAGCCCTTTTCATTTTCCATCGGAATAACGACCAAATCATGGCTCTTAATCTTTTCTGCGTAATATCCTGCGATCGGCCCCCAAACAAAGGTAAGGTTTATCTTATCTTGAACAAGTTCCCGTTCAATAATCTTACCCGGCGTCTCCGTGGCGTCGCCGGACATGCTTTGATACGGGGTGGCTTGCTCCATTAGTCCTGCGTGGAAAATCCATTCGGTCGCCGGTCCACGATCCCAAATGCCGATCCGGAGTCTGGTTTTTTGTTCAGCTGTCAGGTCGTGCAAATCAGCTTGGGTCTGAACGAAATCTAGGCCCCTGCCTTTGATATAAACCATGGCCCAAAAAGAATGCATGTACGGTTTAGTAGGCAGTGCGATTCCAAAATTCTCGATCACCCCCATAACTAAATCACACTTGTATGTACCTTCTGGAGTTCTGTTATTTCGTAGAGTGTTTCTTATGAACCCTATCCGTTGAGGAAACCATTCATAGCGCACTGGTAGATTTAATTTTCGCCCAAACAGCTCGGCTATCTTATTTTCGTAACCAAGTCCCTCACGATTCGACATCGGGAGGTTATAAGGATCCGCACAAACGCGCAGGGCATCCCTCAAAGGCAATGGTTCGGCGGAGGCTGAGACAGAAAAGCAGGTAACAACCCATGCGGCCACCAGTATTTGGACCCCTACTCCAGGCGCCCCCAGCTCGATGTTATTCGAGTTCAACACCTTTTAAATGGGCCTGTGCTCTTTTAGAGTAACCGTCATTTAGCTTTTATTCGGAACGGTGCTGAAGAGCCTTCTTCATCTTCCGAAGCGCGCGCGCCACCATATTTCTTGCTACCTTCACGTTCGCTAAATTTTCTTCTATTTGTAACAAATTGCTCGGTGGATTGTGGTCTCCCACTAGAATCACTCCAACCATTCCGGTTGAGATATGCGGATTGCACTTATATACATAGGCACCCTCGACACCGACCTTGACGTTAAAACCCTCCTCACCCATTTTTGATTTCCATGGCGTTGCCCCGTCCGGAATCATGCCTGTAATAGCTTCTGTATCGTGACCAATCATGTTTTTGAAAATTATCCTGTCACCTGGTTGGGCGAAAGTAATCATTGGCCTCCACTGTGTCACAACACCTTGTATAACCCGATCTTCAGCCGCGACCATTGCACTCGCCACCAAGGCGATGACGGCTGCGGCTATCTCGCTTCGATATTGCATCTAGAAATTCTCTCACTCGGTTTATGCGTCAAGGTACCATTTGCATGAAATTGGAAGGTGCGAATGCACAGTAGGCCGTGCCGCCGCCGTTATACCAAACGGTAAGGTAGGATACGAACGCTTGCAGCTGCGGTATGAAGAAAAACCTGGCAACCCCAATGGGGTGCCAGGTTCAAGCTCGTAAAGTCAGCTTAATGCTGATCTTCTTGGTGAATTCTCAGCCGGTTTTACAGCTTAATTTGCGGCGGTCAATGCGTGGGCAGACTGAAGACACTCAAAACCCCTCCCAAACGCGTGTAGCTGCTCAGTCCCTTGTAGGCACCTACGGCGCCGAGACCATCGGTATCGTTAATCAGGCCGGCAGCCATGCCGATACCAGCCCAGCCACCAACTCCCGAAAGGACACCGACGTATTGGCGTCCGCCACTTTCCCACGTATTTACGTTTCCTATAATGCCGGATGGATTTTTAAATTTCCATAACAGCTTACCGCTTTTGGCGTCGATTACCTTTAGATACCCTCCCAAGGTACCGTAGAAAACAACATCACCTGCCGTGGCCAAGGCGCCACTCCACACGGAAAAACGTTCGGGGATCGACCAAACAATCTTACCTTTGCTAGCGTCCCACGCGATGAAGTTACCCAAATTGTTGTTATTTTCCGAGTTCCCGTATTCTGGACCAGGAGAAACCCGACCGGCGGGAAACATACTGAGGACTGCATTTACGTAAGGTTGCCCCGCCACGTATTCGCCGCCACTGACTGGCTCGTAGTTCATGCATACGTGGTTCGTAGGAACGTAGAAAAGGCCCGTCCGGGGGCTGTATGCGGCAGGCTGCTGATCCTTTGTCCCCAACGCCGCCGGGCAGATATTTGTTGTGTTGACGTCCTCACCTTGATGGCCCGGACTGTACTTAGCGACCACTTGTGGGCGACCGGTCTTCATATCAACGTGTGTGGCCCAATTTACAGCCGGATCAAATTTTTCGGCCACAAGCAAAGCGCCGTTGGTGCGGTCGAGCGTATAACCGAACCCATTGCGGTCAAAATGCACAAGCGCTTTTGTATCTTCCCCTTTGATTTTCATGTCAACGAGTATCATCTCGTTGACTCCGTCATAGTCCCATTCATCATGAGGCGTCATCTGATAAACCCAGTGTGCCATACCGGTATCCACGTCCCGCGAGATTATGGACATAGACCACTTGTTGTCACCAGGACGTACGACAGGATTCCAAGTCGACGGATTACCGGTGCCGTAATAAAGCGCATTGCGCTCCTTATCATATGGAAACCAGCCCCAGACCGAACCACCGCCGATCTTCCACTGATCGCCTTTCCAGCTCTTTAGCGAGGAATCCTTGCCGACGGGCTGCCCTAATTCTGTCGTATGTTCCGGGTCAAACAACATTTCGGAATCTGGGCCCGTACTGTAAGCGCGCCACACTAGTTCACCGTCGGACAGGTTGTAGGCATTAATCCAACACCGTACCCCGAATTCAGCGCCAGACATGCCCGTAATGACCTTATCTTTCATCACGTGGGGGGCATTAGTATTCGTCTGTCCGAGTTTTGAATCGCCATTTTTCACGGACCAAACGACAGCACCATCCTTTGCGCTCAAAGCCACCAACGTCGTGTCGGCCTGCTGCAAAATGATCTTTCCTTCCCCGTAACCCAGTCCACGATTAACGGTATCGCAACACATCACGGGTACAGTTTCATCATAATCCTGAATAGGCGCGTACTCCCAAACGATCTCGAGGTTATCTAGGTTGATCGCGAAAACATTGTTGGGAAAGGCAGCATGAATATAAAGCGTGTCATGTGGCAGGCCCGTTTCAGAAGCGGGTAACACAAGAGGGCCACCTTCGTGCCCACGCAAAACGCCGGTGGAGAATGTCCACGCGGCTTGTAGTTTCCGGGCGTTCCTGTTGTTTATTTGTTTGAGTTCTGAATATCGCCAGTTCTGGTAATTGCCTCCGGGAAAGACCCAGTATCTTGGGTCCTCCATCAGCCTCTCCAGCCCCTCATTAGCCTGTATCGGCACGGTTCCGATACATATCGCAAGCACAGTTACAGCTGCGAGCCATTGTCCAGCAGATAATTTCGTCACTAGACCCTCCTTACCTTTGAATGCCCAAGCCCACAGGCCTGTCAAAGATTGAGCTGATGCGGAACGGCACTGGGCGCATTTAACCCGAACTTGCTTCTGGGCCAAGCCAAGGTCCGGTGTCGATGCATCCGTGTTCTCGCTTTCTTTAAGAGCAACGTTTAATACCCAGCCCGTCGGCGGGACGCTATTTCGTTCGACCTGCCGTGCGAAATCTAATTATAGGGAATTTTGGTAATGCGGCAACCACACCTCGGCCCCAAGGGCACAACCGCCCGAAAACCATTTTTGAGGTTACGGTGACGGCCTTGCTTCTCCTCTAGATGTCTCGGGATTGGCTGTGTCACCCCGTCTCCCGATAAAACAACGCTGACTCGCAGACGCGCGGGCGCTATCCAGCTTACTGACAACTTCGTCAGCACGTTCACTATCTCGGAACAAACCGCCTTTTTCCCCTGGCATGTGCCGATGAATCTCGTACGTGCGTGCTTCTACAAAATCTTCGAATTCTATCTGTTGAGCAATCACGTCGATTTCGCAAGCACATGCGTAAAGATTATCTACGGTCTGACCACCATGAAGCCTCATACAGGTCAACACGTGGTCGACGCGCTCCAGAGTTGGGTATTCCTCTGCCTCAACAGCCATTGGCAATAGCACGTACAACAATAGGGCTACGAGATTCCGCACTAGACGCTACCAAATCGTGAAAATAAAGTGACTCACGCGGAGGATCGTAGCAGCTTCACCATGACCGACAAACCCTCCGCTCCACCTCCTGCTTGCGTTACTAACACTAATCACTTGGAACTGATTTTGACCTCAAACTACAGTCGCGCGGTGGGTTGCCAAAGGTCCAGTTAGGGTGCGGGCCCCCATGGCGCCGGGATTAGTAACTGCACTTCTTGTTTTTCAACTAACGGTCGGACCTGAACCGCAAAAGCCATAAATCTCTCATCGGCAAACAAGCGCTTCCAAAAGTCACGGCGGCCTCCGTCGTCGCGAAACCGCCAGAGATGCACTAGTTGGTGGAGGGGCCCTGTATCGCTAATGAAGTAGCCAACTAGGTTCGATCCAAATCCGCCAGCGTCGAGCGCAGGCCACCCCTCATCGGTGTAAAGTTGCACCGCGTTGGGCATTTTTCCTACAGTAACCGTGTAAGTTCGCTTTTCATATATGCTCATTGCATCCAACCTCAAACAAAACCAGGTGACTCAGACTAATGAAATTTGGACTACGCTACTGCAATACTGGGCCATATGTCGAACCGCCGATGGCGGTCGAACTTGTACAAGCCGGCGAGGCGGCCGGCTTCGATTCCGCCTGGACCGTAGAACATACAGTCGTACCGGCTGACTATGCCTCAGCCTATCCTTACTCTAACGACGGCAAAATGGCGGGAGGCGTCGACGATTTTCCGCTCCCCGATCCTCTTATCTGGATGGCTTACGTGGCGGGCAAAACTGTAAACATGAAATTCGCGACGGGAATATTAATTCTGCCACAGCACAACCCGGTCATCATCGCAAAACAAGTCGCATCGCTCGATTATCTGAGCGGCGGTCGTGTAATACTGGGGGTTGGTGTAGGTTGGTTGCGGGAAGAGTTTGATGCGCTCGGTGTACCGTTCGAGTCCCGAGGCAAACGCACGGAAGAGTACATCGAGGCGCTCCGGGCATTGTGGACGCAGAAAAAAGCAACATACAGGGGCAAGTTTGTAAATTTTGATGGCGTTTATTGCCGTCCGCGGCCCATCCAGAGCTCAATTCCGATCATCATTGGCGGCCACTCAAAAACCTCGGCAAGGCGAGCCGGACGTTCGTGCGACGGATATTTTCCCGCTCGAGGGGCTCCAGCCGATTTGATAAAAGAAATGCGAACTGCGGCTATCCAATGCGGCCGCGACCCGGATGCGATCGAGATCAATGCGGGCATGCCGGCCGATCCGCAGTTACTGTCCGAATACGCCCGGCTCGGCGTCAAACGCGTTTTGGTTCCTGTTACCAATGTGACAGGTTTGGACAGCGGTATACGTAACCCGGACGATGTGTTTCGTTGGAAAGACACTATTTCCCGCTTCGCTGATTTGTAGACAAAACCAACAAGTGAGACAAGTCCGGCAACCGGGAGCACAAAGCCAGCGCTGCGCTGTCCTGCTATCCCGCCCCGCTAAATACGCGCAGAGCGAGGGAGCAGTATAAATAGTAAGAACGCCAAGCCAGCGCTAAGCACACACAGCAGGAAAGCTAGGCGAAAATCCCCCTGAACATCACGGAGATAACCTGCCAGAGCCGGCCCCCAGGCACCTAGGAGACCGCCCGCAGCGAAGATAAATCCTCCAATCGCTCCTGCGTGCGTAGATCCGAACAGATCGCCGACACGCGCCGGAAACAATGTTGCGACCCCGCCATAGGAGAACCCGAAGGCCACAGTACCAGCATAGAGGAGTGCCGCACTATCTGCGATCGAAAATAGGCTGAATGCGGCAATCTGAGCTCCGAGGGCAAGAGCCATCGAGGCCTTACTGCCGACTTGGTCCGATAACACCCCGAGAAGCACACTTCCCACTAGCGCGAATAATCCGATGACGCTCACTGCTAGCGCACCTTCTATGTCCGATAGACCAATATCTCGAGCAAATCCTCCTATATGCACGAAAGGCACTGTGATCGTTACCATGCTGAGCGCAAACGCCGACACAAACACCCAAAAGGATGGCGCTCTGCGCGCCTCGTGCAACGTCCAGCCAGATCCGTGTACTTGAGATGCCGCCGTCGCTAAGCCTGACAGCGAATGAGTGGGTTTAGGTGATATGTCATCCCCTCCGTCGAGCGCCACTCCATTCTCACCAGGTTCTCCAAGCATGAGGCGGGCCACAATACTGATTATGACTAACATACCAATGCCCAAGGCAAGCATCGCGGTGCGCCAATCTGTGTGAGCGATCAGAACCGCAGCGCACAAAGGGACAATGAGGATCCCGCAGCTCGCCCCACTGGAAGCAATGCCCAAAGCCAAGCCGCGCCGACGCAGAAACCACCGCACCACCGTCATATTGCATGGAATATATGCCGTGCTCATCCCGAGCGCTGCTACGATTCCGTACCAAAAAAACAACTCCCATTGCGAAGACATCCGACTGGTCGCTATGACCCCAATCCCAAGCAACAGGCCGCCCAACCCCACGACCCGTCGAGGTCCAAATAAGTCCGTCAATTTGCCGCTGACGAGACTGAAAACCGTGTAGACTAGTGTGTAAAATGAAAATGCTCCCCCTATGATCGCCCTCGGCCAACCCACATCATCGGCAATCGCAGGCAGAAAAACGCCAAAACTATACTGCACTCCATAAGCCAAAAAGAGCACTACGAAAGCGCAGCCGGTCACTACCCAACCGTAGTAGACGGGTTTCACGAGTGGTCGTTTGAGCGAAGTTCTGTGTCCACCCAGAGGGACCTCCTAGAGGTTACAAGGTAAGATAGCCGTTAGCCCCGATCGGGCGAAAACGTCTACATACTACACAAGCTTCTAATGGACAGGCTCGCGATGAACAACTGCTTTCCTCAGGTCACGAATGGGACGCCAACCGCACGAGTCTCCTCTACCTCACCCAAACGAAAAATCGCCCGCAATCAGCTTGTCTTCCGCAGAGTGTACGGAAAATACTCTTCATTTAAAATCCACATAAAACGAATTAATGCCACCTACTCCCTTCCACTACCCACCAAGCAGAATAGTTAATTACATGCCGAACCTAAATTCGGATGAGCGCGATAAGTTCGCCGAACTGGCGGCGGAGTGGTGGAACCCGGACGGCCCCTGTCGCACGCTCCACGACATAAACCCATGTCGCCTTAATTATCTGGTCTCCCGCATGAGCCTACAGGGAACAAAAATCGCTGATATCGGTTGCGGTGGTGGAATACTGAGCGAAGCACTGGCGCATTCGGGCGCTGAGGTCACCGCAATCGATGCGACAGCTGAGTTGATCCAGGTCGCTCGCCAACATATAGAACAAGAAAACCTCGATGTAAGCTACGAAATAGGTACCGTCGAGACTCTCCTGAAATCTCGAACCGGATACTACGACGCCGTGATCTGCATGGAACTCATCGAGCACGTACCTGACGCCGATGCGTTGATCAAAGACTGCGCGCGTCTCGTAAAACCGAGTGGGCTGCTCGTTCTATCGACTCTCAATCGAACGCCACAGTCATATTTATTTGGTATCGTGGCAGCTGAATACGTCTTGGGATTGCTGCCTCGCGGAACCCATGATTACGCTAAATTCCTTAAACCGTCTGAGCTTGCCCGAAGCGCCCGCCAATACCATCTGGATCTAGAAGACGTTACGGGTATGGCATACAACCCAATTACGCGCACGGCAAAGCTAAGTAACTCCGCTAGCATCAATTATTTCGCGACATTCAAGCGTCGGACTCAAGGGTAAAGTTCGCGTGACAACGAACTCCTCTCCTCAAGCGATCCTGTTTGACCTAGATGGGACACTACTGGACACCGCCCCCGACATGGCACAAGCACTCAACCACGTCCGCGCAGAGAATGGGCTCAAACCTCTACCGTTCGACACCATTCGACCGCACGTGTCGAACGGTAGCTTTGCGTTAACGCGTATCGGCTTCTCATTCCCCGATGACTCGCAGGAGTTTGAGCGGCATCGGCAACGGTTTCTCGAAATTTACGGACAACATGTTGCGGACGACACACGGCTATTCCCTGGGATGGAGACTGTCCTAAATCAGATTGAGCGTACTCATAGAATGTGGGGTATCGTTACCAATAAGCCGGCTTGGTTAACCCAGCCGCTGCTGAAAGCCTTGGAACTTCATGAACGCCCGGAGTGCATAATTTCGGGAGACAGCACAGCGCGCAGCAAACCACATCCAGAGCCGCTTTTTAAGGCAGCAGAATTATTACGAACCGATACTTCGAACTGTCTTTACATCGGCGACGCAGAACGCGATGTGAAAGCTGCGGTGGCGGCACGAATGCCCGTTCTCGTGGCAGCCTATGGGTATATCGGGCCAGACGATGACCCCTTGAGTTGGGGCGGCGATGGTCGAATAACATCACCAGAACAAATCCTAGAATGGCTGTAGGCGACAAACCGCACCTGCTTCAGACGCAACTCGAGCCCCCACTCGGCAGCGATTTTTATTACGCCACTTTCTACCTAGATCCCGTTACTCGACATCAGTGTAACGTTCTCGAAGCGTGTAGACGCGAGGTCGGGCGGATCCCTCAAACCTGTTCGGATCTAAATGTCGCATATGCCAAACTTGCGTGGTGGCACGACGAATTCGAACGTATCAATCATGCGAGCCCAAGACATGAGATCTCTCGTAATCTGGCGCGTCTCACGACAACTAGTCCAGATGTAATCGAGATCTACCTTGCCTTGGTTGACCAGGTCCGAGCCTCCTTGTACGAACCAGAGTTAGACTCGGCCGCTGCCGTAATGGACAAAATTCGTGAAATGTATGGCGACATTTTCCGCCAAATCGTTATCTGCGGTGGCACATATGACCTCGATACTGTCCAACAACTCGTAAGCCTGGCTTGTTCAATTGAACTTGGTTACGAACTGAAGGACTTCCGGAAACACCGTCGAGGTAGATTGTTGTTCATCCCGGAAGAGTCCCTGTTACGTCACGGGTTAACCGCTGACCATCTGCGCCAAGCCACGAGCTCAGCTGACATCCGCGATCTCTTGGATGGTGAGCTCCATAGCGTTACCGACGCCCTCCACACCGCGACGATGACTCTACCGCGGGCACTGCGCCGACAACAACGTCTCCTTTGTACACTCAGCCACATCCTACAACGTGTGCTTCAGCTGACCCTCGATGCCGGTTGTACCATCCTTGAACAGGACATAGAACTCACGCCCGTACATAAGTTGTGGCTCGCTTGGCGTACTAGAACATTCGGTTAACAGTAACGTCTCTCAGTCGTCGATATTAAAGACAAATCGCCCAGTTTTATCGAGCCAACTGTTTTCTTGGCACCCCTCAGTTGACCAATGACGACAGCTAATCGACTTTTCCGCCACGCCAAATTAGAAACGCGAACGAATTCCGATGCCCAAGGATCGTGGCGCTCCTAGCGTTAACGCGTCGGTTGCTGTGGCAACTTGAAATGACACCTCATTGACCAGATACTACACTGGCGACATGCACCAAAAGTAACGAACTCACCGGGACCATTATGCACGAAGATACGCCCTTAACCGCCAATGCGGACGTAGATATCAAGAAAAACAAACGTTCCCGAGATGAGAAACTAAAGAGATTTCAAGAAATCGGCGGCCCAAAAGGACTAGAACCCACGCGGTATGGAGACTGGGAACGCAACGGCAGATGCATTGACTTCTAGCTCTTCAGTAACGTCGCGACAACCCAAATACACAACGATCTGATCCTCCTATGGCCGGAAATCCCCTATCTCCTCATCTACAGGTTTATCGCCCGCAACTTACTTCCGTACTCTCGATTATGCATCGTGCCACAGGTGTATTCCTGAGCGTGGGCACGCTGTTATTGCTCTACTGGTTGTTCGCGGCCTCCATCGGCCCCGATAGCTACGCAATCGCACGAAGCTGCATGTCCGCCACACTGTCACAAATCGTTATGGCGGGATGGACCTTCTCTTTATATTTTCACCTCTGCAATGGCGTCCGTCATCTCTTGTGGGACATAGGTTGGGGTTTCGAATTGGTTACGGCATACAGAACCGGGTATGCGGTTGTCGCTATGTCCTTCGTGTTGACCGCACTAACCTGGGCTTGTGTCCTAATGCAGAGAGGTGGGACATGAATTTGAAGAGTGATCTAGGGCGCGTCAGAGGCCTAGGGTCGGCGAAGGAAGGCACACGCCACTGGTGGCACCAACGCCTGACGGCAATTGCACTTGTGCCATTGACGCTTTGGTTCGTCATCGCGATACTCGCCCGGCTCAATTCAAGCCATACAGAAACGATAGAATGGATATCCTTTCCGTTGAACACGGTGTTGCTGATCGCTCTTCTTATCAGCACTTTCTATCACACAATCTTAGGATTACAGGTCGTCATCGAGGACTATGTGCATGTTGAATGGACTAAAGTGTCACTGTTGATTTTGGTGAAACTCGGGTTCTCACTATGTGCCCTCGCCAGTGTCGTTTCGATCTTAAAGATCGCCTTCGGAATGGGGTGACCATAGTACCGATGCCAACCGAATACGAACTCACCGAACACAAATATGACGTCATAGTAGTGGGTGCCGGAGGGGCTGGCCTACGCGCTACCTTAGGCATGGCTGCCGAGGGCCTGTCTACCGCCTGTATCACGAAGGTTTTCCCAACGCGTAGTCACACGGTTGCAGCCCAAGGCGGCATGAGCGCCGCGCTCGGAAATATGGGACCTGACGATTGGCGTTGGCACATGTATGACACGGTCAAAGGGTCCGATTGGCTAGGCGATCAAGACGCCATCGAATACATGTGTCGCGAAGCGATTCCTTCGGTAATAGAACTTGAACATTACGGCGTACCGTTCTCACGCACTGAAACCGGCGAGATTTATCAGCGGCCTTTCGGCGGCATGACCACCGAGTTCGGGGAAGGGGGAACAGCCCACAGAACTTGTGCAGCAGCCGACCGAACAGGGCATGCAATCTTACATTCACTTTATCAGCAATCTCTAAAACATGACGCTGAGTTTCTAATTGAATACTTCGCCATTGATTTGGTAATGGACGGCGACGGTGTCTGCCGAGGAGTTGTTGCATGGGATCTGGACACTGGAAAACTCTGCCTTTTTCGCGCACACGCCGTAGTACTTGCGACAGGAGGATATGGACGCTCTTATTTTTCCTGCACGTCCGCTCATACCTGCACCGGTGATGGGAACGGCATGATTCTTCGGGCTGGGTTGCCGCTCCAAGATATGGAATTTACCCAGTTTCACCCAACCGGGATATACGGCGCCGGATGTTTGATAACCGAAGGTGTCCGTGGCGAAGGAGGTTATCTGACTAATTCGGAAGGCGAGCGTTTCATGGAACGGTACGCGCCAAATGCCAAAGACCTCGCTTCGCGTGATGTCGTCTCACGTTCCATGACTTTGGAAATTCGGGAAGGGCGTGGAGTCGGGGAGAAAAAGGATCATATTCACCTCCATCTGGAGCACCTAGGACCTGAAGTCATCGAGGAACGTTTGCCTGGGATCGCCGAATCGGCCGAAATCTTCGCCGGCGTCAACGTAGCTCGTGAACCGATACCCGTGTTACCGACGGTACACTACAATATGGGCGGCGTACCGACTAATTATCACGGCGAAACGGTGACACTTAAAGACGGTGATCCTGACAGCGTGGTTCCTGGCTTGTACTCCATCGGGGAAGCGGCATGCGTTTCCGTACACGGGGCGAACCGACTGGGTTCAAACTCGCTACTGGATCTTATTGTCTTTGGTCGGGCGGCGGCAAAACGTTGTGCAGCGCAGATCACCCCCGGCAGTACTCATAGCTCACTCGGAAAGAATGCAACCGAACGGATCCTTTCTCATTTCGACGCCTTACGTTATGCAGATGGCACCGAGCCAACCGCGAAACTTCGAGAAGATATGCAACAAACTATGCAAATGTATGCCGCGGTATTTCGAACCGGTGACGTCCTCGATGAAGGGAAGGCCAAGCTTAAGGAAATTTTCGAGGCATTTCATCACGTCAAAGTCAGTGACCGTTCGATGGTGTGGAACACCGATTTGGTAGAAACCCTTGAATTGGAAAACTTACTTCAAAGCGCGATCGTAAGTCTAGAGGCTGCGAGTAATCGGACCGAGAGTCGAGGTGCACACGCGCGTGAAGATTTTCCTGAACGCGATGATGAGAACTGGATGAAACACACGCTGACGTGGTTGAACAAAAACGGTAACGTCGAGTTCGATTATCGACCGGTGCACATGTACACCCAGACGGAAGAAGTGGATGTCATCCCTCCCAAAAAACGCGTCTATTAAGGTTTAAATGGATACCCATGGCTAAATTTACCCTGCCGAAAAACTCTAAGATTGCCGTAGGGAAAACCTACTCCCACGTAAATGGATCGGCAAACCGGAAAACTTTCGAGATCTACCGCTGGGATCCCGATAAGAATGACAACCCACGCATAGACACGTATGAAATTGATCTTGATCGATGCGCGCCGATGGTGCTCGATGCGATCATTTACATTAAAAATGAAATCGACCCAACACTTACATTCCGTCGCTCGTGTCGTGAAGGGATTTGCGGGTCTTGTTCTATGAATATTGCGGGAACCAATACTTTAGCCTGTACTCTCGCGACCAGATCGATTAGCGGCAAGGTGAAAATTTACCCTCTACCGCACATGAAGGTGATCAAGGATCTCGTGCCAGATATGCGGAATTTCTACGCACAATACTCGGCGATTAAACCGTGGCTGCAAACACACACGCCAGCGCAACCAGATAAAGAAAGACTGCAATCAAAAAACGATCGAGAAAAGCTTGATGGCCTCTACGAGTGCATCCTTTGCGCTTGTTGCTCGACGGCCTGCCCGAGCTACTGGTGGAACAGCGATCGGTTCCTTGGACCTGCGGCCCTGCTCCAGGCTTATCGTTGGCTCATCGACAGTAGGGATGAGGCGACTGGCGAACGGCTCGATGAACTAGAGGATCCATTTCGGCTGTACCGTTGTCATACCATCATGAACTGTGCGAAAACGTGCCCCAAAGGCCTAAATCCTGCTAAGGCTATCGCAGAAATCAAGAAAATGATGGTAGCGCGTAGTTTATAAATCGTGTCTGACAGCGCAAAACGGGTACGCTGGCGTTGTCGTCGTGGCATTCGCGAGCTCGACCTTTTACTTGAAACGTACTTTTCGCGAACGAGCCCAAGCATGACAAAGGATGAACTCCATACATTCGAGCGGTTTTTGGATACAAATGACATGGATCTCTATGCGTGGCTTACACATCGTAAAACGCCCACCGACGATGAATTCGTTGGGTTAGTCGAGACCATCCTCTCTACACGGGTAAACTAATCGGTGAAAACGACAGACGCTTGGCGAGAAGCTCTCTCCCCAGATCAACCGGTATTCACGAACGGAACAATCGAACGTTTCGAAAACTTGGCAGATGAAATCGTTCGTGCGCAAACTGAATCAACGAAATCACCATCGGCAAGCGGTATCGTCCAGATCAGCGGGAAAGATGCTCTCGATTTTGTGCATGCGCAATTCACCGGCGACTGTCTTTCGCTAGGACAGGACGACTCATTACTAACGTCTTGGTGCAACCCGAAAGGACGAGTAACTCATCTGGTGAGGATCGTACGCCAGCATGGCACCGTGTATGCACTTGTTCCACTCGATCAAACCAGAAATTTCTGCAATCGACTTTCTATGTTTGTATTGCGCGCAGAAATTAAGCTTGAAGATCTCTCAAAAAGTCACGGAGCGATTGTGGAAAACCCACCAATTAGTAGCGAAGAACCACGCCCAAAGTGGCACGTCCAGAGTTTAGATGCCCTAAACGACGTCTGGTCCCAACTCGACGTGACACCGGTCGGGATCGCAACAACGCGCTTAATGGACATTAGGCGAGGGCTACCGCAGCTGGCCGCCGGGCTTAGTGAACAATTCCTACCCCAAGAACTAAACCTCGACGCACTTAGGGGAGTGAGCTACGAAAAGGGTTGTTACCCAGGCCAAGAAATCATTGCTCGCGTGAAATTTCGGGGCACGGTCAAACGCCGAATGCAACGATTACGGGTTCGAATCAACGCCGCGCCGACACCCGGGGACAAAATAGTAAGCAAGTATAAAAAGAAAGCTATAGGTCGGGTACTCTATGCTGCCCAAATCGACTCAAGTGCAACCGAAATGCTGGCGGTCTTGGAGGTCGGTGCGGACGAGTTTGTTCTTGAAAAATACCCCGAGTCACCACTAGCATTAGAATTTCTTCCGTACAGCTTTGACTCGTGACGGCGAAGGCAACCACGACACGGTCCACGGCGTAATCACGTCCTCAGACTTCAAACCGGCCGCGTGGCTACCGGGTCCTCATCTGCCGACGCTTTGGGCCAGCATTTGTCGCCGCTCACCTGCTCTCGATTTAGAGTTTGAACGGGTGGAGCTACCAGACGGCGACTTCCTCGACCTAGCATGGATTGGCGCAACTGACGGAGAAATAGTACTTGTACTACACGGGCTCGAAGGATCCTACCTGTCAGTCTATGCACAAGCGGTACTGGCGGCCTTAAAGCGCGCCGGTTATCGCGCCGCATTGATAAACTTCCGTGGGTGTAGCGGCGTGCCAAACCGACTTGACCGGGGCTACCACTCGGGTGATACGGCAGACGTCGCCTATGTCGCGGAATACGTCGAACAACGTAGCGGGCGACCG
>Ga0310345_10002751_pt1 | contig 17368 bp, 6 predicted proteins | sample HC15DNA20500_MG_FD_204667 | JGI IMG/M metagenome (GOLD analysis project Ga0310345, IMG submission 204667) | Marine microbial communities from station ALOHA, North Pacific Subtropical Gyre - HC15-DNA-20-500_MG | ecosystem: Environmental > Aquatic > Marine > Oceanic | place: Pacific Ocean: North... | reverse complement strand
CAAATCGGGTTGGTGGCGGTGCTCAAACCAACGTCCATGGGTTGCGATTTGAAAAACGTGCAGATTTAAGAGATGCAATCAAAGCACACCCCTCGTATGAATTAAACGACGGGGTGGTATATGATAGCGAAGGGGTCATTGTTGCGCGATACTTTGAAAAACACGGCTTATACAAAAAATTCTTGGAACCAAAAGGGATAGATTATCGAAATATAATATCAACGAAATTATTGCCTGATGGGGCTTTATTGGTGGGGAACACAATGTACATTATTGAAAAAAAATACCAAATAGCGGCTGGTTCGGTTTCTGAAAAACTTCAGACTTGTGATTTCAAGAAAAAACAGTATCAAAAGTTATTTTCTGGTTTGGGAATTGATATTCAATATTATTATGTGCTAAATGAATGGTTTGATCAGCCCATTTTTGGTGATGTTTTCGATTATATCGAAAGCGTGGGGTGTAAATATTACATTGTTGATTTACCCTTATCAGAAGTTGGTTTGTAGGGCCACTTCAATCTGCATTAAAGTTCGTAACCAGAATCTCTGTGATTTTTCCCCTGCCCTCTCCGTCGGAGTTGATTGCTCGCCGGGCCAACACACGAAAGAGGTTGTATCCAGCATAGAGATCGTCGAAGAAGTCGTCGTCGGGGTCGGTGTTCTTCGGGTCGCTGTTGCTTAGCATCAGAAAGGCGCCCTTGATGTGCAGTTCGGAGAAGAATTTTGCCAGGGTGCGTTGGTCATCGTCGCCGAAGGTCGACTTCTGGGCGTAGTCCGTGAAGGAGGGGGTGTTGGGCAGGGGCCTGTATGGCGGGTCGAGGTAGACGAACGTGCTGTCATCCACGTACGGCTCGCAGATTTCGTAACTGCCACAGGAGATGCCCACTCCCTGCAGCGCGTTGCTGACGGCGCGGAGGTTCGCCTCGTCCCTTATGGGGGGATTCCTGTACCTCCCGTGAGGGACGTTGTAGTCGCCCTTCGAGTTGACCCTGTAGAGCCCGTTGAAGCAGGTCCGGTTGAGGAAGATGGTCTGGGCCGCCCTCCTCACCCTCTCCTCGCCGATCACATCGGATTCGAGGCAGGCCCGGTTGGAGTTGTACTCGTCGCGAACCCTGTAGAACACAATGCTGCGTTCGTCGTGCTCCAGCGGGAGGTACTCATCCGCCAACTCCTGGAGCCCGTCGAGCAGTTCGTCGGGCTCGTCGCGGATGACGATGTAGGAGTTGACCAGATCGGGGTTGAAATCTGAGATATGGAGCTCCTGGACGGGGTACTTCGTCCTGATGTGGAAGAACACGGCCCCGCCTCCGACGAAGGGTTCGACATACCTCATGACGGTCCCGTCCTTCACCCCCGGCGGCAGGTGCTCGTCGATGGTGGGCATCAGCTGTCGCTTGCCTCCGGCCCACTTGAGGAACGGGCGAGGTGCGGGCATGTCCTGCAGAGCCTCCATGCTAACGGCTCCCTGAGAGTATAATTTCGCGAAGAGGGTTCCGAAGACGGGTGATTACCCCGACCACGAGAGCGTTGCCCATCAGGAACCCCCTACGGGAGTCCGATATGCCCTCGAGTGCTGTCCAATCATCCGGGAACTCGTTCAGTCTCTCCAGCTCCACCGGCATCAGTCGCCTGTACTCGCCCCGCTCGTACTCCACGACATGGCGCATGCGGGATACCGACTTGCCGATCTCGGCTGTGACCACCGTCCTGGAAGGCTTGACGAGCGGATCGGGATATGCCATGGCTCCAGCAGTGTACTCGTAAATCAGACCCTGCTGGAGTCCCTCCAGGTAGCCTGGGTTCGAGCGGCTATCCACCCAGTAGTCCGTGCGGTATCCCTTCGTGCACTTCTGGTACAGCTCCCACAGGTCCCTCCCCCTCCCAGCGTCAATCATCCTGGCCCTGGCTTCGTCCTCCTTCCGTATGCGCCACTCCTTCTGCACCCCCTTGATGTACGAGTACATCCTGAGCTTTTCGGGGTCCCGGACCTCGTAGTCAGGGTCGTGGCTGTCCTCGATAACGTCCCCGAGGGTCCGTCGCTCGCCCTCGTACACCGGGCTGGCTTTGAAGGTCCAGAGCCACCTCTTGGCGACTTTCTGGTTGTCCTGCCAGGCGTATCCTGCATTCAGGAAGGGGCTGCTTCTCCCGCTCCAGGGGTATTCCAGCAGATCGGGTAGTTCCCTCTTCGAGCTGTCCAACTCACCATCAATAGGGAAGGCGGTGGCGAAGGGGCCTGCCTGCCATTCGGGGTTTGAACCCGGCACCTCCTTTCCGGTCATCCACTTGGACATGGGCCCCCTGCTCCTTATCCTCGGCCCGTGGACGCCGGGCCCGTTCCTGTAGAAAGTGGACTTCGTGGGCCTTCTGTAGGCGACGAAGAAGATTCGGCGCCTTTGTTGTGGCATGCCGTATTCGGAGGCGTTGATTACTCGCCACTCTACGTCGTACCCCATCTTGAGGAGGTCGTTCAGTATCACCATGAAGTTCAACCCACGCTGACCGGCCGGGGAGTTCAGGAGGCGTGGTACGTTCTCCAGGAAGACCAGTTTCGGCCTGACAGCTGAGTCTTGGATGATTCGCTTGATGTGGGTCCAGAGCTTTCCCTTCTCCCCCTTGATCCCCATCTCTCCTGACCTGGTCCGGGCGACGGAATAGTCCTGGCAGGGGAAGCCTCCGCAGAGCAGATCGTGCTCGGGTACCTCAGAGGCTGGGATTGTAGCGACGTCCTTGTTCACGAGCACGTCTTCGGGGCCGTTGGAGAATACTTCTGGATCCTCATCGTCACGTTCCAGCCCCCATCTGCTGGCGTAGATCTCAGCTGCGTGCTGTCTACCGGAGGCGGGCTCCCACTGATTCGCCCATATGACTCTGAGACCATCCTCTGAGGGTCTTTCAGGAAGTCCCTCTAGACCTAACCTGAAACCTCCTACCCCTGCGAAGAGTTCGACCACCCTCATTGCCTCTGTTTTGTTGGCCGGGGTTAATGAAGACTCCGATCTAGCATGGTGTGGGGGCTGTTTAGAACAGTGTACCGGCATGTTTCGCAACGAATTCGTCCCACACTAGTGATGACTGCCTACGCCACTCCTTGCGCCCCCATTCAGGCTCAAGAACGAGGCAGTCGATGTCTTCATCACGATCGGGGTCAATGCCGAAAACGGCCAGAGGTGTCTGGATGGAACCTTTGGCATGATCTAAAATTCGCCTAACAGATTGGAACGAAGAGACTCCTTCTACTTCTTTCGCAAAGTTCTCCGAAGGGACGATTAGAATACCCAAATCATAGGTGTCAATATCTCGAATAAAACTGAATTTGAAGAAGTCTCGGAAAATGAAACCGGCGTGTCCAAATTCGACTTCTCCAAAAATTCTCAAGCCATTGCCGAGAACTCTACGGAAGTCTCCTTCCAGTCCGATTTTCAGGCCAAGCTCCTTTGGGGCGATTCTGACGTTTTTTATTTCCCAACCATGATGGGTCAGACGATTTCGGAACATCGCATTGAGGATTTTTTGATTGATTGGGTAAGCTTCGGCAGCATAACCTACAGTTAATGGGAGTTTCAAATTGGAAATCACTTCCTTCAGGTCACTGACTTCTTTGCAGTCCGCCAATAAGTACTGCGCCTGATTGATGTAGCATTCTAAGCAAGGCATGAAGTTTCCAATCATCGAACGCCCATAAGGAATTGCAAGGTTGATAGAAATCGAGTGGTTTGTGAATGTGGAACATATGTCCCGGGCATCAATGGATATAATCTGGGAGCCATGGACAGTTTATTCTACCAGCCATGCCTGAAGCGCCCGTGGCCCCCGGAGTACCGCAGCAGAGCATCGTCGAGGACGATAGCGGAGACCATTGGATTACGGTTGAGAGACAGAGGAAATCGATCCAGAAGGCGATCAAGGTCCACCACGCAGAGCAGGATGGTGGTATTGAGAGCATTCGGCTGGGCGAGTTTGCTGCATGGGAGCGGCCCGTCGATGGGGCCAGAGAGGTCATTTCGGAACTGGCCTTCGACATCCTCGGCCCTGCTGATGAGGGTGCCGCAGGTGCGACCGGTAGGCTCTCACTCGAATTCATGGAACACCAATTCAGGGCACGTTCCCTATTCGAGGGAGCCGCAGAGAGACAGGGTATTCTGATTGCAGACGAGGTCGGGACGGGCAAGACATACTCCGCAGGGCACATACTGCACCACGGTCTGCTAAGCGGAAGCATTCGAAGAGCGTTGGTCCTCTGCCCGGCTAGGCTGGCAGATAAGTGGGCACACACGCTGAAGGCCCAGTTCCACATCCGTTGCCGGGTCGCAGGGAACGGGCACGAGCTGCGCAGGTGGTTGGAAGGCGGGACGGAGAAGACGAACGGCTTCGACGTGATGGTCTCGTCTTATGACAAGGGAAGCGCTGAATACGAAGATGGCAAACTAGTGGATTTTCTAGAGGGGACTTTCGCCGAAGGAGGTCTGGAAGCAATCGACTTGGTGATAATCGACGAGGTTCACAACACGATTGGTTTCCAACGGGGTGCCTCTGGAAAGGCCATTCAGAGGAGGCGTTTGGCCAATGTGGTATCGCAGTTGTCACGTTCGAGGGTAGGCCTGACTGCCACACCCATCTGGAACGGCACAGACGATCTGGTCGAGCTTGCCAAGATACTGCGTCCTCAGGCTACGGATTTAGAGGACATCGAGGACATGATGGACTCCCAGAGCAGGGTCACGAAAGCGTTCAACCTGCTGCGCGTTGAGCCGTTGGACGTACATGATTGGGGAGATGCCCTGAGCGGACTGGCGGGGGTTGTGGAGGACAGGGACCTTCTCGAGGACTGCGAGAGAGCAACGGACATGGACGAGGAAGGACGCACGGAACTGGCGAACCGTCTGGCAGAGCAGGCTCCGTTCTCAAGCTGGATAACTCGAACGAGATCAGACGAGATCAAGGTCAAGGACGGTGAGAAGGGGTTGCCCGAGAGGGTTGTTCCCGATGCTAATCTGGTGAGGCTGGACGAGCAGAGCGGAGAGAAGGTATGGGACCCCGACAACGAGGTCATGAACGTGCAGCCTTCTGAGGCCGAGATCGTTCGGGAGCTCGAGGGGCTGCTGAATAATGGAAACCATCAACTGCAGCTCTCGTCCTCACCCAGTGCCTTCCATAAGTTCCTTCCCGACCTCATCTCGGACGGAAGCATACCCGAAGCCTCGGGGGACAGGGCCAAGCAACTCGCGGGCGCGCTAGCCAACATGGGCATAGGTTCCAAGGAGAAAACTCTGATTGAGGTGCTTAAGGACCTCAAGCAGAGGCGCAGGGGAGCGGTCCTATTCACATATTGGCACAACACCTTCGACCGGCTGTCGGGGCCCGAGCTGAATCTAAGGAGTAGGTTGGATGGGGTGAAAATCTACCTCGCCCACCCCAAAAAGCCCGAGGATGAGCGGATGGCCGAGGTCGCTAGATTCTGCAAACACGAGGGCGACTCGTTCCCACTGCTCATAGCCACCTCGATGATGCAAGAGGGGGTGGACCTGCACCATTCCGCCGACTGCGTCATACACTACGACGTGCCAAGCAACCCACAGAGGGTAGAGCAGAGGATAGGTCGTGTGGATCGCCTAGGTCAAACCTCGGAGACGATCGAAGTCAGGTACATCCTGTTGGATGGTTTTGCCGAGCACCACTACCTGCGGGGCATGGGCGAGAGGATGCGCCCCTTCGTGGAGAACATAGGTCAGATGAGGCCCATCACGCCTGACGGTTTCCAGCATCCCGGTGTCACCGGGGGACTCACGGACGACATGCGAGAGAGGATTGCTGCCTGGAATCTCGAAGGGATGTCAGGACTTGACCTGCGGGGGTTCAGGGACGAGGACTTGCCAGATGTGCTGGACAACAAGCCCGATCCCTGCTTCGCAGCGCTTTGCGCCGAGAGGGTCTACGCCTCTCTGAGTCAAGTGATGCCTCCGCAGACTGTTTTCTCTGACGAGGACCAGCGACTGGTCATCCACCCCCCGACTCCCGAAAACATACAGCCTCTGATAATATCGGATCAGGATGAGAAATTCGTTAAGGAGGCTCTCCAGCAGGCATACGTAGCTGCTAGGAGCGACCAAGGCTGCCCTGAACGCTCCTTCGCAATATCCGTGGACTGGGATAGGCTGCCCCAAAAACACGCACTGAGGATGTGCCTTCTCAGGATTGCCTCGCTCAGTGCGCCGGCTGTGGGCAGCACCGCCTGCGTAGTCCACCCGGGGATGGAAATCGACCGCGTGGAGCTGTACCAAATCACGTCATCAGCCGGAGGGAGGGATGCGGACGGGTGGCTCATCATTGGTTATGACAGCGGGCGGGCGGAGGAAATGTCCGCGGCCGCATGGCAACGCCTCCTGTGCGAGGCTGCCGAGGAGGGGCATCTATGCGAATCGCGAATCCCGATTGAGGGTGTGCCCAACGAGCTGCTTGACAAGAGGATTGAGCGGCTGCGTCGGTCGGAGACCGTGTTGGAGAGGCACCGCCTCCTGGCGGAGTCCAGACGCTGCTACGCAATGGCGGCCAGCCGCGTCAGCGGAACTGAGGGTGCTGAAGAACTGAGGTCCGAAGGCGACGAATTGCGGAAGCAGGCCGAAGGGTTAGATTACCGAGGGGCCAACGGCGCCCCCCCGGTGCTGAGGCTGGTGGTGGTGAGGGGGTCTCCATGACGGAAGCATCCGATATTGATTGGGGTGGGCAGTCCCACTCGTACTTCGAGCTCAGGAAGCAGCAACTGACTCGTGCCGAGTCTGTGGTCGAGCCGATGGGCATCCCCCTGGTCAAGGAGTTGATTCAAAACGCGGATGACCGGCTCGCGGAGAGCATATTCCTGGTTTTCACCGAGGAGTCGCTTTGGATAACCAACGACGGGCAGACGTTCAACTACAACGGAGTGAGGGAAGAAGGCGCCGGTTTCGTGAGCGGGGACCTAGCCAATCTGCTTGGAGTCGGACAGCACAAGGCCGAGAAGGAGCAGGACCGTGTCGGCAGGCACGGTACCGGCTTCGAGCTAATCTACCACGTTGGCAACCGTTTCGAGATACACTGGTGGGACAGGGAGCTTGGACATGGCTGCAAAACACGATGACTTCGATGCCCTTCGATGCCCCTTTGACAACGAAGACCGATTGAATCGGATTGGCCCAGATCGTCTTGGTGTGCTCTTCAAGACCGACTGGAGGACCGAGAGAGAGGCGGAGAAGGAGTACGGAGAGCACGGGCCCATCTTCGTTGCGAGTGGCAAGTTCCCGAGGTGGGGCGAGGCCGAGAGGAGGGAATTCTTCGATTATTGCAAAGCCTATGCCCCCTTCATGATCCAATTCTGCAAATCCGTTACAGACCTGACCGTGATGTGGATGGACGGAGGCAAGTCCGAGTTCTTCAGGGCCACCCGGGAGAAAGCATACCCCACAGAAGGATACACCAAGATAAAATCGGGTGATTTCGACTTCGAAGAGATCTCAACCTCAATCACTTCTGAATCCTTCCGAGCACCCAAGAGCACCGCGGAAGGCGTCATGAAGGCCGTAGTAGGGGAAAGGGGGAAGGGGACACGTAGGAGGGAAACCCCGATCAAACTCCTGCACGGGTGGACCACTGTCCATGGAACCACGATGGATAAGACGGCCATGGACCCGGAGAAAACACTGACTTCCTGGAAGATGCCGGAAATCGAGGCCTTCCACACACACGGCGAGTTTGACTGCCCGTTCTGTCCGATGAAAGGCCAAGACGGTTGGGTGCCGGACCGGACCTCCGTGGTCCACATGCACATGCCGTTGGACTCGATAGATGGGGACCTGAGGCAGCTACAGAGCAGTGGCCAGACGCTCCTGCACAGCGTCCTGCCTCTGGGGGTGGTGAGTCCGAACCGATTCATGGTGAGCGCCGATTTCTATGTGGACGAGGGCCGGCAAGCCCTTGAGTCCCAGGGCGACAAAGGAAAATGGAACACTTGCAACGCGCTCACGGCTTTCTGGCTGCACTCGAAGCTGCTGTCCGAGTTGGTGCACGGTCTGAAGGAGGGGGTAATCGAGCCTACCGACCCTGAAGAGCTCGAAGCGGCTATCCTACAGGCCCTCCCGGCCGACACGAAGAACTGGTTCCCATCCGCCATGGGGATGAGCCAGGATGGTTTTCCCGATGGCAGCGATCTGGTAGGCTCGGGCGGGCGCTCCGGGCTGTATTACGACTTGAGCCTGGAGGAATGGATTCTCGATACCGAAGGGAGGTTCTGCAGTCCACAGGGCATCCTGATCCCGACGAACAAGGACCACGCTTACGATGACGACATAAAATCGGTACTGGAGGAGCTCGGGCTTCACGTGATGCGGCGAGATACCTATGACCACATACTGTCCACGGGGTCCTACGTCCTGGACGACCTGCGCGAGCTAATACGCAAGCGCAGGATGTACGACCCCGGTCTGCCCGATGATACCGTTTCTGATATGCTTGAAAAGGTGCGTGAATCAAATCTCGATGGGCTCGAAATAGGACCCCAAACCGCGTTGGCCAGACTGGTGCTTCATCATGATTCGGAGTTCGACGGGGAGGCCTTTCCCGATGAGGAGGGGGTCATGCGAACACCGGCCGAGTTCCGTGCTGTCCCGAAACGCCTCAGCGTCCTGGAAGAAATTCAGGGGGAGCGGCCGGTTCTGCACCCGGACATCGAGGGCCTCCTCAATCCTGGGGAAACAACCGTTGAGGACGCCCTGAAATATTTAGAGAGGAGGCAGCAGCATCCCAGATGGGAGAAGCGAAACCTGGTTGACGACCCGTCTCTATTGGACGAACTGACGCGGTTGGCCGATCAGATACTGTCGGACCGGGATCTCACGACCGAGCATAAGATTCGTTATGATTTCATACCCTGCAAGTTTGGGGAGGTGGCCTTCCTGCGCGGAGACCAACACCTGGTCAGGTGCGAGTGCGGCCAACTCAACCCCCCCTTGATACAAGACAGCGCGACGTGCCTTGATTCTGAATGCTCATTGGAGCTTCGAAGGGGCGACCGCGAAAAGAGAGTGGCTTGGGACATAAGAGCCGAAAACAGAAGTCGCAACCATATCTTCAGCCCCGAGCAGGAGGATATCCCCGACGTGGTCGCGGAGAGGATCGTCACTGCCTGCTCGGGGGAGCATTTCTCGGACAAGCTGGTAGAGCAAACAAAGGTCGGCCTGATTCGTTACTTGGGTTACAGAGCCACCAAGAGGAAGAAGGTGGCATGCCAGAATTCGCTGTTCGAAGAGGGGGCCCTGAAAGATTGGCTGAATCTGGATGGCGCTGAGCACGACGAGGAGGACGTGCTAGCCTGCAGGCTGACGTTCCTCGAGGAAATCAAGCAGTACATCAAGGCCGGCAAGTACACCGAAATGGCGGGGTTCTTCACGGATTCCCCGGTCCTGTTTGATGAGCAGAACGTATGGGCTCCTGCCAAGGAATTCATCCTCAACATCGACGACGTCACACTGGGAATGCTCAGGGGGGCGGGAGAGAACATCCGCACTCCTCATCCGGATTTGTTGGATCCTACTCCGATTGAGAACGAGTGGATGGCCGTCTCCGAGCTCGGGGGTGCCAAGAAGAACGTGGAGTTCAGGCATCTGGAGCGCGCGATTAGAGGCATCCTAGGCGAGAGCCTGACCCGATTCGTCGAAGAGCCGGAAGACAATTGCAGAAACCTGGCCAAGATCGCATCGTTTCTGCTCAAGCACGAGGAGCTGCTTGAGGAACAAAGCGAGGGGTTTGATTCCTTGGAATGGCTGCCAATAGGGCTCCAGGACGGTTTCGAACAAGAGTCGGACAGGCTGTGCATGTGGTCGGAGTTCCCTCTCCCTGGCCCCGGTTTCGATTCGGTCTGGGGCAAGGAGCGGGACAACCCGCACATCACGCACGACGGGGAGCATGTCTCACCGCACATGTACTTCGAGGACGAGGACCTGGGCTGGATGAGAACCAGGATGGAGGAGGACCCCTCCTGGGCCACCACGGTGGGGATGAAGGCCGAGCCGTCGGCAGAGAGGATGTTCCTGGTCCTGGTCACCGACGACAACCCCGAGGCTGAGTCGGTCCCCGAAGGCCTCTATGGGCTGTTGAGTCAACTCAATGAAGTGCCTAAGACCTACTGGAGGCCGCCTCAAGGAGATAATGTCCATCGGTTCTTCAACCCGCGAAGTGGAGTCTGGCACGAAGGCGTGGATTGTAACACGCTTCTAGTGGAAACCTCTGCTCAGGCGGAACTAATCGGGGGCAGCTGCATACCCATCAAGGGACTCAGCCCCAAGGCGGAGCAAGTACTGGATCGCTTGCTCCAATGCGAGACGGTGGAAGGGCCGGCTGGCTCTTCGGAGGCAATTTCCAGAATCTCATTGCGTTGGGAGGGGCTGTCGCCAAAGGAGAAGCGGGGGGGAGTTGAACTCCTCAAGGGCCTCTGGAACACATTCCACGAAATCAAGGGAGGAGTCGGGACGGTTAGATGCTGGAAAAACAGAGAAGCGAGCGTGCGGTTCCCTCTGGGGCAAGAAGCAATCGCGGTCGATAGCGTGGCCATCAGCCCCCAAAACTCCAGTCTGCACCATTTCGTCGGGCAGCAGTCCGGGGTACACACATCAGACGAGCTGGCCCAGAAGGAGGACGGTGATTTGCGATTGCACCGCTCTGAACTGGAGGGGGCCCTCAGCCGAAACGGGGCCCTTGACTGGAATGACTTGATGACCGGTGAGTGGTTCACTGAGGGAACTGTCTCGGCAATCTCCAGACTGAAGGACAGACTGGGTCTTTCCAAGGGTGAGGTGGACCACGAAGACGCGTACGCCTGGGGCGGCGCCATGCTAGAGCTAGAAGGATGGTACTCGGCGGAGGGGTGGAGCACGAGGGTCCCCTTCCCCCACTGGAGAGAGGGGAGCCTGGTGGTCGACAAAGCCTACGGGAATAGAGTGTACTTCGCTCCGGCGGGTTCCAATCACTCCGATAAAATCGAGGACTTCAGGGAGAACGGGCTCTGGTTGCTACACATAAGGCCAGACGACGAGAAATCCATACATGGAATAGAGGGACGGACCGAAGAGGATGGCCCATTCCCCGGTTTCGATGCGAATATGGATTCCGAGAATGTGGGCCTCGGCCCTGCAGACAGGGATGAGTTCGCGCCATTGGGCGATTACATAGGTGATCTCCAAACCGCCATCGAACACAGGTTCGTGTCGCCGATAGAGGGAGACAACCCCCTTCGTTTCCTGGGTGAGCTGACCAAGGGATACAGGACTCCTAAGAGGCTCGAACAGCAGTGGAAAATCGGTGAGGTGAAGGTGACTAGGGGCAGTGGACACTGGACGATTGACCAGATATTCTCCGACCCCCCTGTATGGCCGCAGGTGGAGGTGACCTACCGCACAGACACGCCCGAGCGGCGCCGGGAGTCCCTGATCAGGCAGGTGCTGCAGGAAGGCCTGTGGCAGAGGCTCGACAAGCCGCCAAGGAAGAAAGAGGAGGAAGGTGATGAGTCTTCGAGGGCGCGCAAGGAGCGGAAGAGTCTGGCCAGGGCGCTCGGTCGAGAAGGAGAGGTCTACTCCGCAGACATCATCGCAATCGTATCGGGTCTGCTACCTCATGCGAACCCACTGAACTGGGTGGAGGTGGATGGCTTCGGAGGCATCTGGGATGATACGCCCCCCCGACTCTCCTCAGACCTCATCCTGAACCCAGACGTACAGGCTGCGAGGGAGAGGATCCTGGCCTGGTACAACGACGTGGGTTGCCAGCTCTGCGGTCAATTGACTCCTGACGGCCCGGGCAGCACCGCCCACGAGGAGACAAGGGCCCAGATCTTCAAGAGTAAACAGACGAAGTACATCTGGCACTCCGCGACAGAGCAGGGAGGGGATGTCGGCAACTGGCTATACCTTTGCCCCACACACTTCAGGTCCCTCTCGAAAAAGTGCCTTCATCTCAGCGTCCTGGTTGATGACGAGGAGGTAGAGCTGGAGGAGCTGGTAGATAGGGCCAAGGAGGACCGCGGGGTGCTATCGAACATCTCGGATGACAGAATCTACGCTGACGTGTATGAGCGGAGAGGGGGGAGCGAAGACGTCCCTTGGGAAGACTCGGATGACACCGGGGCCGTGTGGTCAGAAAACCGGGAAATCCGCAGGATGAAGGACGAGCACGTGCACAAGATTGTGGAGAAGGTCAAGGCGTACGTACTGCACAAACTCGGTTAAGGGACTGGTGGCTTCCTGGGAACCCTTGAATTAGTTCTCGCGAATCCCGGGTCGTGCCTGATGAGGAACTGGAGATTCCGATACCTGGCCACGTGAGATTGCCCGACGAGCATTCGACCACATGGCTCCCTCTGCTCCGTGACCTGTACTGGTTCGAGTCGACCAGGGTGTCAGGCCCAGGTAGCGAGCACCGTGCGCTCGAGGGGGTGATATGGTCCAAGGACGACGTTCTAGGCGCCGTTCCTTCTGCCGCGAGCGACCCGGATGAATTCGACGAACTCTTGGGGTTCCTACTGGAACGCCGCCAGGCAATGACCTTCCCTGCAGGGGATGAGGGACCTGAGCGTTACATCACGAGGGTCGGGGAGTTGGTTCGCTCCGTGGGGCACACATACGAGTACTGGTGGAGAGGGAGGCCGGGTGTCACGGCCACGAGGTGGCTGGTAGAGGACAAGATGCAACCCGAGCGCAGCATACCTGCTACCGAATTCCGCGATTCCGTGGTAGGGCTGCTGGAGGAATTGAGTCCTGGCAATCCAGGCAGTAACCTGAGAACGGCCGCCAAGTCGGTCTGTGAGGCGGTAGCGAAGTCGATTGCCAAGGGATTCGATGGCGACTGGAGGGAGGTCAACTTCTCCAAGTTCCAACTGCAAAGCACGCGCAGGATCCTGAAAGCGAGGTACGGGCCAAACAGCGGGAACAAGGCACAGGTCCTCACTGCCGGCGTCGGTTCTGGGAAGACCATCGGTTTCAGCATCGCAGCCCTGATTGAGGCATACAGATCGTGGAAGGACGCTTCGAGTGGCAACCAGGACCACCTGACGATATCGCTCTTCGTATACCCCCGGACCCAACTAGCGAGGGACCAATACGACGAGATCTCCTCCTACGCAAGCGAAATCGATGCGAATATGAGCGCCTGGCTGGAACTGTATGAGACGTATGAAAACTCTGGCAGGGCCGCTACCCAAGGGGTCGTAGATGAATACGGCGGCGACAATTACTGGGCTCGTCCCAAGCCTGTAATCGTGACCACCTATGAGACCCTGAAGCGCAGGATGCGCAGACCCGAGTTCATGGATAAAATCTCCAAGCACGTCTCCACCATAGTGCTAGACGAGATCCACCTCACATCAGGGGTGGGGGGAGGTATGGCAGCCTACCTACTGTCCAGGCTGACCGCCTCGGCGAAGAGGAGAGGCCGGCCCATCTACTGGATTGGGGCCTCGGCAACCATCGCCAGGCCCGATCTGCATGCATCCAGGCTGTTCGGTCTCGACGTGGGCGAGATTGGGGTCGTCGACCCATCACCCGAAGAACTGGTGCAGGCCGGGATAAACCACCACCTGTTCATACGACCCACACAGGGAATGAGCACCTTGGGTGTCCTGGTCAACTCAACCAGCAAGCTGCTCCATCACCGCAGGGACGACCTCTCACTGAGGGACGACGATGACGAGGAGCGTGCCAAGGCGATAGGTTTCGCGGATAATCTGGAGATGCTGGGGCGTTGGAACGATGATCTCAGGGAGAACGAAAGGACACTTCCGGAATATGGAAAGTACGGGAGGAAGCATCCCAGCAGCGACGATGTCAACGGATGGGGGGTCAAACAGAGAGAGCTGCCGTACGCACTGCGATTCCACAAGCCCCTTCAGAGGCGTCTGAACAGCAAAGGGGGTAATGACAGAAAGGATCCGGGTGACGCTTTGGAAGACCTCTCCGGCGCTTTCGATTCAGGACTCGCCTCGACGGTGTGTGACCGGTGCATGGCAGGGGAGAGGACGGTCCTAGGAGAGATTTCACCTCGGCATATGGACGAGCTATCCAAGCTGGTACACAGGCACCCACACAAGGAGAGCGACGCGTTCAAGGCCTTCCGCTTGAAGTCAGAAGTGTTCCACATCACAGAACCAGTCACAATCGGCAGCCATGACATGTGTCCTATGCTGAGGGCGGGCGCGTGCTCCTGGTTCCCCCGGCCGGACCCAGAGAAAACAGTACAATTCCGACCCGGTAACTACGAGTCCTTCGAGTTCGCCTCTGCAGCGCGATCCACCGTGGTCTCGGGAAAATCCAACAGCGACGGGGTAGACGGCGAAGAGTCGCTTTCGTCCAGGGTCTACAATGAAACGATACGTCGTGTATACGAACAAGGCCCGAAAGACAAGAGGATACCGATCGACATAGTGCTGGCATCGCCTAGCCTAGAGGTGGGCGTCGACATCCCAATGCTCACTGAGAGCATGATGAACAAGGCCGTACGGAACATCGCCTCCTACAGGCAGAAGGCCGGTCGGGTCGGGCGTGAAAACAACCTGGACGTGGTGAACGTCAGCCTGATGACTGACACAGCTGTCGACCTCCACTACTACAGGCAACCACGAAAGCTAGTGTCCGAGGGCAGGCTGGAACCGGTTCCACTGATGGACCGGAACAACGCAGTGAAGGCCTGCAGCGCTTATGGCGCGGTCTGGGAGTGGTTGGCCCTCGAGGCCAATCTGCCTGAGTGGATTCAAGGAAGTGGAGAGAGTTGGATTGGACCCAGGCTCAGACACTGCAAGGATGAGTTGGACGGGCGCCTGAGCGAAGTAATAGAGCATGTCCACTCAGCTACCAAGAAAAGCCTGTTGGGCAGTCAGAAAACTGTGAATGAGGCTATAGAACAGGTGAGGAAGGAGCTGTGCTTGCTCCTTAAATCGGCGAAGGGCACCTATGACGTGGCACCCGAACCGGGTTTCGAGTACACCGTTGCTGACCTCTTCTCGCTACACAAGAAATCGATATCATCCCAAGGGCCCCTGGGGTCCCCGTTAATCGAGAAAAGACTGCATGGGGTGAATGAGACAGATGTTGACCAGCACACCGAATTCACCAAAGAAATACAGAATCATATCAGGGAAATTGGCATTGAGAGTTTCATCGGGGCCAACCCCGAGTTATACGAGCTGTTCAACGAGCTTTCTTACCTGCTCAAGAGGAAGGCTCTCGGGGCGGTAGACGCCAATAATATCCTCGAATCAATAGGCCGCCTAGGTGATTCCGAGGAAGATCTACGGAACACCCCGGCTTTCGTGATTCTGAAACTGCGGCTGGGGCAGCTCTGCGAGATTCTGGGCCGGTTCGAGGATAGCGGCTACGACCTACAGGTTGACTCGATGTTCGAGGAATACAAGAATCTGCATTACACAGATGCTGCTTACCTGTCCCAGACCCTCGAGGGTCTTACCATGGTATCGTACTACAGAAGGGACACGTGGTTCGTAAGGCCTGATACCCTATTCGAGAATCCATACACCCCTCAAGTAGAACTTGTGGTGAAGTCGGTTGAGGATGGTGATTACGCCCCCCAGATTAGAGATGATGGTGGTGTTGAAACAGTCCCTCTTGGAGAAGCGTTGTTCGGCTTCTTGCCAGGTACGTGGACTCACAGGATACCCCATAGGAGGCTGAAGGGCGCGACCGGTCCACTGGTTCCCAAAGGGGGTCGATTAGTAGCCAGTGTAGCTTCCATGGCCCGAGCGGGCAACGAATTCAGGATGGTCCACGACAGCAGCCTCCCCGCCCCACCTGGCTCGCCGAACGATGTCCGTGTTTGGGCACCGACAAAGATAGCCCTAGTTGACACCAAGAGCAAGTACGTGCTACTCGACAAGACTTCCTCCCGGATAATGGACCATGACGAGCAAAGCGGCAGGGAGGTGGGATCCGATCCGGACTCTTCCGACTGGAGCAGCAAAGAAATCAGAATCCCCAAGTCCTTCCAGAACAGATGGAGCTGGGCAGAGCCTGGTACCGGTGAGGAGATTGGAGCGTTCAAACTCAGGTTTCACAGTTACACGGAAGAGGTGGAGGGCGATGATGAGAGGGAAATGAGCGATGAGGAGGTGCTGCATCCCCTGAGAGTCGCTATGATGGATTCCATCCAATGGCATGAGGGGCTGGAGGTAGTCGAGTACACCTACTCGAACTCAAGGCAATACTCAGGTTCTGGAGACATGGAGGTTGGATACGAGGACGAGCATGGGAGGTCTGTTGCTTTCGGTCAAAAGTACGATACGGAGGGTTTCAGCCTCAAACTTAGGAGAGGTTTTGTTGATTCCATCTGCGGGAAGATAACAACCGAGTTCGAAGAAGGGAAGGGGACTGCAACTCCGAGTCTGATTAAGGCGTTCAAGGCCCATATCTCCTCTGATACGCAGCACGGAGGTGCTGGATTGGGAATCTACGCCCTAGAGGATCTAGTTTCGGTCCTCCTGATATTCTCCGAGTGGGATGGAGGTGGGATATCACGAGAGCGTTGGTGCGAAATCGTCTCCGAGGCCAGTGATGTTTCGAACGAAGCACGGGTGAGACAAATCGCAACCGACTTCTACACAAGGAAGCTGTCTCTGATGCGAGTTCAATCTGACGATGAGGAGGAGGAGGGAGAAGATGAGGAAGGTGATGACGAGATAGCCACCAACAGAGCCTCAGATTTGATGATCGTCCTCGAGATAGTCAGCAATTCAATTGGAGGGTTTGGAGAAGGATTGGGGCTATGGGCGCATAGGACGGTTCTCAGCACTCTGGGTTCGGCTGCCACCACTGCCCTGCAGCAGTTCAGTGGAAGCGATGAGAAGGATATGGGCTACCTGATTGACCCGCATTCATGGGATGGGGAGGACTACCGGGTCACTCTGTACGACAGAGCTCAATACGGGAACGGTAGCTGTGCCACAGCAAGGGACTACATGCACATCCCGCATGTTTGCAGGTACTCGGGCAATGCTGAGGGCTCCAGGCTCCCCTCGACAGACTTCCTGTCCACACTAGAAGAGAGGCTCCTCCAATGCATGCAGCACCAGTCGGACATGGGTGCCCTTGCCTTGCACGGATCAGAAGACGACGAGGTGCTCAGACTAATGCCGGACTTGAGGGACCATGCTGGTGAGGCTTTCTCTGTCGGAGGTGCTGTTTGGTCCAGAGTGGGGGTGGAAGGAGTTGAGGACGCTTGGACCCTACCTCTCCACCTCAGGCTGGCAACGCACTACCAGCACACAGTCGATGACGGAGAGGGAGAAATCTGGGCCGATGACATAGTCCGTGCATGCAAGTCATGCTGGAACGGCTGTCCAGAAT